>Ga0207646_10000192_pt1 | contig 83182 bp, 76 predicted proteins | sample KBSK5502metaG_FD_184343 | JGI IMG/M metagenome (GOLD analysis project Ga0207646, IMG submission 184343) | Corn, switchgrass and miscanthus rhizosphere microbial communities from Kellogg Biological Station, Michigan, USA - KBS K5-50-2 metaG... | ecosystem: Host-associated > Plants > Roots >... | reverse complement strand
TTTCGTGCTGCTGTGGGTCGTCCCAGCGGTCCTCCAACAGCCAGCCCGGACCCTCAATCCCGAGGAGGGCTTCGAACCTGAAGCCGGCCGCGATCACCTCGTCCGAGAGTTCGTCGGGGCGGTGGAAGAAAGCCGTCGTAAAGCGCTCCGGGTGAGCAGCTTGGTCCGGGTTTCGGTGTTACCCATCACGGAGGTCGCCTTCAACGATTGGTCGGAAGTACGGGTCATGGAGGTCTCCGTCGAAGAGACCGGAGATCAACGACCGGAATCGTGGGATCCCCACGGCAAAAACCAGGCCCCCGCGGCGCAGGACGCGGCGCGCTTCGCGGAGAGCTTGCAGGCGAGCTGAGCGATCGGTGAGGTGGTACAGGGGCCCGAGGAGCAGAACGCTGTCGACGGACTCACCGGCCGCTGCTAACTCTCGTGCGTCGCCCAGGGCGGCGGTAAATGGGTGGTCCGGTTGAGCCGCCGCCGATTCCTTTGCCTGCTCAACATGCAGAGGGATCGGCTCGATCAGGTGCACCTGATAGCTACGCTGGGCCAGCACCCGCGCGTATGCCCCAGCACCCCCTCCAACGTCGAGTAGTCGAGCCGGTGGGGGTGGAAGGTAGCGCTCAAGAAGCTCAAGGGTGCGTACAAACTCAAGGCGCGGTCTCCCATTTCGGAACAGCCGACCCTTCTCCAGGCCGAGCGAGTAGTGGAGTTCTATATCCTCTCGCCCGGACTCATGAGCCATGAACAGATTGTGCCTAACCGCCGCCGGAAATTGCGCCAGGACCGCAGCCGTCTCGGGGTGACCTTCTTCGGGTGACAGTCCTGAAGGTCCGGCCCGTTATATCAGCGTGGCTACCCGGGCGACCCGCTTTCGGCGCTGGCTGGCGCAGCTGCTCGACTACGTCCTGTTGCACGGTCCCCGGCTGCCCTAAACCCGCTACCGTCTAGGGGTGGCCGTCGAAGCCCGCGCCCTTTCCCTGGCGGATGTCCGAGCCGCCGCCGACCGGATTGCCCCATATGTCCTGAAGACCCCAACCCTCTCGGGTGAGTCGCTCGCGGGGCCCAACGTCTGGCTGAAGGCGGAGAACCTGCAGCGAACCGGCTCCTTCAAAGTCCGGGGCGCCGTCAATGCCGTCCTGCAGCTGACCCCCGAGCAGCGCCGCCAGGGCGTCATCACGCTCTCGGCAGGGAACCATGGTCAGGCGCTCGCCTACGCCGCGCAGGCCTTCCAGATTCCCTGCGTGGTCATCATTCGCGAGGATGCGCAACTCACGAAGCTGCAGGCGATTCACCGCTACGGCGCCGAGATCGTGATGGTGCCACTGGCTGAGTGGCAGCAACGCCTCGAGATGGAACAGCAGCGACGGAACCTCCACCTCGTGCACCCCTTCGATGATCCCGCGGTCGCTGCAGGGCAGGGAACGGTGGGGCTCGAAATCCTTGATGCGGTGCCGGACCTGCGTACGGCAATCGTCCCGGTCGGTGGCGGCGGACTGATCGCTGGCATGGCGGTCGCGCTCAAAGCAGAGCGGCCAGATCTTCGGATCATCGGGGTGGAGCCCGAGCGCGCCCCGGCCGTGAGCGAGAGCTTGGCCGCCGGGCATCCGGTAACGCCGTCTCGACTGGACACGATCGCCGATGGGCTCGCGGCGCCGTATACACGGCCATTCACCCTCGCCCTGGTCCAGCGCTTTGTCGACCAGATGCGCACCGTTAGCGACGAAGCGATCATCGAGGCGGTGACGACCATCGCACTGCATGCCAAGCTGGTCGTCGAGCCCGCCGGGGCCGCGGCGGTGGCGGCCTTGCTGGCGGATTCCGCCATCGAGCGGCCGGTGGCCGCCATCCTGACCGGCGGCAACGTCGATGGCCACCGACTGGGCGGCTGGCTCTCGAGCTGAGGCTGCCGCTTACGGCCATGGGCCCATGCCATAATTTCGCTCGACCATGGCTATCGCTCCGCCGGACGGCCACGCCCCTGCCGTCATCATCTTTGAGAACGATCCGCATCAGGCGATTGCCTACCTGGAGCTGTTCGTGGACGCCGGCTATGACGCCCAGACGGCGCTTCCTGACCAGGACGTGCAGCAACTCTGCGAGCGCCTCAAGCCCCAGCTCGTCCTCTTCGATATGGGAATCTGGGAAGCGGATGCCGCCTACGTCTTCGGCGTGCTCAACGGGGCGCTTGGCTTCGAGCGACCGGTGATCACGGCACTCGCGACGCTGCCCCACCAGGTGCGCCGGGCAAAGCGCTTCGGTGCCGACGGCGTCTGGATTCGGGGGGTCGATGATGCCGCCGGCCTCCCGCGGCTCGCCGACAATCTGCTTCAACAGCGCCGCGAGGGGAAACTCAAGCCACGCGTGCCATCGACGCCGTTGTAGCGGCGCAACCCGAATCGCCAAGGCAAGCACGGGTTTCTTTCCCGCTCGTTATCGCCCATTGATCCCCGCGGGATTTTTTCCCCAGCTAATCCTCTGGACGGTGGAGCGATGTGGATAAGCACGGTCGATGCTTGACACGCTGCAGGCGGCGCGCATAATCAATAACGCGCCAGGGGAGACAGTCTCGGCAGGGACTGGAGAACGTTGGAGGAAAGATTGGAGATCGCTCACGGTTTCAAGCAAATCGCTCCGCTCAAGATCTGCGCCCGCCCAGACTGTGGGGCCTCGGTCAAGAAGGTAACGGCTAAGTACTGCAGCATCCGCTGCTGCGCCATTGACCCAAGCCGGCAAGAGCGCCTTCGACGCCAGGCCCGGCGCGCACCAATCGTTCCCCTGGCGCACCAACTCTCGATCATCTTCCAGGTTCACCCGGACATCGAGGCGTCGCTCGACGAGCGAACGTTGAGCCAGGACGATATCCCGGCCGGTCTCCAACGACTTCGCGCCGTTTAGGCGCCCTCCAATACGCTCCGTATAATCGGCTGACTCTTTTTCGAGTGCAGCTATGAGCGAAGATCTGGAAGTCCTCCGTCATTCAACCGCGCACGTGATGGCAGCCGCGGTGCTCGATCTGTTTCCCGGGACCGTGATCGGCATCGGTCCGGCCACCGATGAGGGCTTCTACTACGACTTCGGCTTTAAAGACAGACTCCTGCCTGAGGACCTGCCGAAGATCGAGGCGCGGATGCGCGAGATCGTCAAGGCGGCGCCCGCCTTCGTCAAGGAGGAGTTGCCCCGGGCTGAGGCGGTTGCCCTATTCGAGCGGCTGCGCCAGCCGCTCAAGGTTGAGTTGATCAATGACAAGGTCACGGGCGCGACGGCACGTCTCTACCGGAGCGGCGACTTCGTCGACCTCTGCCTGGGTCCCCACGTCGCCAATGCGGGACAGCTAGGCGCCTTCCGCCTGCTCTCTATGGCGGGCGCCTACTGGAAGGGCAGCGAAAAGAACCAGCAGCTGACCCGCATCTATGGGACGGCCTTTCCAACGCAAGCGGAGCTCGACGCTCACCTCAAGATGCTGGAGGAGGCGGCCAAACGCGATCACCGCAAGCTCGGCAAGGAGCTGGATCTCTTTCTCATCGACGAGATGGTCGGCCGTGGCCTGCCGCTGCTGACACCGAAAGGGGCGACCATCCGGCGGCAAATGGAGGAGTACATCCTTCGGCTGGAACGCCGGCAGGGCTATGAGCATGTGAAGACGCCGGACCTCGCTCGCCTGGAGATCTACCGGATGAGCGGGCACTATGACCGCTATCGGGATTCGATGTATGCCGCTTCCCAGATGGAGGACGAGTTCTGGCAGTTACGTCCGATGAACTGTCCGCACCACATCCGGGTCTTCCAACGGAGGGCCTACAGCTTTCGTGATTTACCGGTGCGACTCGCCGAGCTGGGGACCGTCTATCGCTACGAGAAGTCAGGCGAGGTCTCGGGCCTGATCCGGGTGCGCGCCTTCACCATCAACGACGCTCATATCTTCTGCCGGCCGGACCAGCTCAATGCGGAGTTCGAGCGGGTGATCCAGCTCATCTTCCAGGTGTACCGGGCCTTCGGGATCACGGACTTTCATTTCCGGCTCTCGCTGCGGGATGATGTCAGCAGCAAATGGATGGGTGACCCGGCCGTGTGGGAGCGGGCCCAGAATGCCGCCCGCGAGGCCTTGAAGGCAGCCGGCCATCCGTTCGTCGAGGCGCCTGGCGAAGCCGCCTTCTACGGCCCCAAGCTCGACGTGCAGATCAAGGATGCGATCGGGCGGGAGTTCAGCCTCTCGACGAACCAGATCGACTTCCTGATGCCCGAGCGCTTTGGTCTCGAATACGTGACCTCGGATCAGCGCATGGAGCGGCCGGTGATGATCCATCGGGCACCGATCGGCTCCATGGAGCGGTTCATGGCCTACCTGATCGAGCACTACGGGGGCGCCTTTCCCGTCTGGCTGGCTCCCGTCCAGCTGGTCTTCATCCCGATCGCCGACCGCCACCTCGAGGCCGTCTCCGCGCTGGCTGATCGCTTCCGTCAGCGCGACCTCCGAGTCGAGGTCGATGCCCGAAGCGAACGGATGCAGGCGAAGATCCGCGGGGCGCAGCTCCAGAAGGTCCCCTATATGGCGGTCGTTGGGGACAAGGAGTTGGAGGCCGGGACGCTCAACATCCGGCGGCGGGAAGGCGGTGACCAGGTGTCTCTGGCGGTGGACCAATTCTTACGCCAACTGGAGGACGAATCGCGGTTACCGTTGTAAGGCCCGCACCGAACGCGCTCGCCTTTCCACACCGGGGCTCGCTGATCTGCCCTCTCCCGCGAGCGGGGAGGCGAATCATGACGTGCTATACTGCCGCCTGCCAAGAGAGGCTGTCCGACTCTCACCTCCAGGCCGGGCCGAAGAGGTCAAGGAGACGAAGATAGCCCTTCGGCTATCTTTTTTTGTGTTCGAAGGAGGCCTGATCCACGGCATTTAGGGAACTTCGCATCAACGACCAGATCCGCGCCGCTGAAGTCCGCGTCATCGACGATCGCAACGAGCAGTTAGGGGTCATGACCACCGACCGCGCCAAGGCTCTCGCGGTTGAGCGCGAAATGGACCTGGTGGAGGTCGCGCCTCAGGCGCAACCCCCGGTGGCTCGGATCATGGATTACGGCAAGTTCAAGTTCGAGAGCTTGAAGAAAGAAAAAGATGGGCGCCGCAAACACAACGTCATCAAGGTCAAAGAAATGAAGCTCCGTCCGAAGATCGGCGAACATGACTTCCAGACGAAGTTCAACGCCGTCAAGTCGTTCCTGTCCGAAGGCGACAAGGTCAAGCTCACCATCATGTTCCGGGGCCGCGAGATGGTCCACCAGGAAATCGGCAAGAACCTGCTCGACCGGATGGCCCGGGAGTTGAAGGGCATCAGCACCATTGAGCGGATGCCGCTGCTGGAAGGCCGGAACATGATCATGATCCTGGCTCCGGCCGCGACCGTCCCGGCGCCGTCGGCCGCCCCTGCGCCGCCTTTACCTCCGCCCGCGGCTCAGCCTCCGGCGCAAGCCCAGGCACGGAAGAGTTAAAGGAGCGATCGATGCCTAAACTGCGTACTCATCGCGCGTCGGCGAAGCGGTTCCGGGTCACGAAGACCGGAAAGATCATGCGTCCGCACGCGCAGAAGAGTCACCTGCTGGGACACAAGAGTCCCCGTCGCAAGCGCCAGTACAGCAAGTTGCTGGTTCTGACCGGTAAGGATGCCCGGCGGCTGCGCCGAGCGGCGCCGTACCTAAAGGAGAAAGACTGAGATGCCGCGGGTAAAGCGTAGCGTTCCCGCTCGGCGGCGCCATAAGAAGATTCTCGACCTCGCCAAGGGCTTCCGGATGACCCACCGGACATTGTTCCGGCCGGCGAACGAGGCCGTGCTCCACTCGCTCGAGTATGCGTATCGCGACCGGCGCGCCCGCAAACGGGACATGCGCAAGCTCTGGATCGCCCGGATCAACGCCGCCTCCCGCAGTCAGGGGATGCCCTACAACCAGTTCATGCACGGGCTGAAGCTGGCGGGCGTCAACATCAATCGCAAGATGCTCGCCGACCTGGCGGTCCGCGATGCCCAGTCCTTCAGCGAGCTGATCGCGGTCGCCCGCGGCGGTCCGAAGTCGTAACATGGCGAACACCATGCGCGAGACTCAGCGCTTCATCTTTAGCCGGCCGGCCCGGGGCCGGCCCGAGCTGAGCTAGCGCCACTCAGCTCCCGCCTCCCGATCGCCGGCCGTCCCCACTCGATGAATCAGGCGCGCCTGGAGGTTTGGTGAATGACAGAGGGTGTCGCGGGTCAACTCGAGAAGCTCCGAGCGAGCGCGCGTGAGCGCGTGGAGTCCGCGACAGATCGGAAGGCGTTAGAAGAGCTACGGGTGACCCTCCTGGGCAAGAAGGGCGAACTCACGAGTGTCTTGCGCCAGCTCGGAAGTCTGCCGGCCGGAGAACGAGCCGCCGTCGGGGCTGAGGCGAATCAGCTCAAAGACGACGTTTTCCGGTGGATCGCCGAGCGGATGGGTGGGCTGGAAGCCAAGCGCCACACCGTCCTGGGCGATACCGAGTGGGTCGATATGAGCTTTGTCCCGGATCCGATCCGCCGCGGGCACCTGCATCCCTTGACGCTCATCCTGCGTGAGGTCAAGGCCATCTTTTCCCGGCTCGGCTACGAGGTCGCGCTCGGACCCCAGGTGGAGGACGAGTTTCACAACTTCGAGGCGCTCAACATCCCGGCGGAGCACCCTGCCCGCGACACGATGGACAGCTTCTACGTCGAGGCCGACGACCTGCTGCTCCGTACCCACACCTCACCCGTGCAGATCCGGTACATGCAAAGCCACGAGCCGCCGATCCGGATCATCGCCCCGGGTGCCGTCTACCGGCGTGATGCGACCGACCCATCGCATGGTTCGCAGTTCTATCAATTCGAGGGCCTCGTCGTGGACCACGACATCCGCCTCTCCGACTTGAAGGGGACGATCGAGTATTTCGCCCGCTCGCTCTTCGGTCCCAACCGGCGCATTCGGATCGTCGGCGATCATTTCCCCTTCACCGAACCGAGCATTGGGGCAGCGGTGTCCTGTGGAATCTGCGGCGGTGCCGGCTGCCGCAGCTGCAAGGGCGGCTGGCTGGAGATCCTGGGCGCCGGCATGGTGCATCCGCAGGTGCTGCGCAACGGGAGCATCGACCCGGGGCAGTACTCGGGCTTCGCCTTCGGCGCCGGGTTGGACCGGCTGGCGATGCTCAAGTACAACGTCAGCGACCTCCGCCTGTTCCTGGAGAGCGACGTGCGCTTTCTGAAGCAATTCTGACCCCATGCTGATTTCACTCAACTGGCTCAAGGAGTACGTCGACATCCCGGTCGATGTCGAGACCCTGGCCGATCGGCTGACGCTGGCCGGTAGTGAGGTCGAGCGGATCACCCAGCAAGATGTCGACTTCGAAGGCGTGGTGGTCGCCGAGGTCAAAAGCCTTCGGCCACTTCCAGGATCAACGAAGAATCAGATCGCCTCGGTGACGACCGGCCGCGCGGTCACCGAGGTGGTCACCGGCGCCTGGAACCTCGCCGTCGGCGACCGGGTCCCCTACGCCGTGCCAGGCTCACGGCTGAATGACCGTCGCATCGACACCAAAACGTTCCTGGGCGTTCCATCCGTGGGCATGTTATGTTCGGCCATCGAGCTTGGTCTTGGGGCGGATGCCGCGGGTATCCTGATCCTCGGGCCGGGCGCTACGCCGGGACAGGATCTCCACGAGCTCTACCCCCGCGACACCATCCTCGAGCTCGAGATCAAATCGAACCGCCCGGATCTCCTCTGCCACCTGGGTGTCGCGCGCGAGGTGGGCGCCATGTTTAACCTGTCCGTGCGAGAGCCGAAGATCCCGAAGACCCGTACGACGGATGCGCCGGACCTGGTCCGCATCGACGCCCCCGATGGCTGCCGGAGGTTCGTGGGGCGCGTGATCACGGGTGTCACGGTCGCGCCCTCGCCCCCGTGGATGCAGGCGCGGCTGCGGGCCGCCGGCGTCCGGCCGATCAGCAACATCGTCGACATCACGAACTACGTGATGCTGGAAACCGGGCAGCCGATGCACGGCTTCGATTACCAGCGTCTCAAGGATGGGCGGATCGTGGTCCGCCGGGCTCGTGACGGTGAGGAACTTGCATGCCTCGACGGTAAAACGCGCCGGCTGACCTCCCGTGACATGGTGGTGGCCGACAGCGAGCGGGCGCAGGGGGTCGCCGGCATCATCGGTGGCACCGAGAGCGCCGTCCAGCAAGGGACGACCGACGTTTTCCTGGAGGCTGCCACCTGGGAGCCACGGTCGATCCGGCGCACCGCGCGGACGCTCGGCCTGCGCACCGAAGCCTCATCACGATTCGAAAAGGGGTTGAGCCCGGCCCTCAGCCTGCCGGCGGTCGAGCGGGCGGCGGCCCTGGTGGTGGAGTTGGCGGGCGGAACCGCGACGACGTCAACGGATGTCTATCCGGCGCCGCTCAGGCCGATCACCATCGAGCTAAGTGCTGATCGGATCGAGCGCGTCCTGGGCGTCAGGGTCGAGCTCACAGATGCGGCCAGCATCCTGGAGCGCCTCCGCTTCAAGGTCGAGCGCGCGGACAGCCTGCTCCGCGCGCAGCCCCCGGACTTTCGTCTGGACTGCTCGATTCCCGAAGACCTGGTCGAAGAGGTTGGTCGAATCTACGGCTACGATCGGGTCCCGAGCACCCTGCCCGGGGCTCGCACGCCGGTCCGCGACCTGTACGAGCGCCGCGACGCTGACGAAACCGCACGCGAGGTCCTTGCCGGCCGCGAGCTGAATGAGGCCCTGACCAGCAGCCTGGTCAGCAGCGACGGCACGCCCGAGATCGCCATGCCCATGGCAGCGCCGTTCCTGGTCCGGATCAAGAACCCTATGGCGGAAAACCGCGACGCGCTGCGTCGCAGCCTGCTGCCCGGCCTCCTGGAAGCGCTCGCCCTCAACGTTCGTCAGGATCAGGGGGGCGCGCGTCTGTTCGAGCTCGGCTCCGTCTTCTGGAAGGCGAAAGCGACTGCCGTCGAGGAGCCGCAGGTGTTGGCCATCGCCGCCCATATCCCAGCTGGGGGAGCGGAGGCCGCAGCGGCCGAATTGCGCTCCCTCCAGGCAACGCTCGCCACGGTGCGAGACCGCTTCGCGATCCCATCGACCGATTTCAAACAAGCCGAGTTCCCCAGCCTGAATCCCGGCAGGTTCGCCGGGTTCCATCCGGGGCGCGCAGGCGAAATCCTCGAAGAGGGCGACCCAATCGGGATTGTTGGGGAGGTGCACCCGGAGGTGCTGGCCCAGCTCGGCCTCCCCGGTCGGGCGGTGGTTGCCGAGGTCCTGTTCGACAGATTTTCGGCAGGCGGGCAGCGAACGCCGCAAGCCCGTCCGCTGCCTCGCTTTCCGGGGGTCCGACGGGACCTTACCGTCGTCATTCGGAGCAAGACCGCGGGTCACGATATCGTGCAAGTTATCCGCCAGCTGGGCGGTTACACGTTGCGGGAGATCTCTATGGTGAGCGAATACCAGGGGCCGCAGCTGGGGGCGGGCGCCCGAAGCCTGTCATTCCGCCTGCAGTATCAGGCTGACGATCGGACCCTGACTAACGAGGAAGTCTCGGCCCTGCAACAACGCATCATCGAGGGCCTGAAGGAGCGCTTCGGAGCGGAGGTGCGGTCCTGATGGACCTTCTGGACCTGATCATTGCCAGCCTGCTGCTGGTCAACATCTTGCTCGGCTGGGCCTTCGGGTTGGTGCGGCGGGTCGTGGCCTTCGCCGGGCTGTTCGCCGGCGTCGGCGCCGCCACGTTGACCAGCGCGAATACCTCGTCGTATATTGCCAACACGTTCGGGATCACGTCCGCCTTGTGGGCGCACGTGGTCACGTATGCGATCATCGTCACCTTTGCCGTCCTGCTGTTCGAGGTGCTTGGGGCGGTTTATCAGCGCTACCTGGACATGCTGATCGCGCCAGCCTTCGACCGCTTGACGGGAACGCTGGCCGGAGCCGTGGTCGGCGCCTTCGAGGTCACCGTCATGCTCATCATCGGGGTCGGTCTGGTGAAGTCTGTGCTGCCCAGCGGCTACGCCACTCCCCCCGCCTTCCTCACAGCACAGGATTGGTTCAGTCACTCGCTACTCGCGCCGCACTTCTATGGGCTCGAGCCGGTGACGCGTACGATCTTCTCGCTCGTGCTGCCGGGCAGCGTCAGCGCGTACTTCACGCAACTGATAAATCACTAGCCTTCGCAGGTGCGAGCTCGCAGAGCGAGCGGCGCTTTCCCCGCGTTTTCGTGTCCGTGTCACCATGTTGGCAGCATGACCCGCGCCCTAACGTCACCCCGTCTGCAACGTCAGTTCTTCGCTCGGGATCCCGTGATCGTGGCGCGGGACCTGCTGGGTCGCATCCTGTTCTGTCGTGCGCCGGAGGGCCTGCTGGCCGGCCGGGTCGTCGAGACGGAGGCCTATACCGGCGAGACGGATCCCGCGTCCCACGCGTTCCGGGGCCGCACCGCGCGCAATGCTGTTATGTTCGGCCCCGCGGGACACGCGTATGTCTACTTCAGCTACGGCATGCACTACTGCCTGAACGTGACGGCCCACCCTCCCGCGACCGCCGGCGCGGTGCTGCTGCGCGCCCTCGAGCCGCTCGCCGGTATCGAGATCATGCGGATGCGGGGCGACCCTGGCCCGGAGGTCAAGCTGCTGAGTGGGCCGGGCAAGATCGGTCGGGCATTCGGGCTGACGCTCCAGGACAACGGCCGCGACTTCACCGGCGGGCCACTCGGCATCGCCGCCGGCTCGCCGGTACCCGATCGTCAGGTAGCTGTCTCGCGGCGGATCGGGATCTCCCGCGCGGTCGACTTGCCGTATCGCTTCGGCGTGATCGGCAGCCGCTCGGTGTCCGGACGGAGCCCCCACCCTGCCCTCCCCAAAGCTAAGGCGGAGGGAAATCCCCCAGAGGGTAATGGGTCGCGTTCGGCCGAGCGCTAGGGAAGGGTGACGGTGATCGTCTGTGCCGCCGGGGCATTGGCGGGGTTGTAGTCGTAGGCCTGCACGCTCAGCGTGTGGGTGCTGCCGGACTTGCCTTTGATCACGAAGGTATAGGGGGCTTGCGTTGAGATCTGCACCGCCTTGGTTACCCCGTCCAGGAAGAAGTCGACTTCCTTGACCGCCTCGTCATCGGTCGCGGTCGCCGTGACCAGGACGGTGCCGTCCGCTTGCTGTGCCTGGCTGAGCGTTAGCGTCGGCGGCGTGGTCTCGGTGAACAGCTGGCAATTCTGGGTCGGCGGCTGCGGGCTGTTCTTGTCCTTCATGTCGTCGGGGTAACCGGGCGGGTAGATGACGAAGGTCTTCACCGTGGTCAGGTTTGCCGGGATGTCGGGCGTCGCCAGAAGGCCATCGGTGATGCAGACCCGGATCGGCCGGTACCAGTCATCTTGTCGGGTCGGCGCAGTGCCGGCGATGAACCAGTCGGTAATCGTCTGGCCGGCGCAGTTGGCCGTCGCCAGCAGTCCGCTGGCTCGGCAGACGGTGACTTTCTTGAGGCCATCAGGCAGGGCAAAGTCTCGGACCGGCTTGCCGGCCTCATAAGCATTGAAGATGTCGCGGAAGATCAGGCCCGCCCCCTGGACACCCCAGACGACGTTGAGGTTCGAGTTCACATTGGCGGGGCAGCCACCGGCGCAGGTATGTCCCATCCAGGCGCCGATGACGATGTCGGGGTTGTAACCGATCAGCCAGGAGTCGTGCCAGTTCTCGGTGGTCCCAGTCTTGGATGCGAAGGGACGCTTGATGTTGAGTGCCGCGCCGACCGGTCGCAGGATGTCGCTGATCATGTAGGTGACCTGGGCGGGCAGGACACGGACACCCGGGTTCGGTTTCCATTCCTGCAGCACCCGTCCCTCGCTATCGACCACCTTGAGGATGACCGTCGGGTCGTGGTAGATGCCGCCGGATGCCAGCACGCCATAGGCATTGAAGTGCTCCATAGGGAGCACTTCGGTGGCGCCGATCGCCTGGGCCAGCCCCCGTTCCGGCGTCAGGTTCGCGCTGGTCAACCCCATCATCCGCGCGGTTTGGAAGACGCGATCATATCCCAGCTGCTTCAGCAGCAACAAGGCGGGGATGTTGCGCGATTCCTCGAGCGCCCGCCGGATCGTGATGACGCCTTCGCTTCGGTGGTCCCAGTCGACGAAGGCATGACCATCGATCCGGCCCTGGGTGTCATTGATCAGGTTCGAGGGCGCGTAACCGTTGGCCAGCGCGGTGGCGTAATCGTAAATCTTGAACGACGAGCCTGGCTGCCGGCCCTGGCCGTCGGCGATGACGTTGTACTGGCCGCCGATCGCCTGGTCGTAGTAGTTCGCGCTACCCACCATGGCCAGCACCTGGCCGCTGCTCGGATCGATGACCTCGGCGGCGCCGTTGTTGACGTTGCGCGCCCGCAGGTCGGGCCGGTTGACGTTGGCGCTCACCGCCCGCTCGGCGACCTGCTGCAGGGTGTAGTCCAGGGTAGTGGTCACCCGCAAGCCGCCGCCGGCGACCACCGCATCACCGTACTGCTTACTGAGCTGCTGGAGCACGTAGTCAACGAACCACGGCGCCTTCAGGTCCTTCTGGATGCTGCCGTCCTGGTACTTGAGCGGCTGCTTGAGCGCCTTGTCGTACTCCGGCTGGCTGATGTACTGATCGCGCAGCATGTCCCGAAGGACGAGCGCCTGGCGATCCGTCGCATTCGCCGCGGTCGCCGGGTTGTAGGGGTCGAACTGCGAGGGCGAGTTCGGGATGCCGGCGAGCATGGCGGCTTCCGCGATGTCGAGGTCCTTGGCCGGCTTGGCGAAGTAGGTCTGCGCCGCCGCCTCGACGCCGTAGGCCTCGTGCCCGTAAAAGATCTGGTTGAGGTAGAGCGTCAGGATGTCGTTTTTGGAAAAGCGGCGCTCGATCTCCAGCGCCAGCACCGCCTCGCGCACCTTGCGCTCCAGCGAGTTCGCGCTGCCCACGAACATCCGCTTGACCAGCTGCTGGGTGATCGTGCTTCCGCCTTGCTCGGCCCGCTGGTGAGTCACATCCGCGATCGCGGCCCCGACGATCCGGCGGATGTCGATCCCGTTATGCGTGTAGAACTGCCGGTCTTCGAGCGAGATGGTGGCCTCGATCAAATGCGGCGAGATGGCCGATAGCGGGACCACCGTGCGGACGACGCCCTCGGTGTGCTTGACGTACAGCAACACGCCGTTCCGGTCATAGATCTTCGTCGCCTGGGAGAGTTCCTTGGCATTGAGCGAGCTTGGATCCGGCAGGTCGCGGGTGTAGGTCTGGTACTTGTCGACGGCCTCGGCGCCACCCCCCAGGCTCAGCAGGCTCACCAGGGTGAGCCCGACGATGATGACCTTGTGCCCGGCGGCCCGACGCCGGCGCGCCAGCCGGCCGATGGTGAGCACGCGGATCGCAGCGATTCGGGCAAACCGGTGCTTCTCTGGCGACACCGCGTCTATAACGGCTGAGTTCGCAAAAAAAGCACAGGCAATCTCGGCGACCGCCTATATACTCGCGTCTAGAAACCGTGACGGAACGATGAAGAAACGACAAAACCTTGATCACGGCGCCTGGGATGCGGTCACTACCGGCGCGGTAGAGATCGTCGACCGCGAACACTTGAAGACCCGCATCGAGGGTGGGGACCGGTTACGTGTGAAGCTCGGGTTGGATCCGACGAAGCCCGATATCCATCTCGGGCACACCGTCCAGCTGCGGACGCTTCGCCGCTACCAGGCGCACGGCCATCGGGCGGTCCTCATTATCGGCGACTGGACCGCCCGGATCGGCGACCCCTCCGGCCAGAATGTGACGCGTCCCCAATTGACCAAGGCAGAGGTGGATGCGGCGGCGAAGACCTATCTCGATCAAGCCTGGAAGATCCTCGATGAAGCCGAGACCGAGGTCCGTTTTCAGTCGGAGTGGTTCGACAAGATGCGTCTCGAAGACGTCGTGCAGCTGACGAGCCGCTACACCGTCGCCCGGATGCTGGCGCGGGAAGATTTCGCGAAGCGCATGAAGGAGGGCCGCCCGGTAGGTATGCACGAGCTGCTCTACCCGCTGCTGCAAGCGTACGACTCGGTGGCGGTCAAATCCGACCTTGAGCTCGGCGGCACCGATCAGACGTTCAACCTGCTGGTCGGACGCGACATCCAGGAGGCCTACTCGCAACCGCCGCAGGACATTCAGACGATGCCGCTACTCGAAGGACTCGACGGCGTCCAGAAGATGAGCAAGAGTCTCGACAACTACATCGGGATCGACGAGCCCCCCGCCGTGATGTACCGCAAAGCAATGAGCGTTCCCGATCGACTCATCACTCGCTATTTCCAGCTGGCAACCGACATCCCACCGGAGGAGCTGGCCGCCGAGCAACGCGCCCTTCGCGAAGGCGAGAATCCGCGCAACGTCAAGCAGCGGCTGGCGGAGCGGCTCGTCCGGCAGTTCCATCCCAACGCCACGCCCAGCGACTATCGAGGCGAGTCCGGCGGCTTTCTGACCATAGGGCCAGCGACCGCCCCGGTGGAGCCTGGTGCGCGATCGATCGCCCAGCTCTTCGTCGACGCTGGGCTGGCCGGCAGTAAGAGCGAGGCGCGCCGGCTCGCCGGCCAGAAAGGCATCACGGTAAACGGGCAGCCGGTGAGCTCGGCGGACGACAAGATCACGCCAACCGACGGGATGGTCCTGCGACGCGGGCTGCATCGAGTCGTACGTCTGAAGGTGAGCTAAACTTTCGGACGGGGAGAAGATGTCTGGACATTCCAAATGGTCTTCGATCAAGCACAAGAAGGCCCTCACCGACGCCAAGAAAGGCCAGCAGTTCACCAAGATGGCTCGGGAGATCACCATCGCCGCGCGAGAGGGCGGCAGCAGCCCGGACGGTAACTACCGGCTGCGGCTGGCGATGGAGAAAGCTCGCGACGTCAACATGCCGCACGAGAACGTTCTGCGGGCGATCAAGCGCGGTACCGGGGAGCTGGGCGGCGCCCAGATGGAGGAGCTTCGTTTCGAGGGCTACGGCCCACATGGCGTGGCCATCATGGTGGACACCGTGACGGACAACCGCAATCGCACCAGTGGCGACATCCGCAATCTCTTCAGCCGGGCCGGTGGCAATCTGGGCACCGCCGGCAGCGTGGCCTGGATGTTCAGGCGTCACGGTCAGATCGTCGTCGATGCCAACGGCCGGGATCCGGACGAGATCGGACTGGAGGCGATCGACATGGGCGCCAGCGACGCGCGTATCGACAACAGGACGGTCGACGTGGTCACCGACCCGGCCAAGCTGGAGACCGTCCGGCAGGGCCTGAAGAAGAAGGGGTACAAGATCGACTCGGCCGAGGTGACGATGAGCGCGTCGCAGCTCGTCTCGCTCAACGAGGCGACCGCACCCTCGGTCCTCAAGCTGCTGGACTCGCTCGAAGAGCACGACGATGTCCAGTCCGTCTACTCGAACATTGACGTCCCGGCGGACGTCATGGAACGCATCAGCGAACGTGTCTAGGTCCCGCCCCCACCGCGGTCGCGCCGGCCGGGCTCGGCGCCTGACATGGTGACCACGAGTGACGGACTCCTGGTCCTGGGCATCGATCCGGGACTGGCGGATACCGGCTACGGCGCGGTTCGGCGGCAGAACGGGCGCCTGGCGCTCGTCACCTGCGGCACCCTCAAAACCCCGGCCAACCTGCCCGAGCCGAAGCGGCTTGCGCTGCTCGCCGAGCAGCTGCGGGCTCTCCTGGCGGAGCTGCATCCGCGGGCGGCCGCCTTCGAGGAGCTGTTCTTCAGCAAGAACGTGCGGACCGCGATGGCGGTCGGCCAGGCACGCGGCGTGGCTCTCCTGTCCGCCGTCGAGGCCGGTGCCGACGTCCACGAGTACACACCGAACCAGGTCAAGCTGTCGGTGACCGGCTACGGTGCGGCCACCAAAGGCCAGATGCTGAAGATGGTCCAGTCGCTGCTTGCCACTCGCGAGCTACCCCGCTCGGACGACGCGATCGACGCCCTGGCGGTCGCCATTTGCCATCACCACAGCGGCCGGCTGCGCACCATCATCAGCCGGGCGCCGGCGGGCGTCCGGGGTTGATCGCGACCCTCGAGGGCATCCTGGCCCAGCGAGGTTCCGACTCGGTGATCGTCGACGTCCACGGCGTCGGTTACCTGGTGACCGTGGGCAGCCGTACCCTGGCCGACCTGCCGCGCGCAGGCGAGCGAGCGCGCCTCTTCACCTATACCTATGTGCGGGAAGACGCACTGGGCCTCTTCGGTTTCCTCAGCCAGGAGGAGCTGACCTTCTTCAAACTCCTGCTCTCGGTCAAGGGCATCGGACCGAAGGCGGCTCTGGCGATCCTCAGCCGGGCGGAGCTACGGATGCTGAAGCGGGCGATCCTTCAGGAGGACGCCGCTCTGTTGGCGACCGTGCCCGGCATCGGCCCGAAGACCGCGGCACGGGTGGTGCTGGAGTTGAAGGGCAAGCTCAAGGACGAGATGTTCGGCGAGGAGGCCAGGATGCCGGCCGCGGGCGCGTCCGATCCGATGGCGCAGGCCCTGCAGGTCCTGACCGGTCTCGGCTACACGCCCGCCGAAGCCAAGGAAGCGGTGCGGAAGGCGAGCGGCGGCAACGGGGGCAGCCACTCGGTAGAACAGTTGGTGACGGTGGCGCTCAAGGGGCTTGATCGCGCATGAGCGAACGCATCATCACCGCCGAAGAACGCAGCGAAGACAAGGAGTTCGAATGGAGCCTGCGGCCGCGGCGCCTGGCCGAGTTCATCGGGCAAGAAGGCGTCAAGGCGAACCTGGAGATCCTGATCACGGCGGCGCGTGGTCGCAACGAACCGATCGAGCACATCCTGATCGCGGGGCCGCCCGGCCTGGGGAAAACCACGCTGGCCAACATCATCGCCAACGAGATGGGGGTCAACATCCGTACCACGTCGGGGCCGGCCATCGAGCACCAGGGGGCGCTGGCCTCGATCCTCACCAATCTGGAGGATCGCGACATCTTCTTCATCGACGAGATCCACCGGCTGGCCCGGCCCGTGGAGGAGTCGCTCTACCCGGCGATGGAGGACTTCAAGTTCGATTTCGTCAGCGGCAAGGGGGCCGGCGCCCAGACCTTCCGGCTACAACTGCCGCGCTTTACCGTCATCGGCGCGACCACGCGGCAGGGCATGCTCTCGGCCCCGCTACGCGACCGCTTCGGTGCCGTCTATCCGCTCTATTTCTATGATGCCGACGAGCTGTTCGCGATCGTCATCCGGTCGGCGCGGCTGCTGAAGGTGTCCGTCGACGATGCGGGGGCTCGGATCATCGCCAGCCGCGCTCGCGGCACACCGCGAGTCGCCAACCGCTTGCTCCGGCGAGTGCGGGACTTCGCCCAGGTGCGGGCGCAGGGAAGCATCGACCAGCCGATCGCGCTGGAAGCGCTGTCGATGCTCGAGGTGGACGGGCTGGGCCTCGACGTCATCGACCGCCGGATCCTCCGCACCATCGTCGAGAAGTACGAGGGGGGACCGGTCGGGCTCGACACCATTGCCGTGTCGGTATCCGAGGACCCGGAGACGGTCGAGGACGTCTACGAACCGTTCCTCATGCAGCTGGGCTTCCTCGCCCGGACTCCCCGCGGACGGGTCGCGACCAAGCTGGCCTACGACCATCTCGGGCTGGTCAAGGCGAGCAGCGAACAGCCTCGGCTCTTCTAACATGTACCCCCCACGCTGACCCTTCCCCACAAGGGAGGAGGGAATGAACGGCTGTGAGAACCGCTGATTTCGATTACGAGCTGCCACCTGAGCTGATCGCCCAGCATCCACCATCAAGGCGGGATGCGGGACGGATGCTGGTCCTCAATCCACACTCCGGCGCGATCACGCATGCCACGGTTGCTGAGCTGCCGCAATACCTCGATCCGGGCGACCTGCTGGTGCTCAACGACAGCCGCGTGTTGCCGGCGCGGCTGATCGGGCGCCGCCGGGATGGCGGAGAGGCCGAGGTGCTCCTACTCCGTCCGGTGGATGGGGATCATCATCGCTGGGAGGCACTGATTCGACCCAGCCGCCGGCTCCATGCCGGGTCCGAGGTGTGGCTCGAGAGCTCAGCGCTAGCCGTCGCCATCGAGGAACGGACGGGGGGAACCGCTATCGTCCGGCTCAATGGGGTGGCGGATCCGCTGGCGGAGGTCCGGCGGATCGGCCACATGCCGACGCCACCCTACATCAAGGAGCGGCTCAGCGATCGCGAACGGTATCAGACGGTGTATGCGCGCGAGGAAGGGTCGGCGGCGGCGCCGACCGCGGGCCTGCACTTCACGCCCGGGCTGCTGACCGCGATTCGCGAGCGCGGGGTGGCTGTCGCCTTCGTCACGCTGCACGTCGGCCTCGACACCTTTGCGCCGGTGCGCGTCGAGGACCCGACCCGGCACGCGATCCACCGCGAGTGGTACCGGCTCGACGATGCCTGCGCCCGCGCTATCGGCGAGACCCACCGGCGTGGCAAGCGGGTCGTGGCGGTGGGCACCACGAGCGTGCGGGCGCTGGAGAGCGCCGGGGCCAACGGAGTCGTCGCGGCGCGGGAAGGATGGACCGACCTCTTCATCATGCCCGGCTATCGGTTTCGGGTGGTCGACGCGATGCTCACCAACTTTCATTTGCCCAAGAGCACGCTGCTGATGATGGTCAGCGCGTTCGCCGGAAGGGACCGGATCCTTGCCGCCTATTTCGAGGCGATCCAGGAGCGCTACCGTTTCTACAGCTTCGGCGACTGCATGTTCATCGGCGCATGACGTTCGAGCTGCTGGCGGAAGAGGGAGGGGCCCGCCGTGGTCGGTTGACGACCGCACACGGGACGATCGACACGCCCGCCTTCATGCCGGTCGGGACGCAGGCGACCGTCAAGGCGCTGAGCCCCGATGAGGTCCGTGCGCTGGGTGCGCAGGTCCTGCTCGGCAACACGTATCACCTGGCGCTGCGGCCCGGCGGCGAACGCATTGCCCGGCTTGGCGGCCTGCACCGGTTCATGGGCTGGGGCGGTGCGATCCTGACCGACAGCGGCGGCTTCCAGGTGTTCAGCCTCGACCACCTGGTCACGGTCGGCGACGCGGGCGCCACCTTCCGATCGCACCTGGACGGCAGTGAGCAGCACTTCACGCCCGAGTCGGTGATGGCGATCCAGCGGGAGCTCGGGTCCGATATCGCGATGGCCTTCGACCAGCCGGTCTCCTGGCCGGCCTCGACCGCGACCACCCACGCCGCGATGGAGCGCACCCATCACTGGGCCGCCCGCTGCCTCGAGGCGGAGCCGGCCGCCGGCCAGCTGCGCTTCGGGATCGTCCAGGGTGGATTCGATGAGGAGCTTCGCCGGGAGAGCGCGGAGGTCCTCACGCGACTGCCATTTGACGGCTTCGGCGTCGGCGGGCTGAGCCTGGGGGAACCCAGGGCCGTCACCTACAGGCTGCTGTCGGTCCAGACGGCGATCTTGCCGCGCGACCGTCCGCGCTACCTGATGGGCGTGGGCACACCGGCGGATCTCGTGGAGGCGATTGCCCGCGGCATCGACATGTTCGACTGCGTGCTGCCTACCCGGATCGCCCGAAACGGATCGATCCTGACCCGGGGAAGCCGGGTCAATCTCCGCAATCGACGGTTCATCGACGATGCGGGCCCGCTGGATGAGGGTTGCGACTGCTACACCTGCCAGCGTTTTTCGCGGGCCTACCTCCGCCACCTGTTCATGGCGGGCGAAATCCTCGGCCATCGGCTGGCGTCGATCCATAACCTGCGGACGCTCGTGCGCCTTGTGGGAGAGATTCGGGAGGCGATCGGCAGCCGGGGCTTGGCTCGGGTCATCGCCACGCTGCGTGATCAATGGGCCCTCGCGCCGCTGCCCTGACGGCGCAAGGTCCCGTCCGGGCCATCGCTACACGCTCATGCGTCCGCGCCGATCCAGGCTGCTAGCCGCGGCCGGCATTGTCGTCGCCGCGGCCCTGGGCATCGCCGTCGCGCGTCTCTCGGGGATGGCCTCGGGTCCGGTGTCGCCGGCTGTGGTTGCGGTCTCCTACCGCCTGTCCGACCTGCCCTCGTCGGTCTCGGCGTCCCAGGCACGGGATATCGCCATGCGCGTGATCAGTCGACGGCTGGCCAGCCATCGGCTGGTCAATCGCGTGGATCCGGGCGCGGCAGCAGACGTGATCGATATCCGCGTCGCGCAGGCGACGTCGGCCGAGGTGGCGGCGATCGTCGAAAACAGTGGCGTTGGTCTCACGATCTGGAAGTGGGAACCGGGCCTGGTCGACGGGCCAACGCAGAGCCGGCTGGGAACGATGGCCGGCTATTACCACCCTGGTTACCAACCGGTATTCACCGGAATCGACGGTACGATGGTCGTTCATGCGACGGTTGGGCGCGCGACCCGGCCGCCCGGTCCGGCCGTGATTGTGACCTTCGACGCCGATGGGGCCGAGCTGCTCGACCTTGTGACGCGTGATCGGGCGGCGCAACCGTACGACAGCCTGGACAATAAGCTGACCGTCTTCGTCGACGGCAGGCTCTTTGAAGATGCGGACGTCCCCAACGAGATTTCGAAGGGAGCCATGCTGCTCGTCCCGGATGTGGGTACCTTCTCCTCCTCGGATGCCCAGCGACTGGCCGATGGGCTCAATGCCGGGACGATACCGGGGAAACTTAGGCGGCTGACTGGTGGGGGCGCCACTGCCCCGAGGCCTTAAGAGTTTCTCATCGGAGCTCGCCTATACTTTCCCTCGCATGCGCGTCGATCGTCGACTCCTGGCCCTGATTGCCGTGGTTGCCGCGATTGCCCTCTTCCTCGACGGCTTCGCCTACATCTACCGATTCGCCACCAATCAGCCGCTGACGGGCCCGATCCGCGGCATTCCGACGCTCTCGATCCCGTTCCTGGGCTTCGACCAGCAGATCTTCGTGCACAAGGGCCTGGACTTGCAGGGCGGCACGCATCTCGAGCTGCAGATCACCAACGTGCGGTCGGGAACCGTCCCGCAGGCCCGGGACACGGCCGTCGCGATCCTCGAGCGCCGGGTCAACAGCAGCGGTTATGCGGAGTCGGTCGTGCGTCCGGAGGGGAGTGACCGCATCATCGTCGAATTGCCCGGCGTCGACCTCGAGCAGGCCAAACAGATCCTGGGCAAGACCTCGTATCTCACGATCTGGAAGTGGGAGCCCGGGACCTCGGATGCGGCGACCCTGCAGCAACTGAACCCAACCGACGCCCAGAAGTACCCGGGGTACAAGCCGGTTTACACCGGGATCGACGGCAGCATGATCACGAACGCCAGCCGGTCCACCGATGCAAACACGAACCTGCCGGACGTCAGTATCTCGTTCAACTCCAGGGGATCCGACCTGTTCTGCGCCTTCACGCGCGACCGTGTCACCCATCCGCAAGGTGACCCGCAGAACAAGCTGGCGATCTTCATCGATAAGGACCTTGTCGAGGACGCCAACGTCATCAGCGAGATCTGCGGTGGGAGCGGCATCATCACCGGCGGCTTCACCGCGGCCAGCGCCCAGGCCCTGGCTATCCAGTTGAGCTCCGGAGCCTTGCCGGGCAACATTTCGATCGCCTCGGCGACCGAGGTCGGCGCCACCCTGGGGGCTTCGACGGTCAAGCTGAGCCTGCTGGCCGGGGCCTTCGGGCTGACGATCGTCATCCTCTTCATGCTCCTCTACTACCGGCTCCCGGGCGTGGTCGCCAGCGTCGCGCTGCTCCTCTATGCGGCGATCGCGCTGGCCATCTTCAAGCTGTTCGGCGTCACGCTGACGCTGGCGGGCCTGGCCGGGTTCATCCTCTCCGTCGGGATGGCGGTCGATGCCAACGTCCTGATCTTCGAGCGCGTCAAGGAGGAGCTGCGCGCCGGTCGAACGCTGGGTGCCTCGATGGAAGCCGGGGTGCACCGAGCCTGGCCGGCGATCCGCGACTCGAACATCTCGACACTGATCACCTGTTTCGTCCTCTACTTCTTCGGCGCCCCGTTGATCAAGGGCTTTGCGATCACGCTCGCGATCGGGGTTGGGGTCAGCATGTTCTCCGCGATCGTCACCACCCAGCAGTTCCTGCAGATTCTCGCCGGGCTGCGGCCGGCCCGCCGGCTGGCGTTCTACGGCGTCCAAGCGCCGAAGGCGGCGTGAGGCCGACCGGCTAGATGGATATCGTCGGGCGCCGCAATTGGTACTTCCTGCTCTCCCTTGCGATCATCCTGCCGGGGATCATCTCAATGGCGTTCTTCGGCTTCCGGCTGGGGATCGACTTCGCCGGCGGCGACCAGTACAACCTGGCCTTCACGCAGCCGGTGCAGGCCGCAGCCGTCCAGAAAGAGATGGACACGTTCAACGTCGAGGCCACCGTGCAGCAGGCCGGCACGGACGGCGTGTTGGTCACGACCAAGCCGCTCACCTCGGCGCAGGAGACCACCATCCGCAGCGACCTCACCGAGAAGTTCCCGGTCGACGCGTCCAGGTCGAGCTACGCGCAGGTCGGACCAACGATCGCCAAGGAGCTGGTCGTGGGCGCCGGCGGTCTGATCGCGATCGCCTCCATCATGATCGTCATCTACTTGAGCTTCCGCTTCAACTACAAGTTCGCGGTCTGCGCCATCCTGGCGCTGCTGCACGACGTCTTCGTCCTGACCGGCATCTACTCGATCCTCGGCAAGGTCTTCAATCTGCCGCTGGGAGAGATCAATACGCTCTTCGTGACCGCGGCGCTCACGGTGATCGGCTTCTCCGTCCATGACACCATCGTCATCTTTGACCGGATCCGGGAGAACCTGCGGCAGGCGAGCCGCCTGACCTTCGAGCAGAACGTCAACCTGAGCATCATTCAGTCGCTCGCCCGATCGTTGAACACCTCGATGACGGTCATCTTCGTGCTGGTCGCGCTCTTCCTGATCTCACCGCAGAACATCAAGGGCTTTACCCTGGCTCTTTTGATCGGCATCGTCAGCGGGACGTACTCATCCATTTTTAATGCAAGCCCGCTGTTGGTCGTGTGGAGACGGCTCGACCCAAGGTAAAGGGGCCGGCCGGCCATTTGAGGCGAGGGTATACTCAGGGGCAAGTGAATAGGAAGCTTGCAGTGCGGGGCCGTCGGCCCCTTTTCTTTTGATGGTGTCCACACCAACCACGAATCAGCTCGATCGGATCCGGGAATTGTTCATGCCGACGCTCACCTTCCTCGGCTACGAGCTGTATGACCTGGCGCTGACCGGCACCGGTGGTTACATGACGCTGCGGGTCCGGATCGACCGGCCCGAGGGTGTGACGCTGGGCGACTGCGAGCGGGTCAGCAAGTCGCTGAGCGCGTTGCTCGACCAGGCCGATCCGTTGCCGACGCGCTACGACCTCGAAGTCTCGTCACCGGGCGCTGAGCGTCCGCTGCGCAACCTCGAAGAGTACCGCCGATTCGTCGGCCGGCGCGCCAATGTCCGCTACCGGGTCGGCGACAGCGAACAGGTCGCCGAAGGGCGGCTTACCGCCGTCTCTGACCACATGATCGAGTTGCAGTTGGGGGAAGGCAAGCATCTGAAAGTGGTCGCCATCCCGCTAGCGGACATCGTCTCCGCCCGGCTGGCGATCGACCTGTCGCGCCACTAATGCTCAAGTCGGACTTCCTCAAGGCGCTCGACCAGGTCCAGGAAGAGAAGGGCATCTCCAAGCAATCACTGCTGAATCTGATGGAGACCGCGCTGGCCACCGCCTACCGGCGCGCGTTCAATCCACCGGAGAGCATCCGGGTGCACGTCGACCCGGACACGGCGCAAATCGCGATCTTTGGCCGGCGCCGAGTGGTCGAAATGGTAACGGATCCGGCGACGGAGATCAGCCTCGAGGAGGCGGGCAAGCTGGGGTCGGCCTCGCTGGCCGACCTGGTCGAGGTGCCGCTGCCGACAGAGGACTTCGCCCGGCTGGCCGCCCAGATCAGCAAGCAGGTCGTCTTCCAGCGCTTGCGCGATGCGGAGAAGGACCAGGTGCTCAAGGACGTCCTCGAGCACAAGGGCGAGATGCTCAGCGGAATCGTCGAGCGCATCGCGGAGCGCTCGGATGGCCATACCATCTATCTCGAGCTGGGCAAGGCCGAAGGCGTCTTGCCGCCCGAGGAGCAGATCCCTGACGAGCAGATCCGAGTCGGGCAGCATCTGAAGGTCCTCCTCCTGGAGGAACGCAAGCGCAGCCGCGGGGCGCAGGTGGTCGTCTCGCGGGCGCACAAGGCGCTGGTGCGTCGCCTGCTCGAGTTTGAGATCCCCGAGCTGGCCTCGGGGGCGGTCGTCATCCGCGCGCTGGCGCGCGAGCCCGGCGTGCGGACCAAGGTGGCCGTATCGGCCAACCAGGAGGGGATCGATCCGGTGGGGGCTTGCGTCGGTCCCCGCGGCGTGCGGATCCGCAGCGTGGTCGGCGAGCTTGGGTCGGAGCGCGTTGACATCATCCCCTGGGCCGATGATCCGTCGCAGCTGGTCGCCAATGCGCTCAGTCCGGCCCAGGTCCTCAGCGTCGATATCGACCGTGAATCGCGGACGGCGACCGCGCACGTTCCCGAAAACCAGCTCTCGCTGGCGATCGGGAAAGATGGGCAGAACGCCCGGCTGGCGGCCAAGCTGACCGGGTGGCGGATCGATATCAAACCGACGGTCGAAGGGACGGGCCCCCGCCCCGACGCTCGCCCAGAGGGGTCGGGACCTATCGCACGGCAAGCGGAGGACGCAAGCGGCGCGCACTGAGCCGCAACGCACCTGCATCGGGTGCCGCCTGGTCAAGCCGCGGTCCGCGCTGCACCGGCTGGCGGTCGTCGACGGCAGGATCGTGACCGACCCGCGGCGGGTGGCGGGGCGAAGCGCGTATCTCTGCCGGGATCAGGCCTGCTGGGCGATCGCGGAGAAGCGGCGGGCGCTGGACCGCGCGCTCGAGCTGCGGACCACCGCCCAAGATTGGGAGCGGCTCCGTCAGGGAATACTGACCTAAGCGCGCTGGCTGGCGGCGCACAGGTTATCATTGCCAGTTGAATTGCGGAGGATAGATCAGAGATAGCTACCACAACACGCGGCATCAAGGTTCAGCAGCTCGCTCGTGACCTCGGCGTCGAGGCCCGGCAGATCCTGGATTTCCTGCGCCCGACGCGTCACGCCCCTCGCCATGCGATGGCGGTGCTGACCCCGGAGCAGGAGGCGTCGGTGCGCGCCCAATTCGCGCCGGGCGGTCAGTCGGCCGATGCCAAACCGGCGGTTACCGAAGGCAAGGTGGAGCTGCCACCGACACTGTCCGTGAAGGAGCTGGCCGAGTACCTCGACGTCAAGACCGTCGACATCATCAAAGAGCTGATGAAAAACGGCGTGATGGCGAACATCAACCAGCAGATCGACTTTGACACCGCCGCCATCGTGGCCGACAGCTTTGGCGTCCAGGCCAGCCCGATGGCGATGGATTCCGCGATCGCGGAAGAGGTCGTCGGCGAGGGCGAGGGGACCCAGGTCAAGCTGACCACCCGGTCGGAGCTCTTCAGCGTCGACGGCGAGGCGCCCGAGAACCTGAAGCCGCGGCCGCCGGTGGTCACCGTCATGGGTCACGTTGACCATGGCAAGACCTCGCTGCTCGACGCGGTGCGCCAAACCAAGGTGGCAGCCGGCGAAGCCGGCGGCATCACCCAGAGCATCGGTGCCTACGTCGTCGAGGAGAAGGGCCGGCGCATCGTCTTTCTCGACACCCCCGGTCATGAGGCCTTCACCGCCATGCGCGCCCGCGGCGCCCAGGTGACCGATGTCGCCGTGCTGGTCGTGGCCGCCGACGACGGCGTCATGCCACAAACGGTCGAGGCGATTTCGCACGCCAAGGCGGCACAGGTCCCGATCGTGGTGGCCATCAACAAGATCGACAAAGACGGCGCGAACCCCGACCGGGTCAAGCAAGGCCTCTCCGAGCAGGGCCTCGTTCCCGAGGACTGGGGTGGGCAGACCGTCATGGTGCCCGTCTCCGCCAAGCAGAAGACCGGCATCTCGGAATTGCTCGAGATGATCCTGCTGGTCGCCGACCTCCAGGACCTCAAGGCCAACCCGGCCAAGCTGGCCGCCGGCACGGTGATCGATGCCCACCTCGAGAAGGGGCGCGGCCCGGTCGCGACCGTGCTGGTACAGAGCGGCACGCTCCGCGTGGGTGACAACCTCGTGGTCGGCCACATCTTCGGGAAGGTGCGGGCGCTGCTCGATGACCGGGGCAAGAAGATGAAGGACGCGGGTCCGGCGACGCCGGCCGTCGTCACCGGCCTGCCCGACGTGCCGACCGCCGGCGACATCTTCCAGGCGGTTTCCAGCGAGAAGGTGGCCCGGACCATCGCCGGCCAGCGGGCGGAGCAGTACCGCGTCGCCACCCTGGCCCAGACCCGCCGCGTCACCCTGGCCGACCTGTCGGCCCAGGTGGGGAAGGGGGCGGTCAAGGATCTCAACCTTGTCCTCAAGGCCGACAGCAACGGCTCGGTCGAGGCGCTCAAGGGCTCGCTGCTGAAGATCCAGGACCCCCAGGTGCAGATCAAGATCGTCTTCGAGGGCGTGGGTCCCGTGACCGAATCGGACATCTTGCTGGCGGCGGTCTCCAACGCGCTCGTCATCGCCTTCAACGTGAAGCCGGACGGGTTAGGCCAGAAGGCCGCCGAGCGGGAGAAGGTCGACATCCGCAGCTACGACGTCGTCTACAACGTCACCAACGACATCGAGCGGGCGATCAAGGGCCTCTACGAGCCGACCTTCGTCCAGGTCTGGGAAGGCCGCGCTGAGGTGCTCACGCCGATCAAGATCCCGAAGCTCGGTATCATCGCCGGCTCACGGGTGCAGGACGGCAAGATCACCAGTGGTTCAACCGCCAAGATCCTGCGCGACAACAAGCCGATTCACGAAGGCCAGATCGCCGGCCTCAAGCGCTTCAAAGACGACGTCAAGGAAGTGGTTGCCGGGCTGGAGTGCGGGATCAGGGTTGATGGCTACCAGGACTTCCAGCAGGGCGACGTCATCGAGTCCTACCAGGTCAAGCAGGCGTAGAAAAAGCCAGGCGGTCGATGCGTGATGTCCGCCTGGCAATTGTCGGGTTTGGCCACGTCGGTCGAGCCTTTGCCCGCCTCCTGCTGCTGAAGCAGTACTTGCTCCGCGAGCGCTATGGGCTCAACCCGGTAGTCACCGCCGTCCTGACGGCAAGCCATGGTTGGGCCCGCAACGATGGCGGACTGCAGCTCAGCGCCTTGCTGTCGAACGCTGAGCTGCCGGAGCGTGGCGCCCCGCCAGAGATCGGATCACTCGACGCGGAGGTGCTGATCGAGGTCACAACCATGAACCCGCGCACGGGTCAGCCCGCCCTCGAGCATCTCCGCCAGGCGATGGCGGCAGGCATGCATGTCGTCACGGCGAACAAGGGTCCGATCGCTTATGGGGTGACGGAGTTAGAGGCGCTCGCACGGCAACATGGTCAGGAGCTTCGCTTCGAAGCCACGGTCGCAGATAGCCTGCCGGTTTTCAACCTGTTGCGATACGGTCTGCCAACCGCCAAGGTCGGGCTGGTCCGTGGCATTCTCAACAGCACGACGAACTATCTCTTGAGCCAGGCAGCGAAAGGTGTGGGCTGGAGCGATGCACTCGAGGAAGCGCAGCGACTCGGCATCGCCGAACGCGACCCGAGCAGCGATCTTGACGGCTGGGATGCCGCACTCAAGGCGACCATCATCGCCAGGGTCGTGATGGGGCTCGACCTCAAGGTCGGCGATGTCATGCGCGAGCCGGTCACCGAGGAGGTTGCAACCCGTGCTCGCGAGGCGGCCGGCCACGGCATGCGGATCCGGCCGCTGGCTGCGATCGGCCCGTTCGGGACGCGCTGGGCCCCGGTCGAGGTTGGCCCGGATGACCCGTTCTATGCCGTCGACGGCTTCTCTATGGCGATCGAACTGGACACCGACGTTGCCGGTCGCCTGGCCATCGCGCTGCACCAGCCGCACGTCGAGCAGACCGCGTTCGCGCTGCTCGCTGACCTCGTCGATGTCGAATCGCAGCGACCATGAGCAATCCCAAAGACCTTGTTCGCAAGGCTACGACCGCTTTTCCTACGAGTATCGTGGTGATGATGGTCGCGGACCATCGACAGCCCAAGACCTGGAGGGTGATTGAGGGCACCCCGACTCTCCCCCGAGAGGGGAGAGCGGTTAACGGGGGGCTCAATACAATGGACATATGGGCAGTCATCGAGTCGAACGCGTCGCCGCACAGCTGCGCGAGGAAATCAGCCAGATCATCATCCGGGACCTCAAAGACCCCCGGGTCGCGATGGCCACGATTACCGACGTCAAGCTGAGCCCCGATTTACGGAACGCGATCGTGAAGGTGAGCGTGGTTGGCGATGAGGACCCACGGCGGGCGGCGATCGACGGCCTGAAGCACGCGAAAGGGTTCATCCGGCGAGAGCTTGGCTTACGCCTCTCGAACCTGCGCTTCGCTCCCGACCTACATTTTGAGCTCGATGAAGGCGTCGCCTATAGCGTCCGGGTCAGCCAGCTCTTGCGTGAAGTCCAGCAAGGGGAGTCACACGCCGGCAGCTGAGCTCGCTCCACCCCGTCCGGAGGTGGCCGAGCTGGCGCCCCGGATCTGGCAAATCATTCAAAGCGCTCCGATCGTGACGGCGGTCACCCACAAAGATGCCGACGGCGACACGCTCGGCTCAGCATTGGCCCTCGCCCTGGCGTTGGAGCCGATTGGAAAGTCGGTCCCGGTTCTATCGTCGCCCCCGGTACCCGGCGCGTGGTGGTTCCTGCCCGGCATCGACCGGGTCAACCGGCACCGGCCTCCCGCTCACACGCCGGTCTTCATCTTTGACGCCAGCGATGCCTCACGTGCCGGAAAGTACGAGTCAGTGGTTACCGCGGCGACGGTGGTCGTCAACGTCGATCACCATGTCTCGAACAAGAAGTTCGGCACCGTCAATCTGGTCCTGACCGACGCGGCCTCGACGGGCGAGTTGGTTTACGACCTGCTGAAGGCCTGGAAGATCGAGATTCCACCCGGCGCAGCGTCTTGCCTGTACGCCACGATCCTGTCCGACACCGGGGGCTTCCGGCACGACAACACCTCGGCGCATGCGCTCCGTGCCGCCGCTGAGCTGGTGCAGCTGGGCGCCGACCCGGTGACGATCGCGCGCGGCCTCTTCAAGAGCCGGCCGGCCTCCTCGCTTCGGATGCAGGGGCGGATCCTGCAAGGCCTGCATTACGAGTTCTCGGACCGCCTCGTCTGGGGATCGATCAGCCAGGCGGGGCTGCGGGACAGCGGCGCGACGACCGACCAGGCGGACAGCGCCATCGACCAGCTCAACACGATCCGAGGCCAGGAGCTCGCCATTCTCTTCAAAGAGGCGGGACCACGACTGACCAAGGTGAGCATCCGCAGCCGGGACCAGGTCGATGCTGCGGAGCTCGCCGGAAAGTTCGGCGGCGGCGGCCATCGCCGCGCGGCCGGGATCGAGCTGGCGCTGCCGCTCAAGGATGCCGAGGCCAAGGTGCTTGCGGAAGTCCGTGCGCGTATGCATGCCCTCGAGTGACATCGGGCATCCTCAACGTTAACAAGCCGATGGGGCCGTCGTCGTTTGCCGTCGTGCGCTCCCTGCGTCAGCTGCCCGGGGTGATGAAGGCCGGACATGGTGGGACGCTCGACCCGGCGGCTGATGGCGTCCTGCCGATTTTGATCAATGCCGCCACCCGGCTGGCCGACTTCGTTCACGAATGGCCGAAGACCTACGTGGCGACACTGACCTTCGGCTTTACCTCAGATACCGGTGACCGCGAAGGGACCATCCGCCCGGCAGGCGACCCGGCGATCATCACGCGTGAGCGCGTCGAGGCTGCATTGCCGGCCTTCGCCGGCCGCATCGAGCAGGTCCCGCCGATGTACTCGGCGCTGAAGCAAAGTGGAGAGGCGCTCTACCGAAAAGCTCGCAGGGGCGAGGCTGTCGAACGGCGTGCGCGGCCGGTCGAGATCCATGCCATCCGCCTGCTCGACTATGAGCCCGCGTCGGCGGTCGCTCGCCTCGAAGTGAGGTCCGGTCGAGGGATGTACGTCCGCAGTCTCGCCCACGACCTTGGTTCCGCTCTGGGCGCCGGCGCCTATTTGTCCGGGCTCACGCGCAGCGCCGTCGGCCCGCTGACGCTGGCCGACGCTGTCCCGGTGGCAACGCTGGCCGCGGCGGGGGAGGGGTGGACCCGCTGGCTCCTTCCGATGGACCTCCCGCTGCGAACCTGGCCGGCGGTGTCGCTGGATGCAAAGGACGCCGCGGCGGTCCGGATGGGTCAGGCCGTAGCTGCCCCGGACTCGCCGGCCGGTCGGTATCGGCTGCTCGATCCACAGGGCCACCTGCTCGCCTGGGGCGAGGTGGACGCCAGGCAACGCCTCCAGCCACGCGCCGTCTTTTCGTCATGACGGCGGTCAGCTTCGGGTTCTCGCCGCCGGGTTTCCTTGGACCGAGCCATGCGTCCATCGGCACTTTTGACGGCATTCATCGCGGGCACCTCGCGCTGCTGAAGCCGCTGATTGCGGGCGCACGCCGGGCGGGGGCGGCCAGCGTGCTGGTCACCTTCGAACCGCATCCACGATGCGTACTCGACCCCGACCATTGCCCCCCAACCCTAACGACCCTCGACGAAAAGGTCTGGCTGCTGGACCGGCTCGGCCTTGACCAGCTGGTCGTGATCCCATTCACGCCCAAGGTCGCCACCCTCGGCCCGGGGGCGTTCATGAAGCGCTTGACCCGCGGGATGGAGCTCCGTCACCTCATCATTGGTGAGGACTTCCGCTTCGGGCAGGGCCGCCGCGGCGATCCAGCCTTTCTGCGTCGCCTCGGCCTCCGGGAGGGATTCACGGTGGCCGTCGCCCCAACGCTGGCGAGGGGCCGAACCCCGATCAGCAGCTCGCGGATCCGACGGCTGGTGCTGCTGGGCCAGGTTCGGGCGGCGGCCCGGTTACTCGGTCGGGACTATTTCATACGCTCGACGGTGGAGCACGGCGCCAAGCGCGGCCGGCAACTCGGCTTTCCGACGGCGAACCTGCGCATCGCCCCCAACAAACTGTTGCCCGCCACCGGGATTTACGCCGCCCGCGTGGAGCTCGACGATCGAATCCATTCTGGCGCCCTGAGCGTGGGCTTCCGCCCCACCTTCGGCGGCAACACCCTGACGGTCGAAGTCTTCATCCTCGATTTCGAGCGTGACATCTACGACAAAGTCCTCACTGTCTGGCTCGTCCAGCGTTTGCGGGGTGAAAAGCGATTTGCCTCGGTGCCGGCTCTGCAGCAGCAGATGGCTCGCGATGTGGACAACGCGAGGCGGATCTTTGGCCTCGCGCCGGCCCCGGCGACCCTGTGACCGTCGCCGTGCCGCCGCTCATCATCGTCAACCCGGCGGCGGGTGGCGGGCGGGCCCGCGGGTTCTGGCGCCGCTGCGCGGCAGCCTGCACCGGCATCACGTTCGAGGTCCTCGAGACTCAGCGTCGCGGCGATGCCGCCGACTATGCTGCCCAGGCTGGCGATCGGCTGGTGATCGCGGTGGGCGGCGACGGTACCGCCCACGAGGTCGTCAACGGGCTGCTCCGCCGGCCGGCCGGTGGCGCGCCCCGGGTCGGGTTCCTCCAATGCGGCACGGGCGCCGACTTGCGACGCAGCCTGGCAAGCCCGGGTCGTGCCCAGGACGTCGCCGCCTGGCTGGCGACCGATCGATGGCGCCGCATCGATGCCGGGCGCGTGGGAACCTCGACCGGGCGCCGGTATTTCATCAACGTGGCGGACGCCGGCATCGGCGCGGAGGTCGTCCGCCGGGCGGCCCGCGGACCAGCGGCCCTGGGCGGGATGCTCAACTTTCTCGGAGGCGCCGTGATCAGCCTGCTGACTCATCGAAATTCCTCGGTCCAACTTCGGCTGGATGACGGGCCGGTCCTCCGCCGCCGCATCCGCACCATCGCCGTGGCGAACGGGGCCTATCTCGGAGGTGGCATGTGGATCGCTCCCGGCGCCGAGCCGGATGACGGCCTCTTCGAGGTGGTGACGATCGGCGACGTCAGCCGAATGCTCGGCATCCGGAGCCTCCCGATGCTCTACCGAGGAACCCACGGCCGTCTCGCCCAGGTGGAATTCGGGCGCGCCCGCCGGGTCGAGATCGACAGCGACGAGCCGATCGGCGTCGAGGCGGACGGCGAACTGGTGGGAAGCACGCCGGCCGTCTTCGAAGTCATCCCCGGCGCGCTGCAGGTTATCGACTGGCGGCCTTCGGGTATACTCTCGTAGACCTGCGCGAGTGCGCCGCCGGGCGTCGCCCGACGCGAGTGGCGCGGAACGTGCCACACGAGCGATTGACACGTAAGGTGCGATACGGCGTTTGAGGCGTTTCTGAATTAGGAGGTACATAGCCGACTGGCATCAAGCATCAAGGCGGGCGTGATCGACACCAACCGCCTCCATGAGAAGGACACCGGGTCATCCGAGGTCCAGATCGCGATCTTCAGCGAACGGATCAATCACCTCACCGATCACCTGAAAACGCACGCCCACGACCACAACTCACGGCGCGGGCTGCTCCAGCTGGTTGGCAAGCGCCGCCGGCTGCTGAACTATCTGCAGCGGACCGACATCGACCGGTACCGGGCGGTTATCGCCAAGCTCGGGCTCCGGAGGTGATGGCCTAGCCGTCAACCTTCGCCCGGCGGGCACTCGCGCAGGGTTAGAGATTGGTGTGCGGAGAAAGGGTTGCTTTTCTCCAGACCCCAACCCCTAACCCGCTGAATGACCGGAACCGCCTGGGCTGATTGCCAAACAGTTTTCAGGCCGCGGTTCGCGGCCCAGGAGGAATCGTGAATCAGACACATGCGGGAAGTCCCGCAACCTTGACAAATATCGAAATTGGCGGACGAACCCTGACGATCGAAACGGGCCACCTCGCCCAGCAAGCATCCGGCGCGGTCACCATCCGAATGGGCGACACCATGCTTCTCGTCACCGCGGTGATGGCCGCGGCGCCCCGGGAGGGGATCGACTTTTTCCCACTGACGGCTGACTACGAAGAAAAGCTTTATGCCGCCGGCAAGATCCCAGGTGGCTTCATCCGACGTGAAGGCCGTCCCAGCGAGCAGGCGATCCTCAACAGCCGCCTGATCGACCGGCCGATCCGGCCGCTCTTCCCCAAGGATTTCCGCAACGACGTCCAGGTCGTGGCGACCGTCCTGTCGGTGGACCAGGAGGCCGATCCCGCAATCCTCGCCATCGTGGGTGCCTCGACGGCGCTTTCCATCTCGCCGATCCCCTTCCAGGGGCCGATCGGTGCCGTCCGCATGGGGATCCTCGACGATCAACTGGTCGTGAACCCGCCGGTGAATCGGATGGCTGAGAGCAAGCTCGACCTGGTCGTGGCTGGAACCCGTGACGCCATCATCATGGTCGAAGCTGGCGCCAAAGAAGTCGCAGAGGAGCGGATCGTGGAGGCGCTGCGTGTAGCCCAGCGGGAAATTGTTCGGATCTGCGACATGCAGGACGCCTTTGCCCGCGAAGTGGGCAAGCCGAAGGTGGAGGTTGCACCCACGGCGACCGATCCCGAGGTCGATCAGGCGGTCGATCGCTTCCTGGCCGAGCGGCTCGACCAGGCGCTCTTCAATCCCAACAAGGCGCTCCGCGAGTCGGCCCTGGACGATCTCAAGAAGGAGACGATTGCCGAACTCGGTCCCCAGTTCCCCGACCGGTTGCCCTACCTCGCCAGGAGCTTCGAGGCCAAAGTCAAGCAGCGGGTGCGGAACAAGATCCTGGACGACGGCGTGCGGCCGGACGGGCGGAAGACGACTGAAATCCGGCAAATCACCTCCGAGGTCGGGGTGCTGCCCCGAACCCATGGGTCGGCCCTGTTTACCCGCGGCCAGACCCAGGCGCTGAGTATCGTCACCCTGGGATCGATCGGTGACAAGCAGAAGCTCGATGGGCTCGGCCTCGAAGAGTTCAAGCGCTTCATGCATCACTACAACTTCCCACCCTTCAGCGTCGGCGAGGCGCGGCCGCTCCGCTCGCCCGGGCGGCGCGAGATCGGCCACGGCGCGCTCGCCGAACGGGCACTGCTGCCCGTCGTGCCCACCGAAGAGGAGTTCCCCTATACCATTCGGATCGTCACCGAGATTCTCTCCTCCAACGGCTCGACCTCGATGGCCAGCGTCTGCGGGTCGAGCCTGGCGATGATGGATGCCGGCGTGCCGATCAAGGGGCAGGTCGCCGGAATTGCGATGGGCTTGATTACCGGCGACGCTGGCCGGGTTGCGGTGCTGAGCGACATCCAGGGCGTCGAGGACGCGCTGGGCGACATGGACTTCAAGGTGGCGGGGACCCGGCAAGGGGTCACCGCCATGCAGATGGACATGAAGATCAAGGGCATCAGCATCGACACCATGGCCGGCGCCATCCAGCAGGCCAAAGACGGCCGCTTGTTCATCATGGACAAGATGGACGCGGCGATCAGCCGGCCGCGGGCAACCATGTCCCAGTACGCGCCGCGCATGATCACGGTCCAGATCCATCCCGACAAGATCCGCGAGGTGATCGGCCCCGGCGGCAAGATGATCCGCAAGATCATCGAGGACTCGGGTGTCACCAGCATCGACATCGAGGACGACGGCCGGGTCGTGATCGGCTCGGTCAACGGCGAGTCGGCCGCCAAAGCCGAGCAGCTGATCCGCGATCTGACCGGCGAAGTCGAGGTGGGGAAGAACTACAAGGGTAAGGTCGTCCGGATCATGCCGTTCGGCGCCTTCGTCCAAATCCTCCCCAACCAGGACGGCCTGGTCCACATCAGCCAGCTGGCCGAGGACCGGGTGGAGCGCGTCGAAGACGCGGTCAATGTCGGCGACGAGATCGATGTGAAGGTGACCGAGGTCGATCGCCAGGGTCGCGTGAATCTCTCGCGAAAGGCCGTGCTCCAGGAGGCGAAAGGCATCACCAGCGGCGACTGGATCGTGACCGAGCGGGATCGCGGCGGCCCGCGCCGCGATAGCGGCGGTGGGGGTGGCGGGGGCTACCGCCCCGGCGGTGACCGCGGTCCTCGCCGGGACTTCGATCGGGCCGGCGGCCGGGGACGAGACCAGCGGAACTAAATACGTCTCAAACGCTCGTATGGCACTAAGGCGCCACCGAACGCCTCAAACGCTCGTGTCGCACGTTCCGCGCGACTCGCGTCGGCCGGCGGGCCGGCGTGGGGCGACGCCCCGCCCTGTGGAAAACCAGTATGCCGGGGCGCCAACCCCGGCATACAATGGCCCCCGGTTTGGACTTTGCTGACCTGCCGAGCTTGAGCGCGGCGGTTCACAATTGCCGGCGCTGTCCGCTGGGGCACTCGCGGACCAAGGCCGTGCCCGGGGTTGGCCCGGGCGACGCCCGCATCGTGATCGTGGGGGAGGCGCCGGGGCAGAACGAGGACCTGCAGGGCGAGCCGTTCGTTGGCGCCGCCGGCAAGCTGCTCGATCAGCTCCTGCGTGGGATCGGCCTCTCCCGCGGCGACGTCTTCATCACCAACATCCTGAAATGCCGGCCACCGGGAAACCGGGATCCGCAGCCCGCCGAAGCGGAGGCTTGCTCGCCTTATCTCGAGCAGCAGCTCCGGCTGATCAAGCCCGAAGTCGTCCTCGTACTCGGCCGGCATGCGCTCACCCGCTTGCTACCAGGATATGAGTCGATCTCGCGTCTCCACGGGAAAGTGGTCGTGCAGGACGGCGTCAGCTACATCCCGATCTATCACCCGGCGGCGGCGCTCTACAACAGTTTCCTGATGGGGCCGCTGGAGCAGGACTTCAAGGCAGTCAAGGCGCACCTCGACCGCGTGGAGGAGCGGCGACAGGCGCTCGCCGCCGCCGTGCCAGTCCAAAAACCGGAGGAGCAGCTCACCCTTTTTGGCTAAGAAGTCCAGGCTGCGTGCCATCCCGCTCGGTGGGTTGGGCGAGATCGGTCGTAACATGATGGCCCTCGAGTACGAGGAGAACATCGTCGTCATCGACGCCGGCCTGATGTTTCCCGAAGAGGAGATGCTCGGCGTCGACCTGGTGCTCCCTGACGTCACCTACCTGGCGGAGCGCAAGGAGAAGGTGCTTGGCTTCCTCTTGACCCACGGCCACGAAGACCATGTCGGCGCGCTCCCGTACCTCCTGCCCAAGGTGTCCGCGCCGATCTACGGCAGCCGGCTGACGCTCGGCTTGATCAAGAACAAGCTGCGCGAGCACAAGCTGGTCCAGCAGGCCGATTTACGCGAGATCAAGGCCGGCGACGTCGTGGAGCTCGGCCCCTTCAAGGCCGAGTTCATCCACGTCGCCCACAGCATCCCGGACACCACCGCGCTCGCCATCGAGACACCCGTCGGGATGGTGATCCACTCGGGCGACTTCAAGATGGACCAGACGCCGGTCGACGGTCGGCCCACCGACATGGCGCGCCTGTCGCACTTCGGGAACCGCGGTGTCATGCTGCTGATGTCCGACAGCACGAACGCGGAGCGCGACGGCTTCACCCCCTCGGAGCGCACCATCGGGGAGGCCTTCCAGGAGCTGTTCGGCCAATGCCCCGGCCGGATCATCATCTCGACCTTTGCGTCCAACATCTACCGCATCCAGCAGGCGCTCAACACCGCCGCCCGCTACAAGCGGAAGGTGGCTGTGATCGGCCGCTCGATGGTGAACAACTTGACGATCGCGCAGGAGCTTGGCTACATCCAGATGCCCGGCGACATCCTGATCAAGATCCAGGACATCAACAAAGAGCCTGACGAGAAGCTCGTCATCCTTTCCAGCGGCAGCCAGGGCGAGCCCCTCTCGGCACTGACCCGGATCGCGGCCCAGGAGCATCCGCAGGTGAAGCTGAAGTCCGGCGACACCGTGATCCTGTCAGCGACGCCGATCCCTGGTAACGAGGAGCTGGTCTCGCGCACCATCAACAACTGCTACAAGCACGGCGCTCGCGTCTTCTACTCCGCCCGTAACCGTGTGCACGCCTCGGGGCATGCCAGCCGCGAGGAGCTGAAGCTGATGCTCAACCTGGTGCGGCCGAAGTTCTTCATGCCGGTGCATGGTGAGTTTCGTCACCTGGCGCTTCATTCCGAGATCGCCCAGGATGTCGGCATCACCAAGGATCGGGTCATCGTGATCGACGATGGGAACACGGTCGAGCTGGGCGACGGCGTCCCGCACCTGGGCAACAAGGTCCCGGCGGGCTATGTCTTCGTCGACGGACTGGGCGTGGGCGACGTCGGGTCGGTCGTCTTACGCGACCGGCGCGTGCTCTCCCAGGACGGCATCTTCATCGTGATCGTGACGGTGGACAAGGACACGGGGCAGGTCGTCTCAGGCCCGGATCTGATCTCCCGAGGCTTTGTCCATCAGCAGAGCTCGGACGCCTTGCTCGAGTCGGCGCGCCAGCAGGTGCTCAGCACCATCAACAAGCCCGGGCGCGGCAAGCCGGAATGGCAGGTGATCAAGAACTCGATCCGGGACTCCTTGAGCAAGTTCCTCTACGAGCAGATGCGGCGACGTCCGATGATCATCCCGATCGTCGTCGAAGTCTAGCCCACCTCTGGCTCTATATCAATAAGTGAGCGTGCTATAGTAGCCAAATGGGGAGGTTCTGATGCCAATGCGTGGTTCAGCGACCGGACGCCTCCAGTTCGTGGCTCTCGTGGTCGCTGCCTTTCTGGCGCTGGCGACCGCGGGCCGCAGCCGGAGCGGCTCCCAGCAGAACGGATCCCCTGGCGCAAGCTCGCCCCCAGCGGGCGGCGGTTACTGAATTCGAAAAGGAGGTAAGAGATGGCCTACACCCATGACAGCGGAGGCTCCAGTGCCGCGATCGTGGCGATCTTTGCGATCGCCCTGATCGTGTTGCTGGTCGTGGTGCTGTTTGCCGTCCATCCATTCCATCTCTTCACGACAACCGTGGTCTCCCCGACGGGGAGCGGCGGCGGCACTGTGAACACGACGGCGTCCAGCTTGCCGTCCGTGATGGCGTCACCGACAAAATAGCCGGCCACCCGGGCGCGAGTTAGACGGCTTCTTCGGCGCTTGGGAAGACTTCATCGTCGCTGAGCTCGGCGTCAATCTCGTCGCCGGTTTCGGGCTGATCGTCAATCAGAAGGGCCGGCTGGTCATCGGCTCGCCCGCGGTGGGGCACCTCTTCGCGGAGCGGGTCGTCCAGCGTGTCCTGCCGCAATCGCGGTAGTGGGTCAATTTGAATCTGAACTCTTGATTGACTTTTCGGACCCACGCCCTTTCAGCCACTAGTGGCCAGAAATCGGGAGCGAATCCGCTGAGCCCCTTGGTATCAGCGGGCAAAGAGCTTCCAGTGCCCCTCGGAGACGACTTCGACGGTGCCGTCGGTCACTTCTATGGCAGTCTGATCGTCAATCGCGTACCCGGGCACCGGCACGCCGGCGGCCCATTTTTCTGCGTTGGCCATGGAATTGTCCGGCAGGTTTTCATGATCCAGGTGCGGAAACAGTGAAAAGTCAACCATTCCCAGCGCTCTATCGCCGCCACTGGGCGGTTTCCAGCCGACGAACTCCTCCCCGACGTGGGGGGCCATCACCATGCTCCCGGCGCTCACTCCCACATAGACCGCCTCGCGCAGAGATGGTAAGAGCTGCGCCAGTCCGGACTGCCGTATCCAGTGGCACAGATACAGGACATCGCCGCCTCCCACCAGAAGGGCGTGAGTCTCCTTGACCATGGGGACCCAACGCTCTTCATCGATGCTGGGTAGCGCGGTGAGCTCCAGCACTCCCAAGGACTTCCAACCCAATTCGCACAAGGGGGTGGTGGCTCGTCCGTTGATCAGCCGCCATGCCATGCCAGCACCGCCGGGCATGGCGTACGCCGCAGTGGGAATGCAGAGGGCGTTGGAGTCGGCAATCGGTTTGCCGAGGAGGTCGACCAGGGCGTCGTGGATGCTCGTGTTCTTGATGCCGGCGGAAGTGAGAAGAAATTTCATAATGCCTCTCCAATTTACTGTAGTGAGCCATGCGAGAACGCTTCAGGAAGCGCCCCCCGCGACCTCGCGCAACCGGTTGAGATCGGCGCGCTGCTGGACGACAAGTCCTTAACGCGAAGCCAACCCCTACCGCATTGACCCACTACCGCAATTGCGAGGTCCGAGAGTCGATGGTCTCGCGGCGGCCAGATCCCTTCCTGGGGATCGTCGGTGGATTTCCTTTCGGGCAGGGCTCCCTCCAGCGGAGGGATGCCCTCCGAGTCCAGTTCGACGTTTTCGGGAAGCTCCTCGTCCCTTGCCATGAGACGCTTTAGGAGCGTCGTGGGCTAGTAGGTCCCGAGCTTCTCGATCGACTCGCCCGTGTAGCTGTCGATTTCGCGCTTCACGGCGCCGGGGGCCTCGTCGACCACGTGCATGGCCGCCTCCTCGGCGCTGGGATAGCCACCCTCGTCGCCAAACTCCGAGCGCAGCTCGCCGCCACCATAGTCGGGTCCGCCACCATCATCCCGCCCACCACCATCGAATGACTCATCGTCGAGGAGCTGAACCTCTTCCACGTCCGTGGCGACGCGGTCGGGAACTTCCTCACGCAGCCGCTCGTCGAGTGTGTCGATATGAACGCGGTCGTCGAGCGCTTGATAATGGTCGCCGGGGGGATGTCACCTTCCTGCGCGTCGCCGGTGATTTCCTTTCCCGGAAGCGCTCCCTCCAGATCCGGTTGACCTTCGGAATCGAGATCCTCGTTTTCGGGTAACTCGCTCCCGCGCGGTCGACGCTGAACTCCCGGCGCCGCGTCGAGATCCGCAATGCCCGGCGTACCGATCAAGTCGAATGGGTCTTCATCCTGCTTAGCCATAGTTCTCGTTATACGCCTAACGACCCTCTAGTCGGCGCCTTGAATAGCCGCTAGAATTGCGGCATTCGTCTCAGCAAGCGTCGCAGCCACTCAGGAATGAAAAGCCGGCGGAAACGCATCGCGCGCCCCAAGCGCTCGGCGTCTCGCCAGCGCTTTCGGATCAAGGCGCCACGCCTTCCGAAGCTCGAGGTGCCCAAGTCACAGCAGCGCGAGCTGGCGGGGATTGGCTTCCTGTTGCTCGCCGGCCTACTGGTGCTGGCGGTCGCGCTTCAGGCCAGCGGCTCCGCAATGCACCTGCTGCGCGGCGGGCTGGTGGGTCTTTTTGGTTGGGGCGTGGTCTTCGTCATCGGTGCCGCCATGGTGGCCGGGATAGAACTCCTTACACCCTGGATCGAAGTCATGACCTGGGGGCGCGGGCTCGGAATCGCGCTACTCCTGGTCAGCTCACTCGGCCTGCTCGATGTTTCCGCCGGGCGCAGTGGCGGATCGGTTGGCAGAGCGGTGGGTGGTGCGCTGACCAGCCTCGCCGGTACGGCGGGCAGCATCCTCATCCTTGGGGCGCTCTTCCTCGGCGCACTGGTGCTCGCCTTCGACATCTCGTTTCGCGGGATGGTTGGCGCCCTGCGCGAGCACTACCTCGCGAATCGGCCGGAGCCCAAGCCGGCATCAAAGGAAAAGAGGCCGGCGGAGGCCTGGCAGCCACGCAACCAGGTGGTTCGCTCCGAGACCGCTGAGCCGGTGCTGGTCCCGATTGCCGGTGTCGCCGCGGCGGCGCCCGTCGCCCCGGCCGCCACGGCTGGCCGCGGAGCACCAACCCAACCGGTCATCCGCCCGCCGATCGATGAGAACGACGTCGCGAGCGCGTCCGCGCGCAAGAAGGCGGCGTCCGAGCCGGTCCTGACGGTGGTGCCAGATCCCGATGCCGCAGCGGCCCTGGCTGAGGACGAGATCCAGCGGGTCTGGGTCAAGCCGGACCTGACGTTGCTCGACACCATCACGGTGCGGAAGGAGCGGTTACACGACGAGATCAAGGCCAACATCAAGCTGATCGAGCAAACCCTGGCGAGCTTCGACGTCGAGGCGACCGTCATCGGCGTCAACTCCGGTCCGTCGGTGACGCAGTACGAGCTGCAGCCCGGTCATGGCGTGCCGGTCCGCAAGATCACCGCGCTGCAAAACGACCTGTCGCTCGCGCTGTCGGCGGCAATCCGGATTCAGGCACCGATCCCGGGTAAACCGGCGCTCGGCATCGAGGTCCCGAACAAGTCAACCAGCCTCGTTACCTTGCGTGAGATCATCCAGACACCCAGCTTCCAGAACGACAAAACGTTGCTGTCGCTCGCGATTGGTACGGATGTTTCCGGCAACACCGTGGTCGGCGACCTGACCCGGATGCCGCACCTCCTGATCGCCGGCGCCACCGGTTCGGGCAAGAGCGTCTGCATCAACGCGCTGATCGCCGGCATGCTGTTTCAGGCGACACCGGAAGACCTGAAGTACATCCTGATCGATCCCAAGCGCGTCGAGTTCTCGATGTTCCAGGACATGCCCCACCTGCTCGTGCCAGTGGTGACGGAATCGGATCACGCGGTTTCGGCCTTGCGCTGGGCGGTCGCGGAAATGGAGAACCGCTACAAGCTTTTTGCCAGCCATACCGTCCGCAACATCGGTGACTTCAACACCCGCGCGCCCGAGATGGGTCTCGATCAACTTCCTTACATCGTGATCGTCATTGATGAGCTTGCTGACCTGATGATGGTGGCAGCGGGGGAGATCGAGGAGCTGATTTGTCGCATCGCCCAGCTGGCCCGTGCCGTCGGCATCCACCTGCTTGTCGCCACGCAGCGCCCCTCAGCCGACATCATCACCGGCCTGATCAAGGCGAACATCCCCTCCCGGATCGCGTTCGCCGTCAGCTCGAGCATCGACTCGCGGGTCATCCTGGACGAGACCGGCGCGGAGAAGCTGCTCGGCCGCGGCGACATGCTCTACCTGCCGGTCGAGGCGGGCAAGGCCACCCGGCTGCAGGGCGTCTTCGTCTCGGACCGCGAGATGAAGGCGATCATCGACTTCTGGAAGGCACAGGGCAAGCCGCAGTACCAGGAGGAGATCTTCAATGTGGAGGCGACGGTCTCCTGGGTAAAGGAAGGTATGAAGCGCGATCCGCTCTTTGCCAAGGGTGCCCACGTGGTCGCCACCGAAGGCCGCGCCTCGGTGTCCCTGCTCCAGCGCAAGCTCAATGTCGGCTATACCCGGGCGGCCCGGATCGTCGACCAGCTGGCCGACCACCGGGTGATCGGGCCCTATGAGGGGAGCAAGTCACGCGAGGTGTTGATGAACCTGCTCGAGGTGGATGAGCTGGTCCGAGACCTCGACGATGCCAATTGACAATCCCCGGCCTGGCAGAAACTGCGACAGACAGCTGTCAAAACGCCGGGTTACGATAGGGCCCAATGGCGCAGGATTACTCGTTCGACGTCGTCTCGCAGTTCGACCGGCAGGAGCTGGTCAACGCGGTCAATCAGGCGCAGCGGGAGATCGCGACCCGCTACGACTTCAAGGACACCGGGGCGACGATCGAGCTGGGCGAGAACGAGATCACACTGCACGGGCCGAGTGATTTCAAGATGAGGGCGATGCTCGATGTGCTGCAGAGCAAGCTGGTGAAGCGCCAGCTCTCGCTGAAGATCCTCAAGCCGGGTCCGATCGAGCCGGCGGCGAAGGGGAACGTACGGCAGAAGCTCGAGCTGCAGCAGGGCATCGACGACGAGCTCGCCCGCAACCTGGTCAAGCAGATCAAGCTGGTCTCGCCCAAGGTGCAGCCACGCATCCAGGGCGATGCGATCCGGGTCTCGAGCCGGGAGAAAGATCTCTTGCAGCAGGTGATTCAGGCGTTGAAGGCGAGCGAGACCTCGGTGCCGCTCCAGTTCATCAACTACCGGTGAGCCGTGCCCCCGGATCCCGAGATTTTTGCGCTCGCCCAGCAGGTGGGGGAGCGGCTCCGCCAGCAGCAGCTATGGCTGGCCGTGGCCGAGTCGTGCACGGGTGGGATGCTGGGCGCGGCGCTGACGGACGTCCCGGGCAGCTCAGCCTACTTTCTCGGCGGGATCATCAGCTACGCCGATCGCGTCAAGCTCGAGCAGTTGCGGGTCTCGGCGGAGACACTGCGCCGCTATGGCTCGGTGAGCGAGCAGACGGCCGCCGCGATGGCGAGCGGCGTTCGCGAGGTGTTGCACGCCGACATCGGCGTCTCGATCACGGGCGTAGCCGGGCCGCACTCGGAAGGCTTGAAGCCAGCCGGTCTGACTTACATCGGGATCGCAGCCGGCGCTGCTTCCACCCACCGTTTCCAATGGACGGGCGACCGCTGGGACAACCGGCGCCGCTCGATCGCCGCCGCGCTGGAGCTCCTGGTCCGAGCTCTGGAGGGCTAGCATTGACAGTTACACAAATCTGTATTACAGTGGCGGGACAGGACCAGGCCCACCACGAGCAAGGGGAAGACTAGATGTCAGAAAAAGAACGGGCATTGACGGCCGCGCTCAGCCAGATCGAGCGCAGCTATGGGAAGGGCGCGATCATGAAGCTCGGGGAGGCCGCTGCTCAGCGCAACGTCGACGTGATCCCGACCGGGTCGCTCACGCTCGACATCGCGCTGGGCGTGGGTGGAATACCACGCGGACGGGTGGTGGAGATTTACGGCCCCGAATCGTCGGGCAAGACGACGCTCGCGCTGCATGTCATCGCCCAGTCGCAGAAGCTGGGCGGCGTCGCCGCCTTCATCGATGCCGAGCATGCGCTCGACCCGGTCTACGCCTCGCACATTGGCGTCAAGACCGAGGATCTGCTGATTTCGCAGCCGGACACCGGCGAGCAGGCGCTGGAGATCGTGGACGTGCTGGTCCGCTCGGGCGCCGTCGATGTCATCGTCGTCGACTCCGTCGCGGCCCTGGTGCCCAAGGCCGAGATCGACGGGGAGATGGGGGACAGCCATGTCGCGCTCCAGGCTCGGCTGATGTCGCAGGCGCTGCGCAAGCTGACCGGGGCGATTTCCAAGTCGAGTACCTCGGTGATCTTCATCAACCAGCTGCGCGAGAAGGTCGGCATCATGTTCGGCAACCCGGAGGTGACGACCGGCGGCCGGGCGCTCAAGTTCTATGCCTCGATCCGGCTCGACATCCGCAAGGTCGATTCGATCAAGAACGGCCTTGACGTGACGGGCAACCGGGTCAAGGTCAAGGTCGTCAAGAACAAGGTCGCGCCGCCCTTCAAGTCGGCCGAGTTCGACATCCTCTACAACGAGGGAATTTCCTACTGGGGCAGCGTGCTCGACGCCGCGGTCGAGGCCACCCTGGTGGAGAAGAGTGGGTCCTGGTTTTCTTGCAACGGCCAGCGGCTCGGCCAGGGTCGCGAGCAGACGGTGGGGTTCCTCAAGGCCAATCCGAAGCTGGGGGAGGATCTGATCGCGCAGCTGAAGGGACGGGCAGCCGAGAAGGTCCTTCAGCCAGCGTGAGAGCCAGCGGCCGGCAGGCGACGCCGACCGCGAGGGAACCTGACAGCGGCGACGCCGCGTACAGCGACGCGGTCAAGCAGCTGGCTCGCCAGCCGCAGTCACGAGCGGCGCTCGGGCAGCGGCTGCGGCGGCTCGGCTACAGCGAAGCGGCGCTCGGGGCGGCGCTCGACCGAGCCGAGCGCGACGGCTACCTGAATGACCGCGAGTACGCTGAGTCGATCGTGCGCCGGCGGGCGGGGGGGCGCGGGCATGCGCTGATCGCCCAGGAGCTGCGCGCCAAGGGCATCGAAGCCTGGGCCGCCGACCCGGCACTCGATGCGGTCGACCCCGAGGCCGAAGCGCAGCAAGCGCTTGCCCTCGGCCGAAGCCTGCTCAAGCAGAAGCGCCTGGCGGACGCCGAAGCGCTGCGGGCCTACGTCGGCCCCCGCCTCAGCCGGCGGGGCTTCAGCAGCGGCCTCGTGTACCGGGTCTGCCGCCTTTTGAGCGCTGAGTGGCAGGCCGCCCGGCGGTTTGACACTACCCGAGAACGCGACTAAAATGGTCAAGATTTTGTCGCTGTGTAACGACTAGTCCCGCCGCGCCCACGCGCGGTGCGAAGAACCTTCACAAGTCCATAAGCGAGGTGTAACTATGCCCATTCCATTACTCCTGGTCATTGGGATCGTGGTGGGTGCGGCGCTGGGTGCTCTCGTCGCCTATCTCTGGGTTGGCAGCGCCAACCGCCAGCGGGATCTCGTCTCCAATGCGGAGCGCGAAAAGCTGCTGTCGGATGCCGAGACCCAGATGAAGGAGATGGTCCTCGAGGCGAAAGAGGAAGCCCACCGCATCCGCATGAGCCTGGAACAGGAGGTACGCGACGCACGTGCCGAGATCCAGCGTTCGGAACGCCGGGTCCAGCAAAAGGAAGAATCGATCGACCGCAAGCTCGAAGATCTGGACCGCAAGGAACAGGCGGTCACCGCGAAAGAGTTGGAGATCGGGAGGACCAGGGAACGCGTCAACGACGCCCTCGCCGAGCAGGTCAAAGAGCTCGAGCGGATTTCGGGGATGACGCGAGTCGAGGCGAGGACGACAATCCTCACCAACCTTGAAAAGGAACTCAACCAGGAGATCGCCCAGAAGATCCGCGAGGGCGAGGCGATCGTCAAAGAGGAGAGCGAGAAGCGCGCCCGCAACATCCTGGTGACCGCGATGCAGCGGGTCGCCGCGGAGCAGACCGCCGAAACCTCGGTCTCAGTGGTGGCCATCCCCAGTGATGAGATGAAGGGGCGCATCATCGGTCGGGAGGGACGGAATATCCGGGCGCTCGAACATGCGACCGGAGTCGACCTGATCATCGATGACACCCCCGAAGCCGTGATCCTCAGCGGCTTCGACCCGGTCCGTCGCGAGGTGGCCCGGGTGGCGCTCAATCATCTGCTCGTGGATGGCCGGATCCACCCGGCCAGGATCGAGGAGATGGTGCAGAAAGCCCGCAACGACGTCCAGAACCGGATTCGCGAAGAGGGCGAGCAGGCCATGTTCGAGACCGGCGTCACCGGCCTGCACCCGGAGCTGGTCAAGTTGCTGGGGACGCTGGCGTTTCGAACCAGCTACGGACAAAACGTCCTGACCCACAGTAAAGAGGTGTCCTTCCTCTGCGGGATGGCGGCGGCGGAGATCGGCGCCGATGTGGCGCTCGCCCGGGAAGCTGGGTTGCTGCACGACATCGGGAAGGCGATCGACCACGAAGTCGAGGGCTCCCACGCCATCATCGGCGGGGAACTCCTCAAACGCCTGGGCAAGCCCGACGTCCTGGTCAACGCGGTGGCGGCGCACCACATGGATGTCGAACCCTCCAGCCTGGAGGCCATCCTGACGGTGGCCTGCGACGCGGTCTCGGCGGCCCGCCCCGGCGCCCGCCGGGAGACGCTGACCACCTACATCAAGCGGCTCGAGAAGCTGGAGAGCATCGCCAATTCCTTCGAGGGCGTGGAGAAATCGTTCGCCATCCAGGCAGGTCGGGAGATCCGCATCATCGTCAAGCCCGATACGATCGACGACAGCCGGGCGCAGATCCTGGCCCGCGATATTGCCAAGCGAATCGAGGGCGAGCTCAGCTACCCCGGCCAGATCAAGGTAACGGTGATCCGCGAGACCCGCATCGTCGAATTCGCCAAGTAAGCGCATGCGGAAGAATCCGCATCCTCGAGCAAGCCAAAAGAGGCGACCCCGCAAGGGCCGCCTCTTTTTTGCCGCCACTCGCAAGCGGCCTACGGTCCCATTCTGAGCTGGGGTTGGAGGTTTCGGAGGAGGAACGCTCCGCGCGCCCCTCTGACCGGCGAGGTGTCGAGCAATCCTCGCCCGGCTCAGCCAGCGCCCAGCGTCGCCGCCATACCTGCGGCGAACTGCGTTGCACCCGACTGAGCCGGGTGTCGCACGTAGATCGCTTCTGGACCGAGCACGCCTGCCGCGACGCGGCCGACGGCAATGAGACGTCGGGGCTGGACGGCAGCGATCAAACGCCGGGCGTAGTCCACGCCTTCGGCGATCTCGCCGCGCGTCGGCCGTCGGTTCGATAGTGGGCGATCCGGCAGATGGGGATGGGTGGGCACGGTGTTCCACAGGATGACACGCCGCTCGGCGCCGAGCTTCGTGAGCACGCCATGGACGATCGTGCCGGACGGTTCCGACCACCCGCCTTTCCGCGCCGTGGACGTCGGCAGGTAGGGAAGACCCCAGCGGGCGAGGTCACGCTCGCTGGTGAAGGCGATGCCAGACCAGCGCATGCCCTGATAGCCGGCCGCTTCACCCACGGCGACGACGCCGGCCTCGGCCCGTTCCTCGAGGTAATACCGGAGATTGGCGAGCCGGATGTCCGGCGCCCCGTGGACGTCGTCGGGCCCCGATTCGCGGAACTGATTGAAGGTGCTACCAATGGTCGCCCGCGAGAGGTCGCCCAGGAGGGCATCGATCGCGGCGACCTTGTTACGATCGGCCAATGCTCGTAACCGTACTGGCGATCGGTGACATCATCGGCCGGCCCGGGCGTGAAGCGGTGGCCCGCCTGTTGCCCCAGTTGCGCCGTGAGTTCTCCATCGATTTAGTGGTCGCCAACGGTGAGAATGCCGCCGGCGGCTTCGGTCTGACGCCCAAGATCGCCGAGGACCTCTTCAGTCTGGGCATCGACGTGCTGACCTCCGGGAATCACATCTGGGACCAGCGCGAGATGATGAATGGCTTCGACGACCACCGGCCGATTCTCCGCCCCCACAACTATCCCTCCGGGGCGCCCGGACGGGGCTGGTTCTGTCATGACCTTGGCGAAAAGGGCCAGGTGCTGATCGGCAACGTGCAAGGCCAGCTGTTCATGCCCCCGATCGATTCTCCCTTCAGGGCAGCGGACGAAGTGTTGCGCCAGGGCGCTGGAACGAAACTCGTGCTGATGGACATCCACGCCGAGGCGACCTCCGAGAAGATCGCCATGGGATGGTACCTCGATGGTCGGGCAAGCTTCGTGTTCGGCACCCACACGCATGTTCCCACGGCCGACACCAAGCTGTTTCCCGGCGGCACGGCCTTCGTGGCTGACCTGGGGATGGTGGGCCCCAGGGACTCCGTAATCGGGATGGACCGGGAGGCCAGCCTCCAGCGGTTCCTGACCGGTGTCCCGTACCGATTCAAGGTGGCCCAGGGGCCGGTCCAGTTCAACTCCGTCCTGACGCGGATCGATGCCCTTTCGGGCAAGGCAACCAGCATCGAACGGGTCGATCGGGAGGTGGAGGTTGATTAGGCGCTTGACGACCCATGGACTTGGGGTTAAGGTGTCGGGGGGCAATCAAACGTTCGGTCAACTCCCGATAGAATAAGTGGACACTCTGGAAACAACACCGCCATCGAACGGCTCAACAGGGGAGAAGACGCTTTCGGCCAGCCCGGCTGCCGGCTTGCCGCGCGCCGCGCGGGCGGCGATCGAGATTCTGAAGGTCTCGGCCACCTCGAAGCCGGTCGCCGTTGCCGGGGCGATCGCTGGGGTCGTCCGTAGCCAGACTCGGGTCGAGGTTCAGGCCATCGGCGCCGGCGCCATCAACCAGGCGGTCAAGGCGATTGCCATCTCGCGCGGCTACGTCGCCGCGGGCGGCATCGATCTGGTCTGCATCCCCTCGTTCATCGATATCTCGATCGACGGTGAGGAGCGGACCGGGATCCGTCTGCTGGTCGAGTCCCGCTAACTCGGTCGATGTCTGAATCGACCGTGCCCCCGAGACTCCGGATTCCAGGCGCGCCGCTAACCTTCGAGCCCCAGGCTTTCTCGCGCCCTCGCCCCAACGGACGTAAGCGCGCGCCGTCGGGCCAGCGGTTTCACCTCTGGGTGAGCGGCTGCCAGATGAATGAGTCGGATGCCGATTACCTGTCGCAGGGCCTGACCGCGGCCGGCTTCAGCGCCGTCGCTGACCTCGAGCACGCGGACCTCGCCATCCTCGTCACCTGTTGCGTCCGGCAGAACGCCGAACAGAAGGCCTACGGCAGGTTTCGGGAGCTGAAGGCCTGGAAGCGGGCGCGTCCCGGCCGGGCGATCGCCATGACGGGCTGCATGGCGAACAAGGAGAAGGATCGCCTTTATGAGCGGCTGCCCGACCTCGACTACCGCTTCGACATGCGCCAGTACGAAGCGTTCATCCAGGACCTGCAGGGCGAGTACGAGACCGACCCGGCCCAGACTGGCGGGGCGGTGCTGCAGCACGGTCTCACCGCGTACGTGCCGGTGATCTTCGGTTGCAACGAGGTCTGCAGTTTCTGCATCGTGCCCTTCGTACGCGGCATCGAACGCAGCCGCCCATTGTCGGACGTCGTCGAAGACGTGCGGCGCTTCGCGCTCCAGGGGGTGCGCGAAGTGACGCTGCTCGGCCAGACCGTCAACTCCTATCGCGATCCGCAGACGAAGGCCGGACTCTCCGCCCTGCTCGAGGCGGTCGAGCGGGTCCCGGGCATCTGGCGGGTCCGCTTCTTGACCTCGCACCCGCGCCATGTGCATGACGACCTGCTGTTCGCCATTCGTGACCTGCCACGCGTCTGCGAGCACCTCCACCTGCCCTTCCAATCCGGCGACGACGCCATCCTGAAGCAGATGCGCCGCCGCTACACGACCGACGAGTACCGGGCGATCATCGCCCACGCCCGCGCCCTCATCCCCGATCTTTCGGTTTCGACCGACGTCATCGTCGGCTACCCGGGGGAAACGGAGGAACAGTTCCAAAAAACCCTGGCGCTGCTCGAGGCGATCAAGTTCGACGTGGTCCACATCCAGGGCTTCTCCCCGCGGCCTCGCACCACGGCCGCCCTGCACCCGGACGACGTGTCCCCGCCCGAGAAGAAGCGGCGGATCAACGTCTTGCTCGAGGTCCAGCGACGGATCGCCGAAGATGCCAACCGCCGCTGGCTCGGCCGCACCGTCGAGATGCTGGTGGAGCGCGTCGAGGATTTGGAGGTCAGCGGTCGCACCCGGCAGAACAAGGTCGTCATCGGTTCCGCCCCACTGGGCGGGGAGACCGGCACGGTCCGCCGGGTGCATGTCGAGCAGGCCACGGCCTGGCAGCTTCGAGGCCAGGTGCTCAACTAGGCAAACGCCCTGAAGCCGGTCCCGGTCCTCGACCAGTACGAGCGCGTCAAGCGGGAGTATCCCGACGCCATCGTGCTTTTCCGCCTCGGCGACTTCTACGAAACCTTCGGGGAGGATGCCGAGCGGTCGGCACCGCTGCTGGGCATCACGCTGACGTCGCGCGAGCTCGGGAAGGGCCATCGCGTTCCAATGGCCGGCGTCCCCTACCACGCCTTCGAGAGCTACGTCGGAAAGTTGCTCAAGGCGGGACTGCGGGTCGCCCTCTGCGACCAGGTCGAGGATGCGGTCGCCGCGCGAGGCCTGGTGCGACGCGAGGTCGTCCGGGTACTGACGCCGGGAACGGTGGTGGAGGACGCGTACCTCGAAGGCGGCGGTACCAACTATGCGGTGGCGGTCTGCCTGCGGTCCCACTACCACGGCATCGCCGCTCTCGATTGCTCGACCGGCGAGCTGGCCCTGCTGCGGGTCGAGCCGAGTGATGATACGCTTCGGGATGAGCTCGCGCGGCTCCGGCCGGCCGAACTGGTTGCCTCCGAAGCCGACCGGCCGCGGTTGCACTCGCTGGCTGGGGCCACCCCAATCAGCTGGGTCGACCCACAGGATTTCGATGCCCGCGCCGCCGTCGACCGGCTGCTGACCCTGCTCGGCGTCGAGACACTCGCGGCGTTTGGCTGCGATGAGTGGCCCGAGGCGCTGGCCGCCGCGCAGGCGCTCTTGCAGCACGCCGAGCGGTCGCATCTTCGGCTCGAGCCCGGTCTTCTCCGGCTGCATGCCGAGCATCCGCGTGCCTTCATGCACCTCGATCCGCCAACCCGGCGCAGCCTCGGACTGGCTCCGGATCGATCGGCGTCCACAGACGACCTCACCGGGTTGATCGTTCGCGACGCGACGACAGCCATGGGCGCGCGTCAGCTCCGGCGCTGGCTCGACCAGCCGCTGCGCTCTCGGGAGCGGCTGGAGGAGCGACTCGCCCGTGTAGGCGTGCTGGTCGACGATCCGCTGCTCCGTGGCCAGCTCCAGGCCGCGCTCCGCGGCCTGCCGGACCTGGAACGCATCGCCGCGCGAACCGGCCAGGGACTGGCCACGCCCCGCGACCTGCTGGCGCTCTTAAAGGGACTGCAGGCTGTCCCCGGCATCAAAACCCTTGCGGACCGCCGGCCGGAGCTGGCCTCGCCGCGGCAGCCACCTGCACTGGGCGAGATGCAGTCGGCACTGGAGTCGGCGCTGGTCGAGGAGGTGCCGGCGACGTTCAAGGACGGCGGCGTGTTTCGCTCCGGTTTCGACGCCGAGCTCGACGGCATTCGGAGTGGCTCGCGCACGGCTCGCGAATGGATCGGCGCCCTGGAACAGGGTGAACGCCAGCGAACCGGCATCCGGTCGCTCAAGGTTGGCTTCAACCAGGTGTTCGGCTACTACATCGAGATCAGCCACGCCAACCGCGAGGCGATCCCGCCCGAGTACGTCCGTAAGCAAACGCTGGTCAACGGCGAGCGCTACATCACGCCGGAGCTCAAGGAGAACGAAACCCTCGTCCTCAACGCCAGGAGCGCGATGGTCGCCCGTGAGCAGGCGCTCTTCAGCGAGCTCTGCCGGCGTACCACCGTCGCCGGCAAGGATCTCCTGGACACCGCGGCCTGGCTGGGTGAGCTCGATGCCACCGCCGCCCTCGCCGCCGTCGCCACGCGTCATCGATGGGTGCGCCCCTCCTTGCGGGACGAGCCCGGGATCGAGATCATCGGCGGCCGCCATCCGCTGGTCGAAGTCGCGCTGGGGCCCGGTCGCTTCGTGGCGAATGATCTTCGTCTTAACCCGGATTGCGCGCTGGTGCTGCTCAGCGGACCGAACATGGCCGGCAAGTCGACCTACCTCCGACAGGCCGGGATGATCGTCGTGCTGGCGCAGGCGGGCAGCTTCGTCCCTGCGGAGCGAGCCATCATCGGTCTCTGTGATCGGATCTTCACCCGGGTCGGCGCCCACGATGAGCTGGCGCGTGGCCTGTCGACCTTCATGGTTGAAATGGTGGAAACGGCGCAGATCCTCGCCCATGCCACACCCCGCAGTCTCCTCATCTTCGACGAGGTGGGCCGCGGCACCAGCACGTACGACGGGGTCAGCATCGCGCAGGCGATCCTCGAGTACCTCCACGATGCGCCGCGCCTTGGCTCGCTCACGCTCTTCGCCACGCACTATCACGAGCTGACCGCCCTCGCCCAGACGCTTCCGCGGCTCCGCAATTTTCGGATGGAGGTGCGGGAAGAAGGGGCGCGCGTCATCTTCCTGCACCAGGTGGTCGAAGGCGGTGCCGACCGCAGCTACGGGATTCATGTCGCCGAGCTCGCCGGCCTGCCGCGGCAGGTCGTGCTCCGCGCCCGGCAGGTGCTCTCCGACCTGGAGGGGCAACGACCGTTGGAACGGCCGGAGGCGAGCGCTCAGCTCAGCCTGCCGCTGGACCATCCGGTGGTCGCCGAGCTGAAGCAGTTGGACCTGGAACGCCTGTCGCCACGTCAAGCCCTGGAAAAATTGTTTGCCTGGCAGGGACAGCATGCCGCGCACTGACGCCAGCATCGAGCCGGCCCGCATCGCCATCCTGCCGGCGACCGTTGCCAATGGTATTGCCGCGGGCGAGGTGGTCGACCGCCCGGCGGCTGTTGTCAAGGAACTGGTGGAGAACGCGATCGACGCGGGCGCCGCCCGGATCCGGATCAGGATCGAGGCCGCCGGCCAGCGCCTGATCGAGGTGGTCGACGACGGCAGCGGAATGACGCCGGTCGACCTGCCGCTCGCCTTTCGGCGGCACGCCACCAGCAAGCTCAGGTCGCTCGACGACCTGCGAACCATGTCGACGCTCGGATTTCGGGGCGAGGCGCTGGCGAGCATCGCCGCGGTCGCCCGGGTCGAGGCGGTGAGCCGTCCGCGGGATGGGGGAGAGGGGTACCGCGTGGTTATCGAAGCCGGGGTGCCGGTCGCGGATGGCCCGATCGGAAGCCCGCCGGGGACCCGGGTGTCGGTCAGCCGCCTCTTTGTCAACACCCCGGCCCGCCTGAAATTCTTGAAGCAACCTGCGACCGAGAACGCGGTGATCGCCCGGCTGGTGGGGGAACTGGCGCTGGCGAACCCCTTGGTGACGATCGGGCTCGAGGTGGACGGGCGCCGCGTGCTCGAGACACCCGGAAATGGCGACCTGCGCGTCGCCTTTGCCGCCGTGTATGACCCACCCACGGCGGCGGCCATGTTGGCTGTCGACGAGCCGTCGATCCGCGGCCTGCTCAGCCCGCCAGCCTTGCACCGAGCAACCCGCGAGCATCTCGTGATCCTCGTCAACGGCCGTCGCATTCATCACCGCAACCTGGGCTTCGCCGTCGAACAGGCCTACCGCGGCCTGCGCGAGCCCGACCGCTTCCCACTGGCGGTGCTCGACGTGCGCGTGGATGCCTCCGAGGTCGACGTCAATGTCCATCCGACCAAACGCGAGGTTAGCTTCAAGAATGAGGGCAGCATCTTTGCCCTGGTTGAGCGCGCCTGCTACCGGGTGCTCCGCCAGAGCCCGCTGTACCAGCTGCAGCCATCCGCGCATGGTCCGCTCCTCGAGCTGCGCGAGACGGCGGTCCAGTCCGGCGGTCCGGCGCTGGCCTCTGGCGCGGCGCCGGCCCCGGCGACGGCGGCTCCGGCATCGGTGGCCGGCGAGCCGTGGGGCGATCGCCAACGGCTGCCGGCGCTGGCCTATGTCGGGCAGCTGCTCCGCGGTTACCTCGTGGCCGAGGCAAAGGGCGCGGCGGTCTTGATCGACCAGCACGCCGCCCATGAGCGGGTGCTGTTCGACCGGATCCTGGATCGCCTCGAGCGGCAACAGCCATCCAGCCAGCTGCTCTTGATCCCACACGTCCTCGACCTGACGCCCGGCCAGCTGGCCGCATTCCAGCAGCACGAGGCCTGGCTGCGAACCCTCGGCTTCGAGGGTGATCATTTCGGGCCGCACACGATCCGGGTCCGGGCCGCGCCCGCCGACATGCCGGAAGGCCGGGTTGGGCGTGTGCTGGAGTTGCTGCTGACCGACCTCATCGGCGAGCGCACGCCGGACCGCCGGCTGCGTGACACGGCGGCCTTGATCGCATGCCACAGCGCGGTTCGCTTCGGTGATCCGATGACGCCGCAGGCGGCGCGCGAGCTGCTGAGCTCGCTGGCCGCAACCGACGAGCCCATCAGCTGTCCCCACGGCCGGCCGACCACCCTGATCCTGCCGGATGACCAGTTGAGGCGTTTGTTCAAACGACCCTAGCCAGCCTCCGCGTGGCGGCGATCGTCGGCCCAACAGCCAGCGGGAAGACCGCAATCGCCATTGCGGCGGCGCATCGTCTCAACGGCGAGCTGATCTCCGTGGATTCGCGGCAGGTCTACCGCCACTGCGACATCGGCACCAACAAGCCCACCCCGGAAGAGCTCGGCGGCCTTCACTGTCGTTTGCTCGACGTGGTCGATCCCGGTGCCCCGTTCACGGTCGCCGACTACCAGCGCCTGGCCATGGATGCCGTGGCGGACATCGCCCGCGGCGGTCGACTACCCGTCCTACAGGGTGGATCCGGCCTCTACCTGCGAGCGCTGCTCGACGGCTGGAACCTCGCCGATGCACCGCCCAACCCCGAGCTGCGGGCGCTGCTCGAACAGCGACTCGAACTGGAAGGACCAGAGGCGCTGGATGCCGAGCTTCGGCGCATCGATCTGGCCAGCGCAGAGCGCGCCCAACGGAATCCCCGGCGGATGATCCGCGCCCTCGAGATCCACGCGGTCACCGGCCGTCCGCCCAGCCTGGCGCGCGAGTCCGATCCGCCGCCGTGGTCGACCACCATCATTGGGCTCGACGTGCCGCTGGCCGAGCTGGATCAGCGCATCGGGTCGCGGGTCACCCGGATGATCGACGCCGGTTGGGTGGACGAGGTCGCCGGCATTCGTCGGAAGTTTCCGGCGGCCGACCTGCAGCGCCTCGGGCACGGGTACCCGGAGCTGGCCGCCTACCTGGAGGGGAGGGTGTCACTCGCGGACGCCCGGGTTTCAACAGTGCGCCAGGTGCGGCAATATGCACGCCGCCAGCTCACCTGGTTTCGCGCCGACCGTCGAGTCCAGTGGCTTTCCGCCGATTTGGACATGGTTGTTGAGCGTCTGCGCGTGGGTATGATGACGGCAGAGGCGAATTGATTCGGAATTCCAACGGCAGGCAGGAGCGCGCCTACCTGATGTCCCTTGATCACGAGGATCAGGGCCTGGCCGCCATCGAAGAGCAGATGCTCGAGCTCAGCGAACTGGCCAGAACGGCCGGCGTCGTGGTGGTGGGGACTGATACCCAGCGGCGCCAGAAGCCCGATCCGGCGCTCTTCATCGGTAAGGGTAAGGTGGAGTCTCTGCATACGCTCAAACATGAGGCGGATTTCGACCTGCTGGTCTTCAACGAGGAGCTGTCACCGCGGCAGCAGCGGAACCTGGAGCGCAAGCTCGAGGTCAAGGTGATCGACCGGACCGAGTTGATCCTGGACATCTTCGCCCAGCGAGCCCGCACCAAGGAGGGCCGGCTTCAGGTCGAAGCCGCGCAACTGCATCACCTGCTGCCGCGCCTCCAGGGCGGTCGCGACCTTTCCGGCGTGGGCGCCGGGGTCGGCACCCGCGGCCCGGGCGAGCAGAAGCTCGAAAGCGATCGTCGCCGTATTCGCCACCGGATCCGCGAGCTCGACCGCGATATCAAGGAAATCCGCAAGCAGCGGGCGTTGCGTCGAGAGGGACGCCGGCGCATGGCCTACCCGGTGGTCGCCATCGTCGGCTACACCAACAGCGGCAAATCGACCTTGCTGCATGCGCTCACCCACGCGCGGGTGCAGGTGGAGGATGCGTTGTTTGTCACCCTCGATCCGACGACCCGCCTGGTGCGCCTACCAAACCGGCGGGAGGTCCTCTTTACGGATACGGTCGGCTTCATCCAGAACTTGCCCACCGATCTGGTGGCCGCCTTCAAGGCCACGCTCGAAGAGGTCCAGCAAGCCGACCTCCTGCTCCACGTGCTCGATGCCACCCGATACAACGGACGGGACCAGATGGAAGCGGTGCACGAAACGCTCCAGGATCTTGGCGCCCTCGAGAAGCCGAAGATGCTGGCTCTCAATAAGGTGGATCAGCTGACGCCGGCGGCCGTCGAGCTGCTGCTTGCGCAGGACTGGTCACCGTACCGCGCGGTGGTTCCGATTTCGGCGCTGCGAAAAACCGGACTGGAGCCGCTCGGCGGGGCCATCGCCGACACCTTGCCTGGCGAGATGGTCACGATCGAGGTGCTCCTGCCGTACAGCGAGAACGCGCGGCAGGCCGAGTTCCACGCCCAGGGCAACGTCGATACGGTCGACTATCGCGGCGACGGTGTGATGATGCGCGGCGCCTTACCGCGGCGGCTGCTGCCGAAGTTCGATCGCTTCCGAACGCCGAGCGCGGATCGCAGCGCCTAGCCGCGAGTTAGCGCAGCAGCCGCAGCAGCGCCACGACCTGGCCCTCGAGCTGGGCCGTGGTGCTGTAGATCGGCTCATAGGCATCATTCTCGGGCTGCAACCGCACTCGGTTCGCCTCACGGAAGAGGCGCTTGACGGTGGCAGTCGACTCGTTCGTCTGGTCGTCCTCCAGCCGCGCCACGACAATGCTGCCGTTGGGGGCGTCTTTGCCCGGTTTGACGACGACGAAATCGCCGGAGAGGATGCCGACATCTTTCATGCTGTCGCCGTGCACCTCGAGCGCGAAGGCGTTGTCGGTGCCCACCAATTCCTCGCTCAGCACGAGATGGTCTTCGATGTTCTCTTCGGCCAGGATCGGTTGCCCGGCGGCCACTCGTCCGATCAAGGGTACCGCGACCACCTTACTGAGCTTGGCCTGCATCTCGTCGACGTCGACGACTTCGATCGTGCGGGATTTCGTCGGGTCCCGGCGGATGTAGCCCTTGCGCTCCAGGGTGTTGAGGTGGTTCTGGACTGTCGAGCTGGAGGAAAGCCCGACCGCCTCGCCGATCTCCCGCACCGTCGGCGGATAGCTGCGAATCTTCTGTCGAAACCTGAGGTACTCCAGGATTTCCCGCTGCCTGCTGGTCAACGGTTCCGGCATGTCGTCCCCTCCCTTTTGCGCCGATGTCGACGTCCAAGAGCCGATCATCTCGCACCCGGCGCCATTTCAGGCGGCGCGCTGAGGTAGGGGAGAGGAGGGGTTCTCAGGCCGCGATCAAAGCATCGTAGCACAGAGATTTGGTCATCAGCATCGGTCGATAATGGCCGTCGACCCATGCCTCGACGTTCGCCGTCTCGGTGCAAAACGGGGGCATCGTAGCACATCCGTTCGGCCAATGCAAACACTTGTTCGCGCAAGGGATTGACGCGAACGTCTGTTCGTGCTAGGCTCCATTTCGAACACATGTTCGTGCAGGACCGAGCCCGCCACGCCTATCCACGACCGCAGCGCCGCCGCGGCTGGGGCCGCATTCTGGTGCTGACCGCCGTTCTGCTGCTCGCCACTGACCGACTCGCCTATGGCAGCGGGCCGACCCATAGTGACGTGGTGGTGGTGGCTCCGGGGGACACCGTCTGGAGTATCGCGGCGGCCTACTATCGCGGGGATCCGCGGCCTCACATCGGGGCGATCCTGGCGGCCAACCGGCTGGCGACGCCGCTACTGCGGCCCGGGCAGGCGCTTCGACTCCCGCGCGAGTAGCCGGAGATATCGCGGGTACGATGAGCACATCACTGGTCAGTCTCGCTTCCCTGGTGAACGCCTTTAGCCCGCTCACGCCGCAAGTGCGCCTGGCGGCGATGATCGCCCGCGGGGGTCGGATCCTTTTGGTCGAGCACCACAAGCGCGGCGAGCGCTACTGGGTGCTGCCGGGCGGGCGGCTGCAAGGCAACGAGACGCTGGAGGCGGCGCTCCGGCGCGAGCTCAAGGAGGAGCTCAGCCTCGACGCCCGGGTCGGCCGGCTCGTGATCCTCTCCGAGATGCTGGCTCCTGATCGCCACGTCGTCAACCTGATTTTTCAGGCAGAGATAGGGGAGGGGGCCGAGCCGCGGCTTGATCGCGCCGATCCGGTGCTCGCCGGCTGGCAATGGGTGTCGGTGGACCAGCTCCCCCGGCTGGATTTCCGCCCACCCATTGCCGCCGCCGTCCGCGCCGTCATCGCCGAGAACTTTGCCGGGCCGGTTCGGGCGCTGGGGGATACCTGGAGGCCGGACCCGCTTAAGCCTCGTCGGGGCGACGATCAGCGGCCGTCTTCCCCCATCCATCGTTAGTCGTTCATTGCATAATTAATGACGTAGCCGCGAGGTCTATCTACAGATGCGCCTCGATGACTTTTGCCAGGCTCGGCCCAACATCAGGCACCGCTGAGGTCACAAAGATGATGATCACCAACAGCACCATCAAGAGCGTCGCGACTCTGGTGCTCACCGTGCGCTCGAGCCGCTCTGGATCATCGACGATCGGGGCCGGCTCGCCGGCCTGCACCAGTTGGCGCATCTCGCTGACCAGGCCGTCAGTATGGCTGGCGGCCCGCACCGTCTGAGTCAACTTGCCAAACCTCCTCGTTTCCGAAAATTGTTGATCGGGACGGGCGTGCGGCCGGCGGCGAACAGCAGGCTGAGCCGCTCGGCGAGGAGTTGCAGCAGCACGAGTTCGCTGGCGGCGTAGGGCCGGGGCAGGCGGCGGCCCAGTTGCAGCGTCCCGTCGACGCCGGCGCAGTGCAGGGGCGCAACCGCCATCTGGCGGAGCCCGGCGGGGACGCCGAAGAGATCCTCCGGCCGGCGGCCGGTCAGCGGCTCGCGCAGGGCGCGGCCCTGGAGCAGCGCCTCGGCGGTCCGCGTTCCCGCGAGCGACAGCCACGCGGGCGCGTGCGCCTGCAGCGGATCGTCCTCGCCGATCACCAGCGTGAGGCGGTCGCCCTGGACCCATTCGAGGTGCAGGCTCTCTGAGCGGAGCAGGCTGGCCAACGCGGGCCGGATCGCCGCCAGCGCCGCCGCCTGGTCTAACGCGTGCTGCGCCGCCAGGCCGGCGAGGCGGTTGGCCTGTTCCATCGCCTCGGTGCGCTGCTGCTGATCGTCAAATGTCTGCAGTCGCGACAGGGTCGCGCCCATCTCATCGCCGACCGACCGGATCAGCGCGCGAACGCCACGGTCGAGATCCGAAGCCCGTCCAGCGACCGTGATCAGGCCATTAGGCTCCCCTTCGCCCGCGGTCGGCTGAACCAAGGTAAACTCGCCGACGCTGGTCCCGGGCAGCGGGCCCTGGATCAAGACCGGCCGACTGCGGTCGGGGTCCAGGGTTGGGGTAAAACTGAATCCGGGAAGCTCGCCATCCGGGAGCCCGGCCCAGCGGACCGCCCGAAACTCGTCGCCGTTCGGATCCTCGACCCAGAACGCCCAGGCACAAGTGGGCACCATCGCCGCGGCCTGGCTGGCCAGCTGCGCGAAGAGTGCCTCCTCGTCCCGAACCCGGGCCAATGCCGAGGTTAGCGCGGCCATCGCGCTCTGGCGTTGGACCGTCCGCTGCGCCATGTCGAGCGCGTCCATGAGGTGCACGACCAGCATCATGGTCATCAGGACGAGGAAGGCATCGAAGAGGATGGCGACCGGCGCCGCGTGGCCGGCCAGCTCGAACGGCGCCAGCATCAGCAAGCCTGCAGGGAGAATCCGGATGTCGCGCCAGCGGGCCGCGGTCCGGGCAGCGGCGAAGAACAGCAGGACGTGCGCGTAGCCGACGTACGGCACCGAGAGGGCACCGAGCGCGCTGACCACCGCCAGGTCGGCGATTCCCAGCAGCAGCTGACGACCGGGAACCGACCGGGCGATCCGTGCCAGCTCGACATACAGATAGAGGTATGCGACCGCGGCCAGGCCGGCGCTGTAGCGAACGGGCAGCGGGACGCCGGCTGCGGCGACCACCGAGGCCGCCACGCTGAAGACAGCGACCCAGAGCGCAAGCGTGAAAGCGAAGTCACCCCGGAGTAAGGTGGGCAGGGCCGCCTGCCAGGTCCGGAGCTCGCCAACCAGGCTTACCCGGATGCCGCGCAGGGCCTGGTCCGGGCTGAACGACGGCCATTGCCGCTGCGAGTTGACGGGCGGGAGGGGCGAGCTCAGGCGCTGTTTCGCTTTGAGACGTGTGAGTTCGAGTTCGCTCAGGGGAGCAGCGTCCACCAGCCACAGTCTGAAACGCAAACGCTGCGGCCGTGTCGATGAGCTGGCGACAACCTGTGGCGGGCGAGCGGCGAAACCTTACAAATGGTGTAACGACGTTTAGTTCTTGGATCGGCCCGCGAGATTGCCTAAGCTGGGAGCAGTGCCTCTCTCCCCTATCCGCCGCGCCTGGGCCGACGTCCCGATCCGCTCTCGGGTCACCGGCGTCGACGCCGATACGCTCCGGCGGTGGCTCGGGGATCTGCCGCCGCCCGTCGCCTACGGGGTCAGCGCCCGGCCGCTCCGTTACCGGCAAGCGCCGCACCTCGCCGCCTTCTGCTGGTACGACGACCAGCTGATCGAGCTCCAGGTGCCCGAACCCTTTCGCGCCTGGGGTGAGAAGGTCTACTACCGGGCTCGCCGCAAGCCGGGCCGCCGCCTGGCGTTTCAGTGGTTCAGCCGGACAATCCGCTTCCGGACCCGGCGCGAGGTCTTGCGCTTCCTCTACTGCCATGAGTTCTACCACTGGTACCTTCGAGAGGTGCGCGGGAGGAAGGCCGCCGCAGAAACCGCCTGCGATCGCTTTGCGCTGGCCCATTTCCGGGCGCGCAACCGGGGCGTCGACTGGAGGAGTCTCCTGCCGGGTTATGCTCCGGCAGCCCGCCGGCCCTTGAAGCCGGCAGCGTAACCCGGGCTGCCCACACCGAGCGCCCAACCAAGGTCAGTTGGTGCGTGCGGTATCCCTCGCTGCCCTCGGGGCAGTTCGAATCCTAACTCCCCAACCATGGCCTTCAGCTTCGGCAACCGTCCTATGGGCCTTCGAGGGTAGCGATGCCAATCCTGCCCACCTAGCGGAGGTGGTCGTCGCTTGCCTGAGCGTCTTCCAGACAGCCAGTCCCAGAGAATGCCGAGGCCAAGGATCAGCCCGACCGTGGCCAGGATTCCGAAGCCAATAAGTCGCTCCCTGACTGCCTGATCATTCGGGTGGGCGTATCCCCACTCGACATGTGCGGGCCTGGCCGGGCTCTCCGGTGCTATGGAAATCGCCAGGATGTCAGTCCTGCTGATATCGAACCAGTCGATACCCGGATTGATCCAGACCGTCACTAGGTCGCCGGCAGCGGGATGGCTTCGGGTCAGTGGCGGCTGAAGCGCCGGACCATTAGTCGCGAAGACTCGCTGATCGTTCTCGAGCGAAAAATCGGTACGCACATAGCTACTGCCCTGGTACCTCTCGACGGCATCGCTGACGATGCCCGTGATGGGGACAGGGTGAACCGCATGAGCCGTCACAACCAGGATCAGTCCCCAGATGAAAAGGACCAAAAGCCCAAGCATATGCAGCCCGGCGTTCACGAGGATAAGGACCACCAAGCCTTTGAGTGCAAGCACCAATCCCCTAAGCGCTATCACACCTGACAGCATAGGTCGGCTGTTTTTTGGTGCACGCGGTTTAGAACTGCTGCCATGGCTGTGGCGGCCTCCGGGGACAATGATGCCAACGCTGACCAATTGATGTCATGAAGGAGCGGGGCCTCCGCTCCTGGGGTTAAGCACGACGATAGTCGCGCGACTCTAAGAACCGCCAAGAAGGAGGCCCAGACCTGGTTTACATCGGCGTCGACCTGCACCGCAAGGTGTCGCAGGTGGCAGCAATTCAGGCCAACGGTGAAGTGCGCTGGAATCGGCGAATTCGATCTCGTCCAGAGTTATTAGTTGACCCAGCCATCGGCTTCGCGGCACGCCGGCATCGAAGGCAGGCCCCAATCATCTGGTCGCGGCCATCTCGGCTCCTGGCGACCGCGTATTGAAAGATTCACCGGATCTCGCTTGGACGCTGGCCCTGTGTTGTAGTTTTCGTTACGTGTTTCTAGCCCAGCAGCTCGCCAAGAAGGTCCCAGAACTGACGATTTATTTCTGGGTCATCAAGGTGCTGACCACGGGCATGGGCGAGACGACATCGGATTTCTTTGTCCATCGTTACAACCCGTACCTGGTCGTGGTCCTGGGGGCCGCTGCCCTCGCGGTCTCCCTCATCTGGCAACTCTATATCCGGCGATATGACGCCTGGGCGTACTGGCTGGCGGTCTCGATGGTTGCCGTCTTTGGCACGATGGCGGCTGGAATTCTCCATGTGTACCTGGGCATCCCGTACATCTTCTCCGCAACCATCTATGCGGTGAGCCTGGCGGTGATCTTTGGGCTGTGGTATGTGAGCGAGAAGACGCTCTCGGTTCATAGCATTTACACGCGTCGCCGCGAACTGTTCTACTGGGCCGCGGTCCTTGCGACGTTCGCGATGGGCACGGCGGTCGGTGATATGACGGCCGTCTCTTTTCATCTGGGTTTCTTCGCTTCCGGAATATTCTTTGCCGTCGCGATCGCCTTGCCGGCCGTCGCCTACCGGCTAATCGGCCTGAACGAGATTGTCGCCTTCTGGTTCGCCTACATCATCACCAGACCGCTTGGCGCATCGTTCGCTGACTGGCTCGCCGTGCCACCGAGCCAGGGTGGCTTGAATGTCGGCAAGGGGACCATCAGCATCGTCCTGTGGATATTGATCTTCGCCTTCGTCGCGTACCTGGCAGTCAGCCATCGCGATGTGGCGCGGACTCAACCAGCCGTCGCTAACGTCCGCCAGGGTCCTGATCAACCATGATCCGGGTCCGGCGCCGTTATGAACTGGGCGGCATCGTTGGGCTGGCTACGCCAAGCAGAGGTTGACGCTCTTCGCGGGGAGCATGCGGCCCACGGCAGTCTCCACCGCGTCCGGCTAAGGCTGCTGGCGCCGACGGCGGAGGCAATGGCCGCCACCATCGCATTCGTCATCACAGCAACCTGGCCGGGGACGGCCTTGTACAGCACCATGTCCGCGCCCGCGCTTGAGGTTGATGACGGCGAAGGCTGACAAGAAACGGCTCACCTTCCCGGCGAGCGCCTTCTCGATGTTGGCCTGCACCACCCTTCCCCGGACATATCGCACTCCGCCGTAGACGAGAGTGGAAAAGCCTTGTCTACTCAGTGTGGCCGCGAAGCGGAGCCCGCGTCGCATCATCTGGACGCCTGATCACCGTCAGCACGTGTCCGACATCCGTGTATGCGGACCATGAGAGTAGGTGGCCGGCGATTACGCAAGTTCGCGCAGCATGGTTATACTATCCTGCGTAATGCCAGCTCGCGTAAAACCGGCGGCCAACCCGTTCCGCTTCGGCCGGATCGTGTCCGGCGACGCCTTCACCGATCGGGAGGCCGACCTGCTGGTGCTCGAGCGGGAACTGCGGGACGGGCAGAACATCTTGATGGAGGCGCCACGCCGCTTCGGCAAGACCTCACTCATCCTGGAGGTCAAGCGGCGCTTGCAGGCGAGCGGCATCCCCGTCGCTTACCTGGACTGCATGCTGGTCCCCTCTCGCGCTCGGCTCGCCGACCGGCTGGCGTCGGCATATCTCGATGCCTTCAAGAGTCCGGCGCAGCGTGCGGAAGATTGGGTGGTGCAGCACCTGAAGGCGTTTCGTGTCCGGCCCACGCTCACGATCGATACCGACGGACACGCGTCGCTGTCGTTCGAGGCGGGCAGCGCCGGCGTGCCCAACCTTGATGCGCTGCTCGAACAGCTTTTTCAAGAGCCCGAGGTGATCGCCCGCGAAGGCAAGAAGAAACGGGTGGTCGTCATCCTCGACGAGTTCCAGGACCTGATGGAGCTCGGCGTCACGCTGTTGCGGCAGCTCCGCGCCGTGATCCAGCACCAGCAACACGTGTCGTATGCCTTCCTCGGTTCCCGCCAGGCCCTCCTCCGTCGGGCGGTGCACGAGCGCAGCGCGCCGCTCTTGAAGATCGCCCGCCCCTACCCGCTGGGCCCACTGCCGCGCGGGGAATTCGCCGCCTTCCTGATGGCGCGCTTTAAAGCCAGCGGCCGGCCCGTGCCAAAAGAGGCCGTCTACGCGCTGATCGACTTTACCGGCGCCCATCCCAACGATACCCAGGAGGCGGCGCACTTCCTCTGGGAAGTCGCCCTCCTCCCCCTCTCCAGCAAGGAACTGGTTGCCACCGCCGTCGAGCGCGTGCTCGACGCCGAAGCCGCCCAGATGACGGTGCTCTGGCATGACTCCGCGCCGGCGCAGCGCAACCTGCTGGTGGCGCTGGTGGAGTGGGGCGGCCGCAACATTTACCGCGAGGAGTACCGACGCCACGCCAACCTCGGTCCAGCGACCACCGTGCAACGCGCCATCCAGACGCTGATCGACCGCGAACTGGTCGACCTGGAGCCCAGCGGCACCTACACCATCAAGGAACGTTTCTTCGAGGAGTGGATCCGGCGACGGATCGTGCGCGGCGAGCTGTAATCGCGACCCCCACCCTGCCGCACCGACTCAGATTTCCCTCCCCCAGTGAGGGGGAGGGAAAACGACTTAGACCTTGGTCGTGGGTTGCTCGGAGAGAATCGCCTGAATCTCGGCCTTGGCGCGCCCGATCACGTCGCGGATGCGCCGCTGATGCTCGGGGTCCGGCCAGCGGTGCCGCGCCTCGCTGGCGACCGAGCGGCCCAGGTCGCGCAGGTCGTTGCGCAGCTCGTGCATCACCCGATGCGCCTGCGGGCCCCACTCGGCGCCCCAGCGCTCCTTCATCCGGTTGAAGACTTCATCCACCTGCGGCTGGCGCTCGCTCATGAAGCTGCGACCGGCGTCCGTGATGCTGTACACTTTGCGACCGTCCTGCTGCACAGAGCTGACGTAGCCCATGTCCTCCAGCATCTGCAGGGTCGGGTAGACGGCCCCCGGGCTGGGAGCGTAGAAGCCGCCAAAGCGCTCTTCGAGCGCCTTGATCAGCTCGTAGCCGTGGGCGGGCTTGTCCTTGAGCTGCTCGAGGATGACGTATTTGAGATCGCCGCGCTCGAACATCTGCCGGCGGAATTGGTCGAAACGGAATTCACGACGTGACCACATCGGGCAAATCCTCCTATTAACGCAGTATCACGATATATCGCGATATTACAGAGACAGCCGGTCGTCTGTCAAGCTTGAATACGTTTAGAATTCGCCAAGCAGCGTGCCCACCGTCTCCCCGACGTCCCCGACGCAGGCACCTCCCCCCGCCAGCGCCCTCGCGGAGCGCGTGCGCGCCTTTCTCGAGGCGTGCGAAATCGATCGCAACCTCAGCCCGCTGACGATCCGCCAGTATGCCCACTACCTCAATCACCTGGTCGGGTGGCTGGGCGCCGAGCAGCCCGAGGTCAAGGACCTCCCCGCGATCACCACCGAGGTGGTGCGCCGCTACAAGCTCGCCCTGGCGCGACACCTCAACGAGCACACCGGCCGGCCGCTGTCGCGCGCCAGCCAGACCTACTTCCTGATCGCGCTACGCGCGTTGCTCCGCTACTGGACGCGACAGGGCCTCGAGGTGCTGGCCCCCGACCGGGTCGAGCTGGGGAAGGCGCCCTCGCGCTCGCTGAAATTCCTGGACGCGGACCAGTTGCGCCGGCTGCTCGCCGCCCCGGACATCAATGACCTGGGCGGCCTGCGCGACCGTGCCCTCCTGGAGACGTTCTTCAGCACCGGCTTGCGGCTCGCCGAACTGGCGCGCCTGGACCGCGACCACATCAACCTGAAGACCCGCGAGTTCGGTGTGATCGGCAAAGGGCGAAAGCCGCGCGTGGTCTTCCTCAGCGATGCCGCGGCCGAGTGGCTGACCCGCTACCTGCAGGCGCGGCAGGATCGCTGGAAGCCGCTCTTCATCCGCCTGAAGGGGAAACCCGACATGATGCCAGGCGGCCCCGCCATGCGGATATCGCCAAGGTCAATCGAGCGGCTGGTCCAGAAATACGTCCGGGTCGCGGGCCTCGGCATCAAGGCGACGCCGCACACCTTGCGGCATTCCTTCGCGACGGATCTGCTCTCCAACGGTGCCGATTTGCGCGCCGTCCAGGAGTTGCTCGGGCACGCCAACCTCAACACCACACAGATCTACACCCACGTGACCAACCCCCAACTGCGGTCGGCGCATCGCAAATTTCACAGCGGAAATCGCGAGTGACGCTGCTAGCATCAAGACGGGATGATCTCGGCGCGCCAGCGGCTTGCCTCGACGCCGCTTGATTACTATCCGCTGACTCGCCTCGAGGAGGCGGGGCTCGGCGATCCGAGCGGGCTGCCGATCACGATCAAGATCCTGCTGGAGGGGCTGCTCCGGCAGGCCGAAGTCGGCGGCGTCGAGGAGAGCGGGCTGCGCGCCCTGACCCGCTGGCCCGCGCCAGCCGCGGCCGACGCTGAACTGCCGTTTCTCCCCTCGCGCATCCTGCTGCAGGACTTCACCGGCGTACCGGCGGTCGTCGACCTCGCAGCGATGCGATCGGCAATGCAGCGGGCCGGCAAGGACGCGGGCCGGATCGATCCGCTGGTCCAGGTGGATCTCGTCATCGATCATTCGGTCCAGGTCGACGCCTTCGGCTCACTCCGCGCCTACGCGCGCAACATCGAGCGCGAGTACGCGCGCAACGGTGAGCGCTATGCGTTGCTGCGCTGGGCGCAGCAGGCCTTTCACAACTTCAGCCTCGTCCCCCCGGGGATGGGCATCTGCCACCAGGTGAACCTGGAGCGACTGAGCCGCGTGGTGCAGATCCGCGAGGATCAGCTGGGGAGCTACGCCCTGCCGGACACGCTGCTCGGCACCGACTCGCATACGACGATGGTCAACGGGCTGGGCGTGTTGGGTTGGGGGGTGGGCGGCATCGAGGCCGAGGCGGCACTGCTCGGCCAGCCGACCTACCTGCCGCCGCCCGTGGTCGTTGGAGTGCGCATGACCGGCGCCTTGCGGCCGGGCGCGACGGCGACCGACCTGGTCCTGACGCTGACGGAGATGCTGCGCAAGCACGGCGTGGTCAACAAGTTCGTCGAATTCTGCGGCGCCGGCCTGTCCAGCCTTTCGGTGCCGGATCGTGCCACCCTCTCCAACATGTGCCCGGAGTACGGCGCCACCTCTTCCCTCTTCCCGGTCGACGCGCAGACGCTCAGCTACCTGGCAACCACCGGACGCGACCGCCAGCTGATCGAGCTGGTGGAGCGCTACACGCGCGCGCAGGGGATGTTCCGCACCGATGATTCGCCCATCCCGGTCTTCAGCGAGTTGCTCGAGCTCGACCTGAACGCCGTGGAGCCCAGCGTCGCCGGCCCGAAACGCCCGCAAGATCGCGTGCCGCTCCCCTCGGTGTGGCAGAGCTTCAAGACCGCGTTCGCCATGGCGGACGATCGGCCCGGCAACAACGACGTCGCGCGATTCGATTCCGAGGGCGGAGCGGCAGATGTCCTCGGCATGCACGAGCACGCAACGGCGGTGATGGCGCGGCCCACCGAGCGCGTCCGCAATGGTTCGGTGGTGATCGCCGCGATCACCAGTTGCACCAACACCTCCAATCCTTCGGTGATGGTGGCTGCTGGCCTGCTCGCCAAGCGCGCGGTGGAGCGCGGACTCCAAGTGTCGCCCACGGTCAAGACCAGCCTGGCACCTGGATCGCGGGTCGTAACCGACTATCTAAAGGCGGCCGGCCTGATGCCTTACCTCGAGGAGCTCGGCTTCTACCTGGTTGGATACGGCTGCACCACCTGCATCGGCAACAGCGGCCCGCTGGCGAACGCCGAGGTCGAAGCCGCCGTCGAGAAGGAAAAACTCAACGTGGTCGCGGTGCTCAGCGGCAATCGGAACTTCGAGGGTCGGATCCACCCGCTGGTCCGCGCCAGCTATCTCGCGTCACCCCCGTTGGTGGTCGCGTTCGCACTGGCCGGCGACATCCGTCGCGACCTCTCCAGGGAGCCCCTGGGGAAGGACCGGGCCGGCAATGACGTCTTCCTCCGCGAGCTCTGGCCTTCGGCCGATGACGTGAACGACGCCATCCGAACCTCGCTAAAGGTCGAGATGTTCACACGGGAGTATGAGCGAATCTTCGACGGCGACGAGAACTGGCAACGGATGTCCGCGCCGACCGGACCGATCTACGAGTGGGACTCGAAGTCCACCTACGTCCGGGAACCCCCCTTCTTCGCAGGCATGAGCACGGAGCCCAAACCACTGATCGACATCGAGGGCGCGCGGGCGCTGGTCATCGTCGGCGACTCGATCACGACCGACCACATCTCGCCTGCCGGTAGCATCCCGCCGGACAGCCCGGCGGGGCGGTACCTGATCGAGCGCGGGGTCGAACGCGCCGAATTCAACAGCTACGGGGCCCGGCGCGGCAACCACGAGATCATGATGCGCGGCACCTTTGCCAACATCCGTCTGCGCAACCTCCTCACCTCGCGTGAAGGTTACTGGACCCTGCACCTTCCCGACAAGCAGGAGATGACCATCTTCGAGGCCGCGGAACGCTACCGCGGGGAAGGCGTGCCGCTGATCGCGATCGCGGGCAAGGAGTACGGCTCGGGAAGCTCGCGCGATTGGGCGGCCAAGGGTCCGTTGCTGCTCGGCGTGCGGGCGGTGATCGCGGAGAGCTTCGAGCGGATCCATCGCAGCAACCTCGTGGGAATGGGCATCCTACCGCTCGAGTTTCGGCCGGGCGAGTCGCTTCGCTCACTTGGCTTGACCGGAATGGAGACCTTTACCATTCGTGGGCTCGGGGCCGGCCTCAAGGCCGGGCAGCCGATGGAGGTGGAAGCGGCCGGCGATGATGGCGCCTCCCGCCGGTTCACGGTGATCAGCCGCCTCGACAATGAGACGGACGTCGAGTACTTGCGGCACGGGGGCGTGCTGCCGATGGTGCTTCGGCAGCTGATGGCCCGATGAGTGGGCAGCGCTAGCGGGAGTCAACCGACAGCTGCGACAGGCTGTGAACGTCGGTGAAGGGTAAGGTGGTCTCGCTCTTGCTCTTCAGGTTGTAGGCCAGCACTTTTCCGGAGGCCTGGGAGGGTCCCCCCAGGCACTCGCTCGTGCAGGCCTGTTCCTCGAGATACCAGATGGTGTCGGCAGTGATGAAAATCGGATGAGAGCGCGGCGCCGTCACGGTCGCCACCATCTGGTTGCTCTGCAGATCGTAGAGCTTCACGCGCGGCACGCCCTGGGCGTCGATCTCGGTGAAGGCCAGCCAGCGGTCGTCGGGTGAAGGCGCCGGGTCGTACCAGTGGAGCGCACTGGCGAGCGTGCCCACGCTCGTCACGCCGGCATCCCAGGTCCGAACGCCAACCGCGTCCCGATAATAGAGGCGGTCGGTGTGCCGCGCCCAGGTCGCCATGGTGGCATTGGCGCTCACCCCGGCCGGTGGCAGGAAGGCCACGGTATTGTCGTTTGACCGCAGGACCAGGAACTGGCCCGTCTCCGGCGCCCCGCCCTGGTTGCCGACGAAGGTGTCGACCATCAGCAGGTACTTGTCGTCGGGCGCGTACTCGAGCCGCAGCTCGTCGTCACGGCCTGCGCCGCGACCGGGAATCGCGTTGAGGTTGAGGGTGGTTTCCTGTCCGCCGCGCCGGACGTGCAGCGACGGCTTGCCCGAGGCGTCAAGTGGGTGGAGCAGATAGGCGAGCATCGAGCCATCGTGGCTGTAGGCAAAGGCGGGCACGTAGCCGCTGACGGTGACGTCGGCGCTCGACGCCCGCGTGCTCAGGTCGAAGGTCATGATCCGCGTCGACGGGCTGGTTGAATCGACGTAGGCGATCTTCTGCGCCGAGACGAATTGGGCCTCGGGTGGGATGCCGGCGCCGAGGGACACGAGTTGCTGAGGGGCGCTGCTCGCGGAGTCGTAGAGGAGGATCTCGCTGCCGCTGGTCGTCGATGTTGTGAACAGGACCCGGTAGCCGGAGGCTTGCTGCGGTGTCGCCGAGGCCGGGGCTGAAGGGCCGGCGGTGGGAGAGGTGCCGGCGGACGTCAACGGTGATCCGCACGCGCCCAGCAGGGCCATCAGGACGAGGACGGGAACGAGGCGTGAAGCTGAGTCGATCGTGTTCAGGCTTCGGCGATTGTAGCCGACGTTGGACCGATCTGACAGCCCGCCCGTATCATCCGGTGGTGCGCGGCCTGGCCGGAAAGCGTGTGGTCATTACCGGCGGTGCGAGTGGGATCGGTGCGGCTGCCGTAGCGAGATTCCTCGACGAGGAGTGCCGGGTCGTCGTCATCGACCGGGATCCAGGCGGCGGCAAGCAGATCGAGAGGAAGTTTCCATCGCTGGCTGGGGCGATCGTGGCCGACGTCGCCGACCCGCGGGCCGTGGCGGCCGCGTTCACGCAGGTTGACGAGATGCTTGGCGGCATCGACGTGCTGATCAACAACGCCGGGATCAGCATCCGCCATCGGTTTCTCGACCTCTCCCCGGCCGAGTGGTCGCAGGTGCTTGCCGTCAACCTCAATGGGGTGTTCAACGTCGCACAGCAGGCGGCCAAGCGAATGGTCAAGGCGGGCGGTGGCGTGATCATCAACATGGGCTCGACCAACGGTATGGTCGGTCACCCAATGTATGCGGATTACAACGCGTCCAAGGCCGGCGTCATCGAGCTGACCAAGTCGATGGCGCTCGAGCTGGCGCCGAGTGTCCGGGTGATCGCCGTCTGCCCGGGATACGTGCTGACCCCGATGCAGGAGGCGGAGTACACGCCGCAGATGCTGGAGGCGGTCAACCGCAAGATCCCGCTCGGCCGGCACGCTCGGCCCCACGAGATCGCCGCGCTCTTCGCGTTCCTGGCCTCGGACGAGGCGCCCTACATCACCGGCCAGGCCATCGTCATCGACGGTGGTGAAACCGCCGGCGGCCTCGCCAGCCGCTAACGGTTACCAGTAGCGCCAGGCGCTCGACGGCGTCGTCCCGAACATCTCGTTCCAGAGCACGTCGGTGCCCGTCAGCGACGAGCGGTTGAACCCGTGCAGGAACGCGAAGACGCCGATCCGTTTGACGCCGCGGGTGCCGATCAGACCGACGGTGTTGAGGCGGTCGGAGGCATCGCGATCGCGCAGATCGAAACCGACGAGGTGGCCGTAGGTCGCCACGTCGGCGCTGCTGAAGTAGACGCGCTCCAGCGTGGCGTAGGCGTAGACGCCGGTGTACCAGGTATGGCGGGGTGCGACGACGTCCCAGGGATCCAGCACGCCGGTCAAATAGGGATAGGTGGTGAGCGAGCCGCCGAACACGTCCGAAACGTTGGCGGTGTGACCCCCATCGGACGCCGAGAAGAACGCCTCGATCACCCGCCCGCCGTACGTCAGGACCTGGCCGGCGGTCTGATCGACGGCGGCATTCTGCGAGGCGCTCTCTGCATCGACCCCACGGTAGACCTGGTACTGCGTCGTGTCATCGACGTCATACAGGGCCGTGCTGCCCATATGCGTCAGCGCGAAGCAGCGGGCGGCGACGATCTGGGCCTTGATCGCCTCCAGCGGCCAGCTGGACGGCACCTCGCCGAGCCCGCGCAGGTAGTCCTCGATCGGCAGCACGTTGATGATGTAAAGCAGACCGCCGCTCGGCTGGGCCACGATCGTTCCGCGGTACGAGTGATAGCGCCCGGACGGCCCGTAAACCGCCATGCGAGTGCCCGCCGACGTCGGCACGATCTTCTGCAGGCCGCCGGAGACCGAGAAGGAGAGGATCTGACCCGGTGCCACGTTGGTGACCCGCGTCCCGGCGATGAGCTGTGCGGGTCCGCTGGGCACGACGCGGTAGGTTGCCGTGCCCCAGAGGATCCCCACGTGAATGGGCGCATGCGCCGTATCTAGACTGGCCCAGGTCGCTCCCGTGTAGAAGTGCTGATCGATGAAGCGGTAGCTGAGACCGGCAAGGGCCATGCCCTTGGCGCCCCATTGACCGAGTCCGACACCATGGCCCCAGCCGTGACCGCAGAACCGCACCGAACCGGCAGGAGCGGCGGCTGGACAAGTCGCGGCGTACGACGCGCCACCGCCCTTGAGCGCCGCCTGCGCCGCCTCGGTTTCATACCGATCGAGCGCCGCCTGCAGCGAGCGGCTCTGCCCCTGCAGGCCCGCGAGGCGGATCAGGGTCTGGCGTCGCAGGCTGTCGAGCAGGCTGTCATAACTGGCGATCGTGGCGACCTGGCCGGCGATCGCGTTCGCCCGCGCCTGCAGGACGTCCAGGAGCGGCGCCAGCTCGGCCTGGGCCTGGGCCAGCAGCTTTCGCCGCGCCTCCAGCGCGTCGCGCTCGGCGCGCAGCTTTCGGGCCAGCTGGAGCTCGCTGACAGAAATCTGCTGCAGGTAGATCGCCCGGTTGAGCAGGTCGTCGAAGCTGCGCGCCGAGAACACGAACTCGAACCAGCGCATGCCGCCCAGCGCGTAGAGCTTCCGGATATCCGCCCGGAAGGCACGCAGGTGCTGGACAAACGCTAGCTGGTCGTGGGACAGCTGGAGCTCCGCGTCAGCCAGCTCCGCCGCGATCGCCTGTGCCCTGGCCGCGATTGGTGCCAGGTCGGCGTCGCTTTGCGCGAGCTGCGCCTCCAGGCCCACCAGGATCTGGCGTACCTGGCCCTGCTGGCCTTCGAGCGCAGTCAGCCGCTGATGCTGCCGCGCCTGTTCCTGCTGCACCTGCGCCAGTTGATCGGCGAGCGTGCTGGGATCGTCCGCCTGTGCCGGCACGGCGGAGACGAGGAGCAGCAGCACCAGCAGGGCGCTGCCGAAGAACCGCCTCAAACGCTCCGATGACACGTCCCGCGCCCGTCGCGTCGGCCGGCGGGCCGGCGGACGGACTATGCCGGCGGCGCTCCCGCCGAGCCCGGCATGCCGGGCTCGCGCCGTGGAGTGAAGCCGACATCGCTGAACGGCGCGGGTGCGCTCTTCGGCATCTTCTCCTTCTTTTTCTTCTTGACTTCGCGACGCCCCTTATCGCGTGACTTTGCCATGGTTCCCTGCCTCCCAGACTTAGTCCGGCGAGCCGCTATTCTACCCTCGATCGCCCGCGGTGTCCACGCGAACGTCACCCTCCGTGGCGCCATCGCGGAGGACCTCGAGGGACGCCACCACCGAACTGCCCAGCGCCGGCAGGTCGTAACCGCCTTCCAGCGCCCAGACCGTCCGCCCGCGACAGTACTCGATCGCCCAGCTCTTGATCAGCCGGGAGAGCTCGCGGTAGCCATCGGTCGTCACCTCGAGCCCGGCCAGCGGATCGTCGCGATGGGCGTCAAAGCCGGCCGAAACCATCAGCAACTCTGGATGGAACGGCGCGAGCGCCGGGCCGATCTTCTTTTCCCACGCGCCGAGAAAAGCGCGATCCGCGCTGCCGCTGGCGAGGGGCACGTTCACGACGTTGTTGTGCGCGCCGCGTTCACCCGCGCTCCCTGTGCCCGGGTAGAACGGATACTGATGCGTCGAGGCGTAGAACACCTCGGCGTCGCCCTCAAAGCTGTGCTGCGTGCCGTTGCCATGGTGGACGTCGAAGTCGAGAATCGCGATGCGCCGGATTCCCTTTGCGCGCGCCGCGTAGACACCAACCGCAATGTTGTTGATGAGGCAGAAGCCCATGGCCTTCGCGTGCTCGGCGTGATGCCCGGGTGGACGCACGACAGCCAGGGCATGCGTGACGCGGCCGTCCAGCACACGGTGGACGCCTTCGACGATGGCGCCGGCCGCGGAACGGGCGGCCAACATCGAAGTCGGCGTGATGTAGGTATCGGCATCGAGGTAACCGCCACCCGAGTCGGCGGCGCGGTCGAGCATCGCGACATAGCGTGGGTCGTGGACCAGATGGATCAATGCTTCCGGCACCCGCGGCGATGACTCGGGGGTGAGGCCCAGGTCGGACGCGGCGATCGCCTCGAGGATGGCCGCGACACGTTCAGGGCGCTCCGGATGGCCGTCGGCGCGATGGCCAATCTGCTCCGGGTTGGCCAGAAGCGCGATCACTCGAGGGTCCGGGTCTTGAAGCGCTGCAGCTCGATCGGCGCGAAGCGATCGATCCCCGCCTTCTCGCAGGCGGCCCGGACTTGCTGCTGGGCCGTCTCGATCCCATCGATGCCAGGCAGCAGCAGCGCCTGGCGATCGCCACTGCGGACAATGATCCCGTAGGTTTGAGGATCGAGCCCTGAGATGTCGGCCACCGGCTCCACCGGATCGAGCAGTTGGACCCTGATCACCAAGGCGGCCACCTCATCGAGGCGCACCGGGTCGAATCGCGGATCGCGCACGGCGGACGCCACCGCATACCGGATCAGCTCATGGGCTGCGGTCGCCGCGGTCGGCCGCACGCTGCCCACGCAGCCACGCACGTCGCCATCCTTCCGTAGGGTGACGAAAACCGCCGACGGCGCGAGCAGCTCGGCGGGGATCGGCTGTGGCGGTTCGATCAACTGGCGCGTCCGCAGATACGTGTCGATCGCTCGGCGTCCCAACGCTTGAACGTCGAACCCGATGTTTCGGGCGGGGAGGGTGGCAGCGGCCGCCGTGAAGGCGACGACTGGATAGCCGACGCCGAACGGACCTTCGTAACTGAGCACCTGGGAGGTGAGCCCTGCCGCACGCCCCGCGCCCAGCAGGATCGCGAGCGGGCGCAAGCCGCACTCGCCGGCCTCCTCGATCAGGTCCGGATCCAGGCGCTCGATCCGCTCCCATTCCCGCCCTCGAAGGGCGTCGATCACCAGCCGATCGAAGACCGGACCTTGCGGACGGAACCCGTAAGGTGCATCTGGCGTCAGGCGATGGGACAGGTCACCGGAGGCGATCAGGATGGCGGAGCGATCTCGGAGTCGACCGTGCAACCAGGCGCCGAACTCGACGAACCGATGCGGGGGCCAGCCGCTGACGCCAAGGAAGATACAGCGCTTGTTCGCCATCGTTCGCGGAAGCGAATGTATTGGAACCACCACCCCGTGATCGAGATCGGTCTCCTCGGCCCAGGTCAGCGAGAATCCCGCCTGCTGACCATCGACGACGAGGGCCGCCGCGAGTCTCACGTCAACCTGCGCCTCGACCCGGACCTGCGGCGCCCGAAACCGCGCCAGGTCGCCGGCGGCATGAGCCGCCCGGCGAACGGGCAGTGACGTCATGCTCGACGGACTATGCGGCGAGATGACGACCGCCAGGTCGGCCACAACCATCGAGAGGATGCCGTCGAGCTCTCGCAAGGCGTCGGCGGTGGCGCGTACGCGTTGCGACTGGACACCACCGACTTCGGCCAGCAGGATCGGAGGATGGGCAACCAGGGCGCCGGCGACGATGCCGGGCATTGGGTCAGCCTCGCGCCGTCGCGGGCTCCGGCCGCAGGGCATTGATGGCGTCGCGATAGCGCTGCGCTGCCGCGCGCGCGGCGTCCGCATAGTCGGCGCCCGCCGACGCGAACAGGATGCCTCGTGAGATCGAGATGATGGCTCCGCGTCCGTCGGGCCGCAGCGCCGCCTGGAGCGCGGCAGCGAGGTCGCCCCCCTGCGCGCCGATCCCTGGTACCAGCAGCAGCCGGTCGCCCGCGATCTGCCGCACGTCGCGCAGCTCGGCCGGCGCGGTCGCCCCGACCACGAAGGCGACGTTGCCGTGATGATCCCAGCGGACGCCGGCGCGGGCGATATGCCGGTAGAGCGCCTCGCCGTCGTAGCGCAACTGCTGAAACTCCGCGGCCCCAGGATTCGACGTCCGGCACACGATGAAGACTTCTTTGTCCTTGTGCGCCAGGAACGGTGCCACCGAGTCATAGCCCAGGTAGGGGTGCACGGTGACGGCGTCGGCGCCCCATGCCTCGAACATCGCATGGGCGTAGGCCTGGGCGGTGCTCCCAACATCGCCGCGTTTGGCATCGAAGATCACCGGGCGCTCCTTGGGCAAGACGGCCATGACCTCGTCCAGCAACCAGCTGGCCTCCCTCCCCCACCGCTCGTAGAAGGCCAGGTTGAGCTTGTAGGAGGACACGGCGTCGCCAACCGCGTCGACGATGGTCTGCACGAATCGCGCGATAGCCGCCGGCGATCGCTCGATCGATGGCGGCAGCAGGTCAGGCTCGGGATCGAGGCCGAGGCAGAGCAGCGATCCGGTGACGTCCTCGCTGGCCTGTAGCTTGGCCTTGAAGGTCATATTCGGAGCCAAGTTTAGTGGGTAGAATCCGATCGTGCCCCAGTCGACCATGCAGGTCATCCTGCCCGAGATGGGTGAGTCGGTCACGGAGGGGACCGTCGCCAAGTGGCTGAAGCAGCCCGGCGACTCGGTGCGTGAAGGGGAAGCGCTGGTTGAGGTCACCACCGACAAGGTGGACGCGGAGGTGCCGGCCCCCGCGACTGGGACCCTGGTGAAGATCCTCGCCGAGGCCGGGAAGACGATTGCGGTAGGTGCGCCGTTGGCTGAAATTGAGGTCGGCGCGGACGGCGATGGGGCGGCACCGAAGCCTGCCCCTCCGCAGCCGTCCGCCATGCCCGCGGTCGCTGAAGCGCCGCGGCCCGAGGTGACGGCCGCCACTCAGCCAGCACCCTCCGCGCCACGCGCGCCGGCTGCGGCACCAGACGGTGGCCCGAAAGCCGCGCCGGTCGAAGTCACGGAAGGCGCCGAGTTACTCGCCAAGGCGAAGGGGATCGACCTGGCCGGCATCAAGGGAACCGGCCCCGGTGGATCGATCCGCCGTCGCGATGTAATGCAGGCAATCGAACAGCAGCAGGCGGGCGCGCAGACGGCCGTCGAGACCGAGCCGGCCGCACCTGAGAAAACTCCGAGCGTAAGAACACCGGCGCCGGCATCGGCGCCAGCCCCGGCGCAGGCGCCGACCGGGTCCATTCCGATGCGGGGCGCGGCGGCTGCGCTGGTCAAGTACATGGAGGAAAGCCTCCAGGTGCCGACGGCCACGAGCTTCCGCACCGTGCGGGTCGACGTGCTCGACCAGCGGCGGCGCCAGCTCAACCAGGGGGTGCAGGCAGCCGGGCGCCCCGAGAAGATCTCTTACACCCACCTGATCGCCTTTGCCATCACGCGCGCGGTCAAGGACATGCCCTCCATGGCGGTGACTTTTGATCGCATCGACGGGAACCCGGCGCGGGTGGCCCGCGGAGTGCACCTCGGACTGGCGGTCGACGTGCAACGCCAGGACGGCAGCCGCATGCTGCTGGTCCCGGTGATCCGCGACGCCGATCGCCTTGACTTCGCCGCGTTCCGCGATCAGTACGAAACGCTGGTCTCAAAAGCCCGCACCGGCAAGCTCGTGGCGGACGACCTCAGCGGCGCCACCATCGTGCTGACGAACCCCGGCGGGATCGGCACGGTGGCGTCGGTGCCACGATTGATGAAGGGCCAGGGCACGATCATTGCCACCGGCGCCATCGGCTATCCGCCCGAGTTCACGTCCATTGCCGAGAGCGGGCTGCGCCAGCTCGGGGTCTCGAAGGTGATGACGATGACGAGCACCTACGACCACCGGGTCATCCAGGGCGCCGAGTCGGGTGAGTTCCTCCGCCGCATCGATGAATTGCTCGCCGGCGGCGACGGCTTTTACGAGTCGGTATTCGAGTCGATGCAGCTGGCGGCGCCGGCGGGTTTGAGTGATGCCGCCCGCGCTGCCGGCCAACCGCCCGAGATCGCCGCCGCGCCCACCACGGCGGAGGCCGAGTTGTTGCGCGCCGTTGCCGCGGGTGTGGCCCTGATCGCCGCCTATCGGAGTCACGGACATCTCGCCGCTCGACTCGACCCTTTGGGGAGCGCGCCGCCCGGGGATCCGTCCCTCGATCCCGTCAATCATGGGTTGACGCCGCAGCTGATGGAGGCGGTCCCGGCCGCAGTCTTGCGAGTCCGCGTTCCCGGCGAGAACCTGGCCGAGGTCCTCACGCACCTGCGCGAGACCTACTGCTCCACGATCGCCTACGAGATCGAGCACATTTCCAGCCACGAGCAACGCAACTGGCTGCGCGAGCGGATCGAGTCCGGGCGCTATCGCCAGCCGCTCAGCCCCGAACGCAAACTACAGCTGCTGGGACGCTTGACGAAAGTCGAGGCGATGGACCGCTACCTGCGACGGGCCTTTCTCGGTCAGAAGACGTTTTCGATCGAGGGTCTCGACTCGATGATCGTCATGCTGGAAGAGACGCTGCAGCTGCTTTCCGACAACGACACCCGCCAGGTGGTCATGGGGATGGCCCACCGCGGCCGCCTGAGCGTGATCGCCCATGTCGTGAACCGGACCTACGAGTCACTCCTCGTGGAGTTCGAGCAGAGCAAGGACCGGCTGGAGGCCGGCGACGTCACCGGCGACGTGAAGTATCACGCCGAAGCCGAAGGGACCTACGTCACACCGAACGGCAAGCAGGTCTCGGTCACGTTGCTCGCCAATCCCAGTCACCTGGAAGCCGTTGACCCGGTGGTCGAGGGCTGGACCCGCGCCGAGCAAACCCGGCGCAAGGGGCCCGAGCCGCATTTCGACCGGACCGGCACGGTGCCGATCCTGATCCACGGCGATGCGGCCTTCCCGGCGCAGGGGGTGGTCGCGGAAGTCCTCAACCTGTCGAAGCTCGAGGGCTACACCACCGGCGGCACGCTACACATCATCGCCAACAACCAGCTCGGCTTCACGACCGACCCCGAGGAAGGGCGCTCCACTCGCTACGCTTCGGATGTCGCCAAGGGCTTCGACCTGCCGATCATTCATGTCAACGCCGACGACATCACGGCGTGCGTCAGCGCGGTGCGGCTGGCGACCGCGTTCCGGCAGAAGTTCAGCCGGGACGTCGTCATCGACCTGATCGGCTATCGACGCTTCGGGCACAACGAGACCGATGAGCCCGCCTACACCCAACCGCTCATGTACGACGCGATCAAGGAGCATCCAACCGTTCGAGAGATCTTCGCCGCTCAGCTGATCGAGGAGGGCCTGCTCAGTGCTGAAGATGCGCATACCCGCACCGAGGCCGCCGAGGCACGGCTGGCCAATGCCCACCAGAACGTCAAGGCCAGTGCGGCGCACGCGCCGCAGGTCAGCCGCCCGCCGATGGACGCCAGCCCCGAGCCCGATATCAAGACCACGGTCCCGGCCGAGGCACTCGAATCGCTCAACCGCCAGCTGCTGACGGTGCCAGACCGCTTCACGGTGCACCCCAAACTCCTCCGCCAGATGGAGCGGCGGAAAACGCCGCTGGCGGAACGCGAAATCGACTGGGCGCAGGCTGAAGAGCTGGCCTTTGCCACGCTGATCACGGGTGGGATCCCGGTGCGGCTCACCGGCCAGGACACCGAGCGCGGCACCTTCAGCCAGCGCCACCTGGTCTTCCACGACGCGCGCACCGGCGAGCGATGGGCACCCATCCAGCACCTGGTGGGCGCGAGTGCGAGCTTCGAACTGCACAACAGTCCGCTCTCGGAATTTGCGGCGCTCGGGTTCGAGTACGGCTACAGCGCCGACGCGTCGGAAGCGCTCATCTGCTGGGAAGCGCAGTTCGGCGACTTCACCAATGGCGCGCAGATCGTGGTCGATCAGTTCATCGTCTCCGGCCTGGCGAAGTGGGGACAGCCCTCGCGCCTCACGCTCCTCCTCCCCCACGGCTACGAAGGTTCCGGTCCGGAGCATTCGAGCGCGCGGCTGGAGCGCTTCTTGCAGCTGGCGGCCGAAGGCAATATCCGGGTCTTCTACCCAACCACACCGGCGAACTATTTCCATGCGCTCCGGCGGCAGGCGCTGCACAGCCGGCCCCGACCGTTGGTGATCATGACCCCCAAGAGCCTCCTCCGACTGCGGGCGTCATGGTCGAAGCTGGAAGACCTCACGGTGCACAGCTTCCGCCGGCTGATCGATGACCCCCGGATGGAGCCGCACCGTGACGACGTCCGCCGGATCATTCTCTGTACCGGTAAGGTCTATTACGACCTGGTTGCCAGCCCCTTGCGCGCAGAGGCAAAGGACCTCGCGATCATCCGGCTGGAGTTACTCGAACCCTTCCGCACGGACGACGTGCTGGCGCTGATTGCGAAGTATCCCACCGTGCGGCAGCTGACCTGGGTTCAGGAGGAACCGATGAACATGGGCGCCTACTGGCACGTCAAGCGCCGGCTCGAGCCGCGGCTGCCGAAGCACCTCACGCTCCACTACATCGGGCGGCCCGAGCGCGCCAGCCCAAGCGAAGGCTACGCCATCGCCCACGAGGCGCAGGAGGAGCGGATCGTCCAGGCGGCGCTGGCTTCCAAACCGGAGGAGACCCGGTCGCCGGCTTCGGGATAGAATTCAGCGCGATGCCGCTGTCGCTCGACTGGATGAACCTGTTTGGCGGGCTGACCCCGAGCCAGATCACCTCCGTCATCGTGGTGGCGGTGATCTTCACGGGTGCTTCCGGCCTCACCCTGCTTGCGCTGATCGCGTTTGGCGTCCGCTCGGGCATCATGGCCCCCGCCTACAGCACCGGCGTCCCGCTCGCCTCGAATACCGAATTGGGCGCATTCCTGGGGGCAGCAGCATTCGGGATGATTGCGATCTTACTGATGACCTTTTTGGGCTTCGCGGAGAACGATCTCGACAATCCGCTGTTCCTGCCCCTCTCGGTCGGGCCGATCCTGGTGGGTGGGCTACTCCTGCTGACGGGAGCCGCCCTCGCCTTCCGTACAGTTCGCCGGCAACGAGTAGCCAGCCGAGCTTAGGACCGAAACCGGAAGGCGTCTCCGCCCGTTCCATCTCCAAACTGACATCCCTTCCGCCTTGACAAGCGACATTCCGATTTCGTAATGTAGTGATATCAACGATATCACTAACCATAACAAAAGAGGCAAAATTATGAACGCGCAGGACGGCCGAGCGATGTTCGAACTCCAACTGGAGTTGCATGCTCGGGCGACTGGCATCCGGCCGCTGATCTCGGCCGATGATCTCCTCGAGATCCACGAACTTCTGGCCGCCCACGAGGGGGATCTAAAGAGCCTCTTCGGCTCCACCGCTCCGAAGGCCTAGCAGCCCCCGCGGTTCGCCGGCGGCCGTGATGCCTGGGGTGCTTGGGCCAGAAGAGTTCGACAAACGTGTAGGCCAAGGTCGCGAAGAAGAGCCAAATTGCGCCGACCCAGGCTGGTGCCTCAATCCATGGATCATTGTTTATGTAGTGCGACCACGGCACCGTAATGACCGCGGTGCCCAGCAAGCCCCAAAAACCGACCCGATATCGATGGACGTACAGCCAACTTCTCTCCGCTTCAAACGCTCTGAGGGCCTGTTTCGCCTCCTCCTCGCGGAGGTAAAGGCCCAGCAGTAGGCCCTCCTCTGATGGGAGGCGATAATGCTGGGGCCCTTCACCCCAGACGTATTGCCCCGCTCGTATGAGCAACCCATGTTTGGACGCGTGGAGTTTGTCGCTGGGATCCTCAACGATCAGAAAGACGTCAATGGACGGCATTGATCTCCCGCCGTGCTAAAGGTCTTGGTCGGGGAGACAGGATTTGAACCTGCGGCCCCCTGAACCCCATTCAGACCCGGCGAATACGGAAATAGCTTTTCCTACACAGTGCCTACACACTCAGGCGGCCGGGCGGGCTAAAGCGGCTAGACGGCGCTTTTGCGTCGGTTGTCCTCGAGGCACAGCATCTGGCAGTTGGCTGCGTTCGTCTTACCGCCCTTCGACCATGGGGTGATGTGGTCTGCTTCCATGCCATCGATCTCGAAATGCTTCCCGCATTTAGGGCAAATTCCGCCCTGTCGTTCGTATGCCTCGCGCCGTTGGGCTTCCGTGAACGCACGGATCGCCAGGTATTTCTCGTCGCGGCTAAGGACATAGGGATAGATACCCTTCTTCCTGGTGACGTCGTCGTCAATCATCAGCGCTTTGATCTCGTCCTCGAGCTTAGAGGTGTCATACAGACCGCCCTTGAACCGGTTGTACAGGTCGCCCCAGTCGACGCCTTTCATTTCCTTCCGGTACGTGGTGAACGTCAGTACGACCCAAGAAATTACGGCTTGGAAGTAGGACCACAGTTCGTTGGCGTTCGGATCGTGCTGGTGGGTCGACATGTAGTCTTCGATGTGGCCGTCAGACAGCCACGAGATGGCAGTCTCCAGGTATTCCTGGCGGATCGGGGAGCCGTTCACGTACTTGTTGGCGAGCAGATAGGCGGCACAGTTCGTCTTGGAGAAGATCGTCTTAGCGTGCGTGAGCCATGGGCCTGTGTAGACGGCGTTTCGCAGTTCCTGGTCCGAGAGGCGTTCCCCAGCGATGTTGATAATCCGGAACCAATCGAGCTTTTCTTTGTCGGTCCCGGAGCAGAAGTAGACCATCAGCGTGTAGTCCAGGATCTGGTCCTGCAATGTCTTCGGTAGATTGTGAAATGACATTGGGTGGCCATCGACCGGGATAGAAAAGTCACCGTTGACGTACTGGCAGAACGAGATAGTGCGCTGCTGGCCGTCCATCACCTCGTAGGTCCCCTGATCAGTAACGACCCAGTACATGACGTTTAGGGGGAACCCCTTGCGGATCGTGTCCAAGACAGCATTTCGCTTCTTCTCGTCATATATGAACTCGCGCTGGTACTTGGGGCGGATATCGAGCTTGCCGCCATAGCCGACGACGCCCTCCTCGGCGCTGTCGAGGTAGCCGTCGGCGACCTCCCGGACGGTGATTTTGTTGAGGTCGATCTTCACGCCGGTGGCTTTTCTGACGTCCGGTTACGGACGATGATGCGCATATAGGTCCGGACCAAGTAGCCGGTGACGCCCTCGGCTGCATAGACAAAGCCCTTCGCCGGTCGATTAGCCACGACTAGAGCGGGACCGGTGTTCACCTTGCCGCCATTCGACTCTGCACCATTAGGCCCTAGTTGGCGAGCGTTGACGTACCTCTTGGTCGGTCGCGCCTCGAACTCGTCCCTACCGCTGGCCAAGCCAAGAATCTCGAACTGGTCAGGGCTGTACTTATCAAGGAAGGTAATCGGGACGCCCATGGCTTCGTCGTAGTCATATGGAATGTCGGTGTATTGGCTTACTTCTATCGCGTCGTAATTGTCATAGCGCGGGTACTCCTTCGGGCTGTACCGCTTGTACAAGGTCATGGTTTCGTGCCGCTTGGTGGTGTCCAGGTTGGTGAACCAGACAATGTTGCCCATGGAAAGGTATCTCACGCCGTCTTCAATTTTTATCCGTGACTCAGTGGTGGTATGAACGTAGTCGTCCGGGACTCTGAACCACTTCTCGCCGCCGACTACGTT
>Ga0207646_10000191_pt1 | contig 83638 bp, 84 predicted proteins | sample KBSK5502metaG_FD_184343 | JGI IMG/M metagenome (GOLD analysis project Ga0207646, IMG submission 184343) | Corn, switchgrass and miscanthus rhizosphere microbial communities from Kellogg Biological Station, Michigan, USA - KBS K5-50-2 metaG... | ecosystem: Host-associated > Plants > Roots >... | reverse complement strand
TCGCTTCACCGATCACGCGATGCTGTGGCTTCGGCTTAAAATTCGCGTGATACTTTTTGTAATCCGTATCGTCAGCTTCGCGATCGAAGAAGTGCAGCTCTTTCTTTGTTTGCGGCATGCAAATCTGCGGATGTTGCCGCAAAAACGAATCCAGCGCCGACGTCCCGCCCTTCTGCGTCCCGCCAATTACGAAATCAACGCGCATATCTTGGCCACAGATTGACACAAATTTTCACAGATTCGGAAAATGACTAGGAGCGTTGTAGAGGTGCTTGTACCTACTGTCATGTCGAGCGAAGTCGAGACATCTCTAACTGTTTGCGAGCGAAGCGAGGAGTGACAGAAGAATATCTAGAGATTCCTCGACTCCGCTCGGAATGACAAATTAGGCGCTTGGCACAAGCGCCTCTACGCGATGACAATTAGCTCCAGCGTCGGGGTTAGACGGTTAGCAATTATACCAAACTGTGCTTAAGGATGGCGAGCCATCGCCATGATCAACGATGTGCCACTTTCCGCCGGACTTTTTCAGGTCGAAAACCGTTACTCTGTCATTGGTGTATCCGGTGACTACGTGGATTTCGTCAAGCCTGCGGTCGCTACATGATTGGCCAATCCCAATAATGGCTTCGGGCGTTGCGTATGAGGCAAGACGAATAATCCCCTCAAGATCGGCTCGCGGAAGCTGTCGCGCCTTCGGTAACACGTATGCGTGAGTTAAATTCCAACGATAGCGATCGACAGCACATCCGCTCAGAACCAACAGCGCCACAGCCGCAACCGCGAAGCAACTCTGCATGCGCATGACTCTAATGAGAATTAAATCCATCACTTATTCATCATTGCGTCTCGCTTCGGCTTGAACTCCACTCCGGGTTTCCATTCCGGAAATTTGTCCGCGTTGACGATCTGATAACCGACTTCGAATAGAAGATCGACATCTTGCCCGGCGCCGGAGAGGTCCCAGTCCGCGTGCACCTCGTCTGTGACTTGATGGTAATCGTGAAGATCGAATTCGTCGGAGCGAAGCGGCGCGTTTTCGGGGCGGGAAAGAAGATGTTCGCCTTTGCCGATGTAAAGCGACGGCACGCCGACTTTTGAAAATTCGAAATTGTCGGCGCGATAAATTGCGCCTTTCTCCGGTCGACTATTCGGAATCGCGGTGCGGCCTTGCCGTTGCGCGGCAGCAGCAAGCGCGTCATCCATCGTTGAGAAGCCGTAGCTGACGTCTTCAATGTCGCGCGCTTTTCCCCAGACGTTCATGCTGTCGATGTTGATGTCGGCCAGCGTTTTCTCGAGCGGATAAAGCGGATGCTCGGCATACCATTTTGCGCCTAACAACCCGGCTTCTTCGGCGGTGGTGCACATAAACAAAATCGAACGCCTCGGCGGCGGATCGGCTTTTGGAAATGCGCTCGCTAGTGCAATCACGGCCGCGTCACCGGAAGCATTGTCGACCGCGCCGTTGAAAATCTGGTCTCCCTGCAATTCTGTATGACGGCCGAGATGGTCCCAGTGCGCGGTAAAGATGATGTATTCATCTTTCAAAGTCGGATCGGCGCCCTCGAACTTGCCGATCACGTTATGCGATTTGAATGAGCGCAGCGTTTGTTTGATGTCGATGTTCGCTTTGGCGGTCAGCGCTACCGGTCGGAACTCTTTGGTAATCGCGGATTTCTTGAGCGCGTCGAAATCCTGGCCGCAACCGGCAAACAACTTTTTAGCGACGTCGAGCGTGATCCATGAACGTGCCGACACCGCGTCCATGTTCTTGTTCCGATTATCGAGCTCGAAATTTTCCTTCGCCCAGCTTGACCTGACGACTTGCCACGGATAAGCCGCCGGCTCCGTTTCGTGGATGATGATTGCCGCGGCCGCGCCTTTTTGCGCCGCGATCTCGTATTTGTAGGTCCAGCGACCGTAATACGTCATCGCTTTCCCTTTGAACATCTTCTCGTCGAGCCTGGACGGATCTTTCGGATCGGGCACCGCCGGATCGTTGATCAACATCAGGATCGTTTTGCCGCGAACATCGATACCTTTATAATCGTCCCAGCCGTATTCCGGCGCGACGACGCCGTAACCGACAAACACGAGATCGGAATTGTCGATCTTGATTTCCGGCTGCAATCGCGCGGACGACGCAACGAAATCATTCGGGAATTTCAATTCCATCGGCGGCTTGCCGACGACGGTTAGAACCACCTTCGGATCGCTCTTGATTCCGGCGAGCGGCACTTCCTGAAAATAACTGCCGTCGGGATTTTCCGGCTGTAGTCCGGCGGCTTTGAATTGATCGGAAATGTACTTGATCGATAGCTCTTCGCCTTTCGAGCCGGGCGAGCGTCCTTCAAATTCGTCGGACGAAAGAATTTTAATGTGCGCGAGCAATGCGTCCGGTGTGATGACATCAGGCGCGGGTTTTAATTTTTCCGCCACCTTGTCGGCGGCGAAGATCGACAATGTGCTTCCTAGAAGGACGACGCAGAAAAGGAGAAACGCTTTCATGGCTGAAATAGTAAGAGATGTCTCGGCTTCGCTCGACAGGACAATTCTTCTGTAGCGGCGCTCTATGAGCGTCACAAGATTCTGACGTCTGGGGAGCACACGCGCCCTCGCGTGCACCGTTCGGCGCCCCGCCGAACGGGTCACTTGTTTCAGTAAAGAAATGTTTGCTGCGAGGGCGCGGCAAACCGCACGCGAGGCGCGTGCGCTCCTCAACATCACCTGCTTTCCTGGGACGGGCCGCCCGGCGCTTTCTTTTTGTCCTGAGCTTGGACGCCGATCTTTTTCAGGAATGGCTCAACCGATTGTTTGCGGCCGAGAAATTTTTCGATCGACATCGTGACATCGCGTCCGTCGCCCTGGGCATAAATTTCCTGTCGCAATTTCATTCCGGCTTGTTTGTCGAGATAACCGTCCTTCGCTTTTTCGAAAACGGTCGCCATGTCGGCGGCGATCGCGTCGGCCCAGGCGTAACCATAGTAACCGGCGTCGTAGCCATTCATGTGACCGAAGTAGGTGACGAAGGTCGTGCTCGGATCGATCGGGAGAAAAACTTTTTCGAGAACCGGATTGGAAATAGCGACGCAATCGTACGGCGCGTTCTCGGGATGCACATCGTGCATGGCGAGATCGAGCGTGGCGAATGCGAACTGCCGTCGGTAGAAAACGCCGGCAGTCGCTTTCTTGGCGTCGTTCATTTTCTGGATGATGTCGCCGGGAATTTTTTTCGATGGATCGCGATAATCGGCGGCGAAAGTGTCGAGGACCTTTTTGTTCCAGACCCAGTTTTGCAGCATTTGCGATGGCGCTTCGACGAAATCACCGGGCACATGCGTTCCGGCAAAGCGTCCGAACTTCGCGCGAGTCGTGATTTCGTGCAGCGCGTGACCGAATTCGTGGAAAAGCGTTTCCACGTCGGAGTGCGTCATCAGCGACGGTTTGTCTCCGCTTGGCGGTGGAAAATTGCACAAGAGAGCGGTCACAGGCCGTTGATATTTGCCGTCCGGCAGAAGTTTGCCGCTAATAATTGGGAATTCGGCGAAGTGATTGAATTTTCCTTCGCGTGGAAACATGTCGAGATAAAACATGCCGAGGGGTTCGCCGGTGGCGGCATCGGTCACCATGTAAAACTGGAGATCGTCGATCCATTTGTAGGGCGCGGCGATTTTCTCAAACTTCAAACTGAAAATGCTCTGGTAGATGTTGAACATCCCTTCGAGCACTTTTTGGAACGGGAAGAACGAACGGAGCGCTTCGGAGTCGACGTTGTATTTTTGTTTTTTGACCTGGTTTGTGTAGTAGCGCCAATCCCAGATGTCGATCTTGGCGTCGGGATTGTGCGTGTCCTCTGCCTTCATTTTTTGGAACTCCGTGACTTCGGCCGCGAACTTTGGCTGAATCCCTGAGATCAGATTGTCGATGTACGATTTCGCGCCCGCGCCGGTCTTCGCCATTTTGATTTCGGTTTGGTAATCGTCCCACGATTTGTAGCCGAGCCGGAGCGCGATCTTGTTTCGCAACGCCAGCATTTGATTGAGCACGGTTTGGTTCGTGTCTTTGGCCAGACTATCGCGCGCGACATAAAGTTTTTTGCGCGTGGCCTCGCTTTTGGCGTTGTCTTCGACGGTATTGTATTGCCAGGTCACGTTGGCAAGCACGGTGTAGGCGTCACCGCCGGTTTTGACGCCAGGTGATGCGAAGAAACTTTCCGGGACTCCGTCCAGTTCCGCTTTCGTGAAAACGAGCGGCGCCTTGGCGTTGACAATGTTGGTGTCGAAATCGGTCCCGAGTTTCGAGAGATCTTTTCGCAGCTGCTCGACTTCCTTGCGTTTGTCCGGCGGCAAATCCAAACCGGCGCGCCGATAATCGCGCATCGTCTCATCGAAAAGCTTTTTGTCTTCGCCGGAAAGTTGCGGGTGCGTGTTGGCGAATGCTTTCAGCGCTTTATAAACGTCTTCGCGATAATCGATGCCGACGGCCCAATCTTGAAATTCTTTGACCGCGTTCTCCGCCGCAGCGCGAATTTTTTCATTGGTGTTACTTTCCTTGGTCACCACTGCCTTGTTCGCGGCGTTACCGGCTTGCCAGGTGAGATCATCGAGCGCAATGACTGTGCTCTTGAACGTAACTTTGCTTAAATCCTGAGCACCGATCTGATCGAGCGCTTTGTTCGCGGTCGCGATCGCGTCTTTCATCATCGCGTCGACCGCTTCCGGCGTTTGTTCCCAGTCAGGAATGGTCAAAACCGCGTTTGCTTTGGCGGCGGCGGCGCGAAAGTCGTCCACGCTTTTCACATTTTCGGCGCGAAGATTGACAATCCCACTGACGAGCAGGACAACTGGCACAAGCAGGGAGGTTGTTTTCATAAATTTCGTCCAGACAGAATCGGCCACAGATTTACACAGATTTCCACGGATAACAGACGGAATTTTGCTGAATCTGTGTTTTATCTGTGTTCATCTATGGCGAAATGATCGAGAAATTTCTGCTCGCTTTCATTCCCATTTTCGTAGCGATCGATCCGATCGGACTGGTGGCGATTTTTTTGGGACTCGGGACGAGCGCGGCGAGCGAGCACAGAAAGCGCCAGGCGTTTCTCGGAATTCTCACCGGCCTGCTTGTCGCGGTCGGTTTTATTTTTCTCGGCAAAATTATTTTTAAAGCGCTCGGAATCACCGTTGCTGATTTTCAGGTTGCGGGCGGATTGATCCTGCTCGCACTCGCCGTTCGCGAGCTGGTCGGCTTCGGCCCGCATGACTCCGAAAGCATTCGGAGCGAGTTCGGTGTCGTGCCGCTCGGAATGCCGTTGATCGCGGGCCCGGCGTTGCTGACTGCGCTTTTGATTTTGGTCGACAGCGTCGGTGTGGTTTTCACATTGCTGTCGCTAATTGTGAATCTCGCGATTGTTGCCGTCGCACTTTGCAATGCCGAACGGTTCGCGCGCTGGATGGGAACACAAGGTCTGCGCGGCGTATCGAAGATTATCGCGCTCCTGCTCGCCGCGATTGCAATCAGTCTAATCCGCCGCGGTTGGCAAACGCACTAGCGCGTGCCTGTCGCTCAATCAACTTACCCTGTTGCCGGTTACAGATGCGGCTGGCCGGGCATCGCGCGCTTCAACTCGGCGTCCTTGTCGCCATGCTGATAGCGGTAATTCAGCTCACCCTCGATGACGTAGATCTCCCTTTGCTGGTCGGAGAAGGCTTCGCCCCCGTGATGAATGAATACAGGCTCTCCTCGGTGTCCCGGTAGGTTTGTCTGGGTCTGCGGAATTTGCCGATACAGATCCAGCCGTCGCTGCTGCAACTGTTTGGTCGTCCATTTGCGGTACGGCGAATTAGCCGGCGAGTAGGCGCCAGGTCCGGTCGTCTTCGGACCGACCGGCTGCCCGCCGCCGGATGCGCTCTGACCGTAAACGGAACCGGCTATCAGTGCGGCAATCCCAACTGCCAATAATGTTTTCATAGTCTTTGCCTTATCTATACCTAAGTTCGTCTCCTGTGACGCTAAAAGGTTCAAAATATTCAACCACGGGTGAGGCCTGACGTTGCGCAAGATTTGCTCGCTTTTGCAATACATTTGGCTCTATTTCGTCCAATCACCTATCGGTTGACACGCCTGGGAGCGTTGTTACTTTCCACGCCCTTATGAGATTTCCGCTCGCTTTAACGACAAAAATCGCTGCCTACATCATCGGGCAGAAGCTGCGCCGAACGAAGAAATTCGCGACCGTGCTGCAGTTGGAACCGCTTCACACGTGCAACCTCACTTGCACGGGATGCGGACGTATTCGCGAATACTCCACCTCGCTCAAGGACATGATGAGTCTGGAAGATTGTTTGGGCGCGGCCGAAGAATGCAATGCTCCAATGATTTCCATTTGTGGTGGCGAGCCACTGATTTATCCGCACATCGAGGCGCTCGTGCAGGGATTGCTCGAGCAGAAGCGCATTATTTACATCTGCACCAACGCCATGTTCATGCGCAAAAAAATGCGCGAATGGATGGCATCGCAATTGTCGATCCAACCGAAGTTTGTGGAAGACACGCTCGGCGAATTAATGGCGGCTGGTTTGATTACGGGAAAAGACGCGACTGAAGTTCGCAACGGTCCGAAAGATCCAAACAAGCCAACCATTGGGCCGAGCAGGTGGATGTATTGGAACGTGCATCTCGATGGGCTGGAGCGGATTCACGACCTCATCGTCGAACGCGAAGGCGTCTTTAAGGAATGCATTCTCGCCATCAAGATGGCGAAGCTGCTCGGCTATCAGGTCGCGACCAATACGACGATCTACAAAGAGACCGACATGAATGAGGTCGAGCAGATGTTCGATTATCTTTCCGATCTCGGCGTGGATGGCCACACCATTTCGCCCGGCTACGAGTACGATGCGGCCAAGAAGGACATGATCAAGCGACTCAACTTGCAGCCCGAGAATTTCTTTCTCACTCGCAAAATGACGGTCGAGAAGTTCAGCAAGATCGAGGAATGGATGCAACGTTACACATTCTTCGGTACACCGATTTATTTCGAATTTCTTGCCGGCCATCGCGACCTGACCTGTTCGGCCTGGGCGATTCCGACCCGAAACATTCGCGGTTGGAAAGGCCCGTGCTACTTGATGACCGACGCCCATTATTCGAGCTATTCGGAATTGCTGGAGAAGGTGGAGTGGGAGAAATACGGCGTGGTTGACGGCGTGGCGCGCGATCCGCGTTGCGAGAATTGCATGGTGCACTGCGGGTATGAACCGACGGCGAGCCTCGGTCTGCAGGCGAAGCGCGGCGATACTTGGAAGACGATCAAGTTTAATTTCGGACCAAAACCGAAACCGACGGGACGCGGCAGCGAAACGCTCGCCTTCAACGGCGTCAGTTGCGGAAACGGCCACAAAACTGGCAAACATGCCGAAGTCGACGCCGCGCAAGCGTCGTAACAGCGACAATCACTCGGTCGACATTGTAAGATCGACATTCCAATGAGCTCGAAACGAAACGTCATCGCATTGCCAAGCGCAGCTCCGGAACGGGCGGAACCGTATTTGGCGACTGATGCGGAAATGTCGGACGCGATCGCGCGCGCGCAGCAGAATCTTTTGCGGCAACAACGTCCGGACGGCCATTGGTGCGGTGAATTGCTGGTCGATAGCACGCTTTGCTCGGACTTCGTGCTTTTCATGCACTGGCTGGGCGAGATCGACGTTTCTCTTCAGGAACGCTGCGCCCGTCATATTTTGAAACGGCAACTGTCGGATGGTGGCTGGAATATTTATTTCGGCGGCCCGAGCGAGATCAATGCGTCGGTCAAAGGCTACTTCGCACTTAAGCTGGCTGGTTATTCGACGGATCTGCCGTTCATGCGCAGAGCGCGCGAGAACATTCTGCGTCTCGGCGGCATCCCGCGGATGAATACATTCAGCAAACTTTACCTTGCGCTGCTTGGCCAATTCCCCTGGAAATATCTGCCGACCATTCCGGTGGAAATGATTTTGCTGCCGAGCTGGGCGCCGTTCCACATTTACAAAATGTCGTCCTGGAGCCGGGCGATGTTGATTCCGCTTGCGATAATCAATCATTTCAAACCGACGCGCTCACTGCCGGGCAACAAACAACTGCACGAACTTTATCCGCTTGGCACCGAGCAGAGCGATTTGCGATTGCCGCGGAGCGAACGCTTTTGGACCTGGCGAAACTTTTTCCTTCGGCTCAACGATGTTCTGAAAATCTTGCATCCGTTGCGGGTCCGCCCGATGCGGAAACGCGCGCTCGAAGAAGCGGAGCGCTGGATGCTGGAACGAATCGGGCAAGGGAGCGACGGTCTGGCCGCGGTTTACCCGGCAATGCTCAACTGCATGATCGCGCTGCGAGTCCTCGGTTATTCGAAAGATCACCCGGCCTATAAAAAAGCTGCGCAAGATTTCACGGGCTTGTTTGTCGATGATCCCGAGGATTTTCGCATTCAACCGTGTCGGTCGCCGGTGTGGGACACAGCGATCACGTTGATCTCGCTGGCCGAATCGGGTTTGCCGGCCGAAGATCCGTCGCTGCGTCGCGCGGCGAAATGGTTGCTCGACAAGGAAGTGCGAATTCGCGGCGATTGGGCGTTCAATAATTCACACTCGGAAGCGAGCGGTTGGGCATTCGAGTACAACAATGTTTATTACCCCGACGTCGACGACACCGCGATGGTGTTGATGGCGCTGCGGCTCGCCAGGCCGGAGGAGAATTGGGGACTGGAACACGCTTTTCGACGCGCTTTGGATTGGGAACTCAGTTTTCAATGCCGCGATGGCGGCTGGGCCGCGTTCGATAAAAATGTCACTACGCCGTGGCTCGAAGACATGCCGTTCGCCGATCACAACGCGATTCTCGATCCAACTTGCAGCGATCTGACCGCGCGCACGCTCGAATTACTTGGCTACATTGGTTTCAATCCGAAAGCGCGTTGCGTCCGGGATGCGGTTCACTATTTGATCGAAACTCAGGAAGCGGACGGTTCGTGGTACGGTCGCTGGGGGGTGAACTATATCTACGGAACGTGGCAGGTGTTGCGCGGGTTGCGTGCGATTGGCTACGACATGACGCAGGATTGGATTTTGCGCGGACGCGATTGGCTGGAGAGCTGTCAGAACGACGACGGCGGCTGGGGCGAAACTTGTGCGACTTACGAAAATCCGCCGATGAAAGGAATTGGCGCGAGCACCGCGTCGCAAACGTCGTGGGCGATCATGGGAATTTGCGCATGCGGCGATCTCGATCGTCTGAGTATTCAACGCGGTCTGCGTTTCCTATTGAGTTCCCAGAGGTCAGATGGTTCGTGGGACGAACCGGAAATTACCGGCACCGGATTTCCGGGCGTCTTTTATTTGAAATACGACATGTATCGCGAAAATTTCCCGCTCCTCGCGCTCGCGACTTACGTGAATTACCGAAACGGTTTCATCACGCAGCCGGGATTTTATCAGTCCAAATAAGTGGAGATGGCGCCGCGCTGTCGGCGCCGGCGCGTGTCCCTCCATTAGAAGATCGACATCTTCTCGTTCGCTGACGATTGACCGCCTTTGCTCGCGGCCTAACGTGTTTATTATGGCTTACGAATTACCGAAGTTACCTTACGACTACAACGCGCTCGAACCGCACATCGACGCGCGGACGATGGAAATCCATCACACCAAGCACCATCAGGCTTATATCACCAACGTTAACAACGCGATCAAAGGCAAAGCCGATCTGGAAAAGAAATCGGTTGAGGATCTAATTCGCAATTTAAATTCAGTTCCGGAAGACATTCGCACGGTTGTGCGGAATAACGGCGGCGGTCACGCCAATCATTCATTCTTCTGGAAAATCATGGGCCCGAAAGCGGGTGGGGACCCGAAAGGCAAACTCGCCGACGACATCAAATCGACTTTTGGCGGGTTCGATCAGTTCAGGGACAAATTTTCCGCGGCAGGTGTCGGACGCTTCGGGAGCGGCTGGGCGTGGTTGATCAAAAACAAAAGCGGCAAGCTGGAAGTGATCTCAACGCCGAACCAGGACAGCCCGTTGATGGACGGAAACACGCCGATCCTCGGAGTCGATGTTTGGGAACACGCTTACTATCTCAATTACCAAAACCGCCGGCCCGATTACATCAAGGCGTGGTGGAATGTGGTGAATTGGGACGCTGTGGCCAAAAATTACTAGCCGCTGCAGCGTGGCGTGGCTTACTTAAACGAAAATTATCTTAAGCTTGAGGCGGGTTATCTCTTTCCAGAGATTGCGCGGCGGGTCCGCGAATTCTGCGAACAAAATCCGAAAGCAGCCGAGCGTTTGATTCGCTGCGGCATCGGCGACGTAACCGAGCCGCTACCGCGCGCGGCGATCGAAGCGATGAAGCGTGCCGTGGAAGAACTTGGGCATCGCGAGACTTTCCGCGGATACGGCCCGGAGCAAGGTTACGAATTCCTCAGATCGGCAATCGCGCAGAAAGATTATCGCGATCGCAAGATCGAGATCGCGGATGACGAGATCTTTGTCTCAGACGGTTCGAAGTGCGATTGCGGTTACATTCTCGATATTCTCGGCGACCAAAACAAAGTCGCGATCACCGATCCGGTTTATCCCGTTTACGTCGACACCAACGTGATGACGGGCCACACCGGCCCGGCGCGAAAAGACGGCAGTTACGAAGGCATCGTCTACTTGCCGTGCACGGCTGAGAACAATTTCGTTCCCGAGCCGCCGAAGGAACATGTCGATCTTGTTTATCTTTGTTTTCCCAACAACCCGACGGGAGCGGTGGCAACGCGCGATCAGCTGGAGCGCTGGGTTGATTACGCCCGTCAGCATGATGCGCTGATTTTGTTCGACGCCGCTTACGAGGCCTACATTTCCGATTCGAGGATTCCGCATTCCATTTTTGAAATCGAAGGCGCGCGCGAATGTGCGATCGAATTGCGTAGCTTTTCCAAGATCGGCGGGTTCACCGGGGTGCGTTGCGGTTTCACGGTGATGCCGAAAACATTGCTTGCTCGCACGGATTCCGGCAAAAAACTTTCGCTCCATCCGCTTTGGCATCGCCGCTGGAGCACAAAAGCGAACAGCGTCAGTTACCCAGTGCAACGCGGAGCAGAAGCGTTGTATTCAAACGAAGGGCGCAAGCAATGTCGCGTACTGATTGAGCATTACATAGGCAACGCGAAAATTTTGCGTGAGGCGTGCGACAAAATTGGTCTGCACGTCTATGGCGGCATGAATGCGCCTTACATTTGGGTCCAAACGTCCAGTGGCCTAACGAGTTGGCAAATGTTCGACCGCATGTTGCGCGAAATTAATGTGGTCGTGACACCGGGAAGCGGATTCGGCGCACAAGGAGAAGGTTATTTCCGAATCTCGGCATTCAACAGCCGCGAGAATGCCGACGAAGTTGCGTGCCGCCTGGAAAAGCTCGCGTAGGATTGACATCTTTTCATTGCGATCTACCCGAGGCGCGTAACATTGGCGTTTTGGGGAAAGAAGTCCGCGTGGCCGAAGAAAAACAAAATCTGCTCCAGCTTTACCGCTTCTGTTTTCTAATGCTGGCTGATGCGGCGAAGGCGCAGGAAGTTTTTCACGCCACTCTGCGCGAAGCGGCCCAACAAGCGGCCGACGACGAAGCGCCCCGCGATCGGCTCTGGTTTTTTCGCAACGCGCGCTGGCGTTGTCTCGAAGCCGGCGAGCAAGGCTTGCAGGCTGAAGATGTCGATCTTAAACAGGATGAGCTCGCCGCTTGGGCGCCGTCGCAGATTGAAAAGCTCGAGCCACAGCAATTAGCGATCTGGATTTCCGGCGCCCCCGATCCGCAGCGCACCGCGCTCGCGCTTTTTTATCTCGACGAATTCAATTATCGCGACCTGCTGTCGGTGACTGAACTAAAGCCACCGGAGTTGTCGAAATTGCTCTGCGATGGGCGCCGCCAATTTCAAGCGTGGCTGGACGCGACCTTTCCTGCGACCCAAACATGAGTGCGGTCGAATTATCGCGGCGGGAGAAAATGCTGGCGCACTGTGCACCGATCCGCGAGGAACGAGTGGACGATCGCGCATTGCGCATGGCTCTTCATCGCGCGCGCAAGACCGAGGCGTTTGCGATTCAGCAAGATTTCGACAAAGCGGCAACTGTGCTGGTCCAGGCAATTCCGATCCCGCAAGAGATTACCGATTGGATTCCACCTGACACGTTCATCGCGCCGACGCGTCGTGCTTGGAAAAAATACGCTCAGAATCCTGCGTTCCTCGCGACCGGCATTGCCGTCTTGGTCATCGCGATCATTACAATTTTTCAACTGATGGAACGAATGAATCGCTTTCCGGGCGAGCCCACTGCGCGCCGCTTGCTGACTACCGCGAGTTCGACTCACGCCATGATGCTTGATCCGGTGAAGACGGATGCCGGCGCGCTCGGTGATCTCTTTTTCATGAAACATCGGTTGGTGCATTACGACGTGCCACCGGAATTCGCGGAACTGAAAACGCTCGGCTGCCGCGTTTTCGACGACGAAGAAGGTCAGCGTGTCGCGCAAGTCTGGGTCGTGGAAAAGAAGATGCAGTTTTTTCTTTTTCCGGCGGAGCGCGATCCAAAAACGGGAAAGGCGCGGGAATTTTCCGGCTGGCGCTCAATTGAACAGGAGCACTGGGCTGGAGTTGTTAAAGAGCAGAACGGCGTTTGTTTCATGGCCACGCTGCGGGGAAGCGAAAAAGATCTGGCTCCGTACATTTCCAAACCGAAAAGTTAATTCCCCGCGCCTCAACATCGACATTGTCGCGTTGACAGCAACGCAGTGCGATTGAACTTTGTCGCCGCTTACTCGCCAGGGTAGCTCAGCGGTAGAGCAGGGGACTCATAAGCCCTTGGTCGGGAGTTCAATTCTCCCCCCTGGCAGTTTTTCAAGATGGCGTGGGTTTACATTCTTCGCGGTTCTTCCGGTCGGCACTAAATCGGCTCAGCCATCGATCTCGACGCTCGATTTGCACAGCATTTTGAGCACACTGCGACAACGAAGCGCCTTGGAGACAAACTTGAGATCGCCGCCAAGAAAGAAGTCGCCTCACTCGGCAAGGCTCGGAAATTGGAGCGCGTTCTAAAGCAAAAGAAAAATCCAAGGCTCGCAATTTACCAGTTGCAACGATAGAGCAGCCCCGAAAGCTTTCGGGGTTGGTCGGGAGTTCAATTCTCCCCCTGGCAAGTTTTCTATCTCGCGAGCGTGATGAATGACGAAAGCTTTATTGGAAAATTTTTCGCGCGCGGAAATTCGTATTGGCTGACCCGATTTGTTATTCTCCGACTGCTCGGATTTGTTTACGCGGTGGCGTTTTTGATTGCGGCCCGGCAATTGGTGCCGTTGATCGGCCGCAATGGTCTGACTCCGGCGCATGATTTCCTTTACAACATCCATTCGCAGCTCGGCTCGCGGACCGAAGGAATGTTGGAGGTGCCGACGCTGTTCTGGTTCGGTTGCACTGACCAGGGAATGTCGATCTTCGCCTGGGTTGGATTCGCACTTTCGCTCGTGGTGCTTGGGGGCTACGCGAACGCAATTTTATTGGCCGTGCTTTGGGCGATGTACATGTCAATCGTTCACATCGGCCAGATTTGGTACGGCTACGGTTGGGAAATTCAGCTGCTCGAAACCGGGTTCTTGTCGATTTTTCTCTGCCCGCTCGTCGATTGGCGGCCGTTTCCCAAATGCCGGCCACCGATTTTAGTGATCTGGCTGTTTCGCTGGCTCGGCTTTCGCATCATGGTCGGCGCGGGTTTGATCAAATTGCGCGGCGACGAATGCTGGCGCGATCTGACCTGCATGTTTTATCACTACGAGACTCAGCCGATCCCGAATCCGATCAGCCGCTATCTCCATTTTGCGCCGCAATGGTTTCACAAAACGGAAACGCTTTGGAACCACGTGGTTGAACTGGTCGTACCGTGGTTCTCATTTGGACCGCGAACCGCACGTCACATCGCTGGTGCGTTGCTCGTTGCCTTTCAAATTATTCTCATCATCAGCGGCAATCTTTCTTTTCTGAACTATCTCACGATCATTCCGTTTCTCGCCTGTTTTGATGACAGGCTGCTGCGACACGTTTTGCCAAAGCCGCTCGTTAGGCGCGCCGAGCGGGCGGCCCAAGAATCGCAATCTTCCGAAATCAACAACATAATCGCCGCCGCATTGTCAATCTTAGTTGCGTATTTGAGCATTGCTCCGGTGCTGAATCTCGTGTCGCGCCGCCAGATGATGAATACAGCGTTTAATAGACTCGATCTGGTGAACACTTATGGCGCATTCGGGACGGTCGGCCGCGAGCGCGACGAAATTGTCTTTGAAGGTACCGATGATGCGGTCATCACCGGTGACACGAAATGGAAAGAATACGAATTCGTAGCTAAGCCGGGCGATCCGGACCGGCGTCCGCTGTTCATCGCTCCTTATCAACCGCGCATCGACTGGCAAATCTGGTTCGCGGCCATGGCTTCTCCCGGGGACCATCCGTGGACATTTCATTTTGTTTGGAAACTTTTGCACAACGATCCTGACACGCTGTCGTTGTTGGCGAACAATCCATTTCCAGACAAACCGCCTCATTACATCCGCGCGAGACTCTATCGCTACCGATTCGCACCTCTGGGTGAAAAAGGATGGTGGAAGCGGGAACTAATCAGTGAATGGCTGCCGGCTCTGTCGGCCGATAACGAACAACTGCGTCGGCTAATGGGTGCGATGCATTGGCTGGACTACGGCGATTCGCATTAGAATCCGCGGTCTTTCAGGCGTGTGAATGTCTCTCGCATCATGCGATAACCGAAATGGCCTTGCGGAACGCGTAGCAATTCCGAGCCGCGCCATCTTTGCTGAATCGCGTCGATGTCGACCGGCCGCGCGATCAAATCAAAATCGCCAGAAACAAAAAGTACCCGCGCCGGGTCGCACAACGGTTCGTTGTGCAGCGGCGAGCTGAGATGAAAATGCCGCGCCACCAGTTCGGGTGCGATTTTCGCACGGCGTAACTCACGCCGCATAAATGCAGTCCCGGGATTTTGCCAAATCGCGTGTTCGACATTTACAATTGGGCACATCAGCGCGACGAAACGCAGATCGCGTTCCACCATCGCGAGCAAAGCGCCGATCCAACCGCCATAGCTTGTCCCCAGGATTCCGAATTCATGACAGCCTTGTTCGTGCAACGTCGCCATTAATTGCCGCACTTCGATTACGCCTTGCCGCAATCCTTCGGCGTTGCGAACAAGGTCCGCCGTAATTGCCAGCCCGCCATTCCAGTAGCCGCGTGGCACTCGCGAGTAGTGATACGGCAAATGAACAAAACACACATTCCAGCCGAGCTCGTTGAATCGCGCCGCCCATCGCCGATAACCGATGTGCGTCGCTGACATCAAAGCGTGGAGCATGAACACAGTCGGCGCCGTTCTTCCGCGCGCGCACGAAAAGAAATCGGCCCGCGCAATGTTGTTTTTCGAGAATTCCGTTTGAATCGGGCTGCGCCATGTAATCGCGGCGCCATTTTCATTTTCAATTGCGCACGGAAGATCGATCCGGCAGCTGCCGGACGGCGCGGCATAATACTCATGCGGCGTGAGCTTCTCACATTCAGTGATATAGCGCTCCATTTCCTCCGCGCTGCGTCCATTTAAGCGATGGCGCGATTGCAACAAATTCATCGATGCACACATCGCTAGGTCGACCGCTGTCGCGGTTGCGCGACGGATTGGACGCCGACGATTTTTCGGATGCCAGCGCATCCGCTCTCGCGGCGGATGCGGCAGATCGTCGCTCGTCAGTTGAAACTTTTCGCGCAGGTCCGCGTAGAGTCGCTGGAACGCGCCGTTCAGTTCTCGTTCAATCCGCTCGCGCGCGGCTGATTTGTCTAGCTCCGGGAAATGCGAGATCGGCTGGCCGAAAGCGATCCAGACCGGCGTTCGGCGAAGCGGTAACCAACTTCTTTTCGCGTAAAGACGATCGCTTCCGAGAATCACGCATGGCACGATCGGAACGCCGGCCATGTGCGCGAGCGTTGATGCGCCGGCGCGGACTGGCGCGCCTTGAAGCAGTGAACCCGCGCCATCGCGAATGCCGCCTTCCGGAAAAACGCCGACGATCCGTCCATTTTTCAGGCGCTCAATCGCAGTACGGATCGTTTTCCGATCAGCGCGATCGCGCGCTGCTGGAAAAGCATCCACTGCGCGTAGAAATAATCCGATGACTGGCACCGGAAAAAATTCGGCCATCGCCATCCAATCGATTTTCCGCCGCACCACCGATGAGATGATAAACGGATCGAAATGACTGATGTGATTTGAAGCGAGCAGAAATCCCCCGGCGCGATTGGCGTGCTCCCAGCCGACCACGTAAATACGTGTCGAGTAACCAAAGAGCAGCTTCATGAGAAGCGCGGCAATTCGGTTCGATATCGAGTGATAGATTTTTCGAATCATGAAATTCGTTATGCCTCAGCCGCTCGCTCCTGGCATTTTTTGAGATCGAGTTTGCCGGAGGCGAGAACGGGAATCGAATCTACACGGCAAACTTTCTTCGGGATCCACAAATTGGGGACGCCAGCTTCGCGAAGTTTATCGCGCAGCTGTGCAAGATCGACATCTACTGATGCCAATAGCGCCAGGGCTTCGCCTTTGGCTTCGTCTTGGACGCCTACGATACAAATTAGGCGTTCGTCTTTTCCGGAGAAACCAAGCAAGTCGATGATCTTTTGTTCGACAGCTTCGTGCGGCACCATTTCGCCGCCAATCTTTGAGAAACGCGAAAGTCGGCCTTCGATGTAAAGAAATCCATCTTCATCGAACCGGCCGATGTCGCCGGTCTTGAACCACCTATCCTGCAAAACGTCGGCGGTGCGTTTTTCATCATGCAGATAACCTTCGAAAATATTTACGCCGCGAAACCAGACCATTCCGGTTTCGTGCAACGAAAGTTTTCGATCGGTCTCCGGCTCGCGAATTTCGGCTGCGATGCCAGGCGCCATTTTGCCGACCGATCCCAGACGACTCGATGGCTGCACTTGTTCGCCGGGTTTGGTCGGTTGCGGCTCGGGCAAGTTCACGCTCACAACCGGGGAGGTTTCAGTGAGTCCGTAGCCTTCAAACACGCGCTGTTTGAATCGCTCCTCAAATGCTTCGGCCAAATCGAGCGGAAGTTTCTCCGCGCCAGTAATAACCAAGCGCAAACTGCGGAGCTGGTCTGGCTCAGCTTTGCGCAAATAGCCGCGCAAAAAAGTCGGAGTCGCGAGGAGGAGCGTTAGTTTGTGCTTCTCGATCAGCGCGGCATTCTTAGCTACTTCGAGCGGATTCGGATACGTCACGATGCGAACACCTTCAATCAACGGATACCAAAGCGTAACGGTCGATCCGAAGCTGTGGAAAAGCGGGAGCGACGCGAGAATGGCGTCTTCCTTTTTCGCGTCGAGTAACTCGCGGAATTGGGAAACATTACCGACGATGTTGCGGTGAGAAAGAATAACACCTTTGGGTTCGCCGGAACTACCACTGGTAAAAAGCAGCACGGCTTCGTCGTGGCCGCCTCGGTTCGGAATCCGCAGCAACCGCAGAAGCAAACGCGCCGGGGCAAAGATCGACATCATCCACCAGAAAAGAATTCGCGAGTTCAGTCGCGGCATTAATTCGTCCAGTTTCAGCATGTGTTGCGGCCATGGAAAATCTTTCAGGCGTTCCATGAATGGCGTCGCCGAGATGGCAACGCGCAGGCCAGCACGTTTGCACGCGGACTCGTTCGCGCTGCGGCCGGCGGTGAAATTCAGATCGACCGCGACTTTTCCTGCAAGGGTAACGGCGAGATTTGCAACCATCGAGCCTTTGCCTGCCGGCAACACGATCGCGATCCGTTGGTCAGAAGATTCTCTTCGCAACAAACGGCTTAGCGCCGCGGCCGCGCCGAGTAATTTTGCGCGGCTCAGTTTGGTGTTATCGATCCCGTCGATAACCGCGGCCGAAAAACGTCTGCGTTTCAGACCGCGCACACTGGCTTCAGCAAGATGTCGATCTAGCGAAGGTCGCCGGCTGAAGCAAAACTCTCCGAGCTTGAGCAACTCTTCGCGCACGGTCGCGATATCAGCCGCCTTTGCCTCAAGTGGTTTGCCGAATGCAACGGTGACGCGATATGGAATTTCCTTCGGCCATTTCGTGAAAAACTTTCCTCCTTGGAACGAAAAAATCGACCCCCAGAGCCGATCGAGCCAAACCGGAACGACAGCCGCGTTCGCATGTTGCGCAATCAATTCGTAGCCGCGGCGCAAACGCAACAATGTCCCAGATCGCGTGAGTTGGCCTTCAGGAAAAAGACAAACGATCTCGCCCGCGGCAATTTTTTCGGTGGCGGCGCGAATTGCCGAACGCGCATGCCGAATATCGATCGGAATGCAACCGACCGTGCGCAGAAACGGGCGGAGCATCGGCTTGTGATAAAATTCCTGATCCACGATGTAACGAATTGGTCGCGGGCAAGCGAGCTGGAGGACGACGGCATCGACCCACGTGATGTGGTTAGGCAAAAGGAGGAAGCCCCCGTCCGGTAAATGCTCGAGGCCGAGTGCGCGGACGCGATAAAAAATTCTGACAAGCGGCCGGCCAAAAAAATGTAGAACGCGCTCCGCGGCAGGCATGAAAGGCGTCGTGTTTATCATTTACAATTAGGGCGCGGCCATCTATCTGCCAATCGGCAATTGGCGATGGAAACGAAAGACCGTCCTGCCCCCGGCGGCCAAACCGCGCTGGCGCTGCTTCTTGCGATCAACCTTTTCAACTTCATCGATCGCTATGTGCTGGCATCGGTCGAGCCGGAAATTCGCGCCCACTTTTTTGCAGCGAACGATCCGCACGCGCATGCACTGACTGGTTCGCTCGGCACTGCATTCCTGATGAGCTACATGATCAGCTCGCTGATTTTTGGCTGGCTGGCCGATCGATTCTCACGCTGGGCGATTATCGGCATCGGCGTCATTCTCTGGAGCGCGGCGACTGCCGCGACCGGATTGGCCACAACGTTCGCATTTTTGTTTGCGATGCGTCTCTTCGTTGGCGTGGGCGAAGGCGGATACGGACCGGCTGCGCCGACAATCATTGCCGATTGTTTCCCGCTTTCGATTCGCGGCCGCGTCATGTCCTACTTCTACGTGGCGATCCCGGTCGGGAGTGCGATCGGTTATGCGATTGGCGGATTTGTCGCGGCGCACTGGGGTTGGCAAATGGCTTTTTTCGTGGTGGCGCCGCCGGGAATTTTGCTTGGTCTTGCCTGTTTTGGACGACGTGATCCGCGTTCGCAGCCGGATCAATTACAACCGAGACGCCGCGCAAGTTTGCAAGATTATATTGGCCTGGTGCGAATACGCTCCTATGTCTTGAACACGCTGGCGATGACCGCGCTGACATTCGCGATTGGCGGAATGTCGTTCTGGGTCCCGGGATACTTACAGTTTCGCGGTCTGCCACCGAGTAGCCGGATTATTTTTGGAGGCATCCTCGTTTTCGGCGGTCTAACCGCGACACTTTCCGGGGGTGTGGCAGGCGATTATTTTCGAAAGCGATTCGCTGGGTCCTATTTTATCGTCTCCGGAATCGGAGTGATGATCGCTTTCCCATTTTCGGTGCTAATGCTCTTCACGCCGTTTCCCGCCGCCTGGATAATGATGTTCCTGGCAATTTTCTTTCTCTTCTTTAATACCGGTCCATCCAATACTGCGCTGGCAAATGTGACGCAGCCCGCCGTGCGCTCTACGGCTTTTGCTGTCAATATTCTCGTTATTCATTTGTTGGGCGATGCCGCTGCGCCGCCGCTGATTGGCGCGGTGGCCGATCGCACAAACTTGAACGTCGCGTTCTTTGTGGTGTCCGCGATGATGTTCGTGGCCGGACTTTTCTGGTTTTGGGGCGCAAAGTATCTGGCGGGCGACACCGCAAAGATCGAAACCGCGAACGTTTGATGTCGATCTAAGACAAAAGCGGGAATGCTTTTCGGCATTCCCGCTTTCGCAAATGCGACCAATCAGGCCGCTCAGTAATTATTCTTGTTCTCCGCCAGGCGTCGGGGCCGTCTCGCTGCCTTCAGTGCTCTTCTTGTGCGAGCTCTTTTTGCCTGAAGGGCTTGCTGAGGACCCGGCTGAAGATTCCGCGCTGGTCGATTTCTTTGAAGCCTTCTTGCTTGACGGACTGCCGGTTGTTTTCGCCGGCGATTCTCCACTGATTCCCTGCATCATCTGGTCGCCTTTATGACGCGGGGAAACCGGCGTTACAGTTGCTCTTGGTTTTCCACCGGTTGGAGATGCCTCGCGAGTTGCTTTCGGTGACGCGATTGCAGCCGCCGATGTTGTTGCCGAAGCAGTTGCGCTCGGCGAAGAGGTGGCGGACGGCGACGTCGCTGTCTGCGTTTGCGCGATAACGGGAGCCGCGGCAAGACCTAGGATGGCCAGCGCCGCTGCACATAAGAGAGATGTTTTCATATAGTTGTGTAGGTGACGCAAAACGGCTTTGCGTTATTCAGAACCACACGCGGTGTTCGCCGTAAGCGCGTGTCCGAGATGTAACTAAATTCGTTAGGCCGGAGCGGCCCGGTCTCGCTACTCCGAAGCATGCTCTTCCAAGTGAACATCATAGGCGCGCGCCTGCGCGAGCGCTTCCACTGCTTGCGTTGAATGGCCGAGTTTCGCATGCAGCTCGCTCAATAACTTCCAACCTTCAGCGCGGTACCACTGCGGTTGTAAACAGGTGAGCAATTCGTTGATCGCCGCTGCGGTGTCGCCAGTTTCATCGAGCAATTTCACGTAGCGCTTTTCGATCGACCAATTTGGCGGACCCGTTCGCGCCGCCAGTCGCATCCGCATCAGATCGACTTTTCCGCTCTCTTTGTATTCGAGGATGGCCAAGAGTTCGTGCGCCTGCGCGTCGACCAGCGGCATTTGCGTCGCGCGCATAAGTAATTCTCGCGCGAGCTTGAAATCGTTTTGTTTCAGCGCCACTGCGGCAAGATTGATAATGGCCAGGGGTTGATCGGGTTTCTTTTGCAAAGCAGCATGCAAATGGACCGCGGCGTCTTCTAATTTTCCTTCAGTCAACTCGAGCCCGCCCAGATTGATGAGCATCCGGGCTGAATCACCGCCGTGCGCGATTGTTCGCTCGAGAAACGTGCGTTGATCTTTCCAATCGAAGGTTCGTGCGAACGTGCGCGCATCCAGAAACACGAACCAGAGCACAAACAGTCCGACAATCGCCGGGCCGATTGATCGACTCGTCTCCCGACTCGTCGACCCTCTCGGGTTTGCCCATCTACGTCGCTCGGCTCCCGTCAGCTCCGTTGTCGATCTTCGCGATTTCAATTTCTCTTCGAGCTCGAAGATTTCGAGAGCGACCGCCAGAAAAAGGAATGCGCTCGGCAGGTAAATCCAATGCTCCGCGGCGGTTGCGTTTAAAGCGACAATCCCGCTCACCGGTAGATAAGCGATCAATGCGAAAAGAAGAGCTATGAACACCGCGGGGTTGCATTTGCGTGCTCGCAACATCCAATAGAAAAGCGCGGCGATTAAAACCAGACCGAGCAGCGTTTGTAATTCGCGCCAGGCCGCGTGCGCCAGGCTGGCTTCATCGAACCCGCTTGGCTGGGTTTCTACATCGCGATCCATGTGCAGATTCATCGGAAACAAGATGAGTCCTGTGTATTCGGCTACAGCTCGCGCGACAATGATCGGTCTAACCAACAACGGGGGAGGCGGAGTCAGCGACGGCGCCGGGCTATGTTCGGCTCCTGCGCGCAGGCTGTAGTAGCTCGCGGCCACAAACGCCGCCACCGCCACTGTTTTCCAAAGATCGGCCCGATTTTTTCTCAACAGAAAAAACACCATTCCGATTAAAGGAAAAATCAGCCCGGATTCTTTGCTCAAGGCGCTCAAAAGAAGTGCCGCACCGCTCCCGATCAAAAGCAGAAGCTTGCGCGGACCAAGCGTCTGCGACGCCCGAAGCAGCAAAAACAGACCAAGAAATCCGAATGTGGCCGCAAGTGGATCCGCTAGACCGGACACGTAAGCGACGGCAGCGCTCTGGACCGGATGAATTGCCCAGATCACTGCTACGACCAGTGCAGTTAAACGACATCTTCGGCGTTCGACTCCGAAGATGGCCAACAATTCCTCGGCGAATAAAAGCAACGCGACGGCGGCTAAGCTGTGCCAAAGCACACTAGTGAGGTGATAAGGTGTCGGCCGAAAAACAAAGGCCGCATAATCGATCGTGTAACTGAGCCGTTGAATCGGCCGATAGAAATCCGAAGCGGTCGCGTCGACGAAAAGAAAATGATTGAAACCTTCCGGTATCAATCGCCAGCTACGAATCAGCGGATCGCGCAAAATCAGCGCGGTATCGTCCCACACAAAACCGTTGCGCACAGCTGGCGCATAGCTGATGAAGACAACAACGATCAGGATTAAAACCGCCCAGATTTTTTTCACGACAAACGAGGAAATCAATAAGCCGAGCGTCTACATTTGCGAATCTTTATGTCGATCTTGCGCGGAGTTTTTTTTGGAGTGGCAATGATTGTCGCCAGCAGCGTGTATGCCGATGGCGTTCCGGCGGATTGTTCGCAGCTCATAGTGGGCATCGCACCAGACTGGAATTCTATGCGCGGCAAGCTGCAATTGTTCGAGCGGTCGCGCGGCGGAACTTGGACCGCGGTCGCGCCGCCAGTGCCGGTGTTGTTTGGTAAAAATGGTCTCGCGTGGGGCAGCGGCATCGGCGGTCAGGATGAGCCCGGTTTGCACAAAAGAGAACGCGATGGGCGTGCGCCTGCGGGAATTTTCGCAATCGGGAACGTTTTTGGTTACGACGCCAAATTACCGCCGGGCGGGGATTATCCTTATCACCCGGTCACGGAAGCGGACGTTTGGAGCGATGATCCGCGCTCGCCGAATTACAATCGCCACATCATCATTGATCCAGAAAATCCGCCCGATAATTACACCCACGAAAAAATGCGCTCGGGCGATTTCGCCTACCATTGGCTGGTCGAGATCCGGCACAACTCCGATCCGCCGGTGCCCGGTGCGGGCAGCGCGATTTTTTTCCACATTCGCCGCGGCGTCAATCGTGCAACGACCGGTTGCACGACCATGGCGGAACCGGAGCTCGTGAAAATGATCACGTGGATGCGCGCCTCACGCCACCCGTGCTACGTGCTTCTACCTCTCGATGAGTATGAAAAAAAATGCCGCGTATGGGATTTGCCCCCGGCGGAAAAAACTCTGCCGCGATAAAAACATCGCGACTCGTTGATTCTCGCGTTGTTTGAAGTAGTTGTTAGGCAGACGCTCATGCGAAGACGATCCAATCCCGATTCAGAACGGAATATCCGCCGCATTGACACCAAGGCGCGCGCGAAAAAACAAACGCACGGTTTTCAAGTGCACCTTTTGCGCGGAAAAAATGCTATGACGAGAATGTTTAGCGATTCCCTTCATGGGGGAAAGGAAGGTGCGCGGCGCGCGGCGCGGAAATTCAAGCGCATGGCCATGGGGCGCGCTGGCAAACGCCGGACAAGATCGACATCGCGCCGACGCCGACGGCGTTAAGGATTTTTTTCTCGCCAGATTTTCCAGCACTCAACGAATCCGGGCGCAAAGTCTCTCGGGCGCGCCCCGATCCACCTGTCCACGATCGTTGGCGGGAAAAATCGACCTGCCTCAATTTCACTTGGGTTCAGCCGCAACTCGCCATCGTGCGATCCGCGGTAGAGACAAATGAATTCATAACCGGTCCGCTCTGACGCTGGAAGTTTAGCGATCCTTAGCAATGGAACATCAATGCCAAGTTCCTCGCGAAGTTCGCGGGCGGCGCTTTGATCATACTCTTCGCCGGCGTTGACATGCCCTGCCGCGCTCGAATCCCAAGCCAGTGGATGTCGATCTTTCCAGCGAGAGCGCATCTGGAGAAAGACCTCCCCGGCGGGGTTGAAAATCAGCACGTGGGCAGCCCGGTGGAGCAAGTTATTCGCATGCACTTTGCTCCGAGGAGCCGTCCCTCTGAGCCGGTCTTTTTCGTCCACCACCGCGAACTGCTCTTCGGGCGCATCAGTGATGACTTCCGCGGGGAATGGTGCAATCCGATTCGTTAGCGCGATCCATTGCTGCAAAGAAAGCTCTTCGGCGCGCGCGCGAGTATTCAAGCCTAGCTCGACTGCTACGTCTTCCCAGTCCGCGACGTCTTCCCGAATAAGTTTTCCGAGTTGTTTGCGTCGCTGTGAGAAACCGCGGCGCACTAATCTTTGAAAGGCCTTGTGGTCGCAGGCGGGAAGCTCCTGCGGATCGCGTGGTGAAATGCGCACCAGGGCGGAGTCGACATCAGGTTTCGGGAGAAAAACACTCGCCGAAACTTTTCGCAAATATTCCACGCGATGTTGCAATTGTATCTGAAGGGTAAGCGCGCCGTAATCGCTGGTCGCAGGCGCAGCGACGAGGCGCCGCGCCAACTCCTTTTGTAACATGAACAACCACAGAGAAATAGGACTTGGATATTCCAGGAACTTGATTAACAACTGACTCGAAATGTAGTACGGAAGATTTCCGAGCAGTTTCACTTTGCGTTGCGTGTACAGGACTCGCGTATCAAATTCGAGCGCGTCGCCGTGCACGATTTCGAGAGCGAGATTTCGAAATTTGTCGCGTAGATATCCCGCCAGACGCTTATCTTTTTCGATCGCGAGAACACGCGCGTCTTTCGCCAGCGCAAGTTCCGTCAACGTGCCGAGACCAGGACCGATCTCAACGATGAAATCTTCGCGACTGATCTTTGCTTGATCGACAGCCCATCGCGCGAGATTGCGATCGTGCAAAAAGTTTTGCCCGAGGCTTTTGACCGGTGAAACGCCGATTTCCCGCAGAGTCGCAACAATTTCGGACAGCTTCATTGAAGATCGACAACTTAGGCCGCGAAGCTTCGAAAATTAAACCCTTATTCACAAAATGCTGTGAATAAAACAGGCTGAATGGCCCTTTTTATTCACAAGTTATTCAACGTCGAGATCGGCGCGGGCCAGGGACCATGACTTCGCACATTCTCAACGCGAAATTGGCTCACCAAAGGCCGATAATCCCGGAAAGAGATTGCGCAATCTGCCATCTAAAACCATAAACTATCTTTTCGCATGAACTTGAACACTGAAGCGCTCTCGCGAGCGGCGACTGAAGCGCGCGGACTCTGCATGGACGCAGTGCAAGCGTCGCAGTCCGGCCATCTTGGGCTTCCGTTAGGCTGCGCCGAAATGGGCGCCGTTCTTTACGGGCACGCTCTAAAACACAACCCGGAAAAACCACGTTGGATTGGGCGGGATTACTTTGTGCTCTCCGCCGGGCACGGCAGCATGTTTCTTTACGCTTGGCTGCACCTCAGCGGTTACGATTTACCAATGTCGGAAATCAAACGTTTCCGGCAGTTGCATTCGAAAACGCCGGGACATCCCGAATTTGGCGACACGCCGGGCGTTGAATGCACCACTGGTCCGCTTGGGCAGGGTGTCGGCAATGCGGTCGGGATCGCGGTCGCGATGAAAATGGCGGCGGCGCGATTCAACACTACCGAGCACCGCATTTTCGATCAGCATTGCATTTGTCTGGCGGGAGACGGCTGCATGCAGGAAGGCGTGGCGTCGGAAGCGAGTGCCTTCGCCGGACATTTCGGTCTCGATAATTTGATCCTGATTTACGATTCCAACGCGGTCACGCTCGACGCCCCGGCGAAAATGACACAGAGTGAGGACACCGCTGCGCGCTTCAAGGCCTACGGCTTCGACATTCAGGAAATCAACGGCCAGGACATGCAGGCGTTCCTGGACGCTCTCAACAGCGCGAAGGAGAACGATAACGGCCGGCCGAAGTTCATCGTTGCGCATACGTTGATTGGAAAAGGCATCCCCGAAGTGGAGGGGACTTTCAAAGCACACGGCGAGGCCGGCGCGAAATTTGTCGATGCCGCCCGCAAAGGGCTTGGCCTGCCGGACGAACATTATTTCGTTTCCAAGGAGACCTACGATTATTTCGCCGCGCACAAAAAGAAATTGCTGGCGGATTACGAGCCGTGGGAAAAAACTTATAATGATTGGCGGAAGAAAAACGCCGAGCAGGCGAAGCAGCTTGAAGCCGCGATCGATCGAAAGGTAGATGTCGATCTTTTATCGAAGATTCCCGAGTTTCCAAAAGACGCAAAGCTCGCGACGCGCAAAGCCGGTAGCGAGGCGTTGCAACCGATCGCTCAGGCAATGCCGTTTCTAATGAGTGGCAGCGCCGATCTCCACGGATCAACGTTGAATTACATCAAGGACGGAGGCGATTTCACCCGCGACACGCCCGCGGGTCGCAACATTCATTTCGGCATTCGCGAGCACGGCATGTGCGCAATCCTCAATGGCATTTCCTATCACGGACTTTTTCGCGCCTCAGGAGCGACGTTTCTTGTTTTCACCGATTATTGCCGCGCGTCGATCCGTCTGGCCGCGCTTTCGAAGTTGCCGAACATTTACATTTTCACGCACGACTCGATTGGCGTTGGCGAGGATGGACCGACGCACGAACCGGTCGAAACGGTGAGCTCGGTTCGGGTGATGCCGCAGATCGATGTCATTCGACCGGCCGATCCGGAGGAAACGGCAGGCGCCTTTGCAGCCGCTGTGCAACGGATCGACGGCCCAACTTTGCTCGCACTCACGCGTCAAGTCGTTCCCATTTTGAATGATGTCGATGTTAAACTGCGGCGCGAAGGTGTCGCACGCGGGGGCTATATCGCGAAGAAAGAAAAAGGGAAGCTCGATTTGATCATCATGTCTTGCGGAAGCGAATTACAGCACGCGCTCGCCGCCGCCAAAGAGCTCGGCGACGGCACGCGAGTTGTCTCGATGCCGTGTTTTGAGCGATTTAATCGCCAATCGGACAAATACCGCGATGAAGTCTTGCCGAAATCGTGTCGCAAACGCGTCGCGATTGAAGCTGGAGTTACCGAGATTTGGTATCAGTACGTTGGCCTCGACGGCAAAGTCGTCGGGCTGCATCAGTTTGGTTTGAGCGCGCCCGGCGCGGAAGTGATGAAAGAACGCGGCATCGACGCCAAACACGTCGTCGAGGCCGCAAAATCGCTAGAATGAGCTGAATTGGCAATTCCGTCGGGCAAAGATGAGCTCATCGACTCATCTCTTTTTCGCTACATTGTTTGCCATTTTCGCTTTTGTCGGGTGTTTTTTGGAACCGCGCATCGACATTAAGCTTTCGTTTATGAATGTCCGTCGTGCGCGGCTTTTGACCTTGGCCGCGATATCAAACGCCCTGCGCCAGCTGAATTCGCGCGGAAACTCAATCTCCGGTAACTTTACGAATAATCGTGTCCGAGTTGGGCTGAGGTAAAATACATCAAGCAGCGCTTTTTCTGGGGTCGCGATTTTTGCACTTCCGGTCTTGTCGATCTCGTAGCCGAAGAAAAAATCTGGGTCAGTGTGATGAATTGAAAATTTACCCAACACTGTTCCATATTGCCGGCTTCGGGCTAAAGAAACTGCGTAGGTAACGGATGGAATTTGCGAAATCATGCCGTGATAATAAAGAGCGGTCTGCAGCGATATGTACGTCGGATACGGAGAAGTCAGATGCTCTGGAACTGCTAGTCGATTTGCGCGAGGGAGCGCCCATTTGCCGCGAGTTAACGCGATAATTAAGCCAGTTCGCGCCAAGCGGGTCGCGATCTTGTTGGCATTGGAGTGCTCAACATTAAGCAAAGCGGCTAGATCTTTCGTTTCGAAAAACGGTTGATCCAACGCCTCAATTTTAGCCAGAGCTTCAACCTGAGTCATATTTTTTCCAAAACTCGAATAACATTTCCCTGAAGCGTGTCCCAAGCCTTACCAGTGCCATAATAATCCTGGTACTCCGGTGGCAAATACGCGACGACTTGACTTTGATATTGGTCGAACGACACGGATAGAGCGACCTCGCACGCTTTCGCCAGATTTTCTTTGTCTAGTTTAATCGCAGAGCCTTTTGCTCCGCGTTCGAACAGAAATGCTAGATCGAAAACATCACGAGCTTGAGTCTCCTTTCTGCCAATCAGTGCCTGGACCTTTTGCGCAGACGCAGCCTCGAGATTGTAGTGACTGGCGATGAGCGGTCGCAGGTTGTATGAAGCGAGAATTTCCGCATCGACTGATCCAAAAACGATGCCCGGATCAAACTTTCGCCGAGAAAACTCGATCTTAGTTGGAAGGTGGGCTCCGGATGGAGGCTGCAGATGCACTTTCCATCGCTGCGTGATGTCAGTTTGTTTCGACGCTGAAAATTTGATCAGTACGCGTAATCGACACTAATGTCGAGTGAGCGTATTTACCATTCCCTCTTCCAAAGCCTGTCTCGAATCAATTGGAAACGTCCGGGGCCGGCCCGGAATCAGACCGCTTTAGAACGCTTCTTCCAGCTCGGTCACGTTGCGCGCGCGATCTTCGAAGCGGGTGAATTCTTTCAGGAAGGTCAGGGGAATCTCACCAACCGGACCGTTGCGTTGTTTAGCGATGATCAGTTCGGCTTCACCAGATCGTTCTGCACGAGCTTCTTCGTCTTCTTCGTAGAGTTCGGGTCGCACAAGGAGTCCGACAAGGTCCGCGTCCTGTTCAATGGAACCGGATTCGCGCAGATCGCTCAAACGCGGTTTGCCACCGGAACGCTGCTCTGGCTGGCGGTTCAATTGCGCGACGACGATGACCGGGATCTTCAATTCCTTGGCCAAGCCTTTTATCCCGGCGGAGATTTCCGAGATTTCCAGCTGTCGATTGTCCTGCGCGCGACGCGATGTCGATCTTAACAGCTGCAAATAATCGACAATGATTAGCTGGACATCTTGTTGCGCCTTGAGCCGGCGCGCTTTTGCACGTAGTTCGAGAATGGTGAGACTCGCGCTGTCGTCGATGAAGATTTTCGCTTCGGCAAGTTTCGACGCTGCGGCGGTCAAACTCGGGAAATCGCGTTCGCCTAAAAATCCGTCGCGCACTTTCTGTAAATTTACTCGCGCGCGCGAGCAAAGCAGACGTTGAACAAGCTGCTGACTGCTCATTTCCAAACTGAAAACGCCAACCGGAAGTTTTTCGTTGATCGAAACATGTTCGGCAATGTTCATTGCCAGCGCGGTTTTTCCCATGCTTGGGCGTGCCGCGATCACGATCATCTCCGCCGGATGCATCCCGCTCGTCATCCTATCGAACTCAACAAAGCCGGTTGAGATCCCGGTGATGCCGCCTTTGCGCTCGTAGAGTTTTTCGATCGACTCGATCGCTTCCATCACCTGGTCCTTCATCGAAAGCATCTGGCCTTTGAACCGGTCTTCACCGACGGCGAAAATTTTCTGCTCGACTTCGTCGAGAAGATTGCCGACCTCATCCTGCTCTTCGTAGGCGCGGCGCACGCTTTCGGTGGAGGCGGCGATAATGGAGCGCAAAATGTATTTGTCCCGGACGATCTCGAGGTAGTAACCGACGTTCGCAGCTGTCGGCACAAAGGTGAAAAGACTCGTCACCAACGCGGCACCGCCAACGGTTTCGAGCAAATTTCGATCCCGCAGCACTTGCGTAAATGTGATCAGATCGATTGCCTGGCCCACGTTCCAAAGATCGACCAGCACGTTGAAGATCGTTTGATGAGCCGGAACGTAGAAGTATTCCTCGTTAATTTTCTCGACGACTTCCGCGATCGCGTCCCGTGGCGAAATCAGCATTGAGCCGAGCACGCCTTGCTCGGCTTCCACGCTATGCGGCGGTGCGCGGTGAATATCCTGCGCAGAACCTGTGGGCGAAGTGGGAAAAACTCTTCCGTCGTTTCCTCCCGGCCTGCCTCGGCCGGGCCCATTGCCCGAATCTTTGCGAGGCGTCTCCCCAGTCCGTAAGGACGGTTGAGTCGCCATTTATTTGGTTTCTTTTTTTCTCCTGAAAAACGAACGGTGCTTTTTCTCAGGCTGTTCAGCCGTGGCTTGGTCCTTCCCGCGCTCGCGGGCTTCCTCCGCCGATTTCACATCAAATTTGAATTGCGCGGTCACGTCGTGATGCAGCTTGACTACAACCTCGTGTTCGCCGGTGTCCTTGATCGGCCGCTCGAGCACAATTTTGTGACGATCAATCTCCAAACCAAGCTCATTCTTCATCCTCATCACAATGTCCTGGGCAGTGATCGAACCGAATGCTTTTCCAGATTCGCCGGTCGCGAGCGTGAATGTCAGCCGCGCTTTCCCGATCTTGCGCGCCAGTTCCTCGGCTTCGTTCAGTTCGCTTGCCTCGCGTTCAGCGCGTTTCTTTTTGAGAGTATCGAGCTGACGCAGTGCGGCCGGCGTCACTTCATAAGCTTTGCCGCGCGGCAGCAAATAATTGCGCGCATAGCCGCGGCGCACCCTGACCACATCGGCTTCAGCGCCGAGTCCGGGCACGTTGTCGGTCAGAATAACTTCAGTCGAGGGCATGTTGTTTGTAAAAATTTTTCGTGAGCGCGAAGCTCATACAAGCAGCGCGATTGCGCGCTGTCAACGATGCGAACAAAATTAAATCATGTGTCCCTGCGGACTACGCGATTTTGCGCGGGCCAATCATCGCGTGTGAGAGGAAGCTTGCCATCGCCGGCCGGATCCACCTTCGCGAGTAGAGTTTGATAAACCGCCATATTTCCACGCGAAAATCCGTGCGCCGAGCCAGCGACGTAAAGGCGCCACGCGCGATAGGTCGTTTCATCGACAAACATTAGCGCTTCGGCATGACGCGCTTCCAAACGGCGCAGCCAATGCCGCAGCGTTAGCGGGTAATGCTCACGCAGATTCTCCACGTCGCGGATTTCGAATCCAGCCGACTCGGCAGCTTTGAGCATGGTCGGCAGGGGCGGGATATCGCCGTCAGGAAAGACGTATTGCTCGATGAACGAACCGTTTGTGTTATCCGGTCGCGCTACGATTCCCTCTCCGATCGCCTGGTTTAGAAAAACGCCACCTGGTTTGAGCACGCGATACACCTCCCCGAAATAATCCGGTAACCGTTCGCGTCCGACGTGTTCCGCCATCCCGACACTAACGATTGCGTCATAAACTTCGCTTCCGTTTGCGTCGAGTTCGCGGTAATCGCGCAATTCAACTGATGTTTCATTTGTTAATCCAGCCTCGGCGATGCGGGCCCGCGCCCATTGTGCCTGTGGCTCGCTCAAAGTGATTCCATCTGCCCGGACGCCGAAATTTTTTGCCGCGTGGATGACGAGCGCGCCCCAGCCGCAGCCGATATCGAGCAGTCGCTGCCCGGGACACAAACGCAATTTGCTGCAGATGTAATCCAGTTTTTGTTCCTGAGCGCAGTCGAGATCGTCGTCGGGTGACCGAAAGTAAGCGCAGGAGTAAACCATCCGTCGATCGAGCCAGAGCCGATAAAAGTCGTTCGAAATGTCGTAATGAAGCGTGACCGCTCGCCGGTCGCGCTTTGGTGAATGCTTTTTGCCGCCGATGCGCGGCAGCAAATGCCTGGTCGCGTTGCCGATTGTCGACGTTCCATCACGGTCAGGCAGAGCGACCAACAACCCGCCCAGTTTCAACTTTTTCTTCCAATCGCCGAGGTGGCTTAGCAGAAAGTCCCCAACTTCAAACGCAGCCTCAATATCTCCTTCAATGTCGAAGTCATTATGCAGATATGCTTCCGCGAGACCAACTTCGGTGCCGGGCAAAAACATTCGACCGAGAGCTTCGGGATGTTTCAGGGCGAGAATCGTGCCGCGGGGCCGATCATCTGGCCAACTCGTGCCATCCCATAGCCGTACGCCAACATTATCCAACGAGCAGCCGTTGAAAATTTCGTTCAGAGCATCACGCGTTCGCTCTCTGACGTTGGCCGGAGAGGAACTTGCGCGCATCGCGCAACGCGGAGGAGAGCGACTAAATCATCCCGAGCTTCATTCGCCCGGCTTCGCTGATCATGTTCTGGTTCCAGGCCGGGTCCCACACGAGCTGGACGTCAGCTTCGTCCACGCCGTCGATCGAAAGAATTTTGCTTTGTGCGTCATGTGCGATCGCCGGTCCCATTCCGCAACCCGGCGCGGTCAGCGTCATTTTCACTTCCACGCGCGTGCCGCCGTCGTCTTTTTTGATCAGGCGGCAATCGTAAACCAACCCAAGATCGACAATGTTCACCGGAATCTCCGGGTCGAAACACTGTTTGAGCTGATTCCAAACATCATCTTCCGAAACTGCGCCGTTCGTTTTGCCGGCTGCCGTTTCTTTTGGTCCGGCTTTGGGTTTCTCCAAACCGAGCGCGTCCAAATCTTTTTCCGAGATCCGTGACAGTCCGTATGGAGTCGCGATGGTGTAACTGCCGCCGAGCGTTTGCGTGATCACGCCCTGGGTTCCTTTTTCGAGCGTTAACTTTCGCCCGCTCGGGATCTCAATCGCCTCCACCTCCCGGCTTAAACTGAATTCCGTGTTTTCGTGCATCTCTCAAATTGTAGCGGCGGTCTATGACCGTCGCAAATATTCGGCTCAGAGGGCGTCTCTGCCGGTGCCACGGCGTTTCACAGAAATGCCCTACAACTTCTTTGGCTCTTCCAACAACTCGACCACGCGCTTGAGTAATCGCGCCGCGCCCCCGCCATCGATGCTGCGATGATCGAAACTCAACGTGATCTGCGCCTTCGTCTTCGGAACGAATTCCTTTTTGGTTTCGTCCCATGACGGAACTTTTTTCCCGGCACCGAGACCGAGCAGCAAAGTTTGATCGGGCAGGGGAATCGGCGTGCCCCATTCGACCCCAAACGTTCCGAAATTCGAAACGGTCGCGATGCCGCCGGCTTGCATGTCCGGGGAGATGCGCCGTTTCCGCGCAAGATCGACAAGTTCCTGATATTTCGTCGTCAAATCCGCCAATGACGTTTTCTCCGCGTTTCGAATCACCGGAACGATGATTCCGTCCTCGGCTTCGACCGCAACACCAACGTCGATCGAATTGGATTGCACGACGCGGTTGCCGATCAGTTTCGCTGCGGCGGTGGGATTCTCCGCGAGCGCAAGAGCGAGCGCTCGCGTCGCGTAAAGCCCGGGACCGGGCTTCGGATCGCCTTCCGCCCCTCCGGCTCGGAGTTGTCGATCTTGCAGAACAGGATCGAGGTTCACCGACGAGCCGACCGTCGAGAGCGGCCGGGTCCAGCTGCGCCGCATCGCGTCGGCCACGCCAGTCCGAATCGCAGACGCTTCCTTCGCGCTTTGATTATCGATCTTGTGCAGAAAATTTTCGAGATCTTTGATCGTGACGCGATTGCCGACGCCGGTGCCGGTGATTCCCGCAAGATCAGCAGGAGTCAGTTGCAACTCGCTCATGCGCGCGCGGACGCGTGGCGAGACGAAGCTCGCGCCTTTCAATGCCGCTGGGACGGGCAATCCACGGGGCCGCGAACCGTCTCCATCGCGCGCAGCAACCTTTTCCTGGCGCGCTGATTTAACTTCCTGATCAGCACGCGCCGGAATTTCTTCGGCAACTTGTGTTTGCGGCGCGGGCGATTGTTTGGTGAACCTCGCAGCGTCCGCTTCGCTCGCTTCCACGTAACCGAGCACCGATCCGATAGGATACGTTTCCTTCAACTGCACGGTGATCTTGTCGATCTTGCCTTTGCACGGCGTCGTTACGCCCATGACTGCTTTGTTCGTTTCGACGTCGATGATCTCCTGATCGACCGCGACTTCATCGCCCGGTTTCACCTTGATATCGACAATGGTCGCTTCGGCGATCGACTCGCCCAACTGCGGCATGATGATTGGAACTTGCGGCATAATTTATTCGCGAAGAAGCGCTCGCGCTTTGGCGGCGATCAATTTCGCGCCGGGCCGATGCGCGCTCCAAAGATTTGGGTGGTATGGAATCGGCGTGTCTTTCGCGTTGACGCGCACCGGCGCCGCGTCGAGCAGATGAAATCCTTCGCTTGTTACCCGTGCGATTACTTCCGCGGTCGCGCCGCCCCAGGGAAATGATTCGCCAACACAAAGCAAACGGCCCGTGCGCGCGACCGACGCCAATACTGTGTCGGTATCGAGCGGTTTAACCGTGCGAAGATCGACAACTTCGATTTCGAAATTTTCGCGCGCCAATTCTTCGGCGACCGCGAGCGATTCCTGCACCATCGCGCTATAAGTTACGATCGTCAGGTCGCGGCCTTCACGCGCGACGCGCGCGCGGCCCGTCGGCAAACCTTTGTCCGGAAGTTTGTCAGCCTTGAGATGGTAATAAAGATATTTGTGCTCGCAGTAAACGACGGGATCATCAATCGCGACCGCGTCGATCAACATCGTGTAAGCGTCTTCAACCGTCGCCGGTGTCATCACGATCAGTCCCGGATAATGCGCGTAAAGCGATTCCATCGATTGGCTGTGAAACGGACCGCTCCCTTTGGTGCCGCCGGATGGAAGTCGCACAGTGATCGGCACGGGAATATTCGTTCGCCAGTAATGCGTACCGGCGTTATTGAGAATTTGGTTCAACGCAGTGCTGGAAAAATCGGCGAACTGCATCTCAACGATCGGCCGCATGCCCTGCAACGCAGCTCCGATCGCCGTGCCGACGATCGCGTCTTCACTGATCGGCGTGTTCAACACACGGTTCGGAAATTCCTTCGCCAGGCCTTTGGTTGCTTTGAACGCGCCACCAAAAGTTCCGCCGACATCCTGGCCGTAAATAAAAACGCGCTCGTCTTCGCGCAACAATTTGGCCTGCGCTTCGCGGATCGCTTCGAGGTAAGTAATGCTCATAAAGCAAATGACGAATGACCAACGACGAATGACGAAGAATGTCGCCAAGACGAGAGACGGGCTTTCGTCATTTGCACATTCGGGCTTCCTTCGTCATTCGTCATTCGAGCTTCGTCATTCATACCTCTTCCACCTGATCGACCAGCTCGCGCGTTGAGATCGCGCACCAATCTTCCTTCTCCGCATCGGGGGCGGCTTCTTTTTGCGCAATCGCAATTGCCTCGTCGACCTGTTTGGCGGCGTCCTCTCGCCATGATTTCAGCGTCGCGGCGTCGGCCATTTCAAGATCGACAATCTTCTTCTCGGCCAACTTCAAACAATCCTGCGCAAACGGCTGCCGCTTCATTTCGTCCGTCACGTAGCTCGCGTCATCATGTTCGCCGTGACCGGAGAGTCGCAGGACCGATGCGACGACGAGTTGGGGCGGCCTGCCTGCCCGTGCGCGCTTCACTGCGCTGCCAATGACATCGAGGCATGTGCTCAAATCCGTCCCGTCGATGCTGTAGCCTTCGAAGCCATAACCTTTCGCGCGATCGACCAGATCGGCGCAGGCAAACTCGCGGTCGTTCGGCGTGGAATACGCGTAATGATTATTCGTCGCGACGATCACTAATGGAACTTGCTCGACCGCGGCGATGTTCATCCCTTCATGAAACGAGCCGGTCTGCATGCCGCCTTCACCGATGCAGGAGAGACCGACAAAATTTTTCTCGCCGCGAAAACGTTTCGCCATCAATGCCCCCACGGTCACTGAGACCATCGCGCCAAGATGACTGATCATCGCGAGCTGACCTTCGCTTGGCTTGCCGCGATGTATGTTTCCGTCACGTCCCCGCATTGGCCCCTGCCGCGAGCCAAGATAAGTGCGCGCAACATCGACAATCGGTTCGCCAAAAGCGGAACGGCCGGCTTGGTCGCGAATTAGCGGCGCAAAGATGTCGCCTTTTTGCAAAAACATTCCGCAGGCGATGCTGACCGCTTCCTGACCTTTGCCGATGTAAACCCCGCCGGTGATTTGGCCGCCGCGGTAAAGACTGACCAGCTTTTCCTCGAGCGTGCGCGAGAGCAGCATCCAGCGAAACGCCTCCAGGAATCGCTCATGCGGCACAGCTTTCCTGGACGAAGATTTTTTCCCACGCTGCGCCGTCTGAAGCATCGGCCAATTTTACGCGAGATCGACAACTGCGCGCAAAAAATTTTTTGCGCGAAATGCACGATTTAACGGGCACGGCTAGCCTTTTGTTCGCCGTCGCCGTTTTCGGCGATGGCGAATTGCCGTTGCGAAGAAGCAGGTTCGCGCTGCGGCGGGGTCTGTTCGGTGGCTGACGGCGCGGTCAACTTCATTCCGACCAGCTTGCTCACGCCGCGTTCTTCCATGGTCACGCCATAAAGCACGTCCGCCTTCGCGATCGTGCGTTTGTTGTGGGTGATGATGACGAATTGGCTCTGGGCAACGAAGCGGTCGAGCATTCGGATGAAGCGATTGATATTGCCTTCATCCAGCGGGGCGTCGATCTCATCGAGCACACAAAACGGACTGGGACGCACCATGTAAATTGCGAAAAGAAGCGCGACCGCGGTCATCGCTCGCTCACCGCCGCTCAAGAGCGAAATGCTTTGCAACTGTTTACCGGGCGGCTTCGCTGAAATCTCGATTCCGCAGTTGAGCGGGTCGTTTTCATCAAGCAACGAGAGATCGGCTCGGCCGCCGCCGAACAATTCGGCGAACATTTCCTTAAAGTTGGCCGCGACCTGGGCGAATGTTTCGGCGAACAACTTCTTTGTGGTCGAGTTAATCCGCGCGATCACGTCAAGCAATTCGCGTCTCGAATCGGTGAGATCGGCGTTTTGCGATTCGAGAAACTGGTACCGCTCCTCGAGCTCGTCGTACTCTTGGACCGCGTCGAGATTGACCGGGCCCATGTTGTCGAGCTGGCGGGTAAGATCGACAATCAAATTTTGTAATTCGTCGTGGGCAACGTCGACATCTTCCTTGGCACCGACGTCCTTTTCAGTGCGCTTCAATTGCGCCCGCAGCGTTTTTCCAAATGCGGCTTCATCCGTGCTGAAGGCGCGCAAGTCGACCTGGTAGCGACGCGAAATATTTTCCGCCAGGTTTTCGATCTGCATTTGCAATTGCGACTCGCGCACTTGCTGATGGCCGCGCTTCTCCTGCAGCTCGCTCAGCGAATTGCGCAAACCGCGCAATTCAGTTTCTCGTTCCTGCACCGCGTTCACCCGAGCTGCACGTTGGGACCAGATTTTGTTCGCCGCCGCCTCCGCTTCGTCCGCGCGCACGGTTTGTTCCTTGATCGCAACTTCGGCATCGCGGCTTTCCTGGGCTTGCGCCGCGAGCTTGCTTTCATAAGTGGCGATATCGGCTCGGCGCGCCGCGATTAACTCTACAAGCTCGGTTTCGCGCGCGGCCATCGGTTGGCGTTGCGCTTCCAGACTTTCGTGGCGCTGGCGCGCAGTCGCGATTGCCAGCCGCAAATCGCTCAATGTCTCGAGCGTTTTTTCCTCCTGCGTCCGCGCGCCTTTTTCGTCCTTTTCGGCAGCGGTTTGCTCGGCTTCATATTCAGCGAGTTCGTCGCGCGCTGCATTCAATTCACCTTCGAGCTCGGCGACGCGTTCGCCGGCTGCTTCGATTTGTTGCTCGAGGGTCGTCTTTTCCGATTTGAAATTCTCGATCTTGCGCTCGGCCTCTTTTTCTTCCGCCTGCAGCAGCGAAATTTTGTTTGCTGAAGTCGACTGCGCGAGATGCGCGGCTTGATATTGCGAACGAGCTTCGTCCAGCTGGCGCGAAGCAGTTGCGACATTCGCTTTCGCTTGATCGCGCTTCTGAATAAAGATCTCGTGCTGGTTCATGCATTCGGTCTCTTCTTTTGCCAACGTGGCGACGCGCGCCTTCCGCTCAAGCAAGGAGTCTGATTTCACCGTGCTGCTTCCGCCGAAAACAATTCCCTCCGCGGAGATAAATTCGCCTTCGAGCGTTGCCATCGCCAGAGTCGACTCATCTTTCTTACAGGCGAGCGCTTGGTCTAACTTCGCGAAAATGAGGACGCCGCTGAGTAATTGGCGAATCACGAGCTCGAGCGAACGCGGCGCGACGATTTTATCAATGGCCCAGGCCAGGGCGCTTTTCGGTAAACTCTTGCGGACCGATTCGTGAGAAGAGCCTCCGAGCCTCGGAACGAAAAGCGCGGCCTGGCCCAGTTTCTTTTTCGTTAATTGCGCGATGATCTCTTCGGCGCTTTGCGCGTCCTTCAGTATCACCGCGTGCAGATTCCGTCCGAGCGCGGCTTCGATCGCGAGAATAAATTTTGGATCGACATCGATCTGGGCGACAAGCGAGCCGACGATCGCGGCGCCATAGCGCTCCGGATCGTCCAGACCTTTGAGGACTGCCTGCGAACCCTGTGCGAGTCCTTCCCCCTCGGCATTGAGCTGGCGTAAGATCTCGAGGCTTGATCGCTTTTCGGCGAGAGTTCGCTCCAGCGTTGCGAGGTCGTTTTCCGCAGCTCCGAGAAGTTGTTGCTGCTCGCGTAATTTCGTTTCCGCTATCTGCGATTGCGCGAGCAATTGTTCCAATTTCTTTTGCTCGCTTTCGGTGACATTGCGCGCGGTCGCAATTTCCGCCGCAATCTTCTCACGCGATTTCGTCGCCTCTTTAATTTCCGTGGAAATTTGGCGGACCTGTTCCTCCGTTAATTCGCGTCGCGCCGTGATTCCGGCCAAATCGTCCTCGAGCTTATCGATGCGCGCCTCGTATTTTGAAAGCGACGCGTGCGCCGTTTCGCGGTCGACCTGACGGGCTTTACGTTTGGCGCGTAGTTTGTCGAGCAACTCGGTAACCTTGGCCAGCTCGCCTTGTTTGGATTGGAGAAAGCGCTGCGTCTTTTCAACGAGAGCGTCGCTTTCACGAATCTGGGCTGCATGCTGCTTCCGTTTGCTTTCAGCGGTGGCAATGTCGTCGCGCGCGCGCTCGATCAAATCCGACAATTCATCTTTGCGCTGGCCATTAAATTCAATCCGGCTCCGGTGCGCGGCGATTTCGCTTTGCAATCGTTGCGCTTCGGCACGGATGTCTGCGACCTCGATGTCGATCTTGTCCAGCGCCCGGCGCTCTTCGGTCAGTTCGCTCTCGTCGCCCTCGATCTTGCTCCGCGTCGTCTGTTCCGAGGTCGCAATCTTTTCGATGTCTCCCCGGCAGTGAGCGAGATCGGTCTCGAGCGCGGCCAGTTGTTTTTTCGAATGATGTGTTTCGAGCACGCGCAGATCTGCGTGCAATGCTTGATAACGTCGCGCTTTGCCGGCCTGGCGCTGAAGCGAGCCAATCTGCCGCTTCACTTCTTTGATTATGTCGCCGATGCGGAGCAGATTTGCTTCGGTCGCTTCCAGTTTGCGCAACGCCTCGCGCTTCTGCGTTTTATATTTGGTGATGCCGGCCGCTTCTTCGAAAATCGCGCGACGATCTTCCGGGCGCGAGCTCAAGATCATGTCGATCTTGCCTTGCTCCATCATTGAGTAAGCGGCGCGAGCGACGCCGGTGTCGGCGAAAAGATTTTGGACGTCGCGCAGGCGGCACGGCGTTTTGTTGAGCAGATATTCGGAGTTGCCGTCGCGATAAACGCGGCGAGTCACGCGAACATCGTGCCAATCGACATTCAATTCCGACGCGCAATCGGTGAACGTGAGCGAGACTTCGGCGAAGCTGAGCGGCTTGCGATTATCGGTTCCATTGAAAATAACGTCGGCCATTTCGTCGCCGCGGAGCGATTTGGCGGACTGCTCGCCGAGCACCCAGCGGATGGCGTCGAGCAAATTGGATTTGCCGCAGCCGTTCGGACCGACAATCGCGGTCACGCCTTCGTCGAAATTGAAAGTCGTTTTATCGGCGAAGGACTTGAAGCCGAAGAGATCGAGTGATTGTAGATGCATGCCGCCGCCGCCCAATATCGTCTTGGCGGTCAATATAGTAGCCTTTGTGCAGAGACAAGCAAAATCACACAATTTGTGGGCTTGCTGGAGGGCTCAACCGCAACATTTGGTGCTTAGGCCAACTGTCGATCCCTCTTGCTTCCACCGCTGGAATCACGCACCATCCCGCCAATGGCGGCCGAGGAGACGATGTCGGTCCAGCGCGTGGAGAGGGTCGATCATCAACTGATCCGCGCGATCGGTGTTCCAGGACTGACCGCGAACATCGTCAACTCCACAATCGGCGCGGGGATTTTTGTCCTACCCGCGCTAGTGGCTAAAGGTTTGGGGCCAGCAGCGCCGATTGCGTTCATTTGTTGCGCAGTCGCGATGGTTTTGTTCGTGACCTGTTTCGCAATTGCGGGCAGTCGCGTTTCGCTGACCGGTGGACTTTATGCTTACGTCGAGGTCGCGTTTGGTCGTTATGTCGGCTTTCTCGCCGGCATCCTTTACGGCATCACCGCGCTCGGTGCGGTCGCGGGCGTAGTGAATGTTTTGGTGAACTCAATCGCCATCGTCGCCCCATTTCTCGGCAACCCGGTCATGCGAATCATTGTCATGATCGTCGTTTACGGCTCGCTCGTCGTCATCAACGTGCGCGGCGTGCGCGGAGGCGCAGGCGCGGTGACGGTGGTGACACTGGCAAAACTTCTGCCGCTACTCTTATTTATTTGCGCGGGAATCTTTTTTATTCATCCCGCAAATCTCAGCTGGACAACGTGGCCGGGCAGCAAGTCGTTAGGCGACAGCGTCATTCTGCTGATCTTCGCTTTCGTCGGAATCGAGGTCGCGTTGATTCCAAGCGGCGAAGTAAAAAATCCGGCGCGCACTGTTCCGCGTTCCGCTTACCTCGCGCTGGTCGTCACGACTATTATTTACATCACGATCCAGCTCGTGGCGCAGGGAACACTCGGTGCCGAGCTTGCGAATTACAAAGACGCGCCGCTGGCCGAAGCGGCCGCGAAATTTCTCGGCAACATCGGCCGCACGATTCTCATCGCCGGCGCTACCATTTCCGCGTTCGGTTTTGTCACGAGCGACATCCTCAGTTCGCCGCGGATGATTTTTGCCTTTGGCCGCGACGGTGCATTGCCAGCGTGGTTTGCGCACGTTCATCCGCGTTACCGCTCGCCTGACGTCGCGATAATCACCTACGCCGTGCTCGCTTTTGCCTTATCGGTTACGGGCACATTTGAACAACTGGCCGTGCTTTCCAACGTCGCCGTGCTTTTGATGTATCTGCTTTGCTGCGCCGGCTGCTGGTTTTTAGTACAGCGCGACGTCCGGGGCGATGGTCAGCCATTTAATTTTCCCGGCATGAAAATCGTGCCCGCGCTGGCCATTGTTACGATTATCTGGATTCTCTCGCACGCGACCGTGCGCGAGTTCGCAGTGAACGGAATCCTGCTGGCGCTCGCGTCAGTTGTGTATCTGATCCACGGTCAGTTTCGGCGGAAGTCGTAGGCAAACGCCGGAAAATTGATTAGCTTTTGAGCTATGCGCGATAATTATCTCGAGGACTTTTATTCCTTTCTCCGGTTTCCCAGCGTTTCAACGGACGAGAAGTTTTCTGGCAAAGTTAAAGATTGCGCCCAATGGTTGTCTCGAAAGCTGGAAGCGGTTGGATTGGAATCGAAAGTTGTTCCGACGAAAGGCCATCCGGTCGTTTGGGCGCGCAACAAACATCGCAAGGGCCGGCCGACGATCTTGATTTACGGCCATTACGATGTTCAGCCGCCGGACCCGCTCGAGTTGTGGGACTCGCCGCCTTTTGAGCCGGTGTTGAAAAACGGTTACGTTTTTGCGCGCGGCGCAACCGACAACAAAGGCCAGATTCTTTCTCACATAATTGGAATTCAGGAATCGCTGCAAAAAGACGGAGACCTCCCAGTAAATGTCGATCTTGTTATTGAAGGGGAAGAAGAAATCGGCAGCGCCAACCTGGGAAAATTTCTGAGCGACAATCGTGACGCTTTGAAATGCGATGTCGTTTTAGTTTCCGACACCGGAATGATCGCGCCGCGCACACCAACGTTGAGCTACGGTCTGCGCGGAGTCGCCGCACTGGAAATAAAAGTCACCGGCGCAAAAATGGATTTGCATTCGGGAATTTTCGGCGGCGCAGTCGCGAATCCGGCCGCAGCGCTCGCGAGATTGCTCGCCAGCCTCCATGATCAGAATGGTCACATCGCGGTCGAAGGTTTCTACGACGACGTCCTCCCACTGCAGGATTGGGAACGTGACGCCTGGAAAAAATTGCCGCTCGATCCTGATTCCGAAATGCTCAAGGAAACGGGCGCACCCGCACTTTTTGGCGAGGCCGGTTTCAGCACTCTCGAACGGATTTGGGCGCGCCCAACCGCCGAGATCAACGGCATCGGCGGCGGTTATCAGGGACCTGGAACGAAAACAGTTTTGCCGAGCCACGCGATCGCGAAGTTGACCTTTCGCCTGGTCCCGAACCAACAAGCGGACGTGATTGTCGATCTTGTGAAAAAACATCTCCAAAAAAGTTTGCCGGCAGGAGTGACGCTGGAGATGACGAGCGGTCATCACGGCCCGTGGTATTTGACCGATCCCCGCAGCAAATTTGGCCTGGCCGCGCAGCGTGCGCTGAAGAAAGCGTTCAACAAGGACGCCGCCCTGATTCGCGAAGGCGGCAGCATTCCAATCGTCTCCGACTTTCGAGGCATCCTTGGCGTCGAGACGTTGTTGATCGGTCTGGCACTGCAAGATTGCCGGGCGCATTCGCCAAATGAAAACTTCCCACTGGAAAATCTGGAGGCCGGCATTCGAATGAACCAAGCTGTGCTCCAGGAATTGGGTAGCTGAACCGGCGCTGTCGCTTGAAGAGGAAACTGCGTTTCGCCTTCGTGATCGTGATGACGGTTGCGATGAGCACTGCCCTCGCGCGCGGGACGCAAGAACAAGAGGAATCGATCTCGGTCTCAACCTGACGGCCAAAAATCTTGGCTACAAACATGCCTCGGCCGATCCATTAAAAGGCGGAATGGATTGCTCAGGGTTTATTTATTACGTGCTATCGAAATCCGGAATCAAAGATGTGCCACGCGACGCGCGTGAGCAATATGTCTGGGTACGCAAAGCCGGAACTTTCGAAGCCGTGCTCGCACAACGCGACGACAGTTTCGAGCTTGATGCGCTCAAGCCGGGCGCCCTGCTTTTTTGGGCGACGCCATACAGCGTCAGTCGTGAGCCTGACGTGATTCAAACCATGATCTATATCGGTCGCGACAAAGCAACGAACCAGCGGCTCATGGTCGGCGCGAGTGAAGGCCGCACTTACAAAGGCCAAATGCGGAAAGGTGTCAGTGTGTTCGATTTCAAAATTGGTCGGACGGCATCAAAAGCGAGCAAAGAGCCGGCTTCGCTATTCGTCGGCTATGGACGCATTCCCGGTTTAGGCGCGCATTAATTTAGCGAGAATCGTCCGGGTCAGGCTGTTCTTCCTCAGCGTGAATCGACGGCGAGCTTGTCGGCGTGGATGTCGATCTTGTCCGCCAGTCGGACGGACTCGTCCGGTGGCGAGCGGGCAGCGGCTGCGATCGGCTCTGCCAAAAATGTTTTGCCAGCGTGGCCGCAACCAGCAGGGCGACGATCACAATGACGAGACGCTGTTCGCGTTTCGTCAGGTCAAAAATATTTTTCATTCACCCGCGTATTTGATCGGATCGGTAACGCCGGCCTCGCGAAAACCTTTCAAACGCAACTGACAGGAATCGCATTCTCCACAGGCGCGACCGTCCGGCCTCGGATCGTAACAACTGTGGGTGAGCGAAAGATCGACCTGCAACTCAACGCCTTTGCGAATGATTTCCGCTTTGGAAAGCTTGATCAGCGGGGCGTGAATCTGAATGCGGGCGCCCTCCGCGCCCGCTTTCGTTCCGACATTCGCCAGCATTTCAAAGAGTGCGATGAACTCCGGCCGGCAATCGGGATAACCGCTGTAATCGATTGCGTTCGCGCCAATGAAAATGTGACCGGCGCCAATCGTTTCCGCCCAGGCAAGCGCGTGCGCGAGAAAAATTGTGTTTCGCGCTGGAACATATGTTGCCGGAATTCCGCTGCCGATTTCTTCTTCCGAACGCGATTTTGGAACATCGACATCGTTTGTCAGGGCCGATCCGCCGAAGATCTGATTGTCGATCTTAACAGTGCGATGCTCTCTTGCCCCTAACGATTTGGCGACCTTCTTCGCCGCTTCGAGTTCGCGCTGGTGACGTTGGCCGTAATCAAAGGAGAGCGCGTAGGTTGCGTAATCTTGCGAGCGCGCGATCGCCAGAGTTGTGGCCGAATCAAGGCCGCCGCTGAGGAGAACGATTGCGTGTTTCATCGGCCATCGCGGCCAATTTTTTTCGCAGAAAGATCCTTGTCGGGATATTCCGCCCGCACGGTCAGCGCGATCCCACCGCGCGCGGAAAATTGCGCGGTCACGATTGCTTCACGCGGCGAACAAGCTTTCACGAAATCGTCCAAAATGCGATTTGTGACGGCTTCGTTGAAGGCGCGCTCGTTGCGATACGACGCGAGATAAAACTTGAGCGATTTGCTTTCGACGCAAAGGCGGTCGGGCACGTAGTCGATGTCGATCCGGGCGAAATCTGGCTGGCCGGTCACAGGACAAAGGCAGGTGAAATCATCCGTCTCGAAATGGATGCGATAATTGCGCCGCGTCGGATTTGGAAACGTTTCCAGCAGCGCCTCAGCAGGTGAAACGGGCAATTTCGTTCCACTTCGACCGAGCAACGTCAGAGTAGTGGCCTTGGATTTCGCGCGCTTCATCGCTTGAACGTTCAACGCTCAACAGCCAACCTTCAACTTTCAAATCCAATGGCCGGATCAGGAAGCAAGCATCCAAACAGTGAGGACCGCGCGGGCGTGATCGACATGGTCGGGTACGACCCGAAGACGGACGAGGCAGTCCTGGTGATGAACGAACCGGAGCCTTGGGACGGTTCCGACCAACGGCTGGTTCAATTGCAAGAACGCTTCAACGCCTACGTGTCGTTTTTGCTGGATGGGGAATTTGCGGAGTGGGATCCGGAGCTCGCGCGAAAACGCGCGCGTATTGAAGTGCGTTGGGCGGATGTGCCGGACGTGCGAGCGCTCGATTTGTTAGGCCAGATCCACGACCAACTCGCGCACCAGGAGATCAAGGTGGAAGTGATAGTGCGGAATGACGAAGCTCGAATGACGAATGACGAAGGAAGCTCCAAGGCCCAATGACTATTGGGTAGCGCGTGTGTTTTGTTATTCGGATTTAGTCATTCCTTCGTCATTGGGCATTTGTCATTCGTCATTGAATCAGTATTTCAGAAACGAAGTGACCGGAGTCGGCGTAAGTTTTTCTCGGCCGTGCAGGAATTCCAGCTCGATCAGGAAAATCGCTTCCACCAATTGACCGCCCACTATTTTAATCAACTTCGCCGCGGAAGCTGAGGTTCCGCCGGTCGCAAGCAGGTCGTCGATCAGAATGATTTGTTCGCCGCGCGTGATGGCGTCGATGTGCAATTCCATTTCCGCTTCGCCGTACTCGAGGGAGTATTTCGCGCTCTCGGTTTTGTAGGGCAGCCGGCCTTTTTTTCTCAGCGGCACAAAACCGATGCCGAGCTCGTAGGCCACGGCCGACCCGAAAAGGAATCCGCGCGCATCGATTCCTACGATCTTGTCGATCCTTTTTCCGCGAAAGCGTTCGAGAAAAAGATCGATCGACGCTCGAAAAAGTGCGCCGTCCTTCAAAATTGGCGTGATGTCTTTGAAGACGATGCCTTTCTTGGGAAAATCCGGGACGTCGCGGACGCCGGTGCGAAGTTTGTCGATCACGTCGGGATTCACCAAGGCGATGCTAGCGGGCGTGCGTTTGAGGTCAACGGCGACGAGGGTTGCGCATGAACTATTTCCGGGGAACAAGGAATTGTCGCGAACTTTAGCATTGAAATCCCGTATTCGCTGATGTGAGGAGCGATTCGGCGACCTCCTATTTCGACGAACCGGTTATCTCATACACGAATAAGTCCGCCGGTGCGGCCGGAGGTAAACGGGTGCGAAGTCGGTAGCGTCTCGCGCGTTTGAGCGGTAGCGCTCGGCCGCACCGGCTATCCCGTTTCAAAGAGAAAGGCCCGCGCATAGGGCGTTAGCGCGGCATTGCCAAAGATGAGAGCGTATCTAGAATAGAGCGCTCGCGGTGGATCGATATCTTCTCATTGTTTCAACGATCTGTTTTCTCGTGGCGATCGCGCACACGGTTCTTGAAATGCGGGCTGGAATCTTTCGGCCAATGCGGTTCAACTTCTTCGCCGTCGGGCTGGGTTTTATTTTCCAGACAGCATTTTTGTCGATCCGCGGTCACGTGCTCGGTCGTTGTCCGATCACGAACCTGTTCGAGGTGATTGTTTTCGTCGCGTGGTCGGTGGCGCTTTTCTACATGGTCGTTGGTCCTGCGTATCGCCTTTCCCTGATGGGCGCGTTTACCGCGCCGCTAGTGGTTTTGTTGCAACTTTTCGCGCTGTTCGCGCTAGTCGATCAACCGCACCACGGAAGATTGCCGGCAAACCCGTGGTTGGAATTTCACGCGTCCATCTCGCTTGTCGCTTATGGCGCGTTCGCTCTCGCTTGCATCGCCGGCGTAATGTACCTGGTTCAGGAACGCCAACTCAAGACGCACCATTTACATTCTATTTTTTATCATCTTCCGCCGCTAACGGATCTTTTCGCGGCGATCACCCGATTGCTGTGGTGGGGGTTCGCTCTGTACACACTCGGACTGGTCAGTGGATTTTTCGTCGGCGAACCTTTGCCGTGGATGCAGATCTCGTGCGCGATTGGCGTTTGGTGTCTTTACGGATTGATTTTACAGGGTCGATATCTGCGCTGGTTCGCGCCGAAACGTGTGGCTGCGCTTTGCATCATTGGTTTTAGTGCGGCGTTGACTCTTCTTTGGGGAATCACATTCACCGCCCAAACGCACACACCATGAATTTGTTCTGCGTCGGTCTGAGCCATCACAATGCGGACGTGGAGACGCGGGAGTATTTTGCCGGCCACGCCGAAACCGATTGCGTTCTGCGAAACGCCGGTTGCAATGAGGCGTTACTCCTCAGCACTTGCAATCGGGTGGAAGTTTACGCCGCGGCGGAGAGTTTTGTGCCCACCGAACAGATCGCGCGTTGTCTCGCCCGAACACAGACGGTCGAGCTCGATGGCCACGTTGAAACATTCTACCGCTACGAGGCCGCCGACTGCGTGAGACATTTGTTTCGCGTCGCTTCCGGACTGGACTCGATGGTGGTCGGCGAAACCGAAATTCTCGGACAAGCAAAAAAGGCGTACGAAGCGGCCCGGACCGCGGGCGCCGCCGGCCGATATTTGCATCGGTTGTTTCAGCGGGCGTTTCGCGTGGCCAAGCAAGTCCGGACGCACACCGAGATTACACGCGGCGCTGTCTCGGTCGGCTCGGTCGCTGTCGATCTTGCTCAGAAGATTTTTGGTGACCTTCAGAATTGCAAAGTCCTGGTGCTTGGCGCCGGCGAAACCAGCGAACGCACCGTTCGGGCGCTGGTTTCGCGCGGTGTTGCCGATTTGCGCGTCAGCAATCGCTCGCCCGAACGTGCGGAAGCTGTCGCTTTCGCAGTCAATGGCCGCGCTGTTGCCTTCGAACATTGGACGGAACAGTGCGGCGAAATCGATATCCTGATTACATCGACATCTTCCGACGTCCCATTGCTCTCGCAGGAAAAACTTGCTCCGATGCTGCGCCACCGGATCGATCGACCGCTCTTCATTATCGACATCGCGGTGCCGCGCGATGTCGCTCCCGATGTGAACGCCCTCGACGGCGTTTATCTTTACGACATTGATTCATTGCAATCGATTGCCGAACAATCGCTGGCCACTCGACGCGAACAGATTGCCGCGGCTGAGAAGATCATTTCGCAACATGTCGCTGAATTCGATGAATCAATCGCCCGCGGATTAAATTGTTCGGCGCAAGCGCCGGAGCATCCGACTGTCGGAGAAAGCTCACTGCGTTCCTCGGAGTTGTAAATTTGGAGCGGCGCGTGTCCTCATGCGCAGACAGATGCAAGCGTCGGGTTGCTTGCGGCTGAGGACAGCCGCCACTACAGCTAAATGAGTCATGAAGCGCCCACGCCGAATCAAAATCGTCGTCGGCACGCGTGGTAGCGAGTTGGCGCTGACCCAGACGCAACTTGTTCTGCAAGAATTGCAGACGCGATGGGCGGATTTGAAATTCGAAGTCAAAGTCATTAAGACGCGCGGAGACGATGCCAAGACCGCAATTCGTGATGTTCGCGCCGGTCGCAAAGGATTGTTCACCGGAGCGATTGAGCGCGCACTTTTGCTGGGTCACATCGATCTGGCAGTTCATAGCGCGAAGGATCTGCCGAGCGCGTTGGCGCCAAAGACAGAGATCGCCGCAGTCCTGCCGCGCGCGGCCGTGGACGATGTGCTCGTTGCGACGACGCCGTGCGACTTAAATTCGCTGGCCGCGGACGGAATCGTCGCGACCGGGAGTGTTCGGCGAAAACATCAACTGCGCTGGAAACGACCAGATTTGGAGATTGTCGATCTTCGCGGCAATGTGCCGACGCGATTGCACAAACTCGCCACCGATCAATGGCACGCGATCATTCTCGCGCACGCCGGGTTGGAACGGCTCGGGTTGAATGTAAATCGCGCCAGCATCGAATTTGAAGGGAGCGAATTTTTTACGGCACCGCTTCCGCGCGAAGTATTCGTGCCCGCCGGCGGCCAAGGTGTCATCGCGGTGCAAATTCGCTCAGACGACCTACAACTCAGCGAGATTGTGGATGCGATCAATGACTTCGACACGCGCCTGGCGTTGCGGGCGGAGCGCGAATTTTTGCGACTATTGCACGCGGACTGCAATCAACCCGTTGGAGTTCTGGCGATTGTTGACGGGCCGACCATGAAAATTCGCGCACAAATTTTCGATCTTGGAGCAACTGCGCCGCAGGAAGGTTTTTTCGAAGGACCCACTGAAGACGCGGAACGGCTTGCAGCCGAACTTTTGCAGCAGATCAATGGCTAACAAAAAAAAGAGCGGGAAAGTTTATCTTGTCGGTGCCGGCCCCGGCGATCTCGGGCTGGTCACGTTGCGCGCGAAAGAGTGCGTCGAGTGCGCAGACGTCATTGTTTACGACCATCTGGCGAATCCGGAAATGCTGGCCTGGGCACGCGATGACGCAGAAATTATTTACGCCGGCAAAAAAGCAGGCGAGCACACGTTGAGTCAGGAGGCAATTAATAAGCTGCTCGTTGAAAAAGCGTCCGACGGAAAAGAAGTGGTGCGTCTAAAAGGCGGCGACCCGTTTGTTTTCGGTCGCGGTGCGGAAGAAGCCAAGGCGATTGTCGATGCCGGCATCGCGTTTGAAATTGTTCCCGGAATTACGTCGGCAATTGCAGGCCCAACTTATGCCGGAATTCCTGTGACGCATCGCGCGGAAAATTCACACGTGACCTTTTTCACCGGTCACGAAGATCCATCGAAAACAAAGAGTGCGATTGATTATGCGGCGTTGGCAATGCTCGGCGGCACGCAAGTGATGTTGATGGGCGTTGACAGAATCGACGCGATTGCCCGAGAGATGATGGCGGCCGGCGTTCGCCGCGATCTTCCGGTCGCGCTTGTTCGGTGGGCGACGACGGAACGCCAAGAAACATTGATTGGCACACTCGAAAATATCGCCACGCGTGTCGTTGAAGCCGGATTCGAAGCGCCGGCCGTGGCAGTTTTTGGCGACGTGGTCGCGTTGCGCAAAGATTTGAATTGGTACGAGCGCCGGCCGCTTTCGGGAAAGCGGATCGTGGTAACGCGGACGCGGAAACAAGCGGGCGCACTCACGAGTCGACTCCGCGCACTCGGCGCTGACGTTTTTGAATTGCCGACGATTCGGATCGAGCCGCCAACCGATTTGCGCGAATTCGCAGAGCTCGTTCAGGACGCGCACGGCTACGATTGGATCGTGTTCACCAGCCCGAACGGCGTCGACGCCTTTTTCGAAATATTTTACAAGCTGTATGACGACGCGCGCGAGATTGGCGGCGCGAAAATCGCCGCCATCGGTCCAGCGACAGCGCAACGGGTCCGCGATTTCCGTCTTCATGTCGATCTTCAGCCAGAGGAATTCGTGGCCGAGTCAATTGTCCGTGAATTTCAGAAGCAGGGCGGGGTAGAAAATTTACGAATCCTCCTGGCGCGCGCGGAACAGGCGCGGGACGTGCTTCCGAGAGAGCTGTCCAAGCTGGGAGCGATTGTCGATGAAGCTTTTGCCTATCGTACGGTTCCGGAGACGCGCGACGTTACCGGCGCGCGGCGCCGGCTTTTGGAAGAGGGGGCGGATCTGATCACGTTCACGAGCTCTTCCACGGTGGAGAATTTTCTCGCGCTCGGTCTGCCATGGCCAAAAGGAATGCAGATCGCGAGTATCGGGCCGATCACGTCGAAGACGGCGCGTGATCGCGGCTTAAACATCGACATCGAAGCGCGGCGTCATGACATCGAAGGAATGGTTGAGGCGATTAGGAAATTTCTTGTGAGTGAAAATGTCGAATAAGGCCAAGCAGAAAGAAGAGGATTTCGCGGTCGTGATGCAACAGCTGAGCGCCGAGGCTGAGAAAATAATGCCTGGCGTCCAAAGTAACTCCTTGCCCGAAGTGCGAGATCCAACTGAACCGGCGCAACAGCCTGATGCGTTTTTTGAGCGCCTGCACCGGTTGGAGAACTCGGTGTTGAATCGGTTGGAACAAATCGCCGCCCAAATGGAAGCTTCGCGGGCCGCTGCCTTTGCCGAACAATTCCGGAGGATCGATGAGCAAATGGCTTCGATTCGCAACACGGAAAGTGTGAATCAGCAGCTGTTCGACTCGCTTCATGCCGAATTGCTCAAGTATCGCGACAATTTTTTGCACGAATCGCTCCAGAAACCGTTCATCCACGACCTGGTTTATCTCTATGACCATCTTAACGGATTATGCGAACAGCTCTCCAGCGCGGCCCAAGAGAAGGGGAAACGAAGCCGTGTTTCTCAGTGGCGCGATAATTTGGAAAACGCCATTCATTCGCTTGTCGAAATTCTTCATCGCTTTGATGTCAAAGAAATTGAGCCGCGAGAACGGGTCGATCGCGCATGTCATCGCGTGATCAACTATGAGCCAGCGGATTTTCCGGAAGAGGACGGTACTATCGTCATGCGCGTGAAGCGCGGATTTGTCTGGCGCGAGAAGCTTATTCGCCCCGAAGAAGTCATCGCCAAGCGCTTCGGCTGAGGCCGTCTTCGGCTTGTCGATTTAAACTCGTTCTTTGCGCAAATTCTTCCCTTCTCGGGCACGAAAACTGCACTAATGAGCCGACGCCGAACCGAAGGCATTGGTCCAACTTTTTTTTGAGCCATGAGCACACGCAAAGTAGTCGGAATTGATCTGGGCACGACCTTTTCTGCCATCGCGCACATCGATAGCTACGGTAAACCACAAATCATCCCGAACGCGGAAACGGAGCGCATCACGCCATCGGTGATTTGCTTTGATGGAAGCAACGTGATCGTGGGCTCGGTGGCCAAAAACAACGCCGTCGCCGAGCCGGAAAAGATTGTCGATTTCATAAAACGCGAAATGGGCAAGCCGAAGGACCAATTTCATCGCGAATTCGGCGGCAAAGTTTATTCGGCCGAGGAACTTTCGGCGCTCATCATCAAAAAATTGAAGAGCGATGCCGAAAAATATCTGGATCAGCCGATTACCGACGCGGTGATCACGGTGCCCGCTTACTTCAATGACGCCGAGCGCATGGCCACCATAACGGCTGGCCAGCTTGCCGGCTTGAACGTTCTCCAAATCATCAACGAGCCAACTGCCGCCGCACTTGCTTACGGACTCGACAAACTGGACGAGAACCAAACCGTTTTCGTCTTCGATCTCGGCGGCGGCACTTTCGACGTGACCATCATGCGCATTCTCGATCACAAGATCGAAATGCTTGCGACCAACGGCGACCATCGTCTCGGTGGAAAGGACTGGGACGATGTGATTGTTAATCTGATCGCCGAAGAATTCGACCGGCTGCATGGCGAAAATCCATTGCTTGATTTGCACAGTTATCAGGACCTGAATAACCGGGCGTTGACTGCGAAAATTCAGCTCTCCAGCCGCAATATGACTACGATCGTTTACCACCACGGGGGCAAGAGCGTGAAGCTGACTTTGACCCGTAAGGAATTTGAGAAACGCACCCGGCATCTGGTCGAGAAATGCAAGACCATCTGCGAAATGGTGATGCAGGAAGCCAAAATGAAGTGGGACAAGATCGACAAGGTGCTCTTGGCCGGCGGCATGACACGAATGCCGATGATGCGGGCAATGATCGCCGGGTTTTCTTCGGTGCCGCTAATCGATCACGTAAATCCGGACGAAGTCGTGGCCAGAGGCGCCGCCATCCAGGGCATCTTGTCGATGTTGAATGAAGAAGACGTTTCCGGTAATAAAACGCTGGATGACGCTGTGCGCCGGCAATTTTCCTCACTCGACGGCAGCCTAATTGAAGTTACCGATATCACTTCGCACACTCTCGGGGTCGTGCTTTGGGATGAAAAACAGCTTCAGGAATATGTTTTTCCGATGATCAGGAAAATGACACCGATTCCCGCGGTGATAAAAAATTCGTTTGGAACCGCTGACGCCAACATGCAGCGCGCGGTAGTTAAAGTGGTAGAAGGCGAGAGCACCGTGCCGGGCGAATGCACCCCATTAGGCGTTTGCGACATTCAGCTGCCGCCGTATTTGCCGAAAGGCGCACCGGTTAAGCTGACTTATCAATATAACGCTAACCAGGTGTTGGAAGTGGATGTCCAAGCGGCCGGCAATACCGCCAAAGTTACTATCGATCGCAATACCGGTCTGGCCCCACAAGAGATCGCACAAGCTGCCTCCGGCCTGGACGAGTTGCACGTCAGTTAGGCGATGACCAAGTGCGACATCAGTTTTCCGCTTCCACTGCCAGATGATCCGCGAAAGTGGCAAGGATGGAACAATTATCGGTCGCCTAATTTTTACGAGCGGCTCTGTCTTGATCCGCGCGCAAATCCAAGCAACGAGCTGATCGAAGAGCATTGCCGCGAATTGATGCGGTGGTGGCAGAAAAAACTGCCCCTCAAAAATCAGCCGAGCAATCCGCTTGCGCAGTTGTTGCGCTCTGGCCTGGAAGAATCATCGCGCTACCTCACCGAAGCTCGGCTGGAACTTCTCGACCCTGAACATCGGCAAATGCTGGATGAAGAATTAGCGGCTGAAGCACACGAGGCCGCGTCCGCCGAATTTCAGAATTACATCGAGTTTGCACTCGCCAGCGGTGTGCTCACGCCGGACGAAGAGAAAAATCTCATCCGCTTCGGCACTGAGCGCGCCTTGACCGAAGCCGAAATTAGTTCGTTGATCGAAGATGCCTTGCACGAGCGCGGCGCGAAACGACAGGAAATCGCCCCGCACCTTCCAGAGTCCAACATTATCAAGACGCGGTCGACCAAGGCGCCGGCAAGTCCGCAAGAAGAATTCTTGCGCGTGCTGCGGCTGAGCAATCTGGACAGCTTCAGCATGAGTGATGACCAACGCGACACGTTCATCGACATGGCCGAAAATCTCGGGCTCGATCCGGGCGAAGCGGAGGACCTTGTCGACCTTTATTTGGAAGAAGCCGACGAGAAATCGCTGGCTGCACCGCCAACCCCTGCGCCGAAGATTGAGATCAAGTCCGCGCCGGCTCCCGCTCCGGTTGAAGAGAAGCCCCCAGCTCCAAAGATCGAGTTCAACCCGGATCTGGAACGCTCGCGCTACGCCAATTTCACGAACACGCTCGGCAGCATGATGATGATTTTCATCCCGTCGGCGCAATTCGCCAGGGGCAGCGAGATCGAGGAAGCCGCTCCGAACGAGCGACCACTGCATCTGGTCACCGTCAGCCGCTTCTACATTTCGCGTTGTCTGACCACGAACGCGGAATACGAGCAATTCGACCGCGCGCATAAATTGAAACGTGCGCCCGGCGCGACCGACCGTCACCCGGTCGTCTACGTGAGTTACTTCGACGCGGTGAAATTTTGTAACTGGTTAAGCACGCGCGAACGCCGCAAATACCGGCTACCGACCGAAGCGGAATGGGAATACGCCGCGAAAGGGAACGACAATCGCAAATTTCCATGGGGAAATTATGACGGCCGCGGCGATCTCGCGAACTTCGCGGATAAGAACACCGTTTTCGCGTGGAGCGATCGGGAGATCGATGACGGTTACCCGGAAAGTTCGCCGGTTGGCGCGTTTCCGCTCGGCGCCAGTCCGTTCGGACTTGAAGACATGGCTGGCAACGTCTGGGAATGGTGTCTCGATTACTACGAACTCTATCGGCCGGGGCCGAAAGTGAATCCGCGCGGATCGACGGCCGGCAGCAAGCGCGTGCATCGCGGCGGCAGTTGGAAATCGCGTTTCAGCAGTCTGCGAACGACCGTTCGCGGCTCCAACGTTCCCGGTTTTTCCTGTAACGATCTCGGCTTCCGGGTCGTTTGCGAGTGCGATTAGCTGCTCTCCGCTTCTTTGCTGGTCATCCCGGGCGGAGCGAGGATCTCTCAAAACGTCGACGATCACACTGACCAAAACAAATGTGCCATACACTCGATGTACAATTTCTCTCTGAATTTTGCGTGACGAGGATAGGACTGTGAGGTTCCTCTCCCGCGACTGCGGGTTCGGAATGGCCGATTTAAAAAAATCGCCGACTTTAGATTTCGAACTCGAGATCTAAGATCGGCGATCTATTAGATCGACATCAGGCGGTAAAACGGAACTTTGTCCGGCCACGCTTGGCGTTGTTCTTCGCTTTACGGCGGTGCTTTTGCGAAGGCGTCTCAAAAGCGCGCAGCCGGCGCACTTCTTCGAGAATGCCCTCAGCGTCGAGCTTGTTCTTCAACCGCTTGAGTGCGCGATCTACTGGCTCACCTTTGCGAACGAGTACTTCTGGCATCGGATAATCAACTCCTGACTTGCAAAATCTGCGCCCAACGGGGCGAGGCCGAGCCTAATCGGGCCGACTGAGTTCGTCAACTTTTTCGAAAAATGCTCTTGACTTCGTGAATTCCGGACCAAGCCTCTAAATATGAAAACTATGGGAATTATGGGAAATCGGATGGCCCAATTCGGGGCCATTTTGTTTGTATTGGCGGGCTTGCTTGGATCAATCGCGTTGGCTGATCCGCTTTCTGGCAATGGCAAGCCTGGTTCGGGCGGCGGCGGAAGCACGAGTAGCGTGACCTTCAGTGGTCAGGCATATGTCGTGAAAGCCTCGGTTCCAGATCTTGGGATCAACACCGTGATCTCGGACACCGGTGGCCTACCGGGCTCGGGCGGAGCACTCGAAGCGTCTCTGCTCGATGTGAGCTTGCCCGGTTTGCTTACCGCTGAAGTCGCTCACGCTGCGACCATTGGTCAGGGGGATCGAACCCGATCCGAAGCATCCGTGGCAAACGTCAATCTTAGCGTCGGCGGCAATAGCATTATCGCTGATTTCTTGATGTCGCGAGCTATGGCTGTCTGCGGCGCGGCACCGACCGGAAGCTCCGAGATCGCGAATCTTGTCGTGAACGGACAGTCGATCACAGTCGGCACTCAGCCGAATCAGACCGTCAATGTCCCGAACGGCAGGATCGTCATCAACGAGCAGACCGCGTCGTCCTCGCAGAATGGCAACAGCAACAATAGCGGCAATAGCAGCATCACCGTTAACGCGCTGCACGTGACGGTCAACAATCCCGTCACCGGCAGCGTGACCGATGTCATTATTGCTTCGGCTCACGCCGATATTAGTTGCGAAGGCAAGCCAGCCTGCACAGGCGGCGATTTCGTCACCGGTGGCGGATGGATTGTCCCTTCGTCCGGCGCGCGTGGGAACTTTGCCGTTGCCGGGGGCATTAAAAATAATGCTTTCTGGGGTCACTTGGAATATCAGGACCACGGAACCGGCCTCAAAGTGCACGGGACCGGTGTGACTGCCTATGTGGTCACCGGCCTAACCATGCGTCATATTGAAGGCACTGCCGAAGTGAACGGCCAGCCCGGTTTCACCTACAAGGTTGACGTGGCCGATAATGGCGAACCCGGACGGAACGTGGATACATTCGCGATCAGCTCGTCCAACGGCTATACGGCCTCGGGCTTCTTGTCGGGGGGTAACATCCAGTTGCACCAACCGTGTAAGTAAGCTGCCTCGGAAACTTCCGAGACTCCCTCGCGGGCGCGCCCGCGCTCCGCGAGGGAGCACGAGGAGCGGCATCACTGCCGAGCCGTTCCCGAAGGCGGAAGAACATTTCGCCGTCTCTTTGGGCAGCGTTTCGGCTGTCATCGGAGAGCGTTGCGCCGTTGCACAACGGAAGATGCTTACCGCCGAGATGGCGGTCGCTACAGTTTGCGGCTGAGACAGCCGCCACTACACCTATCGAGAGGCAGGGTTGGCGGTCGTTGCCTTCTGCGTGATTTCGCGACGGAGCGAGCTCGTGCTGTCGCCGCGGGCTCGCGTCCACCACAAGACGATCGGCGAGGCAATAAAGATCGACGAATAGGTCCCGATCACCACGCCGACGATGATCGCGAGCGAGAAGTCGCGCAGGACGGCGCCGCCGAACAGGAACAAACACAGAATTGGAATCAGTGTGACCGTGCTCGTAAGAATCGTGCGGCTCAATGTCTGGTTGATGCTCGAGTTCATGATCTCTTCGATCGTGCCGCGCCGGCCGCTGGCAAGACCTTCACGAATTCGATCGTAAACGACGATGGTGTCGTTGATCGAATAACCGGCGATGGTCAGAACTGCGCCGACCATGGTCAGGGTCAACTCGCGTCCAAGAAGCGAGAAGACGCCGACTGTGATGATGACGTCGTGGAAGAGGGCGACGATCGCGCCGACAGCGAACGAAAGCTCGAACCGGAACGTGACAAAAATCAAAACGCCGAGAATGCCGAGCCCGAGCGCAACGAGGGAACTCTTGGCCAGCTCTCCGCCGACCAGAGCGCCGACGCGCTCCGAGCGCTCTACTTTAAATCCGGCGGCCGGCATTGCTTGAATGATTTGCTTCTCAACTTTATCGCTCGTGTTCAACGGGCTGCGGACGGTGATGTAATTTTTTCCGCTTTGCGCCGATTCCTGGATCGAGGCATCAGCCAGACCGACTGGCTTCAATGCATCGCGCACCTGCCCGACGTCGATTGTGCTGGGCGAGCTCAACGTCACCAGATCGCCCCCGCGGAAATCGACTCCGAAGTTTTTCTCGCCGCGGATGTAAAACGAAGTCGCGCCGGCGAGAATGAGCGCAAGCGAGCACATGCAGGCGAGAAAACCTTTGCCGAGAAAGTTAATGTTCTGCGACGAAATCAGATGCAGCATCGAAATCTTTTTCACCCGGCCGGCATCGACTAACCAACCGAGCGCATTGCGTCCAACAATGAGCGCAGTGAACAGCGACGCGAGAATGCCGAAGGTCAGCGAAATGGCGAAGCCCTTGACGGGCCCGCTCGCGTTGAAGAACAAGATCACTGCTGTGATCAACGTGGTCACGTTCGCATCGAAGATGGAGCTGAACGCTTTTTCGTAGGCTGTTTGCATCGCAACCTTGAGCGATTTGCCCAGCGCCATTTCTTCGCGCAATCGCTCATAAATCAGCACGCTCGCGTCCACCGAAAGGCCGATCGTCAAAATAATGCCGGCGATTCCCGGTAACGTCAGCACGAACCGGAACATCGTGAGAGCGCCGATGAGCAAAGCAAGGTTTACGATCAGCGCGAGGTTGGCGACTAATCCCGGCAGTCGATAATAAATCAGCACGCACACGAGCGTGATCGCGAGTCCCATTAAACCGGCCATGACGCTGGCGCGGATCGAATCCATTCCGAGTGTCGGCGAAACACTGCGCTCCTCCTCAATGCTCACGGGCGTTTGCAGCGGATTCTCGAGCACGCTCGCGAGGCCGCGCGCTTCTTTTTCGTCGAACTTTCCGGTGATGATGGCGTCACCGCCATAAATCGCATCGCGAATCACCGGCGCAGATTGAATCACGCCATCGAGGACGATTGCGAAGCGGTGCCCTTTGTATTGCTCGGTGATTTTGCCGAATTGTTTCGCGCCTTCGCTGTCGAATTTTAGCTGAACCGTCCAGCCTTCGTTGCCGTAATAGGCGTGCGACTCGCGCACGCGATCGCCGCCGAGATCGGCTTTCTTTTTGACGAGTAAGCGTTCCTCTCGCGGCTTTTCGTTTCCTTCCGCCGCCATTTTATAAACCTCGATCCGATACTCCGGCGGAATGACTTCCTGACCCTGGTCGATCTTGGCCAGCCGATCGCCATTATCCGGATAAACAAGGCGAAATTCGAGTTTCGCCACGCGTGAGAGTTGTTCGCGCGCCTCCTGGATCTTTGCCGTGTCGAGACCAGGAATTTGAACCAAAATCCGATCGTTACCGACCGGGCTGATGACTGGCTCGCCAACGCCAAAATAATCCACACGCTTGCGGATCACTTCGACCGCCTGATCGAGCATTCCCTTGTTCACTTCTTTGTCGCCACCCATCAGGCGAATCAGGAACGACGTGCCGCCTTGAATATCGAGACCGAGTTGGATCTTCTCTTTCGGTGGCCAGATTGTCGCGATGCTGAAAGCGACCAGCAACATCACCAATGTCGTTGCCAGCAGCCGTTTTCGCAACCCAACGTCGGTCGCAAAATACCAACCGAACAAAACCAGCAGTCCGAGACCGATGAAAAATGTGAGTACGGGGCCCATTAACTTTCTTTTAGCACATTAGTAACAGCCGATTTCTCCATCTCGATCTTCACGTTGTCGGCGACCTTCACGATCACGGTGGTCTCCTTGACGTTGGCGATCAACCCGTGAATGCCTGCATTCGTCACAACTTTATCGCCTGTCTTTAAACTCGAGACCAAACGTTGTTGTTCTTGCTGCCGTTTTTTCTGCGGACGGACCAGAACAAAATACATAATGACGATGATGAAAAACCAGAAGGGCAAAAGATTGAGAAAACCTGAAGCGCCGCCCGGAGCTGGAGCAGGCGCGGCGGGCGGTGCTTGAGCTAAAAATAGAAGCATCATCGGAAAATTCGAGCGAGCCGGAGCTTAAACGCGAACGCTTCCGCTGCAATCGAGAATCGCTCTAGCCACGGCCCTGCGGGCACGTGGCTACAATGCAAGATCGACATCTCGCGTCTCGTAGTTCGAAACGAATTCGCGGCGAAACTCGTCGAACGTGCCTTTGTCGATCTTGTCGCGCGCTCGTCGCATCAAATCGAGATAGAAATGCAAATTATGCAGTGTGATTATACGGAGCCCGAGAATTTCTTCGGCTTTAATCAAATGGCGAACGTAACCGCGACTAAATTCACGACAGCTCGAACAGACGCAGTCGTCTTCGATCGGCCTTCTGTCCTTGGCGTACTCCGCATTTTTTAAATTGAGCGTGCCGGTGGACTTAAACGCGGTCCCGTTCCGCGCGAGTCGCGTTGGCAATACACAATCGAACATGTCCATCCCGCGCGAGATCATTTCCAGCAATTGCGGTGGCGTGCCTATCCCCATCGCGTAGCGCGGCTTGTCGCTCGGCAAGAACGGCTCGCTCGATTCGACCGCGCGAAACATTTCTTCTTCCGGTTCGCCGACACTGACGCCACCGATTGCGTAGCCGTCGAAATCAAGATCGACAATCGCCTGCGCGCTTTGCTTCCGCAGCTCACCGAACGTTGCGCCCTGAACGATGCCGAAGACTAATTGTCGCTGGATTGGTGATCGCTGATTGCTGACTGTTGATTCCTCAATCGGGCGTTGAACGTCGGAGGTTGAGCGTTGGGCGTTTTCTTCTACCCATTCTTTGCAACGCTTTGCCCAGCGCGTCGTCATCTCCGCACTTTTTGCGGCGTAATCGTACTCGCACGGCCAGGGCGGACATTCGTCTAGCACCATGGCGATGTCGCTTCCGAGCGCCGCCTGAATTTCCATCGCGATCTCGGGAGATACAAAGGCCGGTGTGCCGTCGACGTGATTTTGAAACTGAACGCCGTCCTCGGAAATCTTGCGCAACTTCGCCAACGAAAAAATCTGATAACCGCCGCTGTCGGTTAGAATCGGCCTGTCCCAGGTCATGAATTTGTGCAGTCCGCCGAAATGTTTGATCACTTCAATCCCCGGCCTGACGAACAAATGGTAAGTGTTTCCCAGAACAATCGGCGCGTTCAGCTCGCGCAGTTCGCGCGGGCTCACCGCCTTCACACTTCCTTGCGTGCCTACCGGTATGAAGGTCGGCGTTTCAATCGCGCCGTGAGCTGTCGTTAAACGTCCATGACGCGCTTTTGATTCTCTGTCTTGGGCAAGCAGTTCGAATGTTTTCTGCATTTCAAAGGGAGGTTCCGCGTGCTCGTGCAGAATGACAACCAGCGCGCAAAATATTCTTTGCGAGTCGAGATTTTCCCTCTATATTCGCGCTTCACCGCATCAGGCGCGTGATAGTGTATTACGCGACTGGGCGGGTTTTTTTGTCGCCCGGAACACGAGGTTTTTGGCGGCGCTTTGTTTAGAAAAATGCCCACGATTAATCAATTGATTCGGAAAGGACGCCGGAAAATGTCGGTGAAATCGAAGTCACCGGCGTTGACCAATTGTCCGCAGCGCCGCGGCGTTTGCGTGCAGGTGATGACGCGCACGCCGAAAAAGCCGAATTCCGCCCTGCGCAAAGTGGCGAAGGTTCGCTTGACGAACGGCGAGGAAGTGATTGCCTACATTCCGGGCGAGGGCCACAACTTGCAGGAGCACTCGATCGTGCTCGTGCGCGGGGGGCGAGTAAAAGATTTGCCGGGCGTGCGCTACCACATTGTGCGTGGCACGCTCGATTCGTTAGGCGTGGATGGACGCCGGCGAAGTCGCTCCAAGTATGGGGCGAAGCGCCCGAAAGGTGGCGCGGGCGGAGGCGGCGGCGCGAAACCGGCCGCAGGTGCAAAGGAAGCGGCGCCAAAGGAAGAGAAGAAGTAAATTTTTGAGACGAAAGATCGACAATGTCGCGACGGAAGAGAGTTTACAAAAAAGAGGCGCGCGTCGATTCCCGTTACGGGAGTCCGGCGGTCGCGCGGCTCATTACCACGGTGATGAAGCGCGGCAAGAAATCGCTCGCCGAGCGCATTGTCTACACCGCGATTGATAAATCGCGCGAAGGCTCCGATTCGGTCGATCCGCTTGAAGTCGTAAACAAGGCGATCGAGAACGTTCGCCCGCGGCTGGAAGTGAAATCGCGTCGCGTCGGAGGAGCGACTTATCAGGTGCCATTAGAAGTACCCCCGGCACGGCAAATTTCTCTCGCAACCCGCTGGATCGTTCAATACGCCGATACGCGCAAAGGCATGCCGATGGCCGAGGCGCTCGCCCAGGAAATCAAGGACGCAGCCGCCGGTCAGGGCAACGCGATCAAGAAGCGCGAAGACACACACAAAATGGCGCAAGCGAATCGCGCGTTTGCGCATTTCCGTTGGTAATTTTATGCCCGCGACGCTCGAAAAGAAAAAATCGACATCGGCGGGCCCGAACTCGCCGAATCGCAAGTTCCCGCTCGAGCGGACGCGGAACATCGGGATCGCTGCCCACATCGACGCCGGTAAAACGACGATCACCGAGCGCGTTCTGTTTTACACGGGAATGATCCATAAGATGGGCGAGGTGCACGAAGGCACCACCGTGACCGACTGGATGGAGCTGGAGCGAGAGCGCGGAATCACGATTACCTCTGCTGCGACGACGTGCAGCTGGGCGCAACGGAAAGAAGAAGGCGTTTACAAAATTTTCGAAGGGATCAAGCAGCGGATCAACATCATCGATACGCCCGGTCACGTCGACTTCACGGCCGAAGTGGAGCGTTCGCTGCGTGTGCTCGACGGCGCGATCGCCGTATTCGATGGCGTCGCCGGTGTGCAGCCGCAATCGGAGACGGTTTGGCGGCAGGCAACGAAATACAACGTCCCGCGACTCGCGTTCATCAACAAGATGGACCGTGTCGGCGCGAATTTCGAAATGTCGGTTGATAGCATCCACAAAAAACTCGGCGCGAACGCATGGCCGGTGTTGCTGCCGCTCGGTAAAGAAGATCAACTCAAAGGCCAGCTCGACGTCATTAATAAGAAGGCGATCATTTATTCCGATAGCGACCGGCTTGGATCGACATACGAAGTGACTGATCTGCCGAAGGAATATGTCGATGTTGTAAACAAAGCTTACGACAATCTGGTCGAGCAAATTTCCAATCTTGATGACGAGGTCGCTCATGTTGTTCTCGAAGAGAAGCCGGTTACGCCGGAATTGCTAAAGGCCGGAATTCGCCGGCAAACGATCGCAAACAAATTTGTGCCGGTCATCGGTGGTTCGGCGTTGAAGAACATCGGTGTGCAGTACCTGGTGGACGCGGTGGTCGATTACCTGCCGAGTCCGCTAGATATTCCGCCAGCCAAAGGGATGGAACCCGATACACACGAACCGATGGAAGCGCCGACGGACGATAACGGGAACTTCTGCTCCCTCGCGTTCAAACTTTGGAGCGATCCATTTGTCGGGAAACTCGTTTTCTTCCGCGTTTACTCGGGGACGTTGAGTAAAGGCGACACGGTTTACAATCCGCGCACGAACAAGCGCGAGCGTATCTCGCGGTTGATCCAAATCCAAGCCGACAAGCGCGAAGACATCGAAACTTGTTACTCGGGCGACATCGCCGCGATCGTCGGAATTAAGAATATCACGACTGGCGACACGTTGTGTGACGAGGACCATCCGATCCTGCTCGAGCCGCCGACGTTTCCTGATCCGGTCATTTCAATGGCGATCGAGCCGAAGACGAAATTGGATCAGGAAAAAATGGGCGTGGCTTTACAGCGTCTGGCCGAAGAAGATCCGACGTTCCGCGTTTACACGCACGAAGATACCGGCCAGACCATCATCGCGGGCATGGGCGAGTTGCATCTCGAAATCATTCGCGATCGCATGTTCCGCGAATTCAAAGTGGACGCGAACGCGGGCAAACCGCAGATCGCGTATCGCGAAACAATCACCACCAACGCGCACGGTGTCGGCAAGTTGATCAAACAGTCAGGCGGTCGAGGTCAGTACGGACACGTTGAAGTAGATTTACGGCCAGGCGAGCGCAGCAAAGGCCTCGTCGTTGAGAACAAGATCGTGGGCGGCATTATTCCGCGCGAATACATTCCGGCGGTCAAGAAAGGCATCGAAGAAGCAGTGCTCGATGGCGTGCTTGGCGGCTACCCCGTTGTCGATGTTGAGGCGGACATTGTTTTCGGCAGCTTCCACGAAGTCGATTCGAGCGAGCTCGCTTTCAAAATGGCCGCAATCTTCGCAATGAAGGATGGCTTCCGAGCAGGCAAACCGATCCTGCTCGAGCCAATCATGAAAGTGGAAAACATCACCCCGGAAGAATATCAGGGCGATATTATCGGCGACTTAAACCGGCGTCGCGGACAGGTGAACAGCATCGAGTCGCGTGGGAACCTGACCATCGTTCACGCCGAAGTTCCGTTGGCGGAGCTGTTCGGCTATGCCACGGCAATTCGCTCACTTTCAAAAGGCCGCTCGAGTTACTCGATGGAACCGTCGCATTTCCAACCGGTGCCGCAGAACTTGGTCGCGGCAATCCTCGATCAAAAGGAGGACAAATGACCAACGGTCAGCGCATTCGCATTCGTTTGAAAGCGTTCGATCATCGCATGCTCGATCAGTCTGCCGTCGAGATCGTTGAGACAGCGAAGCGCACTGGCGCCCGCGTGGCCGGACCGATTCCCCTGCCGACGTTGATCGAGAAGTTCACCGTGAACCGTTCGCCGCACGTGGACAAGAAATCGATGGAACAATTTGAAATCCGCACGCACAAACGGTTGCTCGACATTATCGAGCCGACCGCCAAGACGGTGGATGAGTTGAAGAAACTGAATTTGCCTGCGGGCGTCGATATTACGATTAAGATTTAACTGCTTGAGAATTTTGCCACGCCGCCAACATGAGCATCGGGTTACTAGGACAGAAAATCGGCATGACCAGCGTCTACGACGTCAACGGTCGGCTGCATCCTGTGACCGTGATCGCGGCGGGCGATAACGTTCTTTTGCGTCGCCTAACGAACGACAACGACGGCTACTCGGCCGTGAAGGTTGGGTTCGATTCACAAAAGGAATCGCGCATGAACAAAGCGGAGTTAGGCGTCTTTAAAAGCGCCAACTCGGAACCAAAGCGGTTCGTGCGTGAATTTCGCCTAACGAGTGATCTGGCTGAGGGCGAAGTGAATCTAACCGTCACCCAATTTCAACCGGGCGATTTTGTCGATGTCATCGGTCGCTCCAAAGGCAAAGGCTTCCAAGGCGTGATGAAGAAGCACAACTTCGATGGGCAAGGCGCGGCCCACGGCTCGAAAACGCACCGGCGCAACGGCGCGGTCGGCAATCGTTCAACGCCAGGTCGGATTTGGAAAAACATGGGCATGCCTGGCCATCTCGGCGACGAGCGCGTGACCGTGCAAAACCTGCAGGTGATGCAGGTGCGCGAAGCCGAGAAAATAATTTTGATCAGCGGCGCGGTGCCGGGCTGCAATGGCAGTTACGTTGTCGTCAGGCCGGCGATTAAGAATCCTGCAGCGCAAATAAGGCTGCATCAGGTGCATGCGAAGCAAGATAAGGCCGCAGCGAAGAAGCACGAGGCTGAAAAGAAAGCGGAAGAGAAGAAGCCGCAAGCCGAGAAGAAACCGGAAGCCGAAAAAAAGCCTGAGGCGGCGGAGAAGAAATGAGTGCGAAAGTTTTAACCAAGGCCGCTGCCAAGGAAGCGAAGATCGACATCATCGAGGATGGTCGTGGTTCGCAGGCTGTTCACGATGTCGTCGTTGCGATGCGCGCCGCGCGAAGATCTGGTTCGGCCAACACCAAAACCAAAGCCGAAGTCGATATGTCCGGCGCGAAACCGTGGCGGCAAAAAGGAACCGGTCGCGCGCGCGCCGGTTACGCGTCATCGCCGATCTGGCGAGGCGGTGGCGTCGTCTTTGGACCGAAGCCGCGCGATTATTCCAAGAAAGTTTCGAAATCAGTCCGGCGTCTCGCGTTGCAAAAAGCGCTGAGCGAACGAATCAAAGCCGGTGACGTTCTTACGATCGACAAATTCGCCGTTTCGGAAATCAAAACAAAGGCATTTGTCGATCTTGTCCGGAAGCAGACTGACGCCGAGAAAGTTCTGATCGTTTCCGATTCGTTCGATGACAACACTTACAAATCGGCGCGAAACGTAAAGCCGGTGAAGCTCGCCACCGCGGCTGACGTGAACACGGAGCAATTGCTCGCGTTTCAGAAAATTTTGGTGACGCCTAAAGCGCTCGAAAAATTAGCGGAGAGAATGCATCCGCCTTCGCCGGAGGCTACGGCGCGATAAAATGAACGAGCCGCACGAAATTATTGAAACCGCGTCGCTGACTGAGAAATCGACGCTGCTGAGCGAGAAACAGAATAAATATGTTTTTCGGGTCAGTCCGCGCGCGAACAAAATTCAGATCAGGCAGGCGGTCGAGCGTTTGTTCCAAAAGAAGGTCGTCAATGTGAACACGTGCAATTACGCCGGCAAAGAGAAGCGCGTTCGTGGACCGCTCGGCCGACGCCCGCATTGGAAGAAAGCAATCGTGACTCTCGCCGAAGGCGAGAAGATCGAGTTGGTGTAAATTTATGGCGCTCAAAAATTATCGCCCACTTACACCGATTCAGCGTTTCAAGCAGACGCCTGCTTTCGATGAGATTACGAAATGGCGGCCGACCCGCAGTTTGATTGAGCCGAAGAAAAAATCGGGCGGTCGCAACAACTATGGCCGCCTGACGTCGCGCCATATCGGCGGCGGTCATAAACAGAATTATCGCAAAGTCGATTTCAAGCGCCGCAAGCACGGCGTCTCGGCGGAAGTGATGGGGATCGAGTACGATCCGAACCGCTCGGCGCGGATTGCTCTTATTAAGTACAGCGATGGTGAGGTGAGCTACATCCTGGCACCGAATGGTCTCCAAGTTGGTTCCAAAGTTGTCGCCGGTAACGACGTCGCGCCTGATCTTGGCAACTCATTACCGCTGCGCGCGATTCCGCTCGGCACGAACATTCACAATATCGAGCTAAGCCCCGGCGGCGGCGGTCAAGTTGCACGGAGCGCTGGCCAGCAAGCGATCCTGAACAACCTCGAAGGCGGTTATGCGCTGGTGAAAATGCCATCGGGCGAAGTGCGCCGGATTCACGAGAACTGTTTCGCCACGATCGGCCAGGTTGGCAACGTCGATCACATGAACGTGGCCAGCGGCAAAGCAGGACGGACGCGTTGGCGCGGACGCCGTCCACACGTGCGCGGCATGGCCATGAATCCGATCGACCACCCGATGGGTGGCGGCCAGGGCAAATCGAAAGGTGGCGGCGGACGTCATCATCCGGTCAGTCCGTGGGGACAACTTGCCAAAGGATTTAAAACGCGGAGCAAACGCAAACCGAGCGACCGCTTCATTTTGGAGCGCAAGCGCGGGAAGAAGAAAGTTTGATTTTTATGGGAAGATCACTAAAGAAAGGACCCTTCGTCGAATCGCATCTTCTGGAGAAGATCGACAAGATGAACGCTTCGGGCTCGAAGAAGGCGATCAAGACCTGGTCGCGGCGCTCGATGGTAACGCCGGATTTTGTCGGCCACACGTTCCTGGTGCACAACGGAAAGATATTTAATTCCGTTTTCATCACCGAGAACATGGTCGGTCATAAACTCGGCGAGTTTTCGCTGACGCGAATCTTTAAGAAACACGGTTCGCACACGGCGAAGGTCACGAAATAATTTGAGAATGTTTTTGGCAGTGTTGGGCTGCGTAACGCTGGCTCGAGGGCTGGCGGCAGAGGGAAATAGTTCTTTGTCAGAATCTAAAATTGAAAACGCGGAGCAAAAGATCACCGCGGAATCGCTGCTGGCGCAGAACGAAGATCTGCGCCAGCGATTGTCGATCCAACAGGAGTCGCTCAAGACATTGACGGCGAGCCTGGCGGAATCGAACTCCGAAGCAGAAGTGTTTCGCCGCAAGTATTCCGATTTGGAATTGCGGATGGAAGCACTCGGACTTGCGTCAGCGAGCAAAGATCGCGCGAAGCTGGAGCAACGATTGCTCGCAGCGGTCAGCGACCTTCGCTTGACGCAGAAAGAGCGCGATGAATTTCGCGATCAGCTGCTCGGTTTGAACGAAGCGCTCTTGCGATATTTGCAAACATCGCAAGGTGGCGACGCGCAGGCGCGAATGGATGTGGAAACGCAACTGCGCCGAACGAACGAGCTGGTGGGAAGATCGACATCCACCGCTACACAAGAACCGCAGCCGAGTTTGATGGACGCGAGCGTGCTCAGCGTAAAGGACGAATGGTCGTTTGTGGTCGCGAACATCGGCGAGCAGCAGGGCGTGAAAATCGGGATGCCGCTGAGAGTGATGCGCGGCGAACAGAAGATCGCGACGCTCCGGGTGGTGGACGTGCGCCAGCGAATTTGCGGCGCGGTGATTGAGGATTCTGGAAAAGAGAAAATAAAAGTGGGCGACCGCCTCCAGGCGGATGCCCGCTCAAATGTGACTTTAAAATAAATGGAAGTTAGATCGATCTACAAGTACGCGCGGATTTCGCCATTCAAAGTGCGCGAAGTGACGCGAGAGATTCAGGGTCTGCCGGTTTCGGCGGCACTCGACGTTCTCGCTTTCACGCCGAAGAAAGCGGCGTTCCTGATCAACAAGACGCTCAAGAGCGCGATCGCGAATGCGGAAAACAACGCGAATTTAAAAGCCGACGGTCTGGTCGTGAAGGAAGCCGTTGTGGGCGAGGGTCCCACTTTTAAACGAATGAAGACGCGCGCTCGCGGCAGTGGCAGCCGGATTTTGAAACGGACAAGTCATATTCGAATCGTTTTGACGGACGATGTGGCAATTGAGACTCGAGAAACGCGAAAGGCGAAGCGCGAACAAGAAAAGAAAACCGGGGGGGCCGGAGCAAAATCGACAACGGCGAAAAAAGGCAAGAAGAAGACCGCGAAGGCGGCCAAGAAATAATTTTATGGGACAAAAAGTTAATCCGATTGGATTTAGACTCGGCGTGAATCGGGACTGGCGCTCGCGCTGGTACGCGTCTCCCCAAGAGCTGCCCGCGTTCCTCCATAGCGATCTCGAGATCCGCGCTTACGTGAAGAAGAAACTGCAATTCGCAGCCGTCGCAAAGATTGTGATCGAGCGCGCGTGGAATTCTATTCGCGTCACCATTCATACCGCACGTCCCGGAATCGTGATCGGTCGCAAAGGCGCTGAGATCGAAAAGATGACGGAAGAAATTTCGAAAATGGCGCAGGGCAAACAGATCAAGATCGACATCCAGGAGATCAAGACGCCGGAGCTCGAGGCGCAATTGGTTGCGGAAAACGTGTCGTTGCAAATCGAGCGCCGAATCGCTTATCGCCGCGCGATGAAAAAGGCGGTGCAAACTGCGATGGATTTTGGCGCGGAAGGAATTCGCTTGCGTTGCTCGGGTCGATTGAACGGCGCGGAAATTTCGCGATCGGAATGGTATCGCGAGGGCAAAGTGCCGCTGCACACGTTGCGCACCCCAATCGATTACGGTTTTGCGGAAGCGAACACGGTTTACGGAAAGATCGGCGTGAAATGCTGGATTTGTAAGAAGGAAGAAGCGCCGACCGAACCGTCGATGGCAGCCGCTCCTCCACCGCCACCGCCGCCAACTGAACCAGTCGAAGCCTGATTTTTATGCCATTGATGCCCAAACGAGTGAAGTATCGGAAGTCCCAGCGGGGAAGCCGCAAGGGGACTGCTTCGCGCAATCTGAGAATTAATTTCGGGGAATTCGGCCTGCAAACGCTCGAGCGTGCATGGATCACGAACACTCAAATCGAAGCCGCGCGTGTGGCGTTGACGCGCAACATGAAACGCAAAGGCAAACTGTGGATCCGGATTTTCCCGGACAAATCGGTGACGGCGCGCCCGCCGGAAACGCGAATGGGTAAAGGAAAAGGTCAGCCGGAGTTTTGGGTCGCGACCGTGAAGCCGGGAAATATTTTGTTTGAACTCGACGGTCTGACTGAATCGGTCGCACGCGAGTCGTTGCGACTGGCGGCGGACAAATTGCCGGTGCGCACAAAATTTATCAGCCGCCACCACGTAGCCGCGGCCTAACGAACATGAAAATTAAAGAAATTGTAGAAATGAGCACGGACGAGCTGCTGACAAAGCGGCGTGACCTCCGTCAGGAACGTTTGCATTTGCGTTTGCAGCAACAGAGCGGCCAGCTCGAGCAACCGAGCCGCTTGCGTTTGCTGCGGCGCGATGTGGCGCGGATTGAAACGATTCTTTCACAGCGCTCCAAGCAACCGCAGTCCGTTCCGGCCGCCGAACCAAAGGCGAAGAAGACAAAATAATTTATGGCCGAGCAAGCATCACAAGATCGACCCGCCTCCGCCACGCTACGGCGCGGTGAGCAATCGACCGCACAGCCGCCGCCGTTGCCGGCGAAGTACACGCGCGCAGCGCGCAAGACGCGTGTCGGCGAGGTCATTTCCGATCAGATGAACAAAACGATCGTCGTGCGGACGATCACTCGCGTGCCGCATCCGAAGTTCGGGAAGATCGTGAAGCAGATCCGAAGATTTTACGCGCACGACGAGGAGAACAAGGCGAAAACCGGCGACACGGTTCGGATTATGGAAACGCGACCGTTGAGCAAGTTGAAACGCTGGCGATTAGTGGAGGTGGTCCAGAAATAATTTTTATGGTGCAACTTCGATCCAGACTTGAGGTCGCGGACAATACCGGTGCGCGGATGGCGACGATGATCGGCGTGATCGGCAAGGCCACGCTTTACGCCGGGATCGGCGATGTCATCACCGCGAACGTGAAAGAGGCGAGTGCGACTGGGACGGTGAAGAAGGGCGAAGTCGTGCGCGCGGTCCTGGTTCGGACGCGCCAACCGATTCGTCGTGATGACGGCTCTCTTCTGCGCTTCGACAACAATGCGATCGTGATCATCGACAAAGATTTGAATCCGCGCGGCACGCGTATTTTCGGCCCGGTCGCGCGCGAACTGCGCGAACGCAATTTCATGAAAATCGTTTCGCTGGCGCCGGAGGTTTTATGAACCGGATGAAATTTCACGTTAAAAAGGGTGACAACGTCGAAGTTATTTCGGGAAACTTCAAAGGTTCGTCCGGCAAGATTCTTGAAGTGCTCCCGAGCAAACAGCGAGTGCTGGTCGAAGGTGTGCGCATTATTAAGAAGCACCTCCGCAAATCAGAAGACAATCCGCAGGGCAAAATCGCGGAGCGCGAAGGTCCGATTCACATTTCGAACGTGAAACTGGTCGGGCGCGAGAAGAAGGCCGAGAAGAAAACCAAAACGAAGCCGAAGAAAGAGGCTGAGAAAAAGGCGGCGTAATGGAGAACGAATTTTACCGTCATTACAAAGACCGCGTGGTGCCCGCGTTGCGCGAGCGGCATAAGTACAAAAACGTCCACCAGATTCCGCGCGTCGACAAAGTGGTCATCAACACTTCGGTTGGTTCGCAGCCGGACATCAAGCAGGCGCTCGACGAAGCAAAAACCGAGTTGGCGTTGATCACCGGCCAGCAACCGGCTGAGACGCGGTCGAAGAAGAGCATTGCCAACTTCAAATTGCGCAAAGATCAGATCATTGGTGCGAAAGTCACGCTGCGCGGCGACCGAATGTATGAGTTCCTCGAGCGATTGATTAAAGCTGCGCTACCGCGGATCCGGGATTTTCGCGGAGTTTCACCGCGTTGTTTTGACGGACACGGCAATTACACCCTTGGTGTGCCCGACCAGACAATTTTTCCCGAGATCGAGATGGATAAAATCAAGCGCAACATCGGTTTTGATGTTACAATTGTGACCACCGCGCGGACAGACGAAGAGGCCAAATCGCTCTTGAGCGAATTGGGAATGCCTTTTGCCGATCGCGCGAAAAAGCTCGCCACGGCGAGTCCGTCCGAAGGCGGACCGGCTGGGCAGGAGCAAGCCGCCTGAATTTCATGAGTACCGTTACAGATCCAATTGCAGACCTTCTTGCCCGCATGCGCAACGGTGCGCGCGCACAGAAGATCGACATCTACGTGCCGTACTCGAAGCTGAAAGCCGAAGTCGTCCGCATTCTGAAGAACGAAGGCTACATTGCCGATTATTCGCTCGACACCAGCGCGGCGCATCCGCGAATCAAGATCACGAACAAGCTGGTCGATCACACTTGTGCGATCGCCGGTTTGAAGCGAGTCAGCCGCCCCGGTCTGCGCCGTTACGTCGGCGCGGGAAAAATTCCGCGCGTGCTCGGTGGAATGGGAACAGTGATTTTATCGACTTCACGCGGTGTGATGTCGGGTCGCGAAGCAAAGAAACAAAAAGTGGGCGGCGAGCTGCTCGCCTACGTTTGGTAAATTTATGTCGCGAATTGGAAATAAACCGGTCGACATTCCCGACAAAGTCAAAGTCAACATCGACAATGACGGTGGCGTTTCAGTTGAAGGACCGAAAGGCAAACTGAACTGGAAATTGCCACGACAAATCAAGGGCAGCGTCAAAGACAATCACGTCTCGCTCGCGCGCGGCGCGGAGACGCGGAGCGTGAAAGCATTGCACGGTCTTTCGCGCGCGCTTGTGCACAACATGGTCGTGGGCGTGAGCGAAGGTTTTACGAAACAGCTTGAGATCGAAGGCGTCGGTTTCAAAGCCGCAGTCCAGGGGTCGAATCTCAATCTGAGTCTCGGTTTCTCCCACCCAATTCTCTTTCCAATTCCGAAGGACATCAAAATCACGGTCCTCGATCAGACCAAGATTACGATTCAAGGCGCAGACAAAAAAGTGGTCGGCCAGGTCGCGGCGGACATTCGGCGTTTCTATCCACCGGAGCCGTACAAGGGCAAAGGCGTTCGTTACGTTGGCGAACAAATTCGCCGCAAAGAAGGAAAGACCGTCCAGTAATTTTATGGCGACCTTCAATCGGAAAGCAGCACGTGAGCGATTGCATCGGCGAATTCGGCAAAAAATTTCCGGCACGTCCGCGCGTCCGCGATTGTCGATCTATTTTTCGGGCAAGCACGTTTACGCCCAGGTGGTCGATGATGATGCGGGCAAAACGTTGATCGCGGCGTCGACCGCCGAGAAGGACGTGCTTGGAAAGAATAAAGCCGCAGCCAATCGCGCAAGCGCTGAAGTTGTCGGCAAGGTCATCGCCGAGCGCGCACTGGGGAAAAAGATCGACAAAGTCGTGTTCGACCGCGGCGGGTTTCAATACCAGGGCAAAGTGAAAGCGCTGGCGGACGCGGCGCGCGAAGGCGGACTTAAATTCTAATTCGAATGGCACAACCAGGACAACAACGCCGAGGCGAACGAACCACCGACCGATCATCGGCAGTGAGAGGTGACACGACCGAGAAAGTCGTGTTCATCAATCGCTGCGCCAAAGTCGTGAAAGGCGGGCGACGTTTCAGTTTCAGTGCCTTGATCGTCGCCGGCGATCACGACGGATCAGTCGGCGTGGGTTTCGGAAAGGCGAACGAAGTTTCGGAAGCGATCCGGAAGGCTTCTGAATCCGCGCGGAAGTCGATGGAAAAAGTTTCGCTGCACGAAAACACGATTCCGCACGAGACGATCGGCGAGTTTGGCGGCGGCCGAGTGTTGCTGCGGCCAGCTTCACCTGGAACCGGTGTGATCGCCGGCGGCGGCGTGCGTGCGGTCGTTGAGGCGGCCGGAATTCGCGACGTGCTCGCGAAATCACTTGGCTCTAGCAATCACGCGAACGTGGTCAAGGCGACGATCGCGGCGCTCAAATCGTTGCGGCGCAAAGATGAAATTTTCAAGGTGCGCGGAATCAAAGGCGGCGACGGAAAGGCAGCCACCCAAGCGACATGATCCGGCTGCATAATCTCAGGCCGCGTCCAGGCGCGCGCCATCGCGTCAAACGACTTGGTTGCGGAGAAAGCTCTGGCCACGGAAAAACCAGCGGCAAAGGCCACAAAGGTCAAAAGGCGCGGTCGGGCGGCAGCATTCGTCTTGGATTCGAAGGCGGACAGATGCCGTTGATTCGGCGTTTGCCGAAACGCGGTTTCAATAATGCCGCTTTTCATGCGACCTACGCGATCGTGAATTTGAGCGATCTAAATGAATTCAAGGCTGGCACGGTTGTGAACGAAGAATTGCTTCGCGAGTCGAAGCTGGTGCGCGGCGACGTTGCTGGAATCAAAATCTTGGGCGACGGAGAATTGAAGCAGGCGCTGAAAATCGAAGCGGACAAAGTGAGCGAATCGGCCAAAGCAAAGATCGAGAAGGCCGGCGGAACGATCACCATGCGAGTGCGGGACGAGCCGGCAACGCGAAAACCGACAGCGGGCGCGGACGATGTCGATCAAACGGCGAAGGGACCCGAAGCCGTGGCCAAGTCGAAGCAAAAATCGACTGCGGCCTCGCAGCCGGAAGCGAAAAAGAAGGCTTCAAAGAAGCGCTAGCATCCGCGGCGTGAATTCTTAACTTACGCCAAATGGTTTCGGCCTTTCTCAACACGGTCAAGATACCGGAGTTACGGCGGCGAATTTTGTTTACGCTGGCCGTTGTTGTCGTTGTGCGACTTGGCGCGGCGATCACGACGCCAGGCGTTAATCAGGCGGTATTGCAGGAATGGTTTCGCAGTGCGCTGACTGAAAAGTCCGGCGGCAATCTGGCTGCGCTGCTGAATTTGTTTAGCGGCGGTGCGCTCGAAAATTGCGCGATCTTTTCGCTCGGCATCATGCCTTATATCAGCGCATCGATCATGATGCAGCTGCTTTCGGCGGTGATTCCGCAATTGGGGAGACTCGCTCGCGAAGATGGCGGCCGGCAGAAGATCATGCAGTACACGCGGTTCATGACTGTTGGCCTTTGCATTTTTCAGGGATATCTACTCGCGATCTCATTCCAACATCCGGAAGCGTATCGCGTCGCGTTGCCTGGAATTTCGGAGACGATTGCGCGGTTAGGCATTCCACTGGTCGACGATCCCGGGTGGGTTTTTCGCGTCGTGACCGTGATTTCGCTCACCACCGGCACACTGATGTTGATGTGGCTCGGCGATCAAATCACTGAGCGCGGCATCGGCAACGGCATCTCACTAATTATCACGATTGGTATTGTGGCGAGATTGCCAGCGGCATTGGCGCAAGCGTGGAAGACATTTGTGCCAAGCGGAGGACAGGGCAGCCAAGTCAACCCCATGGTTCTCGTGCTGATGATCCTATTTCTTTTTGTCGTTATCGCGGGCGTTATTGCAATTACACAAGGCGTCCGGAAGATCACGGTGCAATACGCCAAGCGAGTCGTTGGCCGAAAACAGTACGGCGGGAACACACAATACATGCCGTTGAAAGTGAATTATCCCGGCGTGATGCCGATCATCTTTGCCTGGGCGCTGTTATTGTTTCCGAATCAGATCGTGAGCTGGGCGTTTCCAAACAGTCCGACCGCGCGGCAGATTTCAGAAATGCTTTCGACCGGCTGGCTGCATTACCTTGTCCTGGCCGCGATGATTTTTTTCTTCAGTTACTTCTGGGTCGCAACCCAATTTCAACCGGCACAGATCGCCGACGATTTGAAAAAGTACGGCGGTTACATTCCGGGCGTGCGTCCGGGGAAACCGACAGCAGAGTTTCTCGATTTTACAATGACGCGCCTGACTTTTGCGGGCGCGATTTTCCTCACTTTGATTGCGGTGTTACCCAGTTTGCTAAGTCAAGGTTTACACGTGCCGCAAGTCACCGCGCAATTTTTCGGTGGCACGAGTCTGCTCATCATTGTGGGTGTCATGCTCGACACGATGCGTCAGGTTGAAACGCATTTAATCCAACGACACTACGATGGATTTCTTCGCAAAGGCCGCGTCCGCGGCGGCTTTACTGGTCGCTCCGCCTATGTTCGCGGCGAAGCGGCAGCGCAACGCACGTTGATGTGGCTTTATGTGGGCATTGCCATCATCGTGATTGGCGGAGTGGCGGCGTTTTTAGCGTCGAAGTGAAGAGACGACTCGTCTTACTCGGTGCCCCTGGTTCCGGCAAAGGAACGCAGGCGGAATTGATCACCCGCCAGTTTGGGATTCCGGTCACTTCGCCCGGCGCGATTCTGCGTCGCGAAAAAGATTTGGGCACGCCGCTTGGATTGGAGACAGCTGAAATTACACAGCGTGGCGATTTGGTGCCGGATAAAATCATCGTCAAGCTGATCGAAGATTGGCTGCGTTTGCACGGCGGCTACGGGTTCGTGTTCGATGGATTTCCACGAACGTTGCCGCAGGCTGAGAGTTTGGCGTCGATTTTGAGCCGGTTGCACACGTCGCTTGATGCTGCGATTTGGCTCGAAGTGTCGGAAGATACTGTTCGTGCGAGAATTTCCGGGCGACTGCAGTGTCGTAATTGCGGTTTTACGACGAGTGTGGACAGCGCAAAATTTGCGGACCGTCCGATCTGCCCTTATTGCGAAGGGCGACTCGAGCGCCGAAGCGATGATGACATGAGTGTTCTGCAAACGCGCTTACGCGAATACAACACGAAAACCCAACCGTTGGCCGATTTTTATGGCAAGATGTCGATCTTGCGCCGCATTGACGGAAACCGTGACCGCGACGCGGTCTTTAGTGATATTTCACGCCTAATCGAGGACAAGGGGAAGGCATGATTCCAATCAAGAACGCTAAGGAAATTGAGAAAATGCGGCGGTCGTGCCGCACCGCGAGCGACATTCTGGATCTCGTAAGCGAGCTCATTCGCCCCGGAGTTACGACAAAGGAAGTGGATGAAGCCGCCGCCGATTTTATGAGTGAGGCCCTGGTAAAGAGTGCGTTCCTGGGCTATCGGCTCGGTCATCGCGTTTTTCCCGGCAACATCTGCATTTCGCTGAATGATGAAGTTGTGCATGGCATTGGCAGCCAGCGCCGCATTCAATATGGCGACATCGTCAAACTCGACATTGGCGTTATTCAAGACGGCTGGGTGGGGGACACTGCGACCACCGTTCCGGTTGGAATTGTTGACGAGCGAACCGATCAGCTGTTGCGCGTTACCGAAAAAGCGCTGGACTGCGCGATCAACATTGCCGCGGAAGGCGTTCGGCTTGGTGATATCTGTGCTGAGATTGAAGATGAAGCCGCGCGCAACGGGTTTTCCGTTGTGCGCGAGTTTGTCGGACACGGTGTCGGCCGCAAATTGCATGAAGAGCCGCAAATTCCGAATTACGGGCGACGTGGAAGCGGACCCAAATTGAAATCCGGAATGACGCTCGCGATCGAGCCGATGATCAACATTGGGAGTGCGGAGGTCCGATTGCTGGATGATGGCTGGACGGTGCGCACGGCCGACGGCGCGCGATCGGCCCATTTTGAACATACGGTCCTGATTACGAAAGAGGGGCCTGAAATCCTGACATGGCGCGGAAAGACGCAATTGAAGTAGAAGGCACTGTCGTAGAGCTGCTTCCGAATACCATGTTTCGGGTCGAGCTGCCGAACGGTCACAAGCTTCTGGCGCATATTTCTGGAAAAATGCGGCTTCACTTCATTCGTATCTTGCCCGGTGACAAAGTTATGCTAGAGATATCTCCCTACGATTTGTCGAAGGGGCGGATCACCTTCCGCCAGAAGTGACAACGCGGATATGGCTCCGCGTTTTTTGTTTCGACCACGACCAATATGAAAGTGCGACCCTCAGTTAGAAGACTTTGTGAAAGCTGCAAGATTGTGAAGCGCAAGAATGTGGTGCGCGTGATTTGCAAGAATCCGCGCCACAAACAGCGCCAGGGCTGAGATTTATTTTAACGAATTAACGATTCAAAGATTTAACGATTAGCAATGCCACGATTACTCGGAGTTGAGATTCCAGCGGACAAACGCATCGAAGCGTCGCTGACCTATATTTACGGCATTGGATTTAGCACCGCTCGGCGAATTCTCGAACAAACTAACATCGATCCCAATCTGCGCGCCAATAAGCTGACTCCGCAACAGATCAACGAGATCATTCACGCGATCACGAATAACAAAATTAAGATCGAAGGCGATTTGCGCCGCGACATTCAGGGAAATTTGAAACGGTTGCAGGCGATCAATTGTTACCGGGGCCAGCGCCACCGCCGCGGTTTGCCGGTGCGCGGTCAGCGAACATCGACAAATGCGCGCACCCGCAAGGGACCACGCAAGACCGTGGGTGTGATTCGCAATCCGGAAGCAAAAGCAGGCAAAGTTTAATTAAGATGGCCGAACACAAGAAACCTGCGAAGCCGAAAGCAGAGAAGGCGGACAAACCGAAGAAGCCAAAAGCTGAAGAGAAATCTCCGGCTGCGGAAGCCAAAGTGGATCAAACCGCACCAGCGACCGCTGCTGGAACTGCGGCGCCTGTCGGCTCCGAGGCGAAGCCAGCAAAAAAGCCGGCCAAACCGAGTAGGCAAGAGGCAGGTGCCGCCGAAGCGCCGCGTGAGAATCTTTCGTTAGATGCCGACGACGTCGAAAAGCCAAAGATTGTTAAGGCGAAAGGCGCCAAGAACATTCATTCGGGCATCGCGCACGTTTACGCGACGTTTAACAACACCATCGTCACGATCACAGACTTGAATGGGAACGTGATCGGCTGGTCAAGTGCCGGCAAAGTTGGCTTCAAAGGTTCGCGCAAGAGCACGGCCTACGCAGCGCAGCTGGTGGCACAGGATGCGTCGCGGCAAGCAATGGGTCACGGACTTAAAGAAGTTCAGGTCCTTGTTAAAGGTCCGGGTGCTGGACGCGAATCAGCAGTGCGCGCGTTGCAGGCGATCGGGCTCGATCTCACTTTGATCCGTGACGTTACGCCGGTGCCCCACAACGGTTGCCGGCCGCCGAAGCAACGCCGCGTTTAGATCGAGAATCACTCAACCTTCAACTTTTAGATGGGCAGATACACAGGACCGAAAACAAAGATCAGCCGCCGTTACGGCGTACAGATTTTTGGACCGTCGAAGTCGCTCGAGCGGAAAAATTATCCGCCGGGAATGCACGGACCCAAAGGCTCGCGGCGCAAACAATCGGACTACGCAATTGCGCTCGGCGAAAAGCAAAAGCTGCGTTATCAATACGGACTGCTCGAGAGACAGTTTCGCCGGATTTTCCAAAATGCGTTGCGCAAACGCGGCGTGACTGGCGAAACATTGCTCCAGCTGCTCGAAACGCGGCTCGACAATGTGATTTATCGCCTCGGCTTGGCGAACACGCGCAACGCGGCGCGCCAGCTCGTGTCCCACGGTCACGTCCAGGTCAACGGGCGAAACGTCAACGTCGCTTCTTTTAACGTGAAAGCCGGCGACGAGATCGCGATCAAGGACAAGCCGAAGTCGCGTCAGCTCGCCTTACGAAACCTCGAACTCACTCAAATTGTGCCGGTACCGGATTGGTTGACCGTCGATCGTGACGCGCTCAAAGGAAAAGTCGCGCACATCCCGTCGCGCGAAGAAATGCAGCCGATCGTCAACGAACAGTTGATCGTCGAGCTTTATTCGCGCTAATCGCGCGCGTCTTCCAAAAGCTCCAGCGCTTTGTCGTAGCTTTTGCGCTGAAGAAAGTGGGCGAGCTGCGGGTCGATCGGCCTCGGCAACGCAGCTTCGAGTCTCGCGATCTTCTCTGAGACCTGGCGTAGCCGAGCGGTGTGCGTTTCGGGATTACGCCGGCTATCTTCGTCGCGAATGATGCTCAAACGTTCTCGCAGAGCGGTGGCAAGATCGACAATCGCGGTTTTCATCGCTAACCACTAATAGACACGAATAAAGAGAATCGGGACAGAAATTCTCTCGAATCAATTGGTGTTTATTCATGTCGATTCGTGATTAAATGGGCGCCGTGGCCGCTGCGCCGAAACGCATTTTGATGGTGGAAGACGACGTCGCCTTGCTCCGGGTCGTGCGCGAAGCATTGGTGGCAACGCTGCGGTGCGAAGTCGATACCTCGCCCAAGCCCGAGTACGCGTTCGAGCTGGCGCTAAAGAAAAAGTACGACTTGCTCATCTTCGATTTCCAAATGCCGATGATCGACGGCGCAATGTTGTTCTTTTTGATTGGCAAGGTTTATCAGAATAGCCAGCCGGTCAGAGAAGTTCCACCGCTGCTCCTCATTTCGGGAAAAGCGGAGGGGGCAAGAGCTCAGGAACTGCTCAAGGAACCGGGCGTCGCCGGGTTAGTTGCCAAACCTTTTACAATCAATCGTTTGCTGGAAAAAATCAAAGCCGCTGTTCCCACAATCCGGTCGGCAGTTTGACGACGTGCGAATCAGCGCGGGCCGATTTCGGAGAGAAGCTGTCTTTTGGCTTCCAGCCAATCCGAATTTGCGTCGCCGGGAAGATCGAAGCGGCGCCGTCGTTCAGAGATGAAATAGGCCCGTGTCTGAATTTGTTCGTCGGTTGGATCCGGACCGAGCGGAGCTGCTGTTCGCGGTTTTGGCTTTTGCGCGGCGCTCTTTCGCGGCGAAGATTTTTCCCCCTTTGTAGATATCGATCTTCCGCCCGCTTTCATTTTGCCCGCGTTGTCGGACGATCCCGCGTCAGCCAACGATTCATTCCTCGCTCCCTTATTCTTCTTCGCCACAATCAAATTCCTCCCAAAATTACGCTTTAGCGAGGCGGGTCGGATTGACAAGTGGTTTTCCGGCCTCCGCTGAAAAAGCTAGGGCGGACTTGATGGAACTGTGCTTGGCGAAAACATCAATTTCTAATACCGTGCGCCATGCGGCACTTCGTTTTTCGCTGGTTCGTCACGGCGTTTGCCGTGTTTGTAGCGGCGCCGATCGTGGGAATCGATTACACCGGGGTCGGTTGTTTGCTGGGCGCATCGCTGCTCTTGGGAATCATCAATGCTTTTGTTCGTCCGATCCTGCTATTTCTGAGTATTCCGTTGATTCTGGTAACGCTCGGCTTCTTCATTTTGGTCATCAACGCGCTGATGTTGAAGTTTGTCAGCGAGATTGTGCCGTGTTTCAAGGTGCATGGGTTTTGGAGCGCGATTTTTGGCGCGATCATCATCTCGATTGTGAGCTGGCTGCTGAGCGCGTTCTTTCGCGGCAGTGACGGACGGGTCCACGTGCTGACGCACCATACCCAGGTTAAACAGGTTCGCGGTCGGGTGATCGAACCCGGCGAGTGAAAATCAGCGGGATGTTCGGCGGTAAGTCTGGGGCAGGCGACCGCGTTCGCGTTAAAATCTGTGGAATTACCAACGAGGCGGACGCGCTCGCGGCGATTGAATCAGGCGCTGACGCCCTCGGATTCAATCTCGTTCGCAAGAGCAAACGTTACATCGACATTCAGGCAGAAGCTGACTGGATCGACAAATTGCCGAAGAAAATCTGCAAGGTGGCGGTTACGGTGAACCCGAGTTGGGACGAGGCGTTTCGAATTAGTCACCTGTCTTTTATCGATGCTTTGCAATTGCATGGTAATGAATCGGTGAAATTTTGCCGGCGTTTGGCCGAAGCTGGAATCCAATTTGCCAAAGCGCTGCCAGTGGAAGATTCGAAATCGCTCCTCGACGTGCCCGAATTTTCTACGAACACAGTAATCTTGGACTCCGCTTCGGGCTGCGAGTTCGGCGGGACCGGCAAAGTGTTTCCGTGGAAATTAGCGCGCCAATTCGTCGAGACGCACCCAAATCTGAATGTAATTCTCGCCGGTGGATTGACCCCTGAAAATATCGCCGAAGCCGTTCGCGGCGTCCGTCCCTATGGGGTCGACGTTACCACTGGCGTCGAAGCCTCTCCCGGCCGCAAAGATCACCGCCTGATTAAGGCCTTCATTCAGGCCGCTCGTTGCGTCGAGGGCTAAACGCTTCCGAATAGTGGCTAGTTTGGCCGATCCACTAGGGAAACTTCCTTAGGGCTGGTCTGCTTCCTGCTTTTATCGCGGCAGCACTTATCTCACTCCTTCTAATTATGGTTACTTCTCTTAAGCAACGGGGATGCGTCGCGGCGGTGGCCTTCCTGGGCATGCTTTCCCTGTCACAAGCACAGACATATCCTGCTCCTGCTGGCCCAGCTCAGGCGCCCGAGCCGATCAAACCCGCTAACCAGCCGCCAATGTTGCTGGTACAAGCGCCAGTCCAAGCTGCTTCTCCGGCCGCGCCATCGACTACAAAGTCGACCACGACCTCTTCCGCGGCGACAACGGCCGCGCCCGTATTGACCGAAGCCGATGCTGCAATTGAAAGCGGTGGTGTTGGCGTACGCGAATTTCAAGGCGACGACGTCGGCCAAGTGCTCCGATTACTCGCGCGCCAGGCCAAGGTCAACATGGTTGTGAGTGATGCTGTTACCGGCACGGTCACAATGCGGTTGGAAGACGTGACCGCGCTTCAGGCTATCTCGATCATCGTCAAAGCCAAAGGGCTTTTCATGGATAAGATCGAGAACGTCTACTACATCAAGACGGCAACTGAGCGGACGGCGGAGCCAACTGAAACCGACAATTACCAGTTCAGCTACGCGCGCGCCAAAGCAATTGCCCCGCTGATCGCATCGCAACTTGCCAGCAAGGATCCGCCGCAGATCGACGAACGCACCAACACGATTTTTTTCCGCGAAACTCGCAGCAACATCGACAACATCCGCAAAATGCTTGTCCAGATCGACAAGCCAACGAGACAGGTAATGATCGAAGCCCGTTTGGTTGAGGTATCCGCAAATCCCGTGCAAGGCTACGGAATTAACTGGGCCGGTACAGTTGGTAGTTCCTCTGCTCCCAAGACCGTCGCCTACGGAAATCCTATTGCGTCCGGTAGCCCAGTTCCGGGCGCCAACCCACCGACTAGTGGATTTTCACTGGGCAATCCCAACAACAACAACTTCTTTGGTAACCTTGGTCACTTGATTCCCGGCCAATTTGCTATCCTGTCCGCGCCGCAGTTCTCTGCCACCTTGCAAGCTTTAAATGAGGATTCTGACACGGAATTCTTGGCCAACCCGCGTGTTGTCACAGCCGACAACCAGCAGGCGAAAATTGAGATCTCAACGGCCCAACCGATTCCGCAGTTGACCTTCAACGCGCAGACCGCCACTTACCAGTTTTCCGGGTTTGACTATAAGAAATTCGGCAACTTTCTGGTCGTGAGCCCGTCGATTAACAAAGACAACTTCATCACGTTGTCGGTGAAGCCCGAAATCAGCACACACGATGGCGATGTGCCGTTTACCCCTCCTGGGGGTAGCCAGCCGATTTTGGGGCCTATTATCGACACGCGCACACTTGATTCGAATGTCCTGATCAAGAGCGGCGACACACTCGCCCTCGGCGGTTTGCTGTCCGACCAGGTAACCAAGGCCCGAACGAAGGTTCCGGTCTTGGGCGATATTCCAATTCTCGGAAACGTTTTTCAAAGCCATGATAACTCCCGCGTTAAGCGAAACCTTCTTGTCTTTGTCACGCCCACGATTGTGGACTCTCAGTACGGGACGGGCTTGGAGGATCAGGTGTCAGGACTTCATCATACTGGCGAAGAATATGCAGACCCGAGTGGCTGGCGGAATAACGCCAAAGGCGCGGTTCGTTTAGTTCCTACTTCGCATCGCCAGCTTGCAGCTGATTACGCTAAACCGGGCATACCGCCGCCACCGGATGAAGGCACGCGCGTCCAGTTTAGGAGCGACGCAAAAGATCGCGACACCGACGAATAAAAATTTGGGAATGTGGGGTTGAGAGGGGGCGGGTTCCGCAAGGGCCCGCCCTCTTTGGGTTTTATTCTGAATGATCCCTCCAGGTAACCCTTTAAGTGTGCGCGCAGTTCGGTTCGGGCGCGATAGAGGAGGCGGGCAAGCACGTCGAACGCCGCCGCAGTTTGTGTTGTCCCGTGCTGATGACTGCAAATCGGACGCAGTTGGGAGATCTCTCCGTCCGAGCCCAACTGGCATTTCGGTTGGAACGGCCAACGCCGGGAACGCGATTTGCTATCTCAGTCGGTCAAGTCGATTACCATGAGATGAAACTACCTTTCCTGGCCGTTCTATTTTCCGCAACGCTGCTCGTCCTTCCATTCGGTGTGGCCCAGACGCCAAGTTCGACCGAAGAAGAAAAACTCCTCGCTTTGGTCAAGCAGGTGCAGATCCAGCAAGCGCAAATCACTGATAACCAGGCAAAGATCGAAAGCGAACTCGCCGATCTTGCCGAAACGATTCGTATCGCACGGCTCTATGGGGCGCGAGCGAGATAATGTGCGCCATGAAGATTCTGTTGATCGTGCTGTTTTTCGCTCTTGCAGCCGAGGTGATAGAGGCGCAGTCGCCAGCGCCAATCGTCGTGCAAGCCGCTTCAACCGTGCCGGCCGCGTCGAAGCTCCCAATGCCGGCTGTGCAGGATTCCCATTCAGTTGAAGCCGCGATAACGCTGCTGGAGCAAATGAAAGCAGCCAACGACGAGATTTTGAGCAAGCAGAAAGCTGCTTTGGAACGTCTGGGCGAAATGCAGCAAGCGGCCGAGCAGTTGAAGATCTTCGCCGCTCGCGGCTAAAATTTTTCGAGGGGCCGGGTTCCGTAAGGGCCCCGCCCTCTTTGGGTCTGTCATCGAAGATCGAACGCCGAACATCGAACCAGCGGAAGTTAGAAGTTGGAAGTTAGAAGTTGGAAGTTGGAAGTTGGAAGTTGGAAGT
>Ga0207646_10000190_pt1 | contig 83739 bp, 80 predicted proteins | sample KBSK5502metaG_FD_184343 | JGI IMG/M metagenome (GOLD analysis project Ga0207646, IMG submission 184343) | Corn, switchgrass and miscanthus rhizosphere microbial communities from Kellogg Biological Station, Michigan, USA - KBS K5-50-2 metaG... | ecosystem: Host-associated > Plants > Roots >... | reverse complement strand
CCGCGATCATGCGCGCGCGCGATCGGCCGAAAGAGATCGCCTGGTTGTTGCCGCTCTGCGTCTGGCGCAGCACCCACCACATGAAGGCCGCGATCAGGACGACCAGGATGATGTTGGGGACCAGCACACTCAGCAGGTAGTTCGCGCTGTTGGCCGCCTCGAGCTTGACGTTCACCGAGGTGCCGTCAGACGTCTTGTCCGCGGACAGGGTGTCGACAAAAGCGCAACCCGCGCCGCTCGCGCAATCGGGCAGCACAACGGCGTGCCTGCGGCCGTCGACGCCGATGGCCACCCCGTCGGTGCCCTTGATGTCGACTTCTTTGACGTTGCCGGCGGCAGCCTGGTTCATCAGCGTGGAGAACGACCAGTCGCTCGTGCTCTGGTTGCCCTGGAACGATTGCCACGTGAACCAGATCACCAGGCCGAGTACGACGACCAGTGCGAAATAAAACAGGCTGGAGCGGGGGAAGCGGGTCAACTCGGCTCTCCTGGAAGGCTGTTAAGCGATTCTACTTTAGCTGGGATACCCCAAACCGTTACGTGCAATGAGGGTTCACCTGGGCGGGTCGCCATCTCTGCGGAAACAGCGATCCCGGGCACGACCGCGAGCGAATCGCCGGCGAACACGAGCGGCCATGCATCCCTGTCCTCGCGGGGCACGCGCGCGTCGACGAAGATGTCCTGCAGCTTGCGCGTGCCGCGGCCGCCGAGCGGCCGCATCGTCAGCCCGGGCGTGCGATGGCCGAGACGCAGCTCCAGGCCTGGTCTGAGGTGCGCCGCGGTGAGGTCCTCGCAGCCGTCGCAAGCGGAAACCTCGAGCCGCGGGGCCGGCCGTTGGTCCGCATCGGGGGCGACGATCTGCATGGTTTCCCCCACGATACGAAAACGCAGGCCGCCGGGTAGGTCTACGCCCCTCCCTCCCGGCCCGGCCTGGGCAAGCCTGAGCATGGACGCGAGGTGAGCGCGCGAAAGCGAGGGCTGGGCGCCGCCGGCGCGCGCGTAAAGCTGCCTCATCATCTCGGCGGCGACCGGCTCGGGAGCAGCCGCGACGGCGGAGCGGGTGGCGCCGGTCTCGAGCGCGATGCCCGCGATGCCCGCGATCGACTCCTGTAACGCGGCAGCGCGAATCGAGGCCCGGTGAAAACGGCGCACGATTCCCGGCCGGTCACGCTCCAACGCGGGGAGGATGTCCCGCCGCACGCGAACGCGCGCGTATGCGGCGTTAGAGTTCGCCGGATCCTCGAGCCCTTCGACGCCTCGCGCGCGCAGATACTCCTCGACCTCGCTCCGCCAGACGGCCAGCAGCGGCCGTACGAACACGCCGCGCCGCGCGGGCATGCCCCGCATGCCAGCCAGGCCGGAGCCCCGCAAGAGATGAAGGACGGCACCTTCGACAACGTCATCGGCCGTATGCGCAATGGCGACGACATCGGCGCCGGCCTCGGCGCGGGCGCGCTCGAGAAACACATAGCGAAGCGCACGCGCACCCGCCTGCACAGAGCCGCGGGGTAACGCCCGCTCGCGACGCTCGACGATCAGTTCGACGCCGACCCGTGCGCACAGGTCGCGGACATGGTCCGCGACGAGCGCAGAGCCTGGCTGCAGCGCGTGGTCGTAATGTGCGGCGACGACCTGGTGGCCGGCGTCGATCAGGGCGAGCAGCAGCGCCGTGCTGTCCGGCCCGCCCGACACCGCGACCAGGACGCGATCGCCAGACGCGATCAGCCCGGACTGGCGAACCGAGTCGACAATGGCGTCCGTGATGCCGTCAGGACGGCTGTCGGCCGGCGAGTGCGCGCGCATATCCAAGAGAGTAGAAGACAGCACCAGGGAAGGCGGAAGAACCTACGGCGCCGGACGTCGTATTCGAGTGCCCGCCACGACACCGAGCACAAGCCCCATCAAAGTGACGGCTAGATAGAGTGGCGCTGTCACCGTAGTATCCGGCCGCCAATTCGCGGACGCTCCCACAAGAACCCCCCCTAAGAGCACAAGGGTCATCGTCAGGACGCCGATGTTTCCGAGAAGGTAGACCCACGCCCAGCGGCCACGCTGTGTCAGAGCCAGCACTGCCCCTACAACTTCGATCACCACTACTAGCGGAAAGAGGAGCGCGCCGATATAGCTCAAGTAGCCGAAGAGTGGAAATGCAAGGCCGTAAAGGCCAAGCCAGCCCAACACCGCGTAGAGCCCAATTCGAAGGGCGCGCCCTAGGATCATCTAGTCGGGGCGATCCGACCATTTGTGCCCGAATGGCCGAATCCCTGAGTCATGGTGGTGCCGGCTGGACTCGAACCAGCGACAACGCGATTATGAGTCGCGCGCTCTACCACCTGAGCTACGGCACCTCGTGCGCCGGAGTAAGACTAACGAGCCGCTTGGGCTTTCGCCTTGAGCTTGCGCTTCTTGACTCGGTGCTTGGCGATCGCGACGCGCTTCCGCTTGTTCATCCGAAACACTCCGTAATAAGGACGAAGCCGGGACGCCCCCGGCTTCGTGGTTGCTGCAAATGGTTGCGGAGGTTGGATTCGAACCAACGACCTTCGGGTTATGAGCCCGACGAGCTGCCGCTGCTCCACTCCGCGATCGGATTATACCGCCGGACGGGGATTCCTCCCGGGCCGCGGGGTCAGTGCTTCGGCGTCGGGGTCGGCGTCGGCGACGCGCTCGCGGGCGGGGTCGGCGACGGGCTCGGCGGTGTGGTGACCAGGAATGTGCGCTCGTTCGGTTTCGAATACCCGTTCAACCGCGCCTCCTCCTCGTTGGCGGCGCCGGAGGTGATCGCCTGGACGTCCTTGTGATAGCCCTGATTCTGGGCGGCCAGCGTGGCGTTCTGATGCCGGAGGTCGCTTGCCTGCTGGGTGAGCTTGTGGCTCAGATACGCCTCCTGGGCGAAGGCATAGCCGACCCAGATGGCGGCCATCAACCAGACCGCGGAGGTGACGACATTGCGCATCGAAAGACCGCCGGTGCGGACGCTGCCCGCTGCCACGAGGACTTTGCTGTTTCTCATGCTGGATCGTGTGGTGTGACGGAGCGCTGAAAGGGAGCCGACTATAACAAACGGGCCCTACTTGGTCTCCTCCCAACGCTTCGCGATGGCCGCAGGGTCCAGGTCGCGGAACTCCACCCCATCCCGCCGCAGCGACGCTTCCGTCTCGGCAAACCGCCGCCGGAAGCGCTGCCCGGCGACCCTGAGCGCGTCCTCGGGATTGATCTTCATGCGTCGCGCGAGCGAGACGACCGCGAACAGCAGGTCGCCCATCTCCTCGAAGGCACGCTTCGGATCGCTCGCCTCCGCCAGCTCGCGCGCCTCCTCGGCGACGTTCTCCGCCGTCTGAGTGGACGACTCGAAATCAAACCCCACGCGGGCCGCGCGCTTCTGCAGGCCGAGCGCCCATGCGAGCGCCGGCAGCGTCGCGGGCACACGGTCGACGACCGACTCGTCCGCACGCCCGCTGTTCCGCGCCTCGTGGCCCTTGGCGTGCTCCCAGTTCTTCAGGACTTCGTCCGCGTCGGCGACGGTGACATCGCCGAACACGTGAGGGTGCCTCGCCACCATCTTCGCTGCGACCGCCTCCGACACCTGCGCGGCGTCGAAGCGCCGCTGCTCGGCGGCGATCTCCGCGTGCATGGCGACCTGGAGCAGAAGGTCGCCCAGCTCCTCCTTGATCTTGGCGTCGTCGCCCGAGTCGATCGCCTCGAGGAGCTCGTAAGTCTCCTCGAGCAGGTAGGGCCGCAGCGACTCGTGCGTCTGCTCGCGATCCCACGGACAGCCCCCTGGCGCGCGCAGCCTGGCCACGACGTCGAAGATCGCGCCCACGCCGGGAGAGAATGGCGGCTCGGTCGGCTCAGACATCGATTCAGATTTTCTCATGGGCTGTCACCGGGACCTTCCGTCCGGTTTCGTAGAGCTCGGCCATCTCGCCCAGCAAGGAGAGCAGGTCGTCCTTCCACCCATCGCCCTGCCGGCGCATCTTGATCCGGTTGGGCAGGATCGAGATGCGGCCCGCCATCCTCCGCGAAAGCTCTTCGACGTCGAGATAGCGCGCGGGATCGACCCTGATGGCGATGTCGTGGCCGTCCGAGACGACACCCCGCAGCCCCAACTTCTGTCCCCGGACCTTGACGCGGAGCGAGTAAGCGAGGTTGTCGAGCTGGGCGGGCGCCGGTCCGTATCGGTCTTTGAGCGAGCGCAGCACCGCGTCCAGCTCCTCCTCGACGTCGGTCGCCGCGAGCTGCCTGTAGGCGGCGAGCCGCAGCTTCTCATCGCGGATGTACGAGCTCGGGATGAAGTGGTCGAGCGGCAGGTCGAGGTTCATCTCCTCGGTCGAAAGGACGTCGGCGACAGCGCTTTCGTCCGCTCCGCCACGCAGCTTGGCAACCGCGCTCTGGAGCATCTGCAGGTACATCTCGAATCCCACCGCGGCGATCGCGCCGTGCTGTTCGGTGCCCAGGAGGTTGCCGGCGCCGCGGATCTCGAGGTCGCGGAGGGCGATCTTGAAACCCTGCCCGAGCTCGTGGAGTCCGGAGATCACGTCGAGCCGCTTGTCAGCGGTCTCGGTGAGCGAGCGCCGAGGGTTGTAGAGGAAATACGCGTAGGCGCGCCGGCCGGAACGCCCGACGCGGCCTCGCAGCTGGTAGAGCTGTGCCAGGCCGAAGCGATCGGCGTCCTCGACGATGATGGTGTTGACGTTCGGGATGTCCAGTCCCGACTCGATGATGGTCGAGCACACCAGAACGTCGTGCTTCGCCGATTCGAAGTCGACCATCACGTGCGCCAGCTGATCCTCCGGCATCTGGCCGTGACCGACGATCACGCGCGCACTCGGGACCAGGCCTCGCACGCGGTCGGCTGCCTTCTCGATGGTGCGAACGCGGTTGTGCACGAAGTAGACCTGGCCGCCACGCTGCAGCTCGCGCGTGATCGCTTCGCGGACGAGCTCGTCGTCATCGGCCGTGACGTAGGTCTTGATCGGCTGGCGCTCCTCGGGCGGCGTCTGGATCACGCTCATGTCGCGGATGCCGCCGATCGCCATGTGCAGAGTGCGCGGTATCGGCGTCGCCGACAGCGACAGCACGTCGAGCTGCGTGCGCAGCTTCTTCAGCCGTTCCTTCTGCATGACGCCAAAGCGGTGCTCCTCGTCGATGATCAACAGACCCAGCCGCTTGAAGCGAACGTCCCGCTGGAGCAGGCGGTGCGTGCCGACGACGATGTCGACCTGTCCGGCTTTGATCTCTTCGATGGTGCGGGCCTGAGTCTCCTGGTCGACGAAGCGCGACAGCATCTCGATGGTGACGGGGAAGTTCCGCAGCCTCTCGGTGAAGACGTGGAAATGCTGCTGGGCGAGGACCGTCGTCGGCGCCAACACCGCCACCTGCTTGCCGCTCATCGCCGCCTTGAATGCGGCTCGCAGGGCGAGCTCCGTCTTGCCAAAGCCGACGTCGCCACAGAGGAGGCGATCCATGGGCCGGTCGGATTCCATGTCGGCCTTGATCTCCGCGAGCGCCGCCAGCTGGTCCGGAGTCTCCTCATAAGGAAAGGACGACTCGAGCTCCTGCTGCCAGGCGGTGTCGGGGGCGAACGCGATGCCCGGCCTGGCTTCGCGCGACGAGTAGATCTTGAGCAGCTCCTCGGCGACGTCCTGGACCACCTTGCTCGCGCGCCCGCGCGCGCGCGACCACTCACCGCTGCCAAGCCTGTGGAGGGTCGGCTCCTCCTCCCCGCCGAGGAATTTCTGGATACGGTCGAGGTTCTCGACCGGCACGAACAGCTTGTCGGCTTCGGCGTAGTCCAGCTCCAGGTACTCGCGATGCGCGCCCTCGGACTCGAGCAGGCGCATCCCCGCGAATCGCGCGATCCCGTGGTCGACATGAACCACCAGCTCGCCGGGTGCGAAGTCGAGCGTGAACTCGCGGGTCAGCTGCTCGGCGCGGCCGCGGGCCGAGCGCGACGGGCGTGCGGGGCGGCGGAGCCGGCCGAAGAGCTCGGCGTCGGTGACCAGACGGAACCCCATCGCTGGATTCGCGGCGCCCGCGGTGATGTCGATGTCAGCGTGCCCCAGACCCGGTTCGAGCTCGAGGTCGAGGTCGAGCTCTAACTCCCTCGGTTGATCATGCGCACCACCCTCACCTAGGAACGTCTCGAGCCGCTCATTTTGCTCGGTGGCGATGGCGACCGTCGCCGACTTCGCCTGCTCAGCGAGCTCGGCAGTGGCTTTCGGCCGGCCCACCAACGGCTTCGCCTCCACCCAACCGAGGTCGATCGCGTCCTCACCAGCCTCGGCCGCGCTGAGCTCGAGACGCGGGTGGCTCTGGACCGCGCGCATCCGCTCAACTCCGACTACCGGCAGCGCGAATCCGCGCGGAAGCTCATTGCCCTCTGCTTCGGCCGCGGCGAGCATCTCGGTCTCCTCGACAAGCACATGCGCGTCGGCGAGCTGCCGGCCCGGTTCGAAGTCCACGATCGCCATCCCGTCGTGCAGGTGCTCGAGCAGCGACGGCATCGATACGTCCAGGTAGGCGGCGTAGAACTCGATGCCCGGGAAGGCGCCGCCCGCCTCGAGTCGCTCGACCTCCTCTTCCCAGTCCGCTTTGACATCGGCCCGCAGTCCATCAAGCGACACGGCCTCCCGCAGCCGGTTGGCCGCCGCGGCTCCGCGCCGCGATCCCAGCAGCAGCTCGCGACCCGGGTGGATCGAAACCCCCGGCACCGCCATCACCGAGCGCTGGTTCGTGGGGTCGAAGAGGCGAAGCGTTTCGACGACGTCGCCGGACCACTCGGCCCGCACCGGCGAGTCGGCCGCGGCCGGAAAGACGTCGAGGATCCCGCCGCGCAAGGCGAACTGGCCGTGATCTTCAACGAGCTGTTCTCGCGAGTAGCCCATCTCGACCAGCCGGCTCGCGACCGCCACGGGATCGGGGCCGGCGCCCGGCGAAAGGGCGAGCGATCCCAGGGCCAGGTCCGCGGGCGAGATGGTCGCTCGGACGATCGCGCGGCGCGACGAAACCACGACGCATGGAGACGAGCGATCGGCGAGCGCGTTCAAGGCCTCCATCCGCTTGTTGACCGCCTCGTCGAAAGCAGGCGGCCGGTCGAGGAATGAAACTGCCACCTCCGCGAAGACGTACGCCGGAGGCCGGCCCGCCAGCCAGGGTCTCAGCTCGTCGCAGAAGCGATCGGGCGCAGAAGTCAGGATGAGCAACGAACGGCCCGCTTCAGCGGCGGCACGCGCGACCGCCCCGGCCACGATCGGCCAGGCCGGCTTGGGCAGCCGCGCGACTTTGAGCTCGCCGGTTGCCTTCGACGCCCACCGGCGCAGCTCGGGCGCTGCGCCGAGAGTGCTCTCCGCCAGGGTGATCATGGCAGCTCCTCGCAGCCCAGCGAGCCGGCCCGGTTGAAACGCTCCATCGCACGCTCGAGGCCGGCGTCGAGCGCCACCTCCAGCGCGGTGGCGACTCCGTCGACGATGCTCGGCAACCGCGCGGCCTCCGCTTTCGTGAACCGGCCGAGCACATGACTGCGCCCGGCGGGCGACCCCTTGCGCGCGGGCTTGCCGATACCAACGCGAAAGCGCTCGAAGTCAGGCGTGCCCAGCGCGCTGATGATCGAAAGGACGCCGTTGTGGCCGGCGCCCGATCCCCCGCGCCGGATGCGGATCCGGCACAGGGGCAGGTCGAGCTCGTCGTGCACCACCCAGAGGTGCTCCCCGGTGAGCCTGGTGTCGCGAAGCGCCTTCGCAACCGCCTCGCCGGAGAGGTTCATGTACGTCTGCGGCAGCACGAACCAGACCCCGCGCGACTCTGAGCGGCCGACCAGCGACTGCCAGCGTTTGCGGTCGATCTTCGCGTCCATCCGGCGGGCAAGCTCCCGCACGCACGCGAACCCGAGGTTGTGGCGCGTGTCGGCGTAATCCGCCTCCGGATTGCCCAGCCCGACGATCAATAGGTCTTCGTTCATCTTTTCCATGCAGGCGCAGTTAGGCCCGCGGCGCGCGCCGCAGACCCTTCACTGGAGTGTACCCAGACCAGACCCATTTCCTACCGGGCTTGATCTGCGACCGATCCAGCGCTGCGATGGTCAGCCGGCTCACCTCCCGGCGCTCGGCCGCGGTCACATGGTCCCACCCGAGCAGGTGCAGCAAACCGTGGACGGCCAGCAGGGCAATCTCGGTCTTGTGGTCGTGCCCATAATCCGCAGCCTGCCGCACGGCCGCCGGCCACGAGATGGCGATGTCACCCAGGTGACTGCCCTCGCCGGCAAACGAGAGCACGTCGGTGGCATGGCCATCGCCGGCGTAATCGAGGTTCAGCTTCGCCATTTCCTCGTCGGTGGTGATGCGAACGGCGACAGTGGCCCGGTCATCCGGCAGCCGGGCGGCCACCTCGGGCACCTTCGCGGCCCGGGTGAGCACGCCCCGGACGAACGCCGGCGTCACGTCGGCGCGTACAGCCTTGACGACTTCCGCTTCGATTACAGTCAACCTCGATGAAGATTCTGGTCACTGGCGGCGCTGGGTTCATCGGTTCCCACGTGGCCGACGCGTACATCGCGGCGGGTCATGAGGTCGCGGTCCTGGACGACTTCAGCACCGGCAACGACGCCAACGTCAATCGCGAGGCGAAGGTGCTCAGGCTCGACGTCCGGAACAAGGAGGGCGTGTCCGCCGCCATTTCCGCTTTCCGGCCCGAGGTAGTCAACCACCACGCGGCGCAGTCCGAGGTGCCGAAGTCGGTCGCCGACCCGGGCTTCGACGCCTCGGTCAATATCGTTGGCGGCCTCAACGTGCTGCAGGCGAGCGTCGCCGCCGGGGTGAGGAAGTTCATCTTCATCTCGAGCGGCGGCGCGCTTTACGGAGAGCCCGACGTGATCCCGGCAGACGAGGACCATCCGGCCCGCCCGCTCTCGCCGTACGGCACGAGCAAGCTGGCATTCGAGCAGTACCTCGGCACTTTTCAGCGCACATACGGCCTCGAGTACACGGTGCTTCGGTACGCGAACATCTACGGCCCTCGCCAGGACTTTGCGGCTGAAGAGGGCCGGGTGATCGCCATCTTCGCCAGCCGCATGCTGGCAGGAAGGCCGGTGACCATCGACGGCGATGGCGAGCAGGCACGCGACATGCTGCATGTCGCGGACGTAGCGGTCGCCAACATCGCCGCGCTGGATCGCGGTGCGGGCGGCAAATACCACGTCAGCAGCGGCATCCCCATGACGATCAACGAGCTCTTCCGGAAGCTCGCTCTTTTGACCGAGTACGAGCTCGAGCCCAACTTTGGCCCGCGGCGAAAGGGGGACGTCTTCCGCATCGCCCTCGACAACACCCGGGCGCGCAACGACCTTGGCTGGGAGCCGAAGGTCGACCTCGAGGAAGGCCTCAGCCTGACGGTGGACTATTTCCGGTCGCAGGTGCTGAGCCCGCATTAGTTGACGGACGCTGTCGTCTTTCTTCACATGTTCGGCGCAAGGGCGCTCGTGGCATTCGCGGTGCTGCTCGGCATCTGGGGCGCGTACGGCTACTTCCGAGGCGGCCAGGTCAGTGGCGGATTCCGCTCGAGCTACCTGATCATGGCCGGCCTCACGGCTGTACAGGGCCTGTTGGGACTCGCCCTCCTGGTTACGGGACACCCGCCCGGCAGGCTGCTTCACGTCGTGTACGGGATCTTCGCCGTGCTGTTTCTCCCCGGCGCTTACCTGTGGGCGCACGGAGGTTCCAAGCGCAGGGAGGCCGTCATCCTGGCCGCCGCGGCCTGGATCGTCGCCGTCGCGTACATTCGCGGCATCTCCACCGGCTGACCGCTCATTCCGCCCCGTTGGCGTCAGACGTTCGCAATCCAGGCAGAGGTAGGGCGCCGTTGGCGCCAGAGGTGCGGAATTTCCGATCAGGAGGTACGGAAGAGGACGCCCACGCCGTAGGTGATCGCCGCCACGACCGACCCCACCGCCAGCATCTCGAGGCCTGACCGCACTCCGCCCTTCCCCGTAAAGAAGGACCTGGCGGAGCCGATCAGGAAGAGAAACGCGCCGGAGAAGATGGCCGCGATCGCGAGCGAACCGAGTCCTGACAGCGACGAACCCGTAAGCAACCGCCCGATGAGATAGCCGATGACGGGGATCGCGCCTCCGACGAGAGTCGAGATCCCGGCGACGAGCCCCTCGCGCGCCGGGTTCTCGAACTGCGATGCATCCAGGCCGAGCTCCTCGCGCGCTTGCGTCTCCAGCCACACCTTCTTGTCCTTCGTGATGCGGTCGACGATCGTCTTCGCCTCTTCGGCGGTGAGACCCTTGGAGCGATAGATGTCGACCAGCTCCGCCTTCTCGAGCTCCGGCATCGCCTCGATCTCCGCCGCCTCGCGCGCCAGCTGGCCTTCGAACACCTCGCGCTGGGACTTGGTCGCGAGGTACGCGCCGCCGGCCATCGACACGCCTGACGCGACCATCGCCGACAGGCCGCCGATGAGCACGACGCGCGGATCGATGCTGGCGCCGCCCACCCCGGCGAGCACGCCCAGCGTCGCCGTGAGCCCGTCGTTGACCCCGTAGATCACGTTCCGGATGCTTTCCGCGCCGCCGCCATGCCACTCCTCGTCGGCGACCACCGGCGACCTCGAGTCTTCGTCTCGCTCCGCAACGTCATCCGGCGACTGGTGATCCAGCTCCTCGGGCAACACTCGCCGCAGCACGCCCTGGGCCTGCTGGTTGGAGACGGTCGACACCTGGCTGAGGTAGGAACGCAGCACCTGGCCCTCGGCGACGCCCGCCAGAGCCAGCGCCGGCCCGATGCCCACCACCCGGGCAAACGTCGCCAGCACGCGGGCTGTCCCCAGGGGCCTCCGATCCGAAACCTTCACGCCGCACGACGCGAGCAGCTCCGCCCAGGCCTGCGCGTGATGCCTCTCGGTCTCCGCCAGCGCCTTCAGGCGATTGCGCGCTCGGGGAGTCGCGGCGACTTGAGCCAGCGCGTCGTAAATGTTGGCCATCCGGGCCTCGCCCGCCCAGTTGGCACGCAGCGATTTGACGTCGGAGTCGGAGAGCGCCGGGAGCGTGGAGGGAGCGGCCACGTGCCTATCCTAGAGATCGATCCCCCGTGCACTTGATCTAACGTAGGTGCCCGCCATGAAATCGAGTGCATCCCCGCGCCGAATCCTCATTACTGGCGGCGCGGGGTTCCTCGGGGTCAACGCGGCGGTGCACCTCATCGAGCGCGGCTGGCACGCGACCATCCTCGACAACCTGAGCCGCGCAGGCACGGAACGAAACCTCAAGTGGCTCGTCACACAGCATCCCGCGCGCACCACCTTCATCAAAGAGGACGTGAGAGACGCCGGTGTCCTGACCGAACATGTCAAGAACCAGGACGCGATCCTGCACCTGGCCGCCCAGGTGGCGGTGACCACATCCCTGCTCGACCCCGCAACCGACTTCGAAATCAACGCGCGCGGCACGCTCAATCTTCTCGAGGCGGCCCGCAAGCACAACCCCGAGGCGCCCTTCGTCTTCGCGTCGACCAACAAGGTCTACGGGAAGCTCGACCACAACAGCGGTCCATGCAAGGAGACGACGCCGCTCGACTTCCACAGCCCCTACGGCTGCAGCAAGGGCACCGCCGACCAGTACGTCCGGGACTACGCGCGCTGCTTCCACATGAACACGGTGGTGCTCCGCCAGAGCTGCATCTATGGCGCCCATCAGTACGGCACCGAGGACCAGGGCTGGGTCGCGCACTTCGTGCATTCGATCCTCGGCGACCGCCCGCTGACCATCTACGGCGACGGCACTCAGGTTCGAGACCTGCTGGATGCGAGGGACCTCAGCGCGCTATACGAGACCGTGATCGAGAAGATCGACAAGACGCGTGGCGAGGTCTACAACGTGGGCGGCGGGGTTCCGAACCAGCGCTCCCTGCTCGAGGTCATCGAGCAGATCGGCAAGCTCGTCAAAAGGAAGCCGGCCTACACCTTCTCGGACTGGCGCGAGGGCGACCAGACGTACTACGTCAGCGACATCTCCAAAGCCAAGCAAGACCTTGGGTGGGAGCCGCGCATCCAGTTCGATCGCGGCCTCGAGGACCTCGCGGCCTGGGCCGCCTCGCTGGACTAAACCGTAGCCTCGCTCCCGGCTCGGACGCATGTGAAGTGGCCGCAGCCACCCGGCAGTCGGCGTAGCACGCGAGCCTCGCTCCACGCCAGGCACGCGACGGCCATCGAAGCTGCGCGCAGCAGCGTGCCCGCGATTCCGTGGCGCGTTGCAGCCAGGTCCTCAACAGAGCCGCTCACGGGTCCTCGCAAGTCGAGCCAGCTGAAGTAAAGGATGTCGAGCACCTGCAGGAACACGTGGTAGCTCCAACGCCTGGCTGTCACCGACAGCCCGCAAAACGACGCCAGACCCGTGAAGCGGTCCGCGGAGAAGATCTGGATGTGGCCGCCGTGACGAACTTTCGCGGTCCAGCGTGTGCCACACCCAATCAGGCGATACAGAGTCCACGGTTGCCCTTCGAGTGGCAGCACGATGTGGAAACCTCCGCCCGGCCTCAGGACGCGGGCGACCTCCCGGAGCACAAGCTCGGGCTTCTCGACGTGCTCGAGGACGTCGAAGATCCAAACGAAGTCGAACTGGCCGTCGGCAAAAGGCAGCTTCTCGGCCTCGGCGACGCGAAAGTCCACACCTTCCGGTGATGCCTCCGCAACCGCAAGCGCGGAGCGACTCACGTCGCACCCGACAACTTCCAGGTCAGGCCTCTCGCGCTTGACCGCCTTGGCCACGGACCCACCCCCGCAGCCGACGTCGAGGACCTTGCCCCGCACCGACTTCAGGTCGGAAAGCAGGTAGCGCAGCTTCAGGCCGTTCATGAACCATGGCCGCGGCCGCAGTGGAGCCGAGCCCCAGCGCTTGGCCTCGTAATCGAACGGGGGAAGCGGCTCTACAGCCTTGTGCTCATCCATCCTGTTCGACCCATGACCTGGTTCGGCGATCCCACCAGGCGCCAATCGAGTTGCGGGCTCGACCGCGCCACCTCGGCCAGGTGATGAGCGCGATCAGTGTCGCGGCGGAGACCACGATGCCCGCCCAGTCCACCACCGATTTCTCGTAGCGCCAAACGATGGTTGCGGGAAACCGCGTCTCACTGGGCAGGGGTATGTACATGAGGCCCGGGCCGGCCCGAAGGACGTCCATCTGCCGTCCGTTGACATATGCATGCCAACGGTCGAACCAGGTCTCCTTGAACAGGATGCCTCGAGCCTTCGAATCGACCGAAACGCTCGTCTGCTGGGGTCCATCTCGATGGGCCGACGAGATCGCGGCTACGTCATTGTGTGAGCGGCTCACCCATGCCATCGCCGTGGTGAGAAACCGCGACTCCTCAGCGTTCCGGTAGCTGTCAATGTGAAACGGAAGGTTGAGGCCGGACCACACCACGCGACCCTGACCAAGCTCTCCGGCCACCACCACCGCATCCGCGCCCGACCACACGACCGCCTGAGCCCAACTTCGAACTCCATCTGCCGCCGAGACTGTCCACGGCCCGCCGCTGTATGTAGGCGGGCCGAAGCTGGAGAAGTCGATGCTGTCCGTGATCGGTGAGCTCGCCGTCTTGAACCGCCAGTCGCCGTTCACGTCGTGACGGGAGGCTCCCGTGATCGGAAGTGGCTCGTTGATGCCCGCAGCGCCGGCCAGCGGAGATCCGCTCGACTCGACGATCAGCCCGCCGCCCGACTTGACGTACCCGTTCAACAGGTCGACAGCGCGCGCGCTGTCGTGCGCGCGGCCCCCGTAGATCAACACCTCATCGAACCGCGCCAGGTCCTGAGCGCTGTAATCGTCTACATACGGACCTCCCTGCACCGGAATTGCGTGCGCGGTGTCGAAGTCGCTGTATGACAGATCGCGAAAGACAAGCTGATAGTTCTCGGGCTCGCCGATCACAAGAATGATGGGCGCGTTGGTGGCGAGCGCGATAGGGGTTGCTCGCAGATAGGAATACGTCAAACTCGTGCCGCCGCTGGTGGAGGGTATCGCCGCATATAGCTCTAGGTGGCCGGCGAGCTTCGACACGACGCCGGCGGTGTCGGGCATGTAGGGCGCAGGCACGTACACCCACTTGACGGCGTACCAGTCGAACAGGAACGTTCGCTGTTCTTCGCTTGCGTCCCCATTCCAACCCGTCGAGTCAAGCCAGAACTGCCACTCGGGGTTCGGCATCTGCTGGAAGGCACCGTAGCCCCGCGTCTGCGGCACGTCGTAGACCGCGTTGAGCCAAACGGAGAGCTGGTCCGACCGGCTCGCGACTCGGAAATTGGTCGCAGTCGGATCGATCGGCTCCCACCCGGCCAGCGCGGTTTCGGGTCTGACCGGGTCGCTCACCATCGTCTGTGTGACGAAGGGGACCACGGCAAGGATGGACGCGAGCGTCGCGGCCAACAGGACCAGGGCGGCACTGTTTCGCCGCCAGCCAACCGCCGTGACTCTGATCGAGCCTAGCGCCAGCCCCGTCAGGGCGGCGAGAAACCAGGACGCCAGGAACAGCATGTCGGGAGCGCGCAGTCCGCCGATACGGGGCAGTGGCAACAGAGCGTAAAGGAGATTGGCCGCGGAGACCAGACCGCAAGCCAACATCAGCCTGGTCGTTGTTGTCCTGGGTGGCTGCGACCTGAATCGGAGCCAGACGATCAGCGCGAGCACCGTGACCGGCAGCAATGGGACTAGTGGGGCGTTGATCAAGGGCGGCGCCGCCGGCAGCACCAGACTGCCAATCCCAAGAGCCGGATACGGAGCAGCCAGCTGGGGGCCGGACTGAAGGTAAAAAAGCAGCGGCACGTAGTAGTACGCGCTGAGAAGTAACGGTGGGACCAGGACGGCGACGCGCCACGGCCGCGCCTGCCCGTCGCGGTCGGGGACGAGAACTACAACCAGCCCAACGGCGAACATTGCCAGCGCGCCGAGCACCACGTGGCTGTTAAGTGCGCCAAAGACCGCTGCCACGCACATCAGGTAACGCGCAAAGGAAGGCCGGCGAAGATAGAGGACCGCCAGCAAAACGGCCAGCGACGTGAAGCCCATGCCGAAAACCCTGGGGTAGAGACCTGCCTGGACGAATGGCGTCCACATGGCGGCGGTACCAAGCAGCAAGCCAGACGCAATGACGCCCGCGAGCCGCGACCCTGTGACAATCCGAACGAGGGCGTACAGGCTCAAAGTCATCGCGAGATAACTCAGAGCGATGAGGACGTCCATCGCGACCGCGGCATCAACGCCCAGCCAGGCGAGAGCGCTGGCAGCGAAATAGAACAGTGGTGGATATCCACCAAGAAAAAAGGTCGAGCCGCTGTACCAGTCGTAGTTCCAATCAACGGCCGGAAAATCCTTGAGGATGAGCACCACCTTTGTCAGGTGGCCCCAACCGTCATAGCCCTTGACGGCCCCTGTGAAGGCGCCGGTGGCCACCCCAAAGACGATGACGGCGACAGTGAGCACGAATCCGTCGAGCACCTGGCCTCGACCCCGGCCGCGCAGCGGCCGCGGTCGGGTGGGGAGACGGAGACCATTCACGCGGTTTGCGCTTCCGCTGCCACCTGCTCGTGCGACCGTGCGACCTCGAGGATCGACCGCTCCAGCTTGTCCAGATGCCTCTCCCAATCGAAGCGCCGCGCCCACTCGAAGGCACGCGCGCCTGTGGTTTGGTTGGTGGACGGGTCGTCGAGCAAGGACGCGATCCCGCCCGCGTAGTCGTCCAGCTCAAGGGGCTCGGCGAGGTGACCGGTGCCAGGTCCCACAGTGACCGTCGGACCGGCCTGATTCCACGCCACCACCGGCACGCCCTTCGCCATCGATTCGATGACGCCCATCCCGAAGTCCTCCTCCGGCGCCGGGTACACGTATACGGCCGAGCCCTCGTAGAGCTTCTCGAGCTCTCCCTCGGTGATGGCACCGAGAAATAAAACGCAATCGGCGAGCTTGAGCTCAGCGACCAGCGTCTTGAGGGTCGCGGTATGCGAGGTCGACGGGCCCGGGATGACAAGTTGGACTTTGGGGTGCCGTTTGCGCACCTCCTGCATGGCGCGAATGGCAAGGTCAAAGCGCTTCTGCGGATAGTGCCGGTTGGTCAGCAGCACGTACGGGCGCCTGATCGGGTACCCGTTGATCGTGAGCCCTCCCGAAAATCGCGACTTGACCGGCAGCGGAAATCCCGACGGCGCCACGTGGCACCCGGCCGGGCAATCGACCGCTTCGCGCTTGTAGATGCCACGGATGATGTCGCCGATGTAGTCTCCGTTGACCAGCAGCTGGTCGGCCTCCTGCACCGAGCGGCGGTCGGCCCAGGCCACGAACCGCATCGCGCGCAGCACGATCGCGGCGAGCAATCGGTAATCCGCATTGGAAACCCAGCCCGTCTCGCGGTCGATGCTGCGCGGGTAAACCAGCCGGTTGGGCTGATTGAGGTAGACGACATACGGTACGTCGATCAACCGCGCCGCCCACCACGCGATCCAGGCGCTCGGCTGGTTGCAGCCGACGATCACGTCGACGCCGCGGAACCGCCAGGCGTAAAGCGGCATCAGAAGCGACGCCGCGGCCATCTGCACCGCCTCTCGGAACGGAAACCACCGCGGCAACTGCGGCAGGAACGTGCGCACGCGCACGTCGCCGATCAGATCTGGGTAGCAGCGCGACGCGTCGACGGTGGGCGCGTAGCACTCAACGGCAAACCCGCGCCGGCGCAGACCGAGCACCTCTTCGATGACGATGCGTTCGCCGCCGCCCGAGTATGTGAATCCACAGTGGAACACCGCGACCCGCCGCGGCCCGGCTGCCCTCGCTCGTCGCCGGCCGCCGACGAGCAGGAAACCAAGGAACCCGAGCACGAGGGCGTAGCCGGCCGTGATCGCGTGGTACAGGACGATCGCGCCGGCGGCCACCGCCGTGGCCAGGCCAAGCCCGCCACCAAGCACCAACGAGCCCGCCACCTCGAGGCTGCCCACGTAGCCAGGGCCCGCGGGCACGGCGAACGCGAGCAGCAGCGCAGGGTAGGCGGCCATCGCCTTCAGGATCGGCACGGGGACGCCGACGGCCACGAACAGCAGGCTGAAGTTGAAAGCGTCGATGAGCAGGGCGACGGCGGTCAGCCCGGCGAGACGGCCGGCGAGCGCCGGCGTCCACAGGCCTTTGGCCCCGGCTCGAAACGCGAAAGCCTGGCCGGCCAGGCCTGACGCCAAGCGCTCTGGCAGCAGCCTGCGCGCCAACGGAGAGCGAGCAACGCGCGGCCCGAGCAGCGCCGTGCCCAGCACGGCTGACAGCAGAGCAACCGCAAGGGCCGCGGCGCCCAGGAGCCCTTGCGGTGCGGTCACCACGCCCGCAGCGGCCAGAGCCTCGAGCGCGGCGAGCACGACCGCCACTCCCGCGAGGTCACACGCTTTGTCGATGACGACCGTGGCCAGCGCCGACCCGGGCGGCACACGATGGCGGCGCCAGAGCCACCAGCCCCGCATCGCGTCGCCCGATCGGATCGGAATCACGTAGTTGAGGAGGCTGGCCGCGGCGTTCATGGCAAACGCGCGCACCATGCCCACCGGCGCGAGTGGGCGCAGGAGGACGAGCCAGCGCCGCGCCCTGATGAGGCTCGTGACGAGGAACAGGGCGAGCATCAGGATGACGGCCGCCCAGCTATGCACCCTGGCGTGGCTGAGCACCTCGCCCAGCGAAACGGTGCGCAGCCACAGGACCACCAGGACGATCGCAAACGCCGTCTGGAGGAGACCCCGCACCCATTTGTTCATGAGCTGACCGCTTCCATCTCCTCCGACGCCGGGGCGACGAGAATCCAGCGCTGCACGACAGTCCAGAAGACGAACAGCCAAACGATCACGAGGACCGTGCCGCCGTAGTCATGAAAGAGCAAAGCGGGCACGTGCCCCCACGTGGCCTCGAGCGCCGCCACCATCGCGACGCGCGCGAGATTCAGAAGCATCGTTCCGCACACCCCGATGACGATCACCTGCAGCCTCGATCCAAGCGCCTGCCGGCTCCGCAGGCCCGAGAAGAAGCTCATGCCGAGCAGGAGCAGGCTCTGCCAGCCGATGCAGTTCCAGGAGATGAATAGCGTGTGCATCGCTCCGCCCGCGTCCCAGACCACGATGTGACTGCCCGAAGCCGCCGCGCGAACGCCAATCAGGCCCAGCAAGCTGACTACCATGCGAGCCTCGCCCGGCACGATCGACTGCAGCGGATTGTTGGCGCCCAGCTGCAGCGCCCAGGACGTGAGGAAATCGTCGAAGGTCGTGACCAGCGGCAGCAGCATCAGCAGCGCGCAGCTCATCGCGAGCAGGGACATATTGAGTGCATCGCGATCGGTTCGCCTCATTTCCTGGACCTCAGGAATGACAGCACCCGTCGGCGTTGGGTGAGGAGCGGGATCGCGAAGGCCAGACCGAGCCAGCCGACCAGCGATTCGGGCACGACGGTGCTCGGCGGAACGAGTCGCGTGTCAGCGGTGCCGATGGCGCCGTCGTAAATCATCGATGGTTTGCCGCCGGTGTTGTGGGTCAGCAGGACCTGGAGGCACAGCGAACCGCCTGGCGGGATGACGAGGGGCAGCTGGCTCGCGCTCGTCGTGACGGTGAACGGGCTTGTCGTGTTTGTGCCCCCCGAGCCGTACGTCGTGGTCCATGTGCTCGGCGGGTTGGGCACGGTAGCTACGAACCCCGTACAGCTCGCGGTCAACGAGACGCCGGCGCTCAGGGTGACGGTGTCGTTGGTGTTCCCGTCGCCACCGGTCCAGTTCATCGTGAAGCTCCACGTGCCCGCAGCGACGGTTTGAGCCGGCAGGTTGGTGAAGCCGAAGACGGTCGCCACCCCACCGGGTGTGGACTGGATGCTGCAGGGGGTGGTCATCGATCCCACAGCCTGGCTCATCGAAGGCGCGGCGCACAGCGCACCGCCGTGCAGATACAGCGGGTTGCCCGCCGCCTGCACGACCGGCACCCCCGTGGCGCCCCACGCAAGGGCCCCGAAGGCAAGCAGAAGCGAGCCGGCGACGATCCAGCCGATCCATCGGGACGGAATTCGGGCCCGCATATGTGCGATGGGACTTGGCCTCGTCGTGACCGACACTGGCTCCCGCGCGTAGCCGCCGGCGCGAGGTCCGAGCAGCCATCGACGCAGCAGGTGCAGGCGCCGCAGGTGCTTGACCGGGTCGGTGATGATCCCGGTTTTCGGCGTGCGGAACCACGGCCCTTCCTCTTTCTCCAGCAGGCCTTTCATCGCGGCCCAGCCCTGGAACGGAACCAATGCAAAAGAAAGGACGAGGGCGCCGAGCACACCCTGCAGGTCGCGCCTCGGAGCGTCCTCCAGGATCAGCCCGCCGAGGTTCATCAACGGCAGCGCGAAGATGTTCGAAAAGATCAGCGACCAGCCGAGCACCGCCGTCCATCCGGGGATGTGTGCGTGGAACACGATTTCGGCGAGGAGCCAGCTGAGCGTCCCGGCTACGAAGAGGGCCGCCTGGAGATAGTAGGCGGCGTCGTAGAGGAACTCGAGTTTCTCGAGCGGATGGACGGAAGGGGACAGCATGATCGGCAGAAACCACTTGCGCACGTTGAACGTGTGCCCCTCCGCCCATCGCATGCGCTGCCGCGCAAGCCGAGCAAATGTGCTGACGCACTCTGCCGGCGTCTCGGCCCACGGCGTGTACGCGACCTTGTAGCCCTTCGCGTACAGCTTGAGCGTCAGCTCCCAGTCCTCCGTCAGGCTGGTGCCCCAGCCGACCTCGCGCAGGATGTCCGCACGGATCATGTACGCGGTGCCCGCGATCATCTTCAGCGAGCCCACCGCGTCCTGAAACGGGCGCTCGACCATGTAGCTGCCGGCGTACTCGGCGCGCACAGCCTCGGTCAGCCAGCTCTCGGACTTGTTGAGGACGTGCCATTGATAGCTCTGCACCGCGGCCACGTCCTCGCGCCGCGTGACTTCTTTGTCGCCGTTGGTCTGATAGAAGTAAGGAAGGAAGCGTTCGATCGAATCCGGGAACGGCATCGAGTCCGCATCGAAGATCACGACGTACTCGGTGCGCGGATCCATGACCTTTAGGGCCTCGCGGAGCGCTCCACCTTTGAACCCCAACCGGCTGTTGCGGTGGCCGATCTTGAAACGAGGCCGCCCCTGCCACGTGTTCAAGATCTGCACCGACTCATCCGTCGAGTCGTCGACGACCACCACCTCGTACTCCGGGTAGTCCAGCTGTTCGAGGCAAGTGAGCAGGCGCTCGATGACGCGCTTCTCGTTGTAGGCCGCCACGTGGATCGACACGAACGGGTGGTATCCGAGGTCGATGTGGTACCCGTTGCCATTCCCGTTGCCGTTACGAATCCGGCTCAGGCCGGCGGCATGGCGATCGCCATCCGGACGGGAATGCCCGTTGCCGTTGCCATTGCCGTTGCGGGTGCCCAAAACGAGCGTCGTCAGCAGCACGATCGCGGTCCCCAGGTAGTACTTGATCGCGTAGGTGAAGAAGATCGCGCCGAGGAAGAGACCTGTGAACGCGAACGCGTACGCCAGGACGTCCACGCCGGAGAGGGCGTGCGATCGGACGACCAGGTCGAAAAACCCGCGCACCAGGAGCACGATGGGGATGATCGAGATGAGGATCGCGAGCGCCACGATCGCGTTGAGGAGGATCGACCAGAGCAGCTGACCCCGCTCCGGCCGTGGGTGGCGAGTGGGCGAAGAATCCCCGGCCATCAACCCGTCACTCCCCCGTTAGCAGCTTCGCGCCGCGACTCAGCGATGTCGTAGCTCGTAAAACGCCTGTGACCGCCAGGCGTGACGACCGCGGGGCGAACGCTGCCGTTGCGGACGGCTCGATTCAGCGTCTGCTGGCTCACACCCAGAAGTCGCGCCGCCTCGCTCGAGCTGATGAGCCCGTCAGGTGCTAGGCGACCCTCCAGGCCTTCGAGGTCCTGAGGCAGAAAGCGGCGATGGCCGCCGGGCGTGACGAGCGCAGGCTTGAGCAGTCCCCTCGCGACGGCGCGCAGAACAGTCGCTCGGCTGATGCCAAGGCGTTGTGCTAAATCGTTCGAACTGAGCAAAGTGTGCAAGTCGTGTGCTAGAGCAACGCATCATAAGCATTTGGGGGTCGGTTAAAACCAAACTCGTCCCTTGGTAAATCCAGAGTGACGCGGTCGGTTTGTCGTCGAAATATTGCATTAACGGATTGAATCACGATGGGTTCTCTGCCAAACTCTTGTGCCGAGGCGTTCCGGTCAGGAGGACCTTCAGAAAGGATGGAGGCCGGGGCTCAACCTCAAACCATTCGAACCTCACCCCCCGCAGCCAAGCTCGGAGCCGGTGTCGAGAAATCGCCCGGCCCGAGCCTTTTTTACGCCCCCTCGCCCCTTCAGGCAGGGGGGTGCGGCGGGACCTGGCTCCGCCAGGCTCGGCGCTCAAGGGGGGAGTCCCCCCTCAGAGAGGGCTGGGGAGAGGGGCTCAGGTGCCCTTGCGGTGCTTTTTGGCCCACTCCGTGAGCGCTTCGCGCCAGGGCCGCAGGGCCTGCGTCCGGGTCGAACCCAGGCACCCGTTGGGCGGACGCGGGGCCGGCGCCCCGAGCTCGGCGCTGGACACGGGCTCGACCTCGCCGGACACGCCGAATTCAGCCAGGGTGGCGCGCGCCAGCTCATCCCAGCTCGAGCAGTCCGTGGCTGTGACGTGGACCACGCCGTCCATGTCGGTTGCCGCCAGCGCGATGGCAGCCGCCGCAAGGTCGGCCGCGTAGGTCGGGTTCACCTTCTGGTCGGATACCACTCGCAGCCGTTCGCCGGCTGCGGCTAGTTCCAGGATGCGTTCCGGAAAGCTGAGCCTCCCGCCGTCCCCTCCTCCGCCGAACAGAGCCGCGGTCCGAATGATCAGCGCTTGCGGCATGACCATCGAGGTCAACTTCTCGCCCTCCAGCTTTGACTTTCCGTAAACGCCGCGCGGATCCACCTCATCGGCCTCGACGTATGGGCGGTCGAGCGCGCCGCTGAAAACGAAGTTGGTCGAGAAGTGGATCAGACGCACCGCGTTTTGGGCGCAGGCGAGCGCGACGTTGAACGCCCCCTGCGCGTTGACCTGATACGCGGCCTCCTGCTCGGCCTCGGCTCGATCGACCGCGTTGTACGCGGCGCAGTTGAACACGACCTTGGCCTCGTAGTGGGGCAGCGCTCCGTTCATCGCCGCCAGGTCGGTCACCGACATCTGGGCCCGGGTCAAACCGACCGCATCCGGGAGCAGCTTCATGAGCTCGGACCCGAGCAGCCCGCCGGCCCCGAGCACCAGCGCCTTCACTGATACCGAATGCAGATATTCGCCATTCGGGCACAAACGGTCGCAGTGGGACTTCCGCTCATGACTACGACGATGCGGCTTTACCCTCTGGCTCGGGCGCTGCGATGGCCGCGCCCTTCGAGCCGGGATTGGTCATGAGCAGGGCCGTCATGTCCGCCTCCGCTACCGGCCGGCCGTAAAGGAACCCCTGGGCGGTGTCGCAGCCGGCTTCGATCAAAACCGCCTCGGCGGCCCGGTCCTGCACTCCTTCCGCGACCACCCGCAGCCCGAGGTTGTGGCCCAGCCCAACGGCCGAGCGGACGATGGCTCCGGAGTCGGCCTCGTTGCCCAGGCCGGCAATGAACGAACGGTCGATCTTGATCTCGTGCAGGGGCAGCCGCATCAAATACAGGAGCGACGAGTAGCCGGTCCCGAAGTCGTCGAGCGAAAGGCGCACGCCCATCTCGTTGAGGGTATGGAGGGCCTTGGCCGCCGCCGCCGCCATGGCCACGCCTTCGGTGATCTCGAGAGTAAGCCGCCGCGGCTCCACCTTGGACGCGGCCAGCGCCTGCGCCACCATCTCCTCCAGCGAGTGGTCCTCGATGATGCGCGGCGAGACGTTGAGCGCCACCGAGACGTCGATTCCAGCCTCGAGCCACCTGCAGAGCTGATTCAGCGCGGTGTCGAGGGCCCACGCCGTCAGCGGATGGATGACGCCGGTCTCCTCGGTCATCGGGATGAATCGGTCTGGCGGCATCAGGCCTTCGCGTGGATGGTTCCAGCGCACCAGCGCCTCGACCGAGTAGGTCGTGCCGCTCGCAAGCAATATCTGTGGCTGGTAGTGGAGCGTCATCTCGCCCTGCGGGATGGAGCGCCGCAGCTCGCCGGCCAGGCCCGAACGGCGCAGGCTCTGCGCCTCCTGCTCCGGCGCGTACAGCGAGCAGCCGCCGCCCGAGCGCTTGGCGACGTACATCGCCACGTCCGCGCGCCGCAAGAGGGTGCCCGGGTCATCGCCGTGCACGGGATACAGGGCGATTCCGATCGATGCCCCCGTTTCCACCATCTGATCGCCGATCGCGAATGGACCTTCCAGCGCCGCGAGGATCTTGCGCGCGGTGGAAACCACGTCATCGGGATGCTTGGCGTCCGTGGTGAGGACGGCGAACTCATCGCCACCCAGACGGGCGATGGTGTCCGTCGCCCGCAGGACGCCGCGCAGACGCGCCGTCACCTCCTGCAGCAGGCTGTCGCCGCGGTCGTGGCCGAGCGCGTCGTTGATGTCCTTGAACCGATCGAGGTCGAGCAGGAGCACGCCGAACATCCGCTGGTTGCGCCTCGCGGAAAGGAGGGCCTGGCGCAGGCGGTCGCCGAACAGGCTTCGGTTCGGGAGCCCTGTGAGCGCGTCGTGAAGCGCCTGGTACTCGAGCGCGTCAGTGTGGGCTTTGCGCTCGGAGATGTCGCGCATCGTGGCGATGAAGAGGTGGCGCGAGCCCACGTGCATCGAGCTGACTACGAACTCGAGCGGGAACAGGCTGCCGTTCTTGCGCTTGCCCATCGTGTCGTGGGCGCCGCTGGCCGGCAGGTCGAGCTTGAGCCGCCGCTGCAGGTAGTTGACGAACGCGCTGCGGTGGGTGGTGGCGATGAGGATGTCGATCGGCTGCCCCACCAGCTCTTCCTCGGCGTAGCCGAACAGCTTCACGACGGCGGGGTTGGCCGACTCGATGACGCTGGTCTGGTCGAGCGTCGCGAGGCCGTCGGACACGTTGTCCAGCACCGAGCGCACCCTTTTCTCGCTGTCCTGCAGCGCCAGCTCGGCACGCTTACGTTCCACAAACTCGCCGATCTGCGACCCGATGTCGTTCATGACCGCCACGAGCCCGTCATCCAGGGGCCGTGGCGCCCACGTGTGGAGCGAGATCATGCCGACCACGCGCCGGCCGCTTCGGACTGGAAAGCCAACGATCCCTTTGAGCCCCGCGGCCAGGGCGGCTGCTGAGCGCACTGAGTCGTCGGCCGCCAGGTCGGAGACGGCGACTGGAGCGCCCGTCTCCCACACCTGCCCGGCCAGGCCCTCACCGCGACGGAATGACGCGTCTTTAGCTGTTTCTTCGTACGGCGACGTATCGCGGCCAGGGCGCTTCCACGACGTGACGAAATGCATCGCCTCGCGCTGGAGGTCGACCTCCCAGTACTCGGCCAGCTCCCAATCCAGCGACTCGCACAGACCTTCGAGGACGTGCGGCGCCGCCCTTTCCCATCCTGGCGATGTGACGAGCGCCTGCGTGACAGCGAATCGGGCGGCCTGTAGGACTTCGCTGCGCTTGCGATCGCGGATGTCGATGATCACGGTCTGGAAGTAGAGCGGCTTGTCTTCGGCGTCGCGCACAAGGCGCACGGCCACGTCGGCCCAAACCTGGTCGCCGTCCTTCCGAAGGAATCGCTTCTCGTACCGGAGGTTGGCCGCTTCCCCGGCCATCATCTGGCGGTGCGCGTCTTTGGTGGCGGCGACATCGTCAGGAAACGTGACGTCGTATACGGACATGTCCTTGAGCTCATCCGCCGTGTAGCCCAGCAGATCGCAATAGGCCTCGTTGACCGACATGATCTTGCCGTCGAGGCCCGCGAACGACATGCCGGCCTGGGCCTGCTCGAAGAGGGTGCGGAAGCGCATCTCGCTCACACGCTCTGCCTGCTCGGCGCGGTAGCGCTCTGTGATGTCGCTGACCAGGGCGAGAAGACGATGCGGTCCCTCCGCGACAAGGCGGTGGATGGCGACCTCGAGCTGCAGCCTGCGACCGTCTTTCCTGATCAGGCCCGCCTGGTACCGGACCGGCGCCGCGTCGCCGTCAAACCTTTTCGAAAGATTGGCGGCCAGCGCCTCTCGCTCGTCCTCAGGGGCCAGGTCGATCAGGGAAGGCAGTGCACGTAGCTCGTCCTGCGTGTAGCCGGTGAGCTTCAGGTACGCGTCGTTGCTGGCGACATACCGGCCGTCCTCGGTGATGAGCAGGCCTTCGCCGAGGTCGCTGATGGAAAGGAGCAGCGACGCCTGGCGATCGACCTGCACGGTCAGGTCGCGGTCGACTGCGCGTCGTATGAGCAAAGCGAGGAGGCCCAGCCCGACAAGCACCAGGGTCCAGACGGCGATCGCCCCGAACGAGACCATCAGCGAAGTCACCGCGTAGATCCACAGCGCGCCCACGCCGGCCAGCGCGATGGCGAACAGGTAGGCGAAATGGCGCGCGTGCAGGCCGAGCTCGAAGTACAGGAGCATGGTGGCGAAGACCGCGGCGGCAAGCGGTGGCAGGTCATCGCCGAGCCACCGTCCCGCCACCCCCAGCACCAGCACCGTGAGGACCGCGCTCACCACCATCAGCAGCAGCTGGATGGCGAGGTTGGCGGCCAATCGCGACACCCGGACGCCGATGGCGATGGCGGCAAACACGATGCCTGCCCCGATCAGGACGAGCTCTCGCTGCACCGCGTACGAGGGCAGGTGGGCCTCCCAGATGCGGAAGGCGACCGCCCCGATGATCGCCGCCGCGGCGATGCCGTTGATGAGGGCCAGCCGCCACGACCGCAGCGGCTCCACGCCGGGCCAGGCCCCAGAGCTCAGGCTGAACGGGTTGCCCGCGGGCTTGCCCGCAGACTGGTTCCTCTCAGCCGACACTTACCGGCATGCGGCCGCGCTCGGGACGTAGGCCACATTCACCACCTCGAACGATAACGTTCGAGACCGAAACCCGTCGCGCGGACCGCTACTTGGTCGTTTTGGCTTTCGGGCGCTGGGGGACCGAACGCTTGAGCGGCGGCCGCCGTGTGGCGTGCAGCGGAAGGGGCTGGTTGGGGTCTTCGGGCACCCGGTTGGGCCGGCCGGCGGCGGCATGCAGGGTGCGCAGCTTCGCCAGGCGCTCCTTCTTGGCCACCAGGGCCGCCTTGAGGGCGTCGGAAAGCTGGGTGTCGTTCATGGGCACCACCCGTAGGCGCGCCTCCAGCTCGATCACCTCCACCTCGGCTCGGGTCAGTTCCAGGTCGATTGTTTTTGCCACTTTCTTCCCTTATACGGTACGGAGCTACAGCCCGGTTCGGTTGCTACCCCGAAATAACTACCCCGGAAGCCGTCAGGTTATGCCTGGAACCTATGAGTTGGCTGGGAATCAGCTACCCGCTCTGAACAACCACGTTCACGGTCCCCGATGCCGAGCAGTTCACTCCTTGTCCGCAGGGGCTCTGATCAGTGAGGACCAACGTGAGGACCCCCTGGTACCCGTTGCCGCCACCCGAGGGTGGCACTTTGACAGACACAGAACCCCCGCTGGCTGAAACCGCAGGCGTTGGGGGCACGTAGCACGGTGGGTATGTACACGTCGTTTTCCAGCCCGTAACTTGAACTGCAGGTGTTCCGCGACCGCCTTGGTACGGGAACGTCGAGAGGCCGGCGCAACCGTTGTACGGGCACGTGACATTCCCACCGCCAAACGAGATATGTTCGTGCATCCAGAAGGTCGGGGCGACAGAAGCGGCAGCTCCCAAACTATCGGTGACTTGAACCGTGAACTGCAGGTAGCCGGTCAATCCCACAAAGGTGCCTGACAGCGAAAGGCCTGATAGGGAAGTGCCGGCGGGAAGCTGGCCGGAGGTCAGGACGTAGGAATACGGACCTTGGCCGCCACTCTGCTGGCCGAAGGCGCCACAGACGTTGACGCAGCCCAGCTCGACCCAGCACGAGCTGGCGCAGTCTGGAATCAGGCCCGCCGAGAGGGGGGCCGCGATGGGAACCGAGCCGGGGACCGTGGCCGTGCTGTTGCCGGAATCGGCCGCCTGGATCGTGAAGCTGAAGGTGCCGGCGCTGGTTGGGGTTCCGGAGACCGTGCCGTCCGACCCGATCGACAGCCCGCCCGGCAATGCGCCCGAAACGACCGACCACGTGTACGGCTGGACGCCTCCCGTCGCCGACAACGCCACCGGGGCGTAAGCCACGCCCACCTCGCCGGTGTGGAACGGAGCGGTCGCGGTCAGGACAAACGGTGTGGTCGGTGTGGGCGAGGGAGACGGTATCGGCGTCGGCGTCGGCTGCTGCGCCGTGGAGGTTGGGCGGGCGCAAGCGGCAGTGACCACGACCAGCGCCGCTATGAGCGCGCTGCGCACCTTCCTCCCTTCCACCCTCTTACGCACGAATCGCGAAGCGAAGTCTATAGGGGGAAATGCGAATTTCTACCCGTCTAATGAGATCGCGTCGCGCAATTTTTCGAAAAAGCCTTTCGAGACCTTCTCCGGCTTGCCGGTGAGGCCGCCGACCTTGCGCAACAGCGCCTTCTGCTCGGCGGTGAGGTCTTTGGGGACGACGACCTGCACCAGCACGTACTGGTCGCCACGCCGGCCGCCGCGCACATCCGGCATGCCCCTGCCGGCGAGCCGGAAAGACTGCCCGTGCTGGGTGCCCGACGGGATGGCGATCTCCACCGGGCCGTCGAGCGTAGGAATCTCGATCCGGTCGCCCAGCGCCGCCTGGACCATGTTGACGCGGAGCTCGTAGATGACGTTCTGGTCGCGCCGCGCCAGGTGCGGGTGCGCCTTGACGCGAAGCACCACGTAGAGGTCGCCCGGAGACCCGCCCCGCATGCCGGCCTCGCCCTCGCCGCTGATCCGGATCTGCGAACCGGTGTCGACACCCGCAGGTATCCGCACGGCGAGCCGGCGAGTGACCGAGGTGCGGCCCTGCCCCCGGCACTGCGTGCATGGGTTCTTCAAGAGCCGGCCCGCGCCGCGGCAGGTGGGGCAGGTGACCTGCGTCACGATCGAGCCGAAGATCGACTGCTGGGCGCGACGGATCTGCCCCGAGCCGCCACAGCCTCGGCAGGTCTCTGTGCCGGTGCCCGGCTCGGCGCCGCTCCCCGCACAGCGACCGCAGGTGGCCAGGCGCGGGACGTCGATCTGCTTCTCGACGCCGGTGAACGCCTCCTCGAACGTGATCGTCAGGTCGTAGCGGAGGTCGTCGCCTCGATCCGACCGCTGCCGCCGCGAACGCCCGCCGCCGCCGAAGAACGTGTCGAAGATGTCGCCAAATGGCATGTCCGAGAAGTCGACGGCGGGCCCGCCGCTTTCGACCGCCGCGTGGCCGAACATGTCGTAGCTGCGGCGCCGGCTCGCATCGGAGAGCACCGCATACGCCTCGCTTGCTTCCTTGAAACGAGCTGCCGCGACGGGGTCGTCGGGGTTGCGGTCGGGGTGAGACTCCATCGCAATCTTGCGAAAGGCGCGCTTCAGGTCATCGGGCGAGGCCTGCCGGCCCACACCGAGGACCTCGTAGTAGTCGCGCTTGACGGCCACCCTTAGTGGTGTGTCAGGGAATTAGCTCGGCAAGGCGCGGCCTCGGCGGCCGGAGCCAAGGAGCCGACGAGCACGTGAGGGAGCGCATACCTGCTGGGGACCCCACATCGTCGTGTGGGGCTGCTGACCGAGCGCGCGCAGGAGGCGACGACGGCTTCAGCGCCCATCTCGGGGTCCCCGCGGAATCGCAAGATTCCGTGGGGTGAGTCGGCGCCCGGCCGTCTAGGCCGATGCATTGCCGAGTAGGTTCCCGGACTCACCACTCAATTGTGGGGTTAGGCCTGGTCGGCGGTGCCGTCTGGCTCGGAGTCGGCATCGGCGGGAAGGGCGGGCGGACGGGCCAGCTTGACCAGTGCGGGCCGCACGACACGATCGCGGATGCGGTAGCCGCGCCGCAGCTCCGCCACCACAGTGTCCTCGGGATGCTCCAGAGACTCTTCGTGGCCGACCGCCTCGTGCAGCTTGGGGTCGAAGCGCGCGCCCACCGACTTGATCGCCTCGAGGCCGTGAGCGCCAAAGGCGTCCTCCAGCTTGCGCACGCTCAACTCCACGCCTTTCAGCCACGACGGGTCGATGCCCTTGGGCCTGTGTTCGAGCGCCTTGTGGAGGTCGTCGAGTCCGGGCAGCAGCCGGTTGATCAGCTCAGCGGAGGCGTGCTGGATGGTGTCGACTTGATCCTGGCGCGCACGCTTCTTGAAGTTCTCGAAGTCGGCAGCCAGGCGCAGATACCGATCCTTGGCCTCAGCCGCGGTCGACTCGAGCTCCGCGATCTTGCCTTCCAGCGCCGCCACCTGCTTGGTGGCCGCGGGCTCGGCCGTCTCGGGCCGCCGCTCACCCTCGTGGGGTTCGTGCGGGTACTTACGGGTGGTCATCGCTCTTGGAGTGATACCGCGATGGGCACCGGGCTCAAACCCCGAGCTCCGCCATCCGCTCGCTCGCGCTCAGGGCCACCGCTTGGAGGCGCGCGACGGTCTGGCTGTATGCCATCCGCGTCGGACCGATCACCCCGAGCACACCCTTGAGCTGGTTTGACGGGCCGTAGGTCGTGAGCACGACCGCGCATCCCTGCAGCTGGCTCGATGCGTTCTCGGAGCCGATGACGATCTGCATGTCCGAGTTCCCTATGAGCTCTCGCAGGAGCACGGTCAAGTAGCGGGTCTCCTCCAGAACCTCGAGAACCTGCTGCAGCCGGGACGATTCGGCGAACTCGGGCTGGCGCAGCAGGTTGCGCACGCCGTCGTGGACGACCAGGGTCTCCGCACCCTGCTCGTACATGGCAAGCGCGGCGACGATGCGGTCCAGCAGCTCCTTCTCCAGACCGAGCGCGGCGGTCTCGTACTGCCGGCGGACCTCCTCGCCGGCTTTGCCCACGAGTGACTCGTTGAACTTGGATGCCAGCAGGGTCAGCGTGGGCTGGGTCGCTTCGTCGGTCACCTGTACGACCTGCTGTCGCAGCAAGTTGCCTTCGAGCAGAAGGATCAGCAGCACCTCTTTGGGCTCGAGTGAAACCAGGTCAACGTGCTTGATCCGGCCCTGGGAGCCATGCGGCGCACTGGCTACGGAGGCGTTTTGGGTCACGGATGCGGTCGTCATCGCCACTCGCTCGACCAGGCCCTGGACGTCGGCGGTCCCATGCCGCAGCTCTTCGTTGATGTAGATGCGTACCCGTTCCGGCACCTCCTCCAGGTCCATCAGGAAGTCGACGAAATATCGATAGCCGGAGTCTGTCGGGATCCGGCCTGATGAGGTGTGCGGCTGCGCCAGGTAGCCAAGGTCTGCGAGCTCGGCGAGCTCGCTGCGGATCGTGGCCGACGACAGGTTGACGAAATACCGGCTCTGCAGCGATTGGGAGCCCACCGGCACGGCGCTGGTCGTGAACTCCTGCACCACCGCCCGCAGGATTGCTTGCTTTCTGTTCTCCATGTTTTGGCACTCTCCACGCGAGAGTGCTGACTACAGTACCGCGAGAGCGATCTGGTTGTGCAGATCCATCCCGCGTCGGGTCGGAGCCACTCGGCCGTCGACGCTCTCGATCAGTCCGGCTCGCTCGAGGCGGCCGAGCTCGTCCTCGAAGCCTGGCCGTGGCGCCACGCCCTCCGCGGTGCGCAACCCGAGCATCAGGGCCTCGGCCCCGGTCTTGCGCTCGGGCAGCTCCTCGCCATCCGCCCGGGGCACTGGGCATGCGGCGATGTACTCGCGCGGCCGGGCGACGTTCCACCACCGCCAGGCACGCGATCCGTCGGTGGCGTACGAGTGGGCGCCGGCGCCTCCGCCGTACACCGGCCGGCACCGCCAGTAGGCGAGGTTGTGGCGAGATTCGAATCCGGGTCGCGCCCAGTTGGAGACCTCGTAGCGCCGGAATCCGGCCGCCTCCAGCTCAGCGCAGGCGGAGTCGAGCTGGTCCCACTGCAGGTCGGGATCGAGCTCTGGCAGCTTGCCCTCGGCACGCCGGCGCCACAGCAATGTGCCCTCCTCGAATGTGAGGCAGTAGGTCGACACATGATCCGGACCGAGCGCGAGCGCGCGCCTGAGGGTCTCGACCCATGACTCCCGGCTCTGGTGGGGCACCGCATAGATGAGGTCGATGCTCAGGTTCGCCACGCCCATCGAGCGGGCGAGCGCGAAAGCTCGCGTCGCCTGCGCTGCGTCCGTCTTGCGCTCCAGCACCGCGAGCGCGCGAGGCTCGAAGCCCTGCACGCCCAGGCTCAACCGATTGACGCCGCCCTCGAGCCAGGCGGCCAGCCGTGATTCGTCTGTGCTCGCGGGGTTGGCCTCGAGCGTGACCTCGGCGTCCGGAGCGATGTCGAATGTGCCGCGGATGAAGCCCAGCAGTCGCGCGATCAGCTCTGCCGGCAGAAGGCTCGGCGTGCCGCCCCCCAGGTAGACAGTCGAAAGCTGCGAGAACTCGCGCTGCTCGCGCGCGGCGGCCAGCTCTCGCTGGAGGGCGTCGACGTAGTCGGGCATCAACCGGTCCATGCCGGCGTAAGCGTTGAAGTCGCAGTAGCCGCACTTGTGCTTGCAGAAAGGGAGGTGGATGTAGAGGTTCGCGACCGGCAACCCCCCTCCCCCCATCGGGGGGAGGGTCGGCAGAGGGGTGCGCCGGGAGCTGGCTCCGCCACTCCCGGCGCCTAAAGGGGGGAGTTCCCCCCTTTTCAAGGAGAGGGGCGCGAACTGGCTAGTCACGTTCAAACGCCCTTGATCGTGTAGCGCTGACCGCGGGCCGCCTCCAGCTCCTTGCGCAAGAGGTCGGTCGCCTGTCGCTCATTCGACACGAGCTCTTTGATGCGCAGCCCCATCCGGTCCTCGACCCTGGCGATCTGGCGTCCGATCTGTTCGGTGTTCGCGTTCTGGCTTCGGTAGCGCTCGCGCTTGCGCCACAACCGCGCGTGTTCGTCGCGAAGGTCGGCGACTGAACGGCGCACGCGGCAGTCGACACACAGCCCATCTTTTGTCTGCGAGCTCGGGACCTGCTTCCCGCAATCGCGGCAGAAAATGAGGATTGCGCTCACGAGACAACCTTCAAATCTGCAACCGTCGCTTCGCTGAGCTCGCGCAAGCGACGCGGATCGATCTCGAACACCGAGTCCGGCCGCCCCGCCGCCGCCCACACAAGCTCATATCCGAGCAGATCGCGATCCATGAACACAGCCACGTCCGTGGCGTGACCGAACGGCGGCACGCCACCGATCGAGTAGCCGGTGGCCGATCTGGCAACCTCAGCGTCAGCTTTCGTCACCGGCCTCCCTGCGGCGGCGCCCAGCCTGCTCTCGTCCAGGCGGTTCGCGCCACTGACCAGGGCGACCACAGGTCGGCCCGCGGCCACGAAGACCAACGACTTGACGATCTGCCCCACCTCACAACCGACCGCGAGGGCGGCGTCGACGGCCGTGCGGGTGCCCGTTGGGAATTTCTTCACCGATACCCCGATGCCCGAATCAGCGAGCCACACCTCGAACCTCGACACCATTAACTCGACACCATTAAGAGGATAGGAGCGCTTGCAAACGGCGGTGGCGAGGCCGCATTCCAGGGGTCCCCGCGAACTCAAGGCGAAGCCTAGGAGTTCGTGGGGCTTTAGTCTTGGATTCAAATGAAAGTGGTCGTCACCGGCGCCGCGGGCTTCATCGGCTCACATCTGAGCGAGCGGCTGCTGGCAGACGGCCACGAGGTGGTGGGCATCGACTGCTTCACCGACTACTACCGCCGGGCGCGGAAAGAGCAGAACCTGGAGGCAGCCAGGAGCCACCGCAACTTCTCGTTCGAAGAGCTCGACCTGGTGGACGCCGACCTCACAGCCGCGCTCGAAGGTGCCGACGTCGTGTATCACCTGGCCGGCCAGCCCGGCGTGAGGCCCAGCTGGGGCCATCAATTCGACCGCTACGCGCGCGACAACATCATCGCCACCCAGCGGCTTCTCGAACATCTGAAGGGAAGTCCCCTCAAGCGGCTGGTCTTTGCGGGAAGCTCGTCGGTGTACGGCGATGCCGAAGCCTTTCCCACGCGGGAGTCGGCGCTCCCTCGCCCGGTGTCCCCGTACGGGGTCACCAAGCTGGCGGCCGAGCACCTGGCCCACCTGTACACGCGAAACTTCGACATCCCGGCGGTCTCGGTTCGCTACTTCACCGTCTACGGCCCGCGTCAGCGCCCCGACATGGCGTTTTCCCGCTTCATGCAGGCGCTGGCGGACGGCGAGCCCATCGAAGTCTTCGGCGATGGCGAGCAAACGCGCGAGTTCACCTATGTCTCAGATGCCGTCGAGGGCACCATCAAGGCCGCGGCCGCCGATGTCGTGGGCATGGTGTTCAACCTTGGTGGCGGCAGCCGAGTCACGGTCAACAAGGTCCTGGCCACACTGGCGGACATCAGCCACCTCGAGGTCCGCCGGGAAAACCTCCCCGCCGCGCCCGGGGACCCCCGTCATACCGGTGCTTCGATCAACCTCGCGCGCGAGCGGTTGGGATGGGAGCCGCGAGTGTCATTGCGCGAAGGCCTGGCCAAGCAGTGGGACTGGTTTCAGGCGACGTCCCCTCGAAGCTCCAGGGTCTCCCCCGCCTAGCTCAATCCGCCCAGCGCGAGCTTCCAGGCCAGCGCCGTAGTGGCCATCGGATCTTCGCACTCCCTCGTGGCGGCTTCGCCGTCGATGCTCGCTTTGCACACAATCAGGGCGCCGTACGAGCCAGAGGAAAAGACGTAGTGGTATACGCCGGCCGCGGGTGTCCCTCCAATCGGGATGTAGGCGCTCGCAATGCCATTTGAATCTGGCGTTCCCTGGCTGAACGTACTCGCCCAACCAGTTGCATCAGAAGTGGAGCTGAAGGTGAGGAGGGCGGTCTGCACCTCCATGTGGGTGTCGTTGTTGAGCGCGTAGTCGCCGTAGGCGAAGGTGGTCACACCGAGCTGGCGAAGCAGGGCTACAACCTGGTCCGGGATCGACGCCAGAAACAGCACGACAAGCGATTCGACCGGGAGCTGAGCCGATCCCAGCGCAGTGATTTGAAGGTTTGGCGGCGGGAGCAACTTTGCATCAACGGGATGCAGAGCAACGTGAGTCTTGCCCACATTGTTGAGGCCGCTCGCGAATTTGGACGCGATCTTGCCGAGTTGCTGGACAGTTGGGAGCGAATCCTTTCGCGTCCAGCTGATCGCGAGCAAGATTGGGCCGACCCTGACGAAGGTCCTCGTCGCAAGCGGGGCGGCGCCGCTGGTTCCTTGAGCGCCGTAGTAGAGGACCTGATCACCCACTTTCGGATTCGAGGGTGACGGACCCAACGCGTTCGCCAAATCCTTCATGACCGTGGTCGCCGAGGATGCCTTGTCGTAGACGGTGTAGCGCACGACCAGCTGCTCCGCGGTACCGAGATGCAGGTAGTACTGGCTGACCGAGAACCGCTGGTTGAGCGGGGTGGTGGCCGAATCCAGGGGCGACACTTCAAACGATGGAGGGCTCGCCCACCAATTGCTGTCGCCCAAGACGGTCCGTGCGTCGGCCATGCTCGGCATCGCCGAGTAGATATCGGCCGGCTTGGCATTGAAAGTCGTGCCCCCAATCCTCCCGCACGCGACCAACGCAAGCGCAGCGAGCGCGATCAATGCCACGTAACGCGGAGCTCTAGTCAAGCTTCAGCACTGCCATGAACGCTTCCTGCGGAATCTCGATCGATCCCACCCGCTTCATCCTTCGCTTGCCTTCCTTCTGCTTTTCGAGCAGCTTCCGTTTTCGCGTCACGTCGCCCCCGTAGCACTTGGCCAGGACGTCCTTTCGCATCGCCGAGACTGTCTCGCGAGCGATCACCTTACCTCCTATGGCGGCCTGGATCGGCACCTCGTACAGCTGCCGGGGGATGATCGACTTCAGCTTCTCGACCAGCTTCCGTCCCTGGATCTGGGCCTTGCTGCGGTGGGAGATCAATGAGAGTGCATCGACCGGATCCCCGGCGACGAGCACGTCGAGCTTGACCAAATCCCCCTCTCGGAATCCGATCATCTCGTAGTCCATCGATGCATAGCCCTTGGACCGCGATTTCAGCTGGTCGTAGAAGTCGTGGATGATCTCGCCCAGCGGAATCTCATACTCGAGCACGATGCGGTCGCCGGGCCGGTGCTCGAGCTTCTTGAAGGCACCGCGGCGCTCCTGGCTCAGCTCCATCATCGGCCCGACGTAAGTCGACGGGACGATGATCGAGAGCTTCACGAAGGGCTCCGATATCGACTCGATCGCAGTGGGATCAGGCAGCAAGGCGGGGTTGTCCACGTCGATGATCTCGCCTCGTTTCAGCTTGACCTTGTACTCGACGGTCGGCGCGGTCGTGATGAGCTCGAGCTCGAACTCGCGCTCCAGCCGTTCCTGCACGATCTCGAGGTGCAGCAGGCCGAGGAACCCGCAGCGAAAGCCAAAACCGAGAGCCGCGGAATTTTCCGGCTCATACGACAGCGATCCGTCGTTTAGCTGCAGCTTCTCGAGCGCTTCCTTGAGGTCGGCGAACTGGTCGGAATCGGTAGGAAAGAGCCCCGCGAACACCATCGGCTTCACCTGGCGGTATCCGGGCAGCGCGGTCGAAGCGCCGTTCTCGGAGGTGGTGATCGTGTCGCCGACACGTGCATCGACCACGTTCTTGATGGCCGCCGTGACGTAACCGACCTCGCCGGCGATCAGCTTCCCAGCCGGACGCGGTTGCGGCGCGAACCAGCCAACCTCGTCGACCTCGTGGACCTTGCCCGTGTTCATCATGCGGATCTTCGTCCGCGGCTTGATCTCACCATCGACCACGCGGACGTAGGTGATGACGCCGCGATAGGTGTCGTAGTGCGAGTCGAAGATGAGCGCGCGCAACGGCGCTGATGGATCACCATGCGGCGGCGGAACCTTGGCGATGACCGCCTCGAGGATGTCCTGCGTTCCGATCCCCTGTTTGGCGGAGGCGAAGATGACGTCCTCTCGCGGGATCCCGGTGACATCCGAGATCTCTTCGGCCACGAGCTCCGGCTGCGCGGCGTCGAGGTCGATCTTGTTGACGACCGGGACGATGGTCAGCCCCGCCTCGACGGCCTGGTACAGGTTGGCGAGTGTCTGCGCCTCGATGCCCTGCGCCGCGTCGACGACGAGGATCGCCCCCTCGCACGCCGCGAGCGAGCGCGAGACCTCGTAGGCGAAGTCGACATGGCCCGGGGTGTCGATGAGGTTGAGCTCATAGCTCTGGCCGTCCCGCGCCGGATACGTCATCCGGACGGCCTGCAGCTTGATGGTGATCCCGCGCTCTCGCTCCAGGTCCATGCTGTCCAGGACCTGGTCCTGCATGTCGCGCTGGCTGATCGAGCCGGTGAACTCGAGCAGCCGGTCGGCCAGAGTCGATTTCCCGTGATCGATGTGGGCGATGATGCAGAAGTTGCGCACGCGCGCCTGAACGATGGTGGGCACCCTCAAATGCTAGTGGTGTGAACGGGCCGACCCGACGTGGGAACATTCGCCGCAAGCGATGGTGCTGGCGATCGGTGGGCTCCTCTGCGTGGCGGGCCTCGTCCTTCTTCTTAACGTAGGCGGCGCGGCCGACATCGTCATGCGCCGCGTCACGTCGCAGCCCTTGGGGGAGCTGGCACCGGGCTTCGCCGCCTCCCGCCGCGGCTTCCAGACCTACGCCACGCTGGTCATCGCCATCGGCGTGTTCGCGGTCGGGCTGGGCGTCGCCGGCTCGTCCGCTTTGATCGGCGCCGGCCTCATGGTGCTGGGCGGGATCGCGTTCGTGGGGGCGTCGGTGATCGCAATCGCAGGAGAAGTGAGAACCTACCGAGCCCTCAAGCGCTGATTAGAGCGCGCGGCGCCCCGCCAGGGCCACGGCCAGACCCACGATTGCGGCCGTGTCCGCTCGCAGGTTGCGCGGCCCAAGGCCGGCCTTGATGGCCACGAGCGCGAGCTCGCGCTCGGACCACCCGCCCTCCGGACCGACCAACAGCGTGAGGTCTCGAGGCTCGGTCAGGTCGGCCAGGTCGACTGGAGCGCCCCGCACCAGCAGCACCGGATGCTGCGCGGCCGAAAGCACCACCTCGAGGGTTGACGGCCCCTCTACCAGCGGGATCCTCAGCCGGCCGGCGAGCATGGCCGCCTCGCGACAGATCGTGTTCCAGCGCTCGGCCTTGGCGCCCCGGGCCACGCTGCGATCCGCGTGGAAGACGTGAAATCCAGAGGCGCCGACCTCGGTGCACCGCGACAGAACAACTTCCAGTGCGGGCGCCGGCAATTGCGCGATCGCGATCGTGATCCGCGCTTGCGGCTCGGGGTGATGCTCGACCTGAGCGACGATCACGCCCTCGACGCGCTCGGGCGAGACCTGGTCCAGACGGACCGTGAGCAGGAATCCATCTGGATCGACGACGTCGATCTCCTCCCCCACCCGCGCACGGAGCGATCGGGCGAGGTGGCGGGCGTCGCCGCCGACGATTACGGCCCGCCCGCCCTCACGGCTGGCAAAGAACGACGGCAAGCTACCCCGGCTGCATGCTGAACGTTTCGTAGACCGCGATCTGTCCCTCGCTCTTGAGGATCGGGCAGCCTTTCGCCATCTTGGTCGCCTTGTCCAGGGTGGCCGCTTCGACGATCGTGTAGCCCGTGGCCCGCTGTCCGATCGGCCCCTTGGCCACCGTGCCATCAGCCTTGACCTTGTTCACGGCACCTGAAAACGGGTTGCCCATGTCGACGACCGCGGGTCCCAGCTTCGTGTACCAGTTGCCCCACTGCTTGAGGACCCTGGCTTGCGCGGCCGGCGTCTCGGGCATGCCACCGCCGTAGAAGACGAGCAGATATTTCGCCACCCTTCACTCCCTCCCGTTGTCTTGCGGACGTAAACCGCAGTCAGACTAGCGCGTCCGCGCGCAGCTTCGCGAGTGTCGTCAAGGCTTTTTCGAGACGCGCCCGGTTCGCGTGGTCGTTGAGCCAGCGGCTTTGGCCCGACGGGTGCGGCAGCGGGACCATGACGGGCCGTTCGCCAAACCTCCGGCCAACTCTCGACTCCAATGTGCCGGGCCCGAGAAACCGCGCGATGGCCATCTGCCCGACGAGGATGAGGACGCGCGGCTTGAGCAGCTCGAGCTCCGCGTCGAGCCAGTGCGCACAGTTGGCCACGGCCGCGGGCGGGGGCCGGAGGTCGCCTGTGCCCGCGCGGTTGCGACCGGGGAAGCAGCGCATCAGTGCCGCGATATAGGTGAGGCGTCGGAACTCCTCGGCGCTCGAGAAGCCGGCGCGCAGCATCCAGCGGTCGAGCTCCTTGCCCGCGCGGCCAGAGAACGGCCGGCGCGATTCCCGTTCAGCAGGTCCGGGCGCCTGCCCCACGAGAAAAAAGGGCGCTCCCCATCCCCCTGAGAAGGTGGGATTGGCCTCGGGGATGATGCGGGCGTCGACGCAGGCGCGGCAGTCACGACAGGCCGCCTGGAGTTCGCGCAGTGCGGCGGGACCACGAAGCGTCATGTGTTGACGCTACATGCTCCGATCCCAAAGGCCGGTACTATCCAAGGCAATGGGCCCCACCCGGCAGCAGGTCCTCGACGTGCTCGCCACCATCCAGGACCCCGACCTGGGTCGCGACGTCGTCAGCCTGGGGATGATCAAGGAGCTCGAGGTCAGCCCGCAGGGCAAGATCAGCTTTACCTTCGAGCTGACGACCCCCGCATGCCCGGTCCGCGATCGCTTCAAGACCCAGGCCCAGGATCTCGTCGGTGACATTCCCGGCGTGACAGAGGTCGAGGTCCGCATGACCGCCAACGTTCGTCCCGCCTTCATGCGACCCAAGCCTTCGGAGATCCTCCCCGGCGTCAAGCAGACGATCGCGATCGCGTCAGGAAAGGGCGGCGTCGGCAAGTCCACGGTCGCCGTCAACATCGCCGCCGCGCTGCGCAAGGCCGGTGCCGAGGTCGGGCTGCTCGACGCAGACATCTACGGACCGTCGGTGCCCGCCATGACCGGATCGCGCAGCGTGCCGGAGCAGGTCAACGGCCGATTAAAGCCGATCGAGGCGCACGGATTGAAGTTGATGTCCTTCGGCCATATCTACCCGGGCGAGCAGCCCACCATCTATCGCGGGCCGATGGTCGGCAAGGCGATCGAGGCGATGATGGTGCAGGTCGATTGGGGACGGCTCGACTACCTCGTCATCGACCTCCCGCCTGGCACCGGCGACGCATCGCTCACGCTCGCGCAGGCAGTGCCGCTCACCGGGGTGGCGATCGTATGCACGCCGCAGGACGTCGCCACCGACATCGCGGTCAAGGCCCTGCAGATGTTTCGCAAGCTCAATGTCACCCCGCTCGGTCTGATCGAGAACATGAGCTGGTACATCTGCCCGAGTTGCGGGCATCGACACGAGATCTTCAGCCACGGCGGCGCCGAGGCTGCGGCGCAGCGATTGGGAGTGCCGTTTCTCGGCGCCATCCCACTCGAAGAGTCGATTCGCGAAGATGCCGACAAAGGCACGCCGGTCGTGATCTCTCGACCCGACTCGGCGGGAGCGCGAGCCTTCATGGAAATCGCCTCGCAGGTCGCGGCCCGCACGTCGATTCAGTCGTTCCGCCAGCTGCCCGTCATCAACGTCCGGTAAAGGGCAACCCTGAAAGACCCCGACGCCTATCCGCTCACAGTCGATGTCGACCGCGAACGCCAGGTCATGGTCATCGCATGGGAGGACGGTCACCGCAGCACCTATTCCGCTGAGGGTTTGCGCTGGGCGTGTCCGTGCGCAGAGTGTCGCGGCGAGGCCGGCGTCCCTGGACGTCTCGCTCGCGTCAAGCACCTCGACCCCAATGAGCTGCGCGTGCAGGACGTGACGCTGGTCGGCCAGTACGCACTGCAGGTTGCATTCGAAAGCGGCCACGCGACCGGTCTCTACACGTTCGTCCTGCTCCGGGCTCTTTGCGATTGCGCCGAGTGCCAGGCGCGGAAGGCGGCCAGGTAGTCGGGGTCCCGGTGCCCGGCACCTTCGTGGGATAATCCCCGCGCTCCGTTGTCCTTCCCTACGTCAATGCAAGAAACCGAGCCCTGGGCAGTCGCGGCCTCTGCCCGAAGGCGCAGCCGGCGCCGGCGCCGGATCGCAATCCGAGGCTGGATCGCGCTCGGCGCGCTGGTTGCCGTCGCGCTGACCGCGGGCGGCGGCGTCCTCGCTTACGAGAACACGCTTCCGACTTCGGTCGGCTTGAATCTCAAGAATGGCGTGAAGGACGTCCCCGTCTACTCGCATCTGGTGCTCACCTTCAGCCGCGCGGTGGCCCCCACCACGCTCGGGTCTGCGTTCTCGATCGTGCCCGCCACGGATGGGACGCTGACCGCGCGGTCGGGCCAGACGCAGTACGAATGGGCGCCGTCGAAGCCGCTAGACGACCTCACCACCTACACGGTGACGTTGACCCCGATGACGGACCAGAGTCAGCACCGCGTTCCGGGCGGGCGTTGGACCTTCACCACCAACATCGTGCCGAGAATCTCGTCGGTGACAGGCTCGGCCGGTGCCGCCCTGACCGATGGCTCTGAGATCGACCCTGGAACGCCGCTCACGATCAACTTCAACGACGCCATGGAGCCGTCGACCCTCAACGTCACGGTCGCGGGCAAGCCGGCCAATCTCAAATGGGCCGGCGACAGTCGCAGCGCCACGCTGTCCACGCAGGGTATGCCTTCCGGACCGCTCGTTCTGGCGATGGGGCCCGGCGGAGCGGATCAGACAGGGCACCACGTGGTCGGCACGTTCACGCTGAAGACCGGCCTTTACTACCACGATCGCGAGCACACGACGGCACTCAAGTACCCCGCATTGATCCAGGTGCCCAACGACTACTACGCACGCGACCAGAACGGGCTCCAGGCAGCCGACATGGTCTTCGAATACCTGGCCGAGGGCGGCATCACGCGCTGCACCGCGATCTTTCAGAACACACCCGACCTCATCGGCCCGATGCGCTCCAGCCGCTTCATCTCGCTGAAAATCGCCCGGCACTATGACGGCTTGCTGTTCCAGTCGGGTGAGTCACAGGCCACCGCATCGGCCGCCGCCGCGGATCCGGTGCCGCAGTTCTTCGACACGATCGGATACACGTATCGAACCAACGCTCGGTACGCGCCCGACAACCTGATGATCAGCGGCGACAACGTACGCGCGGCCGAACAGAACTACTTTTCCGGCATCCCGGCCTTTACTTTGCCCAAGGCGAGGCCAGACCTCAGCGGCGGCTCGGGGGCCGGCACTGTCACCGTCGATGAGCACAACTCCGTTTACAGCTATGACCCCATCATGGGCACCTACCAGAAGACCGAGGAGGGGCATGCGTATCAGGACGCCAGCCTCCACCAGCCGCTGCGGATCGAGATGCTGATCGTCATCCATACCGCCGAGCGGCTCGTCAACGTCGGCGATGGACACGGCGCTCACATTCACGACTTCGACCTCGACTCCGGTGGCGCGGTGGGGATCTACTACAAGGGGCTGGGGTACTCCGGAACCTGGAGCGCTCCCAACGGCCACGGGCCGCTGACGTTCAAGCTCGACAGCGGTCAGGTCGTGACCCTGCCGACGGGCCTGGTCTGGATCGACGTTACGGCTTAGTTAAGCTCGCGCGGCGTCCTTGAGCGAAGAGACGTAAGCGGCAGCCGCGACCGCCGCCGTGGTGCCATCGCCCACCGCGGTCGCGATCTGCTTCGTCAGTTGGGCCCGGACGTCGCCCACCGCCCAGATCCCCGGCTCAGACGTCTGCAGGTTTCGGTCCGTGAGGATGTACCCGGCCTCGTCGTGGTCGACGTGAAACTTGAACAGCCCTGAGTTGGGAACGAACCCGATGAAGATGAACACACCCCCGACGGGCAGCTCCTTGGTCGAGCCGTACTGGTCGTATTTGACCGACTGCACCTTCCCGTTGCCCACGATCTCTTTCACTCCCGCCTCGAGGATGAACTCAATCTTCGGGTTGGCGCGCGCCCGGTCGATGAGGATCGGTTGGGCCCGTAGGCTGTCACGGCGATGCAGGATGTATACCTTCTTCGCGTAGCGCGTGAGGAAGTCGCCTTCCTCGACGGCAGCGTCGCCACCGCCGACGACGGCCAGCTCTTCGCCCTTGAAGAAGGCGCCGTCGCAGACCGCGCAGTAGCTGACGCCTCGGCCCTGGAACTCCTTTTCTCCGGCTACGCCCAGGTAGCGGGGCAGGCCGCCGGCGGCCATGATCAGGGCGGGTGTCCGGATCTCCTCCCCCGAGTCCATGCGGATGACCTTGGTGGACCCGTCCTTGTCGATCTCCTTGACCGGCTCGAACTCGCGCACCTCGAGGCCGAACTTGCGGGCGTGGTCGCCCATCTTGGTGGCCAGCTCCGTGCCCAGGACCGACTCGAAGCCTGGGTAGTCCTCGACCAGCTCGGTGTTGAGCAGCTGGCCGCCGAGCGGCCCGCGGTCCAGGAGCAGGGTCTTGAGGTTCATGCGGGCCGTGTACAGGCCCGCCGCGAGCCCAGCGGGCCCGCCGCCGACGATGACCACGTCGTATTGGCTCATTGCATCAGTTCCAATAGGGGGAGGTGAGGTCCGTATTCCGAACTCATGTGTCCTGCGCCGGAGGTCCGAAGCATATTCGCGGCACTGGCGGCCGGAGCCAAGGAAGGGGTGGCGCGCCGAGGAGCGCATCTTTCGATGCGTGACGAGGCAGCGCCAGGGCCCCCTGACGCCGGCTTCAGCGCCTCTCTCGGGGCCCCCGCGGAATCGCCAGATTCCATGGGGTGAGACGGCGCCCGGCCGCCCGGGCCGATGAAGATGCGAGGAGCTTCCGGCCGCAGGACACCATCCCTAGCCAAACTTGAACTGGGCGCCGTAGCCCCCCCGGGGGCTGTGACAGGCGATGTTGTCGTACGGGCAGCCGATCGAGCAGGCGCCGCACTCGATGCAGTTGCCGGAGCTGACCAGCGTCTTCTTCTGCTCCTCGTTCCACTCATAGACGCCGGCCGGACAGAAATGGGTGCAGTACTTGCCCTTGCAGTCGTGGGCGCAAACCGCCTGGTCGGTGATCTCGATGTGAGGATGGCCCGTGTCCTCTTTGTACTTGACGGTGAACAGCTTCTCGGTGAGCTTCTGCATCCCTCGGAAGTTTAGCCCGCGCCGAAGCGCTCCCAGACCCGGCACATCAACCGGATCACGTTGATGTAGTCGGCGGCGTGGATGTTCTCGTTGGGCGCATGGATGCGGTTGTCCGGACGGCCGACGCCGACCGGCAGCACGGTCGGCACCCCCAGGTCGGCGACCACAGGGTGCATCGGGCCGGTGGCCTGCATGAACGGCCACAGGATGGGCTCGCCATGAAGATCGTTGACGCACTCGATCACGCTCCGCGCCACCTCGGAACTGGGGTCGGAGCGCGCCGGCTTCTCCCCGTCGTGCCAGACGATCTCGACCTTCTCGAAACCGTGGGCGTCGAAGTGCTTGCGCAGGCCCGCGAGGATCTCATCGGGATCCTGGTCCGGGATGAGCCTGAAGTCGAGCTTGGCGGTCGCCTCGGCCGGGAGCACGGTTTTCGACCCCTGGCCCTGGTAACCGGTGGTGATCCCGGCGATGTTGCACGTGGGTGTGAACAGCAGCTGTTCGATGACGTGCTCGGGCGTGGGGTCGCGAATGAGGCGGTCGAAACCGACCAGCTTTCTTCGCTGCTCGACCTCCGGGTCGATCTTGGCCATCATCTGCCGGTCGGCATCGGTGGGCTCGAGCACGCGATCGTAAAAGCCATCGATGCGGATGTTCATGTCTTGGTCCCGCAGGCTGGCGAGCGCCTCGACGAGGTACATGGCCGCCGGCGGATAGATGGACGCGAGGCCCGAATGCTGGTCGTAGCTGAGCAGCTTCACCCGCAGCTGGACGTAGAGGAGGCCGCGGCACCCGAACTGCAGGGTGGGCCGCCCAGCCTCGTCGAAGGACGCGCCCGACTCCCACAGGCAGCCGTCGGCGCGCAGCTTGTCCGCGTGCTTGTGGGCGATCTTCTCGAAGGTCTTGGAGCCGATCTCCTCCTCACCCTCGACCAGGAAACGGAGCGTCACCGGCATCTCGCCCAGCCCCTTGAGCGTCTCCAGCGCGTGGATCCTCGCCATCACGTCTGCCTTGTCGTCGGCCACGCCGCGGGCGATGATGCGCCCGTCCTTCTCGACGGGCTTGAACGGGTCCGAGTCCCAGAGCTCGATCGGGTCGACCGGCTGGACGTCGTAGTGCTGGTAGAGCAGCAGCTTGCGCCGGCCGGCGCCCGGCACCTCGGCGTACAGCGCGGGCATGCCGCCTTCGTCGAAGGTCTCGACCCGGTCCGTGAAGCGGCCCAGCCGCTCGGCGATCCAGTCGCGAGCCGGCTGCACAGCTTCGAGCCCATGGTTCGATACGCTCGGAAAGGCGCAGAGCTCTTCGAGCTCCTCGATGAAGCGTCGGGAGTTCTTTTCGATGTAGGTGTCGACGGCGCTGGTTGAGATCACACGTTCATTGTTGCGTAACCTAGGAGCCATGGGCGAGAGCGAATTTCACTTCTCACCGCGACCCAACCGCGCGCACGAGATCAAGTGGCGCGGGTGGTCCGAGGAGGCTTTCGCGGAGGCGAGCAAGCTCGACCGCCCCATCCTGCTTTCGATATCCGCGGTGTGGTGCCACTGGTGCCACGTCATGGATGAGACGACCTACTCGAATTCCGGCGTCATCGACCTCATCAATCGCGAGTACGTCCCGATCCGCGTGGACAACGACGTGAGGCCCGACATCAACCAGCGCTACAACATGGGCGGCTGGCCGACCACGGCGTTTCTCACCTCCTCAGGTGACATCCTCACCGGCGCCACCTACCTGCCCGCCGACCAGATGGCCGACGCCCTTGCGCGCGTGGCCGGCTATTACCGGACGAACCAGCCTGAGATCGCCAACCGAGTGCTGGAAGGACGTAAGCGCGCCGGCTCGGGCGTCGCACGCAGCGCCGGCACGCTCGCGGACGGAATCGTCGATGAGGTCGTCGAGGCGGTGAAGAATGCCTACGACCCCGAATACGGGGGCTTCGGATCGGCCCCCAAGTTTCCGCAGACCGATGCCATCCTCCTGCTCCTGGAGCAGGCGCAGCTGGACGCGGACCCCGAGCTCCGCGCAATGGCGACCCACACGCTCGAGATGATGGCCGCCGGCGGCACCTACGACCACGTGGAGGGCGGCTTCTTCCGCTACTCGACCACGCAGGACTGGAGCGTGCCTCATTTCGAGAAGATGCTCGAGGACCACGCCGGCCTTGTGAACGCGCTGGCGCTCGCCGGCTTGCAGGACGCGCTCGATGCGACCACCGGCTACCTCGACAGGGTTCTGCGCGATCCGGTCACGGGCCTGTACGCCGGCAGCCAGGACGCGGACGAGGATTACTACTCGCTCGATGCCGGCGGGCGAGCGCAGGCCGACGCCCCCTACGTCGACCGCCGCATCTACACGTCCTGGAACGCGTCGCTGGCGATCGCCTACCTGGATGCCGCCGCTCGATGCGATCGGCCCGCCCTGCGCGACCATGCGGCTGTGCTGCTGGAGCGCCTGTTCAAGGATCGGTACCGAACGGCCGCCGGGCTCACCCACTCCGACGGCGTCGCCGGCCAGTTGCCCGACCAGGTTTGGGGGCTGTGGGCCGCCGTGCGCGCGCACCAGGCCGGACTTGGCGGTCACTGGCTCACGGCCGCTCGCGACATCGCCCAACACCTCGAGGATCGCTACGCCGATCCCGAGCTGGGCGGCTACTTCGACCATGCGGGCGCCGAACAGCTCGGCCGGCTGAGCGAGCGCATCAAGCCACTGGTCGAAAACTCGATCGCCGCGATGGCGCTCGTCGAGCTGGACGAGCTGGTGGGTGATCCCGACCAGCCGTTTGCGGCTCGCGCGCGCCGAGCGCTCGAATCAGTGGCGGCGTTGCCGCGCCAGTACGGCCTGATGGCGTCGGTCTTCGCGCGCGCGCTCGACCGGTTGCGACACACGGTCAAGGTGAGCACCGGCAATCCGCAGCTCGCCCGGGCAGCGCTGCTCGCGCATCCGTACGCGGTGATCGAGCCCAATGACGACGACCGCGCAGTGGTGTGCGTCGGGACCATATGCTTGGCCCCGGTGTCGACACCAGCGGCGGTCGGCGAGGCGATCCAAGAAGCCCGCCAAACGCGTGCCTGAGTCCAGGCGCCACTTCGCTCGGCGCGTCAACAAGGCGCTTGACGACCCCAAGCTGCAGGGCGCCCTCATCCAGGCGATGACCGGCTTGCGGAGCCGGCGCGAGGCAGGGTTCAAGAGCTTCGACTTCGCCACCGGCCGCGCTGACCTCAAGCAGCGCCGCCTCGCCAACCTCGAGCGCCTGCCTGAGCTGGTGGAGCGCTTCACCGAACGCCTCGAGGCGGTGGGAGGCAAAGTCCACTTCGCAAAGGACGCGGCCGCGGCCAGAGAGATCATCGGACAGATCTGCTGGAATGCCGCCGGCGGTCAGCACCGTCCGGTGGTGACCAAGGTCAAGTCGATGGCGAGCGAAGAGATCGAGCTCAATCCTTATCTCGAGTCGCTGGGCATGGAAGTCGTCGAGACCGACCTGGGCGAGCGGATGGTCCAGCTCACGCACACCCATCCCTCACACATCATCGCCCCCGCCATCCACCTCACCAAGGAGGACGCGGCGCGGGTGTTCGGGACGGAGCCGACGGTGGAGGCGATCCAGGCTCACGCCAGAGACTCGCTGCGCCAGAAGTTCATCAGCGCCGCGGTCGGCATCAGCGGCGCCAACCTGGCGATCGCTGAGACAGGCACCATCATGCTCGTCACCAACGAGGGCAACGCGGACCTCACCGTCACGCTGCCTCCGGTGCACATCGCGTTGTTCGGCATCGACAAGATCGTGGCTTCCCTCGATGACGCGGTCGCGGTGCTGCGCATGCTGCCGCGCAGCGGCACCGGTCAGATCATGACCAGCTACGTGAACTGGATCACGGGTCCTTCTCGTTCGGCCGACATCGAGCAGTCATTGACGATCGGTGTCCACGGGCCGCGCGAGATGCACTGCGTGATCCTCGACAACGGCCGCGAGGAGATGCGCGCCGATCCTGTCTTTCAAGACGCGCTCACGTGCATCAGGTGCGGCGCTTGCTCGAACGCCTGCCCTCCATTCATGGCTGTGGGCGGCCACCAGTTCGGGCACATCTACAACGGCCCGATCGGGCTCGTGCTCACGCCGTTTCATCACGGCCTCGACGAAGCCGATCTGCCCAACACGCTGTGCACTCAGTGCAATGCATGCCAGGAGATCTGCCCGGTCGACATCCCGCTGCCGCGCCAGATCCTCGAGCACCGGCGCAAGGGCCGGAAGTCGCTGCGGAAGAGAGCGCTACTCGGCGTCTGGGAGCGGCCGGAGCTGGCCGACCGCATGCTCCGCGCCGGCGCTCCGTTCAGCGGGCTGGTACCGGGGACGCCACGGCTCGCACGTACGCCGTACCGAGATATGGCGCCGGCCGACGGCGAGGGAGCAGGCGAACCGCTGACGATCTTTGCCTCCTGCATGGTCGACCGCATGCAGCCGGAGTCGGCGGTCGCGCTCCAGCGCATCGCCGAGGCGGCGGGCTACAGGGTTGAGTTTCCCAAGGGTCAGTGGTGTTGCGGCCTGATCGCCGCCAACGCCGGCGACTTCAAGGGCGCCAACGAATTGACTACAAGGCTTGGCGAAAGCCTTCGAGATTCCAAGGGTCTGATCGTCACCCCGTCCGCGTCGTGCTTTGGCGCATTCACGATCGACGCTCCGGAATGGGGTTCACCCGCCGACGAGCCCCTCCGGGCTAGATTCCGCGACTCGACGCGATTCGCGCTCGAGCTTCTCGCACGCCGTCCGGAGCTCGTGAGCACCGATCAGATGAGCCTGAAGATTGCTTACCACGACTCCTGCCAGACACTCCGCCAGCTCGGGCTCAAGAGCGAACCCCGACAGCTCCTCGACATCGCCGGTTACGAGGTTGTGGACCTCCCCGACATCGCCAACTGCTGCGGGTTCGGCGGCACGTTCAGCCTCGAGTGGCCACGCGTGGCGGATCGGCTGGCGCAGTGGAAGCTCGACGCGATCGCCAAGACCGGCTGCACCGTGGTTGCCTCTGACAACCCCGGCTGCCTGATGCACATCGCCGCCGCCGCCCGCCGGCGTGGGCTGAACCTACGGGTGGCGCATGTGCTGGAGCTGGTCGCCGAACACCTGGCTACTCTATGAGGAACTCATGACAGGGCCGGCGCGTTAAGACCAGGTAATGGGCATCCTCGAGACCATCAACTCGCCCGAAGATCTCCGGCGCCTCGATCAACCGCAGCTGGCGCAGCTTGCTCAGGAGGTGCGCGCGTTCCTCGTCGAACAGACATCGAAGAGCGGCGGCCACCTCTCCCCCAATCTCGGGGTCGTCGAGCTGACCTTTGCTCTGCACCGTGTGTTCGAAAGCCCCCAGGACGCGATCGTATGGGACACCGGCCACCAGGCATACGTGCACAAGATCGTCACCGGCCGGGCCCGAGATTTCGCGCGGCTCCGCCAGGCGGGCGGACTGTCCGGTTACCCGTCGCGCCAGGAGTCCGAGCACGACCTGGTCGAGAACAGCCATGCCTCCACCTCATTGAGCTATGCGCTCGGCATCGCCGAGGCGCGGCTGCGCAAGAAGAAAGCCGGTCATGTCGTGGCCGTCATCGGCGATGGAGCTCTGACCGGAGGCATGGCTTACGAGGCGCTCAACCAGATCGCGCACCTGCAGCCGCCGAACCTGATCATCGTCATCAACGACAACGGGCGCTCATACGCCCCCACCGTGGGCGGTCTGGCTCGGCACCTGTCGCAGCTCCGCATCGATCCCCGTTACGAGAGGATCAAGGTCGAGATCTCGCGCCTCCTCAGCAGCCTGCCCCTGGTCGGCTCGACCGCCGACCAGGCCGCGTATCGCGTCAAGGAAAGCCTCAAGCAGCTTCTCCAACCGTCGACCGTGTTCGAAAGCCTGGGCATCAAGTACGCGGGCGTGGTGGACGGTCACGACGAGGCCGAGCTCGAGGCGGTCTTCGCCCGCGCGAAGAAACTCCGCGAGCCGGTGGTCGTGCACGTGGTGACGGAGAAGGGCCATGGGTACGGCCCGGCCGTCGAGGACGAGATCGACAAGCTCCACGGAGTCGGCGCCTTCGATCCCCTGACCGGGCGACCGCGCTCTACCGACCTGACCTACACCGACGTTTTCGGTGAAGCGCTCATGGACGCAGCCACGCGGCGGCCCGACGTGTGCGCGATCACCGCTGCGATGGCATCGTCGACCGGGCTGCTCAATTTCGCCAAGGAATTCCCTGACCGGTTCTTCGACGTGGGCATCTGCGAGCAGCACGCGGTCACCTTTGCCGCCGGCCTCGCGATGTCGGGCATGCGGCCGGTGGTATGCATCTACTCCACGTTCCTGGCTCGAGCGTTTGACCAGACGATCATGGACGTGGCCCTGCACAAGCTCCCAGTCGTGTTTGTGATCGACCGCGCCGGCGTCACCGGGCCGGACGGCTCATCTCATCACGGCGTGTTCGACCTTTCGTATCTCCGCCTCATTCCAAACCTGAAGGTGGCCGCGCCGGCGGACGCCACGGAGCTGTGCGCCTTGCTGGAGACAGCCCTTGACCTGGACGGCCCCATCGCCATCCGATATCCGAAAGGGCCGGTTCCGTCGACGCCGGACCTGCCCGCGGAGCCGCTGCCTGTCGGTCGCTGGGAGGAGCGTCGCAAAGGTTCCGATGCGGCCATCTTCGCGGTCGGGCGGATGGTCGAGGTCGCGACCGAGGCGGCCGAACGACTGGCCCTCCAGGGCATCGAGTGCACCGTCGTCAACGCGCGCTGGATCAAGCCGGTCGATCCGCGGATCGTCGATTGGGCCAGGCGCCATCCGATCGTGATGACGGTCGAAGACAACGTGGGCGCAGGAGGCTTCGGAGGCGCGGTGCTCGAGGCGCTGGCCCCGCACGGCTTGGCCGGCCGGGTGCGAAACCTCGCGCTGCCGGACCAGTTCCTGGCTCAGGGCAAAGCCGCCGACATCCTCAGGGAGAACGGCCTCGACGCCGCCGGCATCGCGCAGGCAACCTACAACGCGATCAAGAGCTCGGTCCCAAGCGAGACCGGGAGCGGTTCCTAGAGTTTCTTTCTGCCGGCGAAACCCTCACCGACCCGGTGCCAGTGCTCGACGCGCTCCTCCCCGAGCTTCCAGCAAAGCTCGATGAGCTCGCCATCCCGATAGGAGGGAAAGTCGATCAAGCCCTCCAGCGGTCCCTTGAGCTGAATGCCCATTCCGTTGAGGCTGGCCACGGCCTTGAGAAGCTCCAACTCGGCACCGCCCACCGCGTCACGAGCCTGCTGATGCCGGTCGCGATCCTCGGCGCCTGCGCCGGCTCGTTTCGACTCGTACTCCGCGATGCGGGCCTGGTCTTCCAGCTCGGGCAGCAGCGCCGACAGCTCCGCGATCTGGGCGACGACCCTCCGCACACGAGGCAGCTCGCTGTTCGCCTCTTCGACGGTGTATGTGCGGAGCCTTTGCACAGGTCAACGATATAGCAGCAGACTTGCCGCATGAATGCGTTCCAAGCGATGGACGCCGAAGAGATTCGCCGCCGGATCGACGGTGCGCAAGTGGCACGCCTGGCCACGGTCGGCCGTGACGGCCGGCCGCACATCGTGCCGATCACTTTCGCGCTGGATGACGACACCATCTACTTCGCGGTCGACTTCAAGCCGAAAAAGACCGCGGATCTTCAGCGCCTCCGCAACATCGAGTCGAATCCATCCGTATCCGTGCTGGTCGATCACTACGAAGACGACTGGACCAAGCTCTGGTGGGTGCGCGTCGACGGAGGCGCGCGCATCGTGATCGACGGCGCCGTGTTCGAAAAAGGAATCGCGCTCCTGGCCCAGCGGTACGCGGCATATAGATCGGCGCGGCCGGCGGGTCCGGTGGTCGCAATCGCGGTCGAGCGCATGACCGGCTGGTCGGCTTCGTGACGCGGGGGTGTTGGCTCAAATGCGCAGCAGCTCAGGCTGCGCCTGCTTGACCGGATATCGGAGTGGAAGCGCCGTCTCCACGAATATGCCCATCGGGTGAGTCTCGGGGCTGCGTCCGGCCATCGTGGCCGTCCAGGTCACGGCGTAGCGCACCGATGCCCGCACGATGTATCCGTCCTGCGCATGCGCCTCGAACACGTGCGTGATGGACGAGGGTTGAGGATACGGCCGGCCGTAGCCTGACGGGCCTACGAGGTCGGCGATGCCGCCGTCGCCGAAATCCCAGGTGGCCGACTCGGGTGTCGCCGTGATGGCGTAATCGTTGCCGCCGGTGATTTCGTGAATCGTGACCGCATGGGGCGCCGGATCCAGCCAGAACCACGAGTCCAGTCCGACGAGTCCGACCCCGGCGGGGTTGGCCGCGACGCGGGTGGCAAGTGCTGTCCACGGTGGCATCGGCGGCGTGGCCAGGGCTCGCGAGCACACTGCCTGCTCAGGACTGGCGTTCTGGACCCTGTCGAACGCCTGGACGTGAATGCACGCGACGTCCAGCGGCGACATGCCCGCCTGCGTCACGACTCGCGGTTCGACGGTTGCTTGCAACTGCAGCGGCTGCGAGCTGCCATTCATCGTGACCCATGAGGTGTAGCGGTCCATGCCGGCGGCAAAGTAGTCGGCGCCGGCGCCATCGCCCAGGTCGACCACAGGGTCCCACGTGAAGGCCACCGAGTTGGTGGATACGCGCAACACCTGCGGTCGGGGCGATTGTGGCGGCACGGAATCGACGTAGATGTCGACGACCGGATAGCCGTACTGATCCGCCATGTATGGAGGCGGCGACTCGCTCCCGTAGCGGCCCAACCCGCACTCTCCGCCAAAGGTCCAGTTGTAGTACGCGATGAACTGCTTCGCGTGCCCGTGCACTGCCCATCCGTTGTCGGCAAAGTTCCAGTGGTAGTGGTTTGGATAGTCCTCGTGGAGGAGCCTGACCCAGCCGGACGCATCGCCGGCCGTGCCCCTGAAGTCACCGTAGAAGTATCCGTACCAATCGTCGTAGCCCGGATTGGGGTGGAAGCCGTAAAAGGTGTCCCGCTCCGGGTTCATGCCCACGAGAGGGTCGTTGGTGACGATTTTCGCGGTCCACATGTCGGAATGGTTCGTGCACCAGCCGGGCGGGTCGCCGTAACGCGGACTTCCCCACGCCGAGCTTCCCACCACCGGCGACGGGAAGAGTCCCATTGCCATCCCAAGCACGATCGCGAGCGCCCGCCGCATATCGCCAACCTAGCCAGGCACGCCCGGGCCTTGAACCCAGGTCGTTAACAAATGGCACTTGACGAGACTGTGTGTCTCGTCTAGTATCGTGGTCGATGGCGCGGGGGGCCCGAGAGCGCATCCTCACGGGGGCGCGCGGCCTGCTCGCCGAAGGAGACATCCCGACGGTGAGGCAGGTCACAGCAGCGGCCGGCGTGTCGAAGGCCAGCTTTTACCGCGCCTTCGACTCCCATCGCGCCCTTTTGGAGGCCCTGCAGGTGGAGCCGGAGCCGGCAGCCAGAGAGCGCATCCTCGAATCCGCGCTGGCCATAGTGGGCGCCGGCGGGCTGACCGCGCTGTCGATGGACGAGCTGGCGGTCCGTGCCGCCGTCTCGAGGGCGACGCTCTACCGCCTCTTCCCCGGCAAGCCGGCCCTTTTCACGAGCCTTCTGCGGACCTACACCCCGCTCGAGCCGGTGAGCCGCCTCGCCAACTCGATGCAAGACCAGCCGCCCGAGGTTGTGATGCCGGAAATCGCCCGTGCGGTTTTTCGCAGCCTGAATGGTTCTGGGGCGCCTGGGATCGGACTGCTTCGGGCAATCTTTTTGGAGGTCACCTCCCTGAGTCCCGATGCTGAGGAAGCCGCTCGCGACCTCGTCGCGACGATCTTCGGCTCCGTGGGCGCTTATGTCATGGCTCAGATGGCGGCGGGCCGGCTGCGCATGATGCACCCGCTGCTGGCGCTGCAAGCGTTCATCGGTCCGATCTTCTTTCACCTGCTGGCCCGATCGCTGGCTGAGCGGGTCGCGGGATTTGACATTGACGGCGAGCAAGCAGTCGTTCTGCTCGCGGACAACTGGTTGCGCGCGATGAGACCGGATCAGGAGGGAGTCGCCAATGGCTGAAACAATCGCCGTCGACGTCGAAGGCGTGCGCAAGAACTTCGGAGGATTGCGCGCGCTGGATGGGGTCAATCTGCACATCAAGACGGGCGAGATCTACGGACTGCTCGGCCCGAACGGAGCCGGCAAGACCACGCTCATCCGCGCGATCGTCGGACTGGTGGCGCCCGATGCCGGGACGGTCACCGTGCTCGGCCGGCGAATGCCTGATGTCGAAAACCTGCGCAACGTCGGCTACATGACGCAGCAAGCCGCCCTCTATCCGGGACTGTCGGTCGAGGAGAACGTCGAGTTCTTTGCCGCGATCAACGGCGCCGACGAGCAGGGCGTGACCGATGCGCTGAAGCTCGTCAGGCTCGACGATCGGCGCAAGTCGGTGGTGGCGACGATAAGCGGAGGCATGCGTCAGCGGTGCTCGCTGGCTTGCGCGCTCGTGCACAAGCCGAAGCTGCTGCTGCTCGATGAGCCCACCGTGGGCGTCGATCCTCAGCTGCGCGTCCAGTTCTGGGAGGACTTTCGCAGGATGGCGGAGAACGGCACCACGATCATCGTTTCCAGCCACGTCATGGACGAGGCGGAGCGCTGCCAGCGGCTGGGCTTGATCCAGTACGGAAGGCTGCTCGCGGAGGGCAGCCCGAACGAGGTCCGGGCGCAAGCCGGCACGAGCAACCTTGAAGAAGCGTTCTTGAAACTCGCCGGCGAGAGCCCCTCATGAGCGGGCACCGAGTCGCCGCCATCACGCGCAGGCTGCTGCAACAGTTCCGCCGCGACCGCAGGACCCTGGCCCTGCTGTTCGTCGCGCCCATCGTCATCCTCGGGCTGCTCGGTTACCTGATCCGGGGGTCGTCGTCTTCGCCCGCGGTCGGCATCGCGAATGACGACACAGGCCCGCTGGGTGCCATGTTCGCCTCGACTCTCGAGCGCTCGAGCTTGATCAGCGCGACCACGATCCAGGCGTCAGACGGCGATGGCAGGCTCAAGGATGGATCGCTCGTGGCGTACATCGTTTTTCCTTCTGATTTCAGCTCGCGCGCCCAGTCCGGGACGATCGCTCCTGAAGTGCATCTCGAGGGTTCCCAGCCGGGCACGTCGGCTCCGGTTCTGCAGGCCCTTCAACAAGCGCTTACGTCGGTAGCCGCCACCGGGCCTGTGCACTTCGAACCGCAGGTCCATTACCTGTATGGGGGTCCAGGGTTCGACACGCTTGATTACTTCGGCGCGGCTTTCATCGGCCTGGTGGTCTTCTTCCTCGTGTTCGTCATCACCATCGTCGCCTTCCTGAACGAGCGCTCGCAAGGCACGCTGGAGCGGCTGATGGCGAGCCCACTGCGCCGGGGCGAGATCGTGGTCGGCTACATGCTGGGGTTCACGGTGCTGGCGCTCATCCAATCCGTGGAGGTGCTGGTGTTCTCCCTGGCCGTGCTCAAGGTACACAACCAGGGCAACGTGCTCTTGATCTTTGGCATCGAGGCGCTGATGGCGCTGACCGCCGTCAATCTCGGGATCTTCCTGAGCATGTTCGCCCGCACCGAGTTCCAGGCGGTGCAGTTCATCCCTCTTGTGATCGTGCCGCAGGTGCTGCTGTCCGGAATCCTGTTCCCGGTCTCGACCGAGCCCGGACCGCTACAGGTGGTTTCGAACGTCCTGCCCCTGACGTACGCGGTCAACGGGCTGCGGGATGTGATGGTCAAAGGGGCCGATCTGACGTGGTCCTCTCTGCAGCTAGATGTCGGAGTGGTCGCGGGGTTCTGCATCGTGCTCATCGTCGCCGGCATCGCGACCCTGAGGAGGCGCATTGCATAGGCCCTGAGGGGAGGCCCAACCCGTAAAGTGCGGGCATGATGCTCGTCTGCTCGCGACGCTGTGGCGGCCGCCTCTTCCGCGCGCTCTTTGCGGAGGTCGAGCTGGACGCCGGGGGCGAGTACCAGGCCTACCGGATCGCCCAGCACGGCTACATCTGCCTCAACTGCGGATCGCCCGCTTTCGACCTTGGCGAGGTGCCGGCGGAGATGGAGGCGGAAGCGCTGGCGGACGAGCCGAAATCGGGCGCGACGGACATCCTGTGCCCGGTGTGCGAGACGCTGGTCCAGGTCGACGCGGGTATGGAGTGCCCCAATTGCGGGGCGCCGCTCGAGGTGGCCTGAGCGTTCGCCTCAGTCGCCTTCCTCGTCCGATTCCGCACCTTTGGATCCAACCGTGCGTATGCAAAGGGGGAATTCCGCACCGTTGGCGCCAACCGCGCCTTAAAAGCGAACTCTCAACCTACCTAGGTTAGGGATGCGGTTCCGGCCAGAATCCCGAGCATCCAACGGGCCGCGTCAGCCTCACGCCGTCGGGTGGCCTCGCGCAAGATCCGGATCGCTCGCGGGGTGTCGAGGTCGTCCGCAAGCGCGTTGTTGAACTGAACCACGAGCCGGCGCCCGGCGGGAGACATACCTTTCTTGGGTCCCACCCCTCCCGATTTCGCAGTTTGAGACGGTCCCACCCCCGCCATCTCACCTGCCAACAAGACGCGTAGGCGCGCGGCCAGCCGAGCGGCCCGCGCCAGCCCCGACCAGCTGAACTCCCAGTCACGCCCGTATCGATGCGAGGCCAGATAGAGCCGCACCGCGGCCGCGGGCGCGCGCTCCAGCGCCTGGCTCACGTACACCAGGTTGCCGAGCGACTTGCTCATCTTCCGGCCCTCGTACCGGACGAGACCAGCGTGCATCCAGATGCGAGCGAAGGGAACCTTGCCTGTTAAGGACTCGGATTGGGCGCGCTCCGATTCGTGGTGGCTGAATGTCAGATCGCGACCGCCGCCGTGGATGTCGATCTGCTCGCCCAGGTAATGCATGGACATCGCCGTGCATTCGATATGCCACCCCGGCCGCCCTGGCCCAAACCGCGACGGCCAAGCCGGCTCGCCCGCCGTTGACCCACGCCACAATGGAAAGTCCAGCGCGTCACGCTTGGCACCAGGCCCGACCACGCCCAGCAAGTCCTCATGCCGCAGCTTGCTGATCATGGACCGCCGCGTCCGGCGTGACAGCTCGCCGTAACCGCGGTATTTGCTGGCATCGAAGTACAGCGCGTCGGTGTGGTACCCGTAGCCGGCATCGTGCAGGCGCTCGGCCGCATGAAGGATCGGCTTGATCTCATCCGAGACTCGTGGCATGAAGTCGGGCTTTCTCCACCCAAGCGCCTCCATCTCGCGCAGATGAATCGCGGTCTCACTATCCGCCAGATCTCTCCAGTCGACGCCGTCGCGCCGCGCGCGTTCGAATAGCGGGTCATCGACATCGGTGATGTTCTGGACGTAGCGGACGCGGACGCCGGACGCCTCGATGAATCGAATCAGGATGTCGTAGGTGCAAAACGTAAATGCATGGCCCATATGCCCGGCGTCGTAAGGGGTCACTCCACACACGTAGAGCCGGACCGCCCGGCCACCCTGACCCGAACTGGGCTTCACGCCCACTTTCCGCCGGCTCAGCGTGTCGTGCACGCGAAGCTTCAGCGGAGCGTGAGGCACCGAACGTAAAGCCAGGGAAACCGCGGGCTAGTCGACCGAGCGCGAGAGAACCGAGGCGTCGGCGCGGAGCGCTTCGGCCCTGTTGGTCGTCTCCCAAGGCACGCCCAGGTCGTCCCGCCCGAAATGGCCGTAGGCGGCGGTGGGCCGGTAGATCGGTCTCATCAGGTTCATGTTCGCGATGATCGCGGCGGGCCGCAGATCGAAATGACGCCGCACCAGCTCGAGCAGCTCAGGCTCGGCCACGGAAGCAGTGCCAAACGTCTCCACCGCAACCGAGGTCGGGTGGGCGCGTCCGATCGCATACGACACCTGGACCTCGCACCGCTCGACGAGCCCGGCCGCAACCAAATTCTTGGCCACGTGCCTGGCCGCATAGGCGGCGGAGCGATCGACCTTGCTCGGGTCCTTGCCGCTGAACGCGCCGCCCCCATGGCGCGCGACCCCGCCGTAGGTGTCGACGATGATCTTGCGTCCGGTCAGCCCGGCATCGCCGGCGGGTCCGCCGACGATGAACCTGCCGCTCGGGTTGACCATGATCTTCGTGTGGGCGTCGATCAGCATGCCCTCGAGCACCGGGTTGATGACCAGCTCACGGACGCCCTCATCGATATCCTTCTGGGTCACGTTGGCAGCGTGATGTGTCGAGACGACCACGGCCTCGATCCGCTTGGGCTTACCGAATTCGTACTCGACGGTGACTTGAGTCTTGCCGTCCGGCCGCAGAAACGGTAGCGAGCCGTCCCTGCGCGTCTCCGCGAGTCGCCGCGCCAAGCGGTGCGCGAGCGAGATCGTCAACGGCATCAGCTCGGGAGTCTCGCGGCAGGCGAAGCCGATCATCATGCCCTGGTCGCCCGCCCCCTGGAGCTCGAAGGGATCGTCGTCGAGCGTGCCCTCCCGCTCTTCCAGCGAATGATTGACGCTGGCCGCGATGTCAGGCGACTGCTCCTTGAGGTAAACCTGGATGAGCGCATGGTCGGCGTCGAACCCGATGTCTTCACTGTTGTAACCGATGCCGCGGATGGTGTCGCGAATCGTTCTCTGAATGTCCAGCTCGGCATGCGTCGTGACTTCGCCGATGACCACACACAGGCCTTTCGTGATCGCGGTCTCGCAGGCCACGCGCGCGTGGGCGTCCTGCGCGAGCATTCCATCAAGCACGGCATCGGAAACCTGGTCGCACACCTTGTCGGGGTGGCCCTCGGTCACCGACTCGGATGTCAGCAGGAACGAGCGCGAAGCGCTGAAGGAAGTTGCCACAACGACCGCCAATGATATTGGGGTCAGCTGCCGTTGCGCTGTCGGCGATCCTCCGGAGCCTGTCCAAGCAGCTGGGCCTGGAGCGCGAAGATGTCGTCCAGGACCCGATCGATGCGCCGGCCCTCGAGGCGGTGGTCGGCAATGACCCCCGCGTGGTCGAGATGCCGCCGGAGCAAGGTGCCCAGGGGTCCATCCACGCGCGTGCGACCTCCAACCTGGGCCTCCTCCAGAAGTTGGAGGCAACGGTCCAACGCCAGCTGGCGCAGCCGGTGCTCGCGAACCGACATCTAGGTCCCCAGCACCTCCACCCGGCCGGCCGCGGTGACGCGCACCTTGACCTCGTTGAGCGCGGGAAGCGTGTAGGCCGGGCTGCTCGGTTTGCCGTCGTACGTGAACGAGACGGGGTGGCAAGGGCACTCGAGAAGGCTGGAGCCGCCTTCCCACCACAGCTCGCAAGGCAGGTGCGAGCACATGGAGGACACGGCCGTCACGGTTTCGCCGCGGCGAAACACGAAGGCGCCCACGGCGCCGGCCCTGACCAGCTTGCCCTGACCTTCGCTGAAATCCGCCATAGCGCCCACGTCCGTCCAGCGGCCGTTCCTCGGCACGACAGGGCTCGACGCGGAGAGCGGCAGCGGAGCTGGAGAGTAAGCGAGCTCCCTTCCGACGAGCCCGCCCGCCAGCGCACCCGCGGCGACGCCGAGTCCGGCCACGAGCGCCGCGCGTCGAGTCAATCGCGGCTCGCGAGGCGTGGAATCCAGGATTTGTGCCAGGCGGCGCCGAAAAGCCGGGCTCATCCGCTGGGGGCCCGACCGGGCGGCAGCGAGCCGTGCGGCGGCGATGATCGCTTGCTTTTCCTCGGCGTCACCCGCTCGCAGTCGCAGCCGGCGGCCGTGCAGCAGGTCGTCAACGATGCGCTCGATCCGGTTCTCCGGTTGCTCAGGCATCCGGATCAACCTTCGCCGCGGCGCGCAGGGCGCGCAACTGCATGACCTTGACGGCGCCCACGGTCGAACGCATCTCGGCAGCCACTTCCTTGAGTGAGTACCCGTGCAGGAAACGCAGCTCGAGCACCCGGCGGTAGTTGTCGCTCAGTCCGGCCAGGATCCGGCGCGCCCTCTCCGCACTCTCGTCCGACGGCGGCCCCTGGGGTACGGCCAGTGCGAGGTCCTCGTGCAGCTCGGCATGCGACAGCCCCAACCGGGTGCTCCAGAACGCACCCAGCACGGACCGCGCCGTGGCGAACAGGTAGCCTCGAATCGCGCTCGCGGGCGCACCCTGCCGCAACCGCGGGATGGCCTTCATCGCCACCTGCTGGGTGAGGTCTTCGGCATCGGCGCGGTTGCCCACCCGCGCGTAGATGAATGCGTACACAAGCTCCAGCTCGTCGAGCGCGATGTCGGTCGCGCGGGTCGCGCTGGGAAGCTCGACGACCTCGCCGGAGTCCTCTGCTGACGCGGACGAATCACTCGGGCTCCGGGGATCCAGGGTCATGCAACTGCTACGCGAACAGGTTCCCGCAGAGCAGATAGGTGGCGTTCGAGCCCTGCATGTCCGGACCTGCGTGCACGACCGCGTACCACGTGCCGCTCGTCGGAGGGTAGGTTGCGTCCAGTGTCGTCCTGGTGTCGGAGTTGCCCTGGCCGTCGGCCACCACCGTGTTCAGAGCCAGGAGGATGTTGCCGGGCTGCTGACAGCTGCCGACGTGGACGTGGGAGACGTGCGCCGAATTGGGCTGCAGGCCGGTGATGACGATCTCGATCGTCACGCTCCCCGGCAGGACGGTGACTGTGATCGCACCTGTGGCGCTGCTCTTGATTCCATTGAGCTTGAAGTTGAGCACCCTCGGCGATGGCGCCGAGCTCGGGCTGACCGCGGCGGGACTTGCGGATGGTGAGGCAGCCGCCGTGCCTCCACCCGAGGCGCCGCAAGCCGAAGTGATCGCGGCCAGCGCAACGAGCGCGACCCACCGGTTCAAGCTTGCAGTCTCGCTTCAATTGTGCTCAAGGCTTTACCGGTGCAGGTTACTGGACGGACATCCGCGTTCAGCCTCGTAAGGAGTGGTGTGGGGAGATCCAACTCCCCACACCAGTTCGAGTCTCTTAAGCGTGCCGCCAGCCGGGACGGCCGGCCCGGCGCCAGAGCAGGTAGCCCACCCCGAGCAGGATCAGGATCGGACCCACCGCGCCCAGGCCGGTGACCAGGTAGTTGACCGTCGCGACGAAGTTGTGCGCAGCGTCGCTGAGCGCGGACGCAAACCCCCAGCTGTCTGAAGGTGCCGCCGTCGCGGGTGCGCCGGCCTCGGTGATCTGCACTGTGATGGTGCTGAAGGCCACGTTGTGCTCGATGTACTGGATCTGGCCTTTGAGCTGCTCGATCTGACCCGTGATCTGACCGATCTGGTTCTGCACCAGGATGATTTGCTCGACGGTCTGCGCTTTGGCCAGCAGCGCGAGCATCGCGTTGCGCTGCGCCTCTTCGTTGGCGAGGCGCGCCTGGAGGTCGACGTACTGGGCGCTGACGTCGTTGCCGCTGATGTGCTCGGTCTGGACCTTGCCCATCTTCGACAGGGCGTCGATCGTCTCGTCGAACTTCGACGCGGGGACCATGAAGCTGATGACGCCCGTGCGGATCTGGTCGTTGGTGACGGGGTTGGCCTGGGCATCCGTGCCAGAGACGTAGCCCTGCTCGAGCTCGACCAGCGAGCGGACCGAGGCGAGGCTGGAATCGAACGAACCTGACTTGACGCTGATCGACAGCTGAGCCTGGCGGATGACCTGTGGGCCCTGGATGGGCGGCACGACGTCCCCGCCCGGGTTGGTGGTGGTGCCCCCGTCGCCCGGGCCCGGCACTCCCTTGATCGGCGCCGTCGTCCCAGACCCGGTCCCGCCGGAGCTGGTCGTGCCGTCGCGGTAAGCGGGCGGGCCACCTGAGGTCGAGCCTGCGCCTGAGCCTCCGCCGCACGCGGCGGCCGCCACGAGGATCCCGAAGCAAAGCGCGATGACGACGAGGAACCGTTTCATGTGACCGCCTCCCGTGTTGATGAAGAGCAAACGCCGCGCCGCGGTGTGGGTAACATCCGGACTCGTGCTCCAGGTCCGCAACCTCGCCATCGACGTCGCGGCGCGCCGGGTTTTGTCCGACGCGAGCTTCACCGTGGCCGCGGGCGACAAGGTCGGGCTGGTGGGCCGCAACGGGGCAGGCAAGACAAGCCTCCTCAAGGTGCTCGCCGGCGAGCACGACTCGGAGGCGGGGCTGGTGCTGCGCCGCGGCTCGCTGGGATATGTGCCGCAGAACCCTCGGCCGCGCGCCGAGGCGGCGCAGACGGCCCTATTGCACATCCTCTCCGGCCGCGGCCTCGACAGGGCGGCGGCGCGGCTGGAGGAGCTGCACCGCCAGCTCGAGTCAGACCATTCCCCGGCGGTCCTCCAGCGCTTCTCAGATGCCGAGGAACGCTTCCGGCTCGACGGCGGCTACTCCGGCGAGTCGGACGCCCGGCGGATCGCGACCGGCCTGGGCCTGAAACCCGATCGCGTGGACCTCGCGCTCGGGGTGCTTTCGGGAGGCGAGCGGCGTCGGGTCGAGCTGGCGCGTGTGCTGTTCGCCGCCAATGACCTCATCCTCCTCGACGAGCCGACCAACCACCTCGACAGCGACGCGAAAGCGTGGCTGATGAACTTCCTTCGCGAAAGCCGCGCCGCGGTGATCGTGGTCAGCCACGACCTCGTCCTTCTCGATGCAGCGATCACTCGCGTCCTGCACCTGGACGCCGGTCGGATGATCGAGTACCGCGGCACCTACACGCAATACCAGCAGGCCCGCGCGCTCGAGGAGAAGCGACTGACTGCGCTCGCGGGACGCCAGGAGGCCGAGATCAAACGCCTGAGCGTGCTCGCCGAAGTCATGCGGCGGCAGACCGCCAAGCGCGCGCGGACCGCGAAGTCGATCTTCAAACGGGTCGACCGCCTGAAGGCTCAGCAGGTGAGCGCGCCCCGTCGCGAGCGCAAGGTCATGGTCCAGTTTCCGGATCCACCGCACGGCGGCCGCGTCGCGCTGACGGCCGAGAAGCTGGCCAAGGGCTATGAGGGCCCGATGGTGTTCCGCGATGTCACCTTCGAGGTCGAGCGCGGGCAGCGCCTGCTCGTGATGGGGCTCAACGGCGCCGGCAAGACGAGCCTCCTGCGCATCCTCGCGTCCGAGACCCAGCCGACGTCAGGATCGTTCCGGTTGGGACACAACGCGTCGCTGGGCTATTACGCGCAGGAGCACGAGGGCATCCGTGCGGGCCTCACAGTCCTCGCCCACATGCGCGAGCAATCGGACGCTGAAGAGCGCGTGCTGCGGGCCCTGCTGGGCAGCTTCAACCTCACCGGTGACATCGCCCGCCAGGACGCGGGCACTCTCTCCGGCGGCGAGAAGACGAAGCTCGCGCTGGCGCAGCTGGTGGCCGGGCGCCACAACCTGCTGCTGCTGGACGAGCCGACCAACAACCTCGACCCGCCCTCCCGCACCGGCGTCGCTCGTGCCCTGGCGGAATGGCCCGGCACGATGATCATCGTCAGCCACGACCCCGAGTTCGTGGAGGCGCTGCGACCGGGGCGTGTTCTTTTCATGCCCGAGGGCCGGCTGGACTACTGGGAGGAAGACCTGCTGGACGTGGTCTCGCTGGCGTGACCCACAATTAGCGCATGAGCGCCACCAGCATTCGCGAGATCGTGATGCCCGACCTCGAAGGCGCCGAGGAGATCACCATCGGGGCCTGGAGCAAGAAGAAGGGCGATCACGTGGATGAGGGCGAGACCCTGCTCGAGGCGCTCACCGACAAGGTCAACGCCGAGATCCCTTCCCCGGTCAGTGGCGTGGTCGAGGAGCTGCTGATTGACGAAGGCGACCCGGTCAAGCCGGGGCAACCGATCGCGAGGGTTAGCCCCGACTAGGTCTTCGCCGGTGTGAGGAGCTTGTCTTCCTCTTCACCCAGCTTGCGACCGAACCACCACGCCACCGCGAGAAGGATCACCACGCCGATCGCGATCGGGATCGCGAACGGTCCCATCGTGGCAGCGACGGTCTCGTAGTGCTGGCCCAGCTTGTACCCGGCATACGCGAGGGCGAAGTTCCATGGGATGGCGCCGCCGAGCGTAGCGAGCACGAACATCCCGTAGCCGATCTTCGACACCCCGGCCGGAAACGATATGTATGTGCGCACGATCGGGAGTAGGCGGCCCAGGAAGACGGCCCAGAGGCCAAAGCGTTTGAAGAACCGCTCAGCCAGCTTCAGGTGGCCGCGGCTCAGACCCAGCCATCGCCCGAACCGGCTGAGCACAACACGCTCGCCGTAACGGCGCGTGAGATAAAAGGCGATCAACGACCCGGCCAGGTTGGCGGCGCTGGCGACCAGGACCACGAGGACGAGATTCAGCTTACCCTGGGAGGCCAGAGCGCCGCCGAGGGGCACGACGATCTCGCTGGAGAGCGGGACGCCGGCGCTCTCCCCGGTCATGGTCACGAAGATGGCGAGCAGGCCCCACGTGCCCACAAGGCTGGTGAGCGCTTGGGTCATGAGTCGCTCTTCGGAGGCTGGACGGCACGGAACGGCAGCGTCCGGACCTGCTGGTCGTCGATGAGGATCTCGAAGCGATAAAAGCCCGGCTTCGGGAGCGCGACGCCGGAGAGGTTGATCACGATGTTGGCCGCCAGGTCCCATCCTTGCGGATGCTCGGCGTGAACGGTTCGCGGGGGCAGGTTGAGGACGACGGGCTGCTGCAGAACTCGGTTCCCGTCCTCATCGCTGCAGTGAACCTCTACCTTGTGGAGTCGTTCCGATTCGAGCCTGCTGGAAAGGAGGCGAAGCACCATGGCGCCACCGAACGGCGCCGGGAACTGCTCGCGCCACAGCGTGTCGATGCCGGCGCCGAGGATGTAGACAAGCCCATTGGGCGGACCCTCGGCAGCGTTGGCGAGCAGCGCCCAGTCGAGCCTCAACTCGGCGAAGCGAGGACAGCGCGAATCACGAAAGGATGTTAGAGCGGTCCGAGTGTTGGGGCTCAGACCGCTCAGTGCTTCAAATCAGTCTCCTGAGTATCCCTTGCAGATGACCTAGGGGATTGGCGGCGGCGGCCGCCGTCAGGCTGTCGATGAGGCTTTGCGCGTCGGCGATGAGGATTGCGGCAGGGCTGAACGTCACGCCGTTGATCGTGCAAGTGGCGAGGAGGTGCTTGCTGTCCTGCGCCTGCACCTCGTGGATGAATGCCCTCAAGATATTGATTGCCTCCTTGTCGTTGCCGGCCGCAATCGCGTTTTGAGCCGCGGCCAACTTCGCCTTCAGGGCGTTCGCGATCCCGGCGTTGTCGATGCAGCCGGCGGCCAGGAGCTGGTCCACCACGTTGGAGATCCCGGCCGGGGTGGCCACGACGGTAACTGTGAAGCTCTTGCTGACCGTGCTGGGATTGTCGTCGGCGCTCGTCGCCGTGCAGGTAACCGTGGTGGTGCCGAGTGGAAAGGTCGAACCAGACATTGGGGTGCAGCTCACCGTTGGCGCGGGGACATCACCAGCCTCGTCGATCGCCGTCGGCATGGCCCAGGTGACCACCGCTCCGAGCGGGCTGTTGACGTCGACCGTCATGTTGGCCGGTACGCCGGCGATGCCGAGGTCGGTGTCGTTGACGGTCACGGTGAAGCTCTGGCTGACGCTGCTCGGATTGTCGTCGGCGCTGGTCGCCGTGCACGTGACCGTAGTGGTGCCAATCGGGAAAGTTGAGCCTGAGGCCGGCGTGCAGCTCACCGTCGGGGCCACGAGGTCGGCTGCCTCGTCGACCGCCGTCGGCATGGCGTAGGTCACCACCGCTCCCGAAGTGCCGGTGGCGTCGACCGTGATGTTGGCCGGCACACCGGTGATTCCGAGGTCGGTGTCGTTGACGGTCACTGTGAAGCTCTGGCTGAAAGTGCTCGGGGTGTCGTCCGCGCTGGTCGCCGTGCACGTGACCGTGGTGGTGCCAATCGGGAAAGTCGAGCCCGAGGCCGGCGCACAGCTCACCGTCGGGGCCACGAGGTCGGCCGCTTCGTCGACCGCCGTCGGCATCGCGTAGGTCACCACCGCCCCCGACGAGCTGGTGGCGTTGACGGTGATGTTGGCCGGTACTCCGGCCAGCCCCAGGTCGGTGTCACGGACGGTCACGGTGAAGGTTCTGCTGACAGTGCTGGGCGTGTCATCCGCGCTGGTCGCGGTGCATGTGACTGTGGTGGTGCCAATCGGGAAAGTGGAGCCCGAGGCCGGAGTGCAGCTCACAGTCGGCGCTGGGTTGTCACCAGGCTCGTCGACCGCGGTCGGCATGGCGTAGGTAACGACCGCCCCCGACGGGCTGGTGGCGTTGACCGTGATGTTGGCCGGTACGCCTGCGATGCCCAGGTCGGTGTCAAACGCTTCGAATGCAAGGCCGACCACCGTCGTCCACGAGTTGGAGGCTGACGCGAATTCCCCATGAACCCAGATGCCAAGACCATCCGGGTCCGCCGCGGCACCCGAGTAGTCACCCCAGCGATTCCTGTTGCCTGGATTGACGGTGTCGATCTGCACATAGGTGCTGTCGCCGTTGGCGAGGACAATCTCTGGCCCGATGCAGACGACACACGTGCTGGTCCTCGGAATGGTTGCAAACCTTGCGCTCACGAACTCCGACGAGCTGGAGCGGCTGAAGACCATGGCCTTGTCGCCGGCGGCGTTGACGTTTACCTCCGGGTAGTAGTAGTCGACGCCCGCGTTGGTCAGCTGCCAGGCCTGAACGGTGTTGATACCGCCCAGTCCGGCGGACACATCCAGTTCGAAGAAACTGACCGACGAATTGCCGCTATCACTCATGTTCTGGCCGGTGAAGAGGCGCCCGTTCTGCCAGAAGGCGTAAAGGAGCCTGGTGTCCCCGGTGTCGAGCCTGGTCGTTGATCCGGATTGCCTGCCGCCTGTGGGGCTCGGGAAGTTGCCCACGCCGTGGCCGGTCTGATTGAAGGTTGGTCCTGTCGCCGAACCGTTGCAGCAATTCTGGGCGTTCGTGATCCGGAATACTTCCAGGTCGCTGCAGGGGCCGATGCACGTGGTATGAGAGTCGACCAGGAACTCACCGTCAAAATCTCTCGCGCCATACATCTTGGCCGGCTGCATCGTGAAGGACGGGATCAGGTTCAGGAATCCTTCGTGGAAGTTCCACTCGTCCCACCCCAGGCAGCAGCCCCCGCCGGTGAATTCTGACTTCAGCAAGATCCTGACCTTTGAGTACGCGATGTTGATCAGGGGGTTGCCGAACTGGAACATGTTGCAGGTGAAATAGACCGCCTGGGAATCGAATCCCAGTTGAGGGTAATCGCACCACCTGCCGCTGGCTTGATTTCCGTTTATCGACGCATCCATCTGGAAGAATGTCCAGCCCTGGGTGACATCGTTGGTGTCGGAGATCGCGATCAGGAAAGTTGACCGATTCGTATTGTCGGCGGCTGTAGCCTCGTGTTGGGAGACCGACATCAACCAGAAACGGTTGATATAGGGGTCGAAGGCCGCTTTCGGGTCGAATGGACCGTCGGCAGCGCCCGAGAGCGATGAGAAGAACTGCCCGAGCGACATCGATGAATTCGGAACGAGTGCTCCGGTTTTGGTGAAGGCTTTGATTCTGCCGTTGGTCATGACGACGATCTGCAATGGACCGGCGGCCATGGTCGGGTCTGGAGGAATTTGGCCCGACTCCCCCTGGCGGACTCCGATGAAGTTTGCGCCCACCGGCGCGTTGGGAGTGGCGGCGCCGGAGGAGCCGAGCGCTCCCGACGCGTGCTCGACCGTCCTGACGGCCGGCGCTGCGCGTACGTGCGGGATCGCGGGGCCTGGCTCAGCCTGCGCGTTCGGCGCGCGTCCTTGGAGTCGGTTCGGCACCACGACACGGTCGAAGCCTTTCGCGTTGCTGAGGCTCGCCAGGCTGGGCACATGGTTGCCAGGCGCCAGCCAGGTCCCTTGTGCGCCTTGTGATCCGTTGTTGTCGAGACCCGGCCTCGGCTGACCGGCTGCGGACGCTGACGCAAGCGAGCTTGCCATCAGCACGGCGGCCAGCACCGCGACGGAGGGTACACGCAGAAACCAAACGAAATGAGGACAGGAAATGCGGCCCATCAGACCCTCCATTGATACGAGCCTGGCGGCAGAGAGGACCAAATCGTCCCGCCCAGTGCAATACCTGTCAAGACACCACTTAACAAAGATGTCCTGGCATCGCTTAACAAAGATCTTCTACGGCGAGACCGGAGGAGGACTTATAGCCAGGACCGACGCAATTCAGCAGAAAAAGCGCAGTTAATCCGTCACTGGAAATGTCGGAGAATATTTGTCCCTCACGGGGCCACGGTTATCGATACGGTGAATCGTTCAGTGACTTCCTGGTTGCCATGGACGGCCGTGATCGTTCCGCTGCCCATGGCCCGGAAGGTGGCGGTCGCGGTGCCGTCGCAGGCGGCGTAGCCCGACAGGCGCGGCAGATGGGTCGGATCAGAGCTTTCCGGGACTCGCCATGGCCCGAATGAGCGCGTGGTCAAGTCAACCTCGACGATCGTTCCGGGCGGAACGGTGATGGTCTGGAACGAGGCTGCTTCGGTCAGCACAAGGCGGCCACCGACGACCGTCGGAGTTGAGGCTGGGCTCGCGGCCCCCGATACGGTCGCTGCCGGCGTGCAGCTCGGTGGTGGCGTGCCGGTCACGCATGAGGGCGCGATCCAGACAAGAGCAGCTCCGGCCAACCACGCGATGCGACGCGGTACGCGTCTACTTGGATCCACTGCTACCTGGATTCAACGCACCCGGAACTCCTTTGGTAACGCAGTCTAGGGAACGCTCCAGGGCGCCCGCGCGTCGTGCACATCTACGATCAGAGCGATGCCCGACAGCTAGCGGCTCAATCGCTCGAGAAACGTGAAGAAGGAAGGCGCTTCTTGAGTGAAGTCCCAGGTCCCCTGTCCGTGAATTGCCGCAAGCACTTGTGCATCACTGGGCCCTCCATGGGACAGATCCAGCACGAACGGATCTCCAGCATGACTGGCGATCACGACGTAGTCGTCAGGCCAGGTGTCGATGCGCTCACTGGTCAGCGGATTGAACGAGTAGCCGTTTTGGGCGGCGAACAGCTCCGCAGCTCCATACAGGTCGAGACCTTGAAAGTACCTCCGGCTGACGATTTGAACTCTGAGTGGTGAAAAGTCGTGGAGGAACTGCACATATGTGGAAGGCAGCCTCCATCGAGCCTGAATCGCTTCGATGTCAGATTCCATTGCGGGCACCAGCCAATTTGTTGGGTTCACCAGATCTTGATTTGCCTTTCGCAGCCTGGCGAGCTTCGCATCGAGCCGGCTGGCGATCTGATCCAATGGGGTCGTGGGGGCGTCCAGCCTCGGGTGCCTATCCGGAGGACGGAAGCCCGGGCCCAATGGAAACCCGGCGGCCACCCATTCCTGAAGCTCCTTGATCGGGAGGTCGGTCGCGGTCCAGTGCCCGGGATCGCTGGGCAATCCCTGGATGAATCGTTGGCCGCTAAGAAGCGCCATCTCACGAATCGCCTTGCCGCGACGCTCGAGTGGGTGAGCAGGGTCTAACGCGAACTGGGCCAGCGCTGGAAAGCTCGACTGTCCAGCGACACGTGCAAGTCCCTCGATGCTCCAGTACGCGAGATGAGGATCGGACAAGCCCGCCTCAAAAAAGCCCGCGTATGCCTTGTCGCCTCGGGTACCAGGTCCGCAAGCAGCGCAGACACATGGGTTCGGACGTGATCCAAGGGACCGCTGGTGGCGTATTCGACCAGGATCGGAACCGAATCCGTAGCTTCTGCCCGGAGAAGATCTCGTATCAGCTTGTGGGCCCGAATTCCATCGCTGTGGTCGTCAGCTCTTGACGGATGGCTGCCGAGTCGACTCTTCGACGGGGCACCAACGGAGTTTAAAGGGCCAACCTTGAGCGCTACTCGCCTGACTCTCCAGCGTTGTTTAATACAAGAGAGTGCACCTCACTAAGACCTTCCCCGTTGACGCCTTCCGAGAGGCGCTCGAATCGTGGTCGTGGCTACCGCTCGCCGGCAAGGTGCCCGTACTCGCTACGGCTTTCGGCGATGTCATCCTCCAAGATGCTGATGGCTATTGGTTCTTGGATGCGGCCGGAGGCAAGCTTGACAAGATCGCCTCGAACAGCGACGAGCTCAGGGCTGCGCTCTCAAGCCCCGAAGGTCAAGACCAGTACTTGTTGGCAGGCTTGGCTCACGAGGCCGAAACTCAGGGTCTGATGTTGGCGGAGTCCGAGGTCTTCGACTTTACCAAGCCCCCGGTTCTTGGAGGGCAGTTCGTCGTCGAGAACCTGCAAACCAAGGATTTCGTGGTTTCGCTGAACATTTCAGGCCAGATCCACAACCAGGTTCGCAACCTGCCGCCCGGAACAAAGATCTCGAAAATCAAAATCAGTTGACCGCGGCGTCCTGATACGTTTGGTTCGTCTTCGAGCCCGGCGGCAATGACGGCTTCGCGATGTTGACATCGCCCGAAGTGCTCGAGCTTCTCCTTGCCGCGCCGTCTCCGCGCGAACGGCCCTTGATCCCATGAACTGGCGATGGTGGTGGGCCGTAGTTGCCGTAACGCGAACCACCCGACAGTGAGCCCAGGGCGAATCAGCCTTGACTCGGCGCGCATGCTCGGCAGCGTATCGGGAGAAACCTAAAGGTCAGACGTCGTCGACACCGACCTCATGGAGGAGGGCCAGGAAGTCATCCGCTGGGAAATCTCCTAGAATGCGCCCAGAGTAACCCGGATGCGACTTGTCGTAGCTCTTATCAGGTGGCGCTCCATCCAAGCGCCAGCCGACGACAGGATCGGGCGTCCACCAGATACGTTCGTATTTGAACGTCCCGTACCTCGCAACAAAGCGGAACTCGATCACCTCGGCGATCTCGACCTCGCTCAGTAGCCCAAGCTTCTCCAACTCAACACTGAGCAGAGTGGTTAGGCTGAGGCGGTCATCGTCGACCCCTCCAACGAAGGCTGAGAGGAGCAATAGGGCAATCGAAGGGTCGACGGGCGAGGCCCTCTGCCGGTCGAGATATCGCGCGATCGCTTGAACCTCGCTCCATCTGAACGTATGGGGCTCCGTGTTCACCTCGTCCACCCGGCCTATCTCGACATAGCCAACAGTGTTCGCGCCCACGATGTGCAAAAGAGTTTCGTCCGGAGCCGAGCTGACGATCAACAGCCGCCCGACACTGCGGGCTGGCGATGACACATAGAAGTTGAACTGGTAAGTCTCTGAAAAAGCGTCAGAATCCCATTCCTGCTCGAGCCGGTAGAACTGACGCCAGAATCTGCGGGTGCGGAGCACCGATCCACTCGCTGGGGCAGATATCTGTCCCAGCCATAGCGCCGCGTTCTCATCCAGCACGGCACAACTCTAGGCGCGAGCGATCGGCGGCACTCGTCCCGCGCGCAGCCTCGAGCCCTGGACATTTCCGATCCCGTTCACTACGGGCTACGGACTACCCAGCCGCAGTTCGCGAACGGCAGGCCTGCCTTCCAAAGGCCGACAACTCAGACTGAACCGGCCTGCTGGCGATGTATAGACAATTGGTTCGCAGTTATGGAAAGGACGCCGAATTGGTGTGGGCCTGGATGGACTCGAACCATCGACCAGCCGATTATGAGTCGGCCGCTCTGACCACCTGAGCTACAGGCCCCGTTCGGATTCAAAAGTCTATTCCCGCCCAGCAGCACGTTTTGATCGAGGCCAGTCGTGGGTATTTGCGTACTCAACTAATATTCGGGGGATTGGACATGGCAGCGCTTGGACTCTTGATTCTTCGGCTGGTGGTCGGATTGACGATGGCCGCGCACGGCAGTCAGAAACTCTTCGGCGTGTGGGGCGGTCCCGGGATGACCGGCTGGACCCAGTCGGTCCAGAGGCTGCGCATCCGGCCGGCTCAGCCATGGGCCTGGGTGGCAGCCCTCTCCGAGTTCGGCGGCGGTCTTCTGCTCGCCCTCGGGTTGCTTTCGCCGCTCGGCAGCCTGGCGATCGTGGGGGCGATGGTCGTGGCGATCTTCACGGTCCACTTGAGCCGCGGTTTCTGGACCAGCAAAGGCGGCTACGAGTTCAACCTCTCCCTCATCGCGGCCGCTGTGGCTCTGGCGCTCACCGGCCCAGGCCCCTACTCGCTGGATAGCGCGATGGGCGTCCACCTACTCGAACCGCTCGCGCTGATAGTCGGCACCATCGCGCTGATCGCCGGCGTGGCGGTAACGCTTGGGACCCGCAGCCCTCAGCCCAAAACCGAGACCAAGCCCCAGACGACCTAACCCTTGACCGGCAGCAGGCTCAGCCGCTTGAGCTCCGCCAGGTAGTCTCGCACCTCGGGGTCGGCGAGCAGGATGGCTTCCACGTTCCGCCGCCGATCGTTTCTAAGAGTCTTGAGCCCGACGGGCGCTTTCTCCGCTTGGTAGTCGAGCGCCATCAACTCCTCGACGTGAGCAGCGATGCGGGCAAGGCGGATCAGGGCCGCGTCGGACAGCTCGGGGATGCCGCGCGCGAGCTTCTCAGAGCTCAATTGTGTCGACCGTCTCGACAATGCGAGCTTGCGGGTTGCGCATGACCCTCTGGCCGTCGCCGCTCCAAACGCGACGCATGTTGGCCAGGAGCACTTCAGCTTCTTCGAGAGTGTCGAACTCCAGGTCGATGAAAACGTAGTTCGGATCGTCGACGGATCGTAAGACTTGATATCGACGAACGCCCGACCCTTTGCGATCGACCGGATCGTCGTCGAAGGCTTGCTTCCAGCCGGCGAAGTTGGGGACTGCATGTTCGATCCGCAAAATTGGCATCGGCGACTCCTTAGTTGACGGGTGAAAGATCGGGAGCGATACATTCGCATTCGTTCCCATCCGGATCGTCGACGTAGAAAGTGCGCACGCCCTTGAGCACCGGATGGATCCCCGAGCGCACCTGCAGCCCTTCGGCGGCGAAGCGAGCCTGGAGCTGCTCGTACTCTGTCGGGTCGATTCGAAACGCGAGGTGGTGCAGCACGCGCTTGGCCTTCTCGCGCGGAAACTCGGTCGCACTGAGCGGATGCGGGACGAGCACGATCATCTCGGGCACCCCGTCATCGCCATCGCCGGCGCGTAGGAACTTGTTCGGCAGGCCCGGCGGCGAAATCACCTCGAGGCCGAAGAGGTCGCGGTAGAAATGCAGGGCTGCATCCATGTCACGCACCCAGAGCACGATCTCGGCAAGACCGGCGACAGGTCGCATCAAGCGGCGACCGCTTCTCTGATCGCCACCAGGTTGATGTCGCGCACGCGAGGTGGCACCGAGCAGCCGGGAGCGAGCAGCAGCCCGCGGCCGCCTGTGTCGGCGATCGCGCGCTTCGCCTCCGCCTGCACCTCGGCCGGCGGACCGTAGAGCAGGCTCTTGCGCTGGCCGAGTCCACCCATCACCGCGCGGGCGCTCAGGTTGCGACCCTGAGACAGCGTCGGGGTGCCGAGGTTGTGGATCGACCAGCTCACGACCTGCGAGGGCATATCGTTGATCAGGTCGAAATGGAGCTTCGAGCCGCATAGGTGGACGACGTTGAACCACGCCTGGTGCGGCAGCTGGCTTAGAACCGCCTGGTCGCTCGGCAGCACGAGCTCGCGATACACGTCCTCGGGCATGGCGTCGCGACTGGTGTAGCCCGAGATCGCGTAGAAGATGCCCGCCGCGCCGGCGGTGATCGAGCGCTGGCTGAAATCGACCAGGGCTTCGGCGATCCGATCGAGCACCGGCCGCACCAGGTCCGGATGCTTGCGGAGCTCCCTCACCACCCGCGACGAATTCTTGCCCACGAGATACCCGGCGACCGTGAGCGGGCTGAAGACCGTCTGGATCACCGGCACCCCGAAACCGAGCTGCTTCGCCACGATGTGCAGCGAGTCGACCTGGTCGTCGAGCGCCTTGCGATTGACCAGGGCCACCGTGCTCCACGCGTCGAGGTCAACGACTGCTTCGCTTTCCAGCACCGGGCCCTTGAGCCGATGACCGGCCGGCTTGTACACGGAGCCGAAGGCCTCCGCGAAGCAGGAGGCCCGCGGTTGGAACTTCACGAAGTCCCACTCGAACAGCCCTGCCCGCTCCACGGTGACAGCGGCAAGGTCTGCCGGCGACCACTCCTCGCGGTATGTGTGTCCCCAGGCGCCGAAGGGCGGCCGGTCGGCCACGCCCATGGCGATCGCCGCCTCCACCCTCTTCCGTCCGTCCATCGGTTCGAGTTTAAGCTGGACCTGGTGGAGGACATCGAGGCCGAGGCTGCGCAACTGCGGGCGGCGGCCGAGGCGCGGCCGATGAAGCTGCCCGTGAACCGGCGAGTCGACGAGAGCCACCGAGTCGTGACGTCGGACGGCCTTTCCGTCTGGTACACGATCCAGGTTTCACCGCACAGCCGCATCCAGGAGGTCATATTCGAGCGTTCCGACACGATGCCCTCCGACGAGGAATGCGAGCGCTGGCTCCGGCTCCTGATCCCAGGGGTGGAGGCGACCGAGGCTCCCGGCCTGCCGGGTGCAAAGACCCGACGCTTCGAAGCCTTCGAGCGCAGCCCGGAACGCGAGGCCCCCCTGGCCTGATGCCGCTGGACAAGGCGGTGCTCGAGGAGCTGCGGCGGGCGGTCGGCCGGGAGCACGTCATCGATTCGAGCAACGACCTCCGCATCTTCGAACGAGACGCGTCCATCGAAGGGGCCGTGCCCGACGCCGTCGTGCTGCCTGCGAACACTGCCGAGGTGTCTTCAGTCATCAGGGTGGCCGCCAAGCACCGCATCCCGGTGGTGCTCCGTGGCGCCGGCACCGGACTGTCGGGCGGTGCGGTTACCGTCCGCGGCGGCATCGCCCTTCAGGTGACGCGCATGCGCAGGATCCTCGAGATCGACCCCATCGCGCAGACAGCGCTGGTCGAGCCGGGGGTGGTCAACCAGGAGCTCTCGCTGGCAGCTGCCTCGCACAGGCTCTTCTACGCACCGGACCCTTCGAGCCAGAAGGCATGCACGATCGGTGGCAACGCCGCTGAGAACTCAGGCGGCCCTCACTGCCTTTATTACGGGGTTACCACCAACCACGTCCTCGGCATGGAGGTCGTGTTTGCGGACGGCAGCGTCCAGTGGGTGAGCGGAGATGCGCCCGAGCGTGTCGGGCTCGATCTTTGTGGAGTCCTCGTCGGCTCGGAAGGAACGCTTTGCGCGATCACGAAGATCAAGGTGCGCCTGCTGCGAATGCCGCCCAGCGTCGCGACATTGCTCGCGGCGTTCCCGACGATCGAGGCGGCCAGCCAGGCGGTGTCGGCGGTGATCGCGGCCGGCATCGTCCCCGCGGCGCTCGAAATGATGGATCAGGTCTGCGTCGGCGCGGTCGAGGCGCACTATCACGCCGGGTATCCGACCGACGCCGGCGCGGTCCTGCTGGCCGAGGTCGACGGCATCCCCGAGTCGACAGTCGAGCTGATGGCTGCCGTGCGCAGTGTGCTCGCGCAGAACCAGGGCTACGCGATGCGCGAAGCCCAAAGTCCAGTTGAGCGGGACCTCCTCTGGGCCGGTCGCAAAGGCGCGATCGGCGCGCTTGGTCGCATCAAGCCCAACTACTACCTGCACGACGGCGTGGTGCCGCGCTCCAAGCTGCCCCAGATCCTGTCAGCTGTCGGCGAGATCGGCACCCACTACAAGCTTCCGGTTGCGAATGTCTTCCACGCCGGCGACGGCAACCTGCATCCCAACATCCTGTTCGACCTGCGCGAGCGCGACGTGTTGCCCCAGGTAGAGAGCGCGGGCGAGGAAATGCTGCGCGCGGTCGTCGAGCTTGGCGGCGCGCTGTCCGGCGAGCACGGGATCGGACTCGAGAAGAGCGCTTTCATGCCGTGGGTCTACAGCCCCGACGACCTCGACGCCATGCGGCGGGTGAAGGATGCCTTCGACGCGCACGGGATCATGAACCCGGGCAAGATCTTCCCCGACCCCGATCGCAAGCACGCCCAGCTCGCAGGACGCACCGGCCTCGCTATCGAGGCCAAATGGTGGTGAAGACCCCACAAAGCAAGGCAACAGCGGAGAAACCCGCCACCGCCGAAGAGCTGGCGCGACGCCTTCACGAAATCGGCGAAGCCGGGCTGGCCGTTTTTCCGGTCGGCGGTGGCCGGGCGGCGGAGATGGGCGATCCGCCGGTTCGAGACTGCATCGAGCTGAGGACGACCGCCCTCGACCGCGTGCTCGAGCACTCGCAGGCAGACATGGTGGTGAGCGTCGAGGCGGGCATCACGCTGGAAGCGCTCCAGGCGGAGCTGGCCAAGAGCGGCCAGTTCCTTCCGCTCGACCCGTTCAACTCACCCGGCCACACCATCGGCGGCCTGCTCGCCACGGGTTGGGCGGGCCCGCTGCGCCTGCGTTACGGCTCGCCGCGCGACTTCCTCATCGGCATCCGCGTGGCGCTCCCAGACGGGCGCCTGGCGACCGCCGGTGGGCGCGTAGTCAAGAACGTCAGCGGCTATGACCTGATGAAGCTTCACTACGGCGCCCTGGGAACGCTCGGGGTCATCGTCGCCGCGTCGTTCAAAGTGTTCCCGAAGCCCCTGCAGGACGTGACGGTCGAATCGACGCACGAATCGATGGTTGATGCCTGGGTCGCCTCGGAGCGAGCCCTCGCGATGCCGATGCCGCCGGCCGCGGTCGAGCTGTTCTCGAACGGCCGCGTCCTCGCGCGATTTCTCGGCAGCCCAGACGCCACCAAGCGAATGGTCGCCGACCTGGGCTGGAAAACAGTCGATGCAGCCGCCTGGGACCTGCACTCCAAAGCGGCGCCCGCGCGCTGGGCACGGATCGCGATGCCGCGACACCAGCTGCGCTCGATCGTGGACAACCTCGGAGCCGGCGAGCAGTGGTGGGCCTCCCCTGGGACCGGGATCGCCAATTGGGATGTCGCCGGCGGCGCTGACGACGTGCGGGCCGTGCGCACGGCGGCCGGCGCCGCTGGGGGGTCGGTCGTACTGCTGGCCGGGCCGAGCGAATTCCGGCACGATGCCGGCGCCTGGGGCACCCCACCTGCCACGCTGCACTTGATGCGCCGCCTGCGGTCGGCGTTCGACCCGAACCACGTGATCAACCCGGGGAGGTTCGTGGTATGAGCGATATGCCTGCTCGCGCCCCTCTCCCCGACCCTCCCCCCGATGGTGGGAGGGGGTTATTTGCGCGACTCAGCGACGACGACCTCGCGACCTGTGTGCATTGCGGGCTCTGTCTCGATGCGTGCCCGACGTTCCGGCAGACCGGGCTGGAAACAGAATCGCCGCGCGGGCGCATCTACCTCATGACCCAGTGGAAGCGTGGCGCTCTTCCCTTCACCGAAGACCAGGCGCGACATATCGACCTGTGCCTTGGGTGCAGGACCTGTGAGGCCGTCTGCCCTTCCGGCGTCCCTTATGGAAGGATCATCGAGGCCGGGAGATCGGAGGTGGAGCGCCTGCGACGCCCGGCGCCGAAGCACTGGCTCGCGCGGACGGCACTGAGGCAGATCGTGGCCAAGCCGCGCCGCTTGCGCACCTTCGGCACGCTCACGAAGGCGGCGCAATCCCTGAGGCTCACGTCGATGGTTCGATCGGGCCGGCAGCTGCCCCGGTTGCTCCCGCGATTCCAACCCCCGAAGGGGGGCATCGCACCGGCCGTTGGGGCCAGAAAGCACCGCGTCGCCTTTCTGGTGGGATGCGTGATGCCCATCCTTTACCCGCAGTCGCACGAGGCCGCGGTCAAGTTGCTGCAGCTCGCCGGCTGCGAGGTCTGGTTTCCGCGCGCCGAGAGATGCTGCGGCGCACTGCTCGCGCACAACGGGGATCTCGAGGGGGCGGAGCGACTGCGCGATTCGAACATGAATGTCTACCGCGACTCCAACTTCGAGGCGCTCATCGTCGACTCGGCAGGGTGCGGCTCACATCTGAAGGACTTCTACCCGGAGCTCAAGGGGCGCGTGAAGGATCTGACCGAGTGGCTGGTCGAGATCGGGCTGCCCGCTCCCCAGCGTGAGGTCAAGATGCGCGTGACGTATCAGGACGCGTGCCACCTCGCGCACGCACAGCGCATCCGCAAGCAGCCACGCGACCTCATCCGTGCCATCCCCGGCGTCGAGCTGGTCGAGATGAGACACCCGGACATCTGCTGCGGCGCGGCCGGTCTTTACAGCACGCTGGAGCCCGCGATGTCGGCCCGGATCCTGCGCGAGAAGCTCGAGGACGTCGCGAGCACGCGAGCAGACATGATCGTGACAGCCAATCCGGGCTGTCAGATGCAGCTGGAATCTGGACTCCGGGCGCAGGGCTCCGCGATGCGCGTCGAGCATGTCGCCGAACTAGTGGCTCGCGCCTTTTTGCATTAGCCCGATTTTCTTCAGGCGCGGAAGCGCCTGCGTCTTGGTCACATCGACCTCGACCCGAGCCACCGCCACCGTCACGTTATCCGGCGCTCCGAGCTCCCGGCACCTTTCGATCAAGCGCTTGGCTCCACGTTCGAGGTCGCCATCCTTGAGGAGCAGCTTGCCCATCTCCTCAACGCTCACGCCTGCGGTCTCGACGCCGTCGCTGCACAGGACGATGGCGTCGCCCTCCTGGAGCTTGATCTTGTCCTCAAAGGATTGGATCGACTCCCAGACCCCGATCGCTCGTGTGAGGCGGTGCTTCAACGGATGTGAAGCGGCCTCTTCGGGCTTGATGACGCCGAGGCGTACCTGTTCGGCCGGCCACGAGTGATCTTGCGAGATGAGCTTGGCGTCGCCGTTGCGAAACAGGTACGCGGGGCTGTCGCCGACGTTCAGCACGCCGAGCTCGCCTTTGCTGATCGCGGCCACGACCATGGTGCTGCCCATCCCCGCCCAATTGGGGTTGTCGCGGGCGGCCTCGAACACGGCGGTGTTCGCCTGCTTGCACGCACGCTTGAGGCGGTCCAGGTCGGGTCCCTCGTCGCCGTCCTCAGCGAGCACGCTGGTGAGCGTGGTGACGGCGATGCTGCTGGCCATCTGCCCGGCGGCGTGACCGCCCATTCCGTCGCACACGACGAGCAGGGTGTCGAGTCCTGCCTTGTCGCGCCAGACGATGACAGAGTCCTCGTTCTCCTCCCGCTCAAGGCCCGGGTCGGTCGCCGATGCGACCTTGAGGCGCATTTCCGAGACGGTTAGCCGCCGAGGACGGAGAAGTGAACCGCGTTCTGTCCGACCGTGATTCGGTCACCGTGGTTGAGCTCCTTCTCCTGGATCGGCTCGCCGTTGACAAGCGTCCCGTTGGTGCTCCCAAGGTCGACGATCCAGAACTGGTCGCCACGCCGTTCGACTCGGGCGTGATGGCCGCTGGTGGCCGGATCGCGAAGGATCAGGTCGTTGTCGGGCGAGCGCCCGAGGCGGAGCGCGCTGTCGCCGGCGCGATGCGTGTGGCCTGCGTCAGGGCCTGACTCGATCGTCAGCTCGGCCTGTCGACCCGCGCCGCCCATGCGGAGCGGCGTCGGACCGCCGATGACCGGCGCGTCAGGCGGGGCTGGTGGCGCAGCCGGCGGAGGTGGCTGCCACGCGGGCATCAGGGCCGTGGCGTCGTGGGCAGCGGCTGCGGCGGACGCGGCGGCCGCGCCCGGCGCGATCATCGTGGCGGCCACATCAGGCACCGGCTGGGCCGGCGGCGCAGGCATTTCTGGTGGGGCCGCCCCCGCGGGCGACTGCCACGGGGGAGGGACCGGGGCTGGAGCCTGGGCCGGCGGCGAGACCACCATCGGAGGCTCGGGGAACTTCGGCAGGGCAGCAGACTCTTCTGGCGGCGACCACGCTGGAGCAGGGGCGGGAAGCGGCGGCGGCGCAGGCTGCGGCGGAGGCGGCGGCGGTGCAACCGGTGGCGGCGGTGCCATCGGCGGCGCCGGCGCAGCCGATGGGGCCGACCACGATGGCGCGGCCGGAGCGGCGGGCTCCTGAGTCCTGGGAACATCCCATGCCGGCGCGGCCGGCTCGTTCCATGACGGCGCCGCGGCCGGGGGCGCGCTCGGTCCTGAAGCCCCGGGGGCATCCCACGACGCCGGCGCGGGCGCGCCCCAATCCGACCCGGGAGGCTTCGACGCGCTGCCGGGCGAGTCCCATGACGGGGCCGGCGTGGACGCGGCCGGGACGGACGGTTTGTTGGCGTCCCATGAAGGGGCAGGTGGCGGGGCGGATGGCGATGGCGCCGGCGCAGGCGAGCCCCACGTAGGCGCGGGCGGCGCGGCGGCGCCGGTGGGGCCCCACGACGGACCGCTGGGCGCGGCTGGGGGCGCGGTCGGTGCGCCTCCCCACGTGGGGGCGGCGGGCGCAGTGGGGGAGCTCGGCGCCGCGGGCGGGGGCGCACCCCATGTCGGCGCGGGCCCGGCCGGAGATGGAGCCGGAGCGACTGCCGGAGGCGGAGCGAATGCCGGAGGCGGAGGCGGAGCCGGAGGCGCAGCCGCAGCTGGAGGCGGAGGCGAGGCCGCAGCTGGAGGTGGCGGTGGCCCTGGCGCCGAGCCAGGAGCGGCCGGCATACCTGGGCCCCACCCCGGCGAGGCGCCCCTCGCAGGCGGCTGGTCCCAGCTCGGCGATGGTGGGGAGACAACGGTGGGGGCGACATTCGGCGCGTGCGTTGCGACCGGAGGCGGCGCCCATGTCGTCACGGATTGGTCAGAAGGGCCGGCCACCATCGGGACCGGAGTCGCCGGACGAACCGGAGGGCCGGCCTTCTTGCGCCTGACGTGGCGCCGGCGCGCCCTCAGATACAGAAGGCCCGCGACCAGAGCCGCCACCGCGAGGACGAGATCCGCGTACACGGTTTCAACTGGCATCCGGTGAGGGGCCTCCCTTGTCCCGAGTCCGTCTATGGATCAATTTCGTAAACACCTGCCTGCGGACCCGCGCTCTCATGGCGTGTCGACGCGTCGTGTTGAAGTATGCCATCCGTACTCGCACCTCGGCCAGACCTTAAGCCTGGCCTCACACCGTGCCGCTGATCAACACCCGTCCCGACGCCACTCCAGGGACGGTGATGTCGGCGTCGAGCGAGTGGCGTCCCGCGCCAAGCGGCTGTCCGGTGACGACGTGAATGCGCAGGCTCCGGCCGACGGGCATGTCGAGGTGGCGTGGAAACGGCGCGCGCCCGGCATGTGTCTCGATCTGGATGTCGTGGCGGACCATCGGTACGCCGTCGAGACGCAGGTTGCCGATTCCGGCCAGCACCGCGGGTCGGGTCCGGTTCTCGAGGACGAAGCTCAGGCCGTCGTCCTCCGCTCGCAGGCTCGCCACGTCGGCGAGGCCCTCTGCCAGATAGCGGGGAAGCTCGGGCCGCGGCCGCGGCGATGGAAGCGTCGAGGTCACTGTAAAACTCAGCTGCGTGCTGTCGACCACGTGACCGGAAACGCTGAGTGAGGCGTCGAGCCGATAGGCGCCTTCGACCTCGAGCGGCACGCTCAACGTGGTGGCGTTCACCGCGGGCTCGAAGGCGGTTGGCAACGCGACGTCAGCTGCGCCCGAAAACTTTCGCTGCAACGCATCCGCGAGGTGACGTACGCCGCGGCGGCCGGCGCGTCGCTGGCGCATCAACGTCCAGCGCACCACGCCTGATCCGCCGAGATCCGGGTCATCGTTGACGATGACGAGTCGGGCGCTGAACGGAACGGAAGGCCGCTGAATGATTCCGAACGGTCGATCCGGATCGAACGCGAGCGGCTCGATGATCAGCCGAGTCGGCCTGAAGGCCTGAGCCAGGGCGTCCAGCGCCGGCCTGGGCAGGCGGGCGTTGTCCAGCAGGCCGAAGCCTATGCCTGGAAACGGGTCCACGAGGTGGAAGGCAAACGCCCCCCAGCAAGGCTCGAACTTGCGCGTTCGAAGGTGCTCCGCGGCGACCCGCACGACGTCCGCTTGAAATGTCTGAGACGCTTCGACGTACGACTCGAGGCTCGTGTGCGCCGACGGCAGGCCGACTCCGCGCTCGGCCCAGTTCACGGGTTGAAACCCCGCATACCGCCAGGCGGCGTCATCGTCGGCGACCGGCCATCGAGCGCCGCGAGCACCCCCGCCGCCGATCGACTCCCACACCGGCGAGTCGACCGCGGGCAGCGCCTGCGCACCGAAGGCCGTGACCATCACCGGCTCGGCATCGGTGAGGTCCCGCCACGCTCCCGACTCCCACCCCTGCAGAACCTGCTGGTCGATGTCTCCCGAGGCGGCGAGCGCCGGGCGTGTGCGGTCGAGACGCTCGAACGTGGCTTGCAATTCCTGGTCGATGGAGATGTTCTGCCGCACCGCATTCACGTCGCCCAGGTCGGTGTTGGCCGCCAGCCACGGCGGGTCGTTGTGCGCGATCCACACGGCGACCGAGGGATGGTTGCGCAGCAGCTCGACCATCTCCGCCTGCTGCTCGCGCGCTGCGGCATCGAAGAAACGTCCATCGTCGCTGCGCGCGTGGTACGCGTAAGCGCCGAGCAGTGGTAGCTCCTGCAGCAGGAGCATGCCCGCCTCATCTGCGCGTTGATAGAACTCGGCCGGCAGGACGTTGGCGAGGATGCGAAGCGCATCAAGGTTGGTCTCTTTGGCGATGCGAAGGTCGGCGTCGAAGCGCTCGGGTGTGAGCTCGTCGAGTCGATACGAGGGCGCATAGCACGCGCCTCGCAAGAACATCGGCCGGCCGTTGACGGCAAGGCTCCAGCGCCGTGGCCCGATGTCCCACTTCAGCTCCCTGAACGCGAAGGCATCCTCGACGCGGGTCGACTCCGCGCCGCCGGCTGTGCGGGCGACCATCTCGGCGCGATACAGCGGCTGCTCGCCAATGCGCCACGGTTCCCAGCGCCTCGCGCCGGGGAGCGCGAGCTTCATCGAAACGGTTTGCTCTCCCCCGCCGGCCAGCCGCACGTCGCGGTGCAGGCGTAGTGGCGCGGTGTTTCGATCCGCGCCGGCCGAGGAGACGACGACCTCGATCTGGCCCTCCATCTGGCGCCCGTCCAGGTTCCGAAGCCGGGCCTCGACCTCGAGCCGTCCGTCGCCCGCCTCAAAACCAGGTTTGAGTCGCATCCACTCGATGGCAATGGGACCGATGTACTCGAGCTCGACCACGCGCCACAGCCCGACCGGCACCTCCCAGCGATACGGCTCGGGCAGGCTCGAGTACGCCGACGCCGGATGAGGTTTCAGCTCGCCGTCGTTGAAGAGGCCCATGATGTGCCGCTTCTTGTCGGGCTCGGTCTCCACCGGCGATTCGCAGCAGATGACGAGCAGGTTCTCGTCCTTCAGATAAGGGGTGAGGTCGAAGCCGAACGGAGCGAAGTATCCGTAGTGCGAACCGAGCAGCTTGCCGTTGAGCCACGCATGGGTGGCGAGAAACGCGCCGCCGATGCGCAGGAGCACGCGTCCGGAATGATCTGGACGCTGGAACTCGGTGCGATACCAAACCGCCTGGCGGTCTCTGTTGGCCGCGAGCTGGCGCGGAACTTCGATCGGCTTCCAGCCCGCGCCCCTGCCGATGGTCAGGCGCTCGGCCTCGCCTTCGCCCAGGGGCATCCACAGCGCCTCCCAGCCGCTCAGCTCGCGGATGCCCCCGGACCGCTGCGCCAGCGGGAGGAAAAGGCAGTCGCTCAAGTGGCCTTGACCTGATGGACGAATGCGCCGTCCGCAGTCGCGCAGTAGATGACCTCGCGCTTCATCGCCTCCGCAAACGATGTTTCATGGCCTCGCTCGATGAGCGCCAGGATGCTGCCGCCGAAGCCCGCACCCATAATGCGGGCGCCGAGGCAGCCTTCGATCCGCCACGCCTGCTCGACCAGCGCGTCGACGTTCGGCGTCGAGACCTCGAAATCGTCACGCAGACTCTGATGCGATTCCTTGAGGAGAACCCCCAATCGCTCGAAGCGGCGCTCCTTGAGCGCTTCGACGAAGGCATGGACGCGAGCGATCTCCGATTCGACGTGCCGCATTCGTTTTGGGTTGCCGGCCTCCGCTTCGCGGCGGCGCTCGTTGTAAGGCGTGTCGGCAAGCGAACGATGTTCGCCGGAATCAATGACAGCGATCACCAGCTCGTCGGGAAACGGCACCGCTTGATATTCGAGGGTCGAGCAATCGAGCAGCAACGCATGGCCGCGGCGGCCGAGGGCGGAAGCGAACTGGTCCATCACCCCCACGTGCACGCCGGTGGCCGCCTGCTCGGCGCGCTGGCACGCGAGGGCGGCCTCGACACCGTCGAGCTCTGGACGCAGGCCGGCCGCAATCGCGACGAGCAGAGCGGCCGAAGAGCTGAGACCGGACCCCGGAGGGACGTCGGACTCCACTGCCACTGACTGCGGCGGCACCCCAAGCTCGACGCCAATCGCACGCAGATAGGCGAGGCCGCCGCCAACGTTGCTTTCCATCGACCACTCTCTCGCCTGGTGGCCGCTGACCCTTGTGTGCCGATCGACCGCGGCGGGCAGCACCACGCCGCCGAGGTAATCGACGTGCTCTCCGATGAGGTTCACGCGGCCCGGTGCCCGCCCGTGCCACGTGACGGGACGCTTGCCCCTAGGCTTCACGAAGCTCCGCGGCCTTGTCCTCTGCGCGTGCATCGACTATGAAGGCGCCGGCGCCGAGCTCCGATCCCGCCAGGTATTTGAGCTTGTCGCGCGTGCGGTTGGGCGGGT
>Ga0207646_10000189_pt1 | contig 83815 bp, 81 predicted proteins | sample KBSK5502metaG_FD_184343 | JGI IMG/M metagenome (GOLD analysis project Ga0207646, IMG submission 184343) | Corn, switchgrass and miscanthus rhizosphere microbial communities from Kellogg Biological Station, Michigan, USA - KBS K5-50-2 metaG... | ecosystem: Host-associated > Plants > Roots >... | reverse complement strand
GCTTCGGTTCGCAGCAGGCCGGCACGGACGAGCAGCCAGAACCGGCGCTGTAGGTCACGTCTTGGTGGAAGCTTCATTCCAACACTCCTAAAAGTCAGAGTGTTGCGACGACTCCTTGAACTGAAGCCGTCCGATGCCCCCGCTTTGCGCAAAAGGGTGAGTATCGCGCGAGATCTAGCCCGACACGACAGGCGACGGCATCGAGCCCCCACCGTGCGTGGAGATGCCGAACAACGCGATGCCCGCGACGAAGATCAAGAACAGGATCAACAGCACGATCAAGAAGGCAAGCACGAAGTGGATGATGCCGAGGGCGATCCCCACGTTCGCCATCCACATGCCCTGCTCGCCGGTTCGCTTGATCTGGCCGCGGGCGATGAACCCGGTGACTATGGCGATGACCGCGACGGTGAAGCCGCCGATCACCGGGATGATGTGGGCGAAGAACGACGCGATGCCGGCGACCATGCTGACCACCGCCAGGTTGTTGGTCTGGCCCGTCGTGCCGGCGTAGCCGGGCGTGGGAAGGCCAGGGGTGTGGGGAACGGTCGAGGAAGGGGTGGACTGCTGTCCGGTCATCTGGTTCTGAGGATCGTTCGAGCTCACACCGCGAGTCTAGCTACGGCGAGGGCGAAGGCGTGGGAAACGGATGCGTCACCACGTAGCTGAAGAACAACGCGAAGAAAGCGACGTAGGCGGCGATGAACGCCAGGAAGAGCCCGATCGCGACGTAGCCCCCGATCAGCCCGGCCAGCGCCAGAGAGGCGCCGGCCTCTCCGGTTTGCTTGATCTGGTGCCTGGCGACGTGTCCGGTGACCACGGCGACGATCCCTCCGAAGAACCACGAGCCGAGGACGGTCGAGGCGGCGAACGAGACGCTCACGATCGCCCAGGGGTTGTACGGCCGGTGGACGGCCGATGCCGCGGTGGACGGCTGCGCCGGCGGCGGGAGGTCCGTGGGCGGGGTGCCGCTCATAGCGCTGAGTCTATGCATTCCTAGAATCGCTTACAGCGTGAGCGCAACCCTCGAAGACACGATCAGGCGGCGGCTCCAGGCCGTTCCCGACAGCCCTGGCGTCTACATGTTCCGCGACAAGAAGACGCAGGTGATCTACGTCGGCAAGGCGCTACGCCTGCGCGACCGCCTGCGCTCCTACTTCACGCCGGGCTACGCCGACGCCGGCCGGATCGCCGAGCTCATGCAGAGGGCGACGGACTTCGACTTCGTCACCACGGCGAACGAGGTCGAGGCGCTCGTCCTCGAGAACAACCTGATCAAGAACTACCGGCCGCGCTTCAACATCCGGCTGAAGGACGACAAGAACTACCTCTACCTGAAGCTGCCGGTGCCGGAGGAGTTCCCGCGCGTCCACTACTCGCGCCGCGTGCTGAACGACGACGCGCTGTACTTCGGGCCTTACACGTCGGCGCAGTCGCTGCGCTCGACGGTCAAGTCGATCCGCCAGCTGCTGCCGTTCCGGACGTGCAGCGACGAGATCTTCAAGCAGGGCAAGGTGTGCCTCGACTTCCACATCAAGCGCTGTCCCGGGCCGTGTGAGCGGCGGATCAGCTCCGAGGACTACAAAGCGCGCATCAACGAGGTCGCGCTGTTCATGGAGGGTCGCTCGGACCTGCTCGTCCGCGAGCTGCAGGACCGCATGGGGTCCGCCGCCGGGCGCCTCGATTTCGAGAACGCCGCGCGCTACCGCGACCAGCTGCAGTCGATCGAGCGCATCGCCGACAGGCAGAAGGTGCTCACGCGCGGCCGCGACGACCAGGACATCGTCGCCTACGCGCGCAGTGGCAGCGACGTCTTCGTCGAGGTCGCCTACATCCGCCAGGGCAAGATGGTCGGGCACGACGGCCATGCCCTCGACGGCGCGGCCGACGTCACCGAGCCCGAGCTGCTGCGCGGCTTCATGCTCCAGTACTACTCGAGCGCGACTCACGTGCCGCGGACGGTCATCCTACCCGGGCCCGTCGACGAGCCCGAGCTGCTTGCCGGCTGGCTGACCGAGAAGCGCGGCCGGCCGGTGACCTTCGAGATACCGCTGCGCGGGCGCAAGCGCGCGCTGGTCACGCAGCTCCAGGAGACGGCGAGCCAGGAGCTCGAACAGATCCGCATCCAGGCCGACTACGACCGCAGCCGCACCGAGCCGATGCTCGCGGCGCTGGCCGAGGCGCTCGACCTGGAGACCCCTCCGAAGCGGATCGAGTGCTACGACATCTCCAATATCCAGGGTGACTCGGCGGTGGGCTCGATGGTCGTGTTCGAGGACGGCCGGCCGCGCAACGACCACTACCGGCACTTCCGGATCAAGTTCACTCCCGGTCCGAACGACTTCGCGATGCTGCAGGAGGTCCTGCGGCGCCGCCTTGAGAGGCTCGAGTCCGCGCAGCGGCGCGAGGAGGCGGACATCGTCGGCGACCGTTCGTTCACGAGCCGCCCGGACCTGATCCTGATCGACGGGGGCAAGGGCCAGCTGAGCGCCGCCCTGGAGGTCATGGAGACTGCGGGCTACGCGGACATTCCGACCTTTGCGCTGGCCAAGGAGCGCGAGGAGATCTTCGCCCCCGGACGCGCCGAGCCGATCGTCCAGGAGCGCAACTCTCCAGGAATGTTCCTGGTCCAGCGCATCCGCGACGAGGCCCACCGCTTCGCCGTCACGCACCACCGCAAGGTCCGCTCGCGCAAGGCCTTGACGTCGCCGCTGGATTCGGTCGAGGGCATCGGCCCGGCGCGCAAGCGCGCGCTCCTGCGACACTTCGGCTCCGTGCAGGCGATCCGCGAGGCACCGGTCGACGAGATCGTGAAGCTCGGCATCCCAGAACGGCTCGCGGCGCGTTTGAAAGAGACCCTATGACGCTAGGTTCCCGGCCGGCGAACCTCGACGGATCTGCGGCGCCGATGCGGCCCGTCTGCGTTGTTGCGGCCTCCGCTGCTCGCTCACGCATCAACGGATGCGCTCGCTCCGCTGCTCGGCCGCGCCTAGCATCCGGGCCACCTAGGCGCCGGATCTCTCGCCGAGGTCACTGGCCGTGAACCTGGTCATCGTCGGCGCGTCGAAGCGCGAGCGGATGGAGGGCGCGGTCGCGGCCTTCGAGGCGGCCGGCTTCGAGCGCATCGACCACCTCGACGGCCTGCGCGACACCGACCTCGTGCTCGGCGTGGACGACGGCGGCACGGAGCTCCTGCGCGAAGCCGACCGGCGCGGCATCAAGTACGTCCTCGTCCACGACGGCGAAGACGACGGCCACCCCGGCGGCACGTACGAGCGCGCCCATCACCGCATCGAGTCCGGGCAGCGCGAAGAGCTGGCCAGGCACCTGCGCAGCCGCTCGCGCCCGCTCGTCACCTGCCTGGCCTTCGCCTACAAGAACGGCCCACCAGCCGAGGCGGCGCTGCTCATCGACGCGCGCTTCCTCGACAACCCCTACTGGGTGCCGGAGCTGCGCGACCTCTCGGGCCGCGACCCCGAGGTGGCCGACTTCGTGCTGAAGCAGCCCGCGGCCCGGCGCCTGCTTGACGACATCGAGCGCCTCGTCGGCGAGCTCCTTCCACTGTATGAGGAGAAAGGGCGGATGCACGTCGTCGTCGCGTTTGGGTGCACCGGCGGGCGGCATCGGTCGGTCGTGCTCGCGTCCGAGCTCGCGCGCAGGCTCGATGAGAAGGACGGCATCGACGTGGACTTCGTGACCCGAGACCTTTGACCAGGGCCCTGGTTATCGGTGGCGCCGGGTTCATCGGTGTCGCCGCGTGCAAGGAGCTGATGCGTCGGGGCGTCGAGACCATCGCCGCGGGCCGCAAGGAGCGACCGTACGGGACCTTCACCAGCTACGTGGCATTCGACCGCGACGACGAAAGCCAGCTCGCGCAAGCGCTCGCGAGCACCGAGCCCGACGTCGTCCTCGACCTCGCGTGCTACCAGCCTGGCCAGGTCGAGACGATCGCCCGCAACTTCCAGGGCGAGCGCTACATCTTCGTCTCCACGGGCGTCTACCCCGACCTCCACGGCAAGCCGGCGCGGGAGGAGGACTTCGTCCCGCTCACTGGCGAGCCGCCGGAAGCGCTCGACTACCGCGAAGGCAAGCGATGGTGTGAGACGGTGCTCACGCGCCATCCCGACCTGCCGTGGACCGTCATGCGCCCGCCCGCGGTCTTTGGGCCGGCCGACCACACGCTGCGCATCGCCGCGTACATCGAGCGGGTCGCCGACGGCGGTCCTCTGCTCGTCCCGGCCGAGACCTACGAGTGGCAAGCGGGCCTGGCGTGGGTGAAGGACGTCGGGTTCGCCTGCGCGCTGGCCTGCGACCCGCGCAGGGACACGACGCACAAGGCGTACAACGTCGCGATCGAGGGCCAGAGCCTGCGCTCGCTGATCGAAGGCATCGCCCGAGCGCTCGGCAAGCCCGCCCGCCTGCATCCGATTCCGTTCGCCGATCTGCCCGAGGGCGCGAGCCCTTACGGCCCGGATCCGGCTCGGCCGGCGGGTTACGTCATCGAGCGGGCGCGCCGCGAGCTCGGCTTCGAACCCTCGGCGCTGGAGGACGCGCTCGCGGAGACGCTGGCATGGTACCGCGTGGCGAAACCTACCCATCCGGGCTACGCGAACCGCGCCAAGGAGCTCGCGCTTGCCGGATCCGCATGAGGTCCTGGCCTATCGCCTGAGATGGCAGGCCACGGCGTGCCAGGTCCTGGGCTCGCCTTTCTACGCGGCGCTGCTGGAGGCGGCCGCCGGCGACCTGGAACAGGACGGGCCCGCCTGGGACGTTCTGCAGGGCTTCGAGGACGAGTCGGCGTGGGCCGCGGTCGCCCTTCGCTTCATGGGACCGGTGCACCGCCTGGTCCTCGACGACACGCTTCCGGATCTGGCGCGCCACTACCCGTCGACCGGCGGCGACGGCGACGCGCACGCGGCGTGGCCGCTGTTCCGGCGGGCGCTGGTCGACCATCGCGCGACGATCCGCGCCCTGGTCGAGCGCGGCTGTCAGACCAACGAGGTCGGCCGCAGCGCCGCGCTGCTCGGCGGCTTCCTGGAAGTGGCGCATCGTATGCACCAGCCTCTGCGGATCCTCGAGATCGGCGCGAGCGCTGGGCTGAACCTGCGATGGGACCGCTACCGCTACGAGTCCGCGGAGGGGGCGTGGGGAGAGCCGTCGTCCCCGGTCCGCTTCACGCACTCGTTTGAGAACCCCCCACCGATGAACCGGACGGCCGAGGTGGTCGAGCGCAAGGGATGCGACCTGAACCCTATCGACCCGACCTCGGAGGAGGGCGCGCTCACCCTTCGCTCGTACGTCTGGGCGGACCAGCTCGCGCGGCTGGCGCTGCTCGACGGCGCGATCGAGGTGGCGCGGGCCCTGCCGGTCATCGTGGAGCGGTCAAACGCGGCCGACTTTCTCGAGCGTGAGCTCTCCGCGCCGCAGCCCGGCGTCGCTACGGTCGTTTTCCATTCGGTGTTCATGCAGTACGTCGACCAGGCGACTCGCGAGCGCATCCGCGCGGCCCTGGAGCGCTCCGGTGTCTTCTATGTGACGATGGAGCCGGCCTACCCGGTGTTCGAGATCCGGCTCAACGGCGAGCTGCTCGGGACGAGCATGGCGCACGGGACCGAGGTGCGCTGGAACGTAGACTCGACTCTGAAATGACGACGCGGCGCCTGGCGCCCTACGGGGTGGCGGTCGGCGGCGCGGTCGCGATCACCGCGGCGATCGGCGCCGTCACCGCGCTGGCGTCCGTCTCAGGCCTGTCCGCGCTCTACCTGCTTCTCGTGCTGTGGCTGGGCGCCCGGTGGGGAAGGGACCCCGCGGTGGCCGGGAGCGTCGCTGCCTTTCTGCTGTACGACTTCTTCTTCGTCCCTCCGGTGGGCACGTTCTCGGTCCGCGGACCGGCGGAGCTGCTCGAGCTGGTGGTCCTGCTCGCGATCGCGCTGGTGACGAGCCAGCTCGCCGCCTCCCTTCGGCGCGCCCAGTCGACCGCGGAAGCAATCGCCGCCGACTCGCGCGCCCTGTACGAGCTGGCGACCGCGATGCTGCGCACCCAGGAGGTCGCGCCGGCCCTGGCGCTCGTCTCCGAAAGCGCGGAACGCCTTGCGTGCGTCGAACGCTTCGCGGTCGTGGTCGGGTCGACCCAGCTCGCGGGGGCTGAGCTCTCGGCCGACGAGCTGAAGCAGGCGGCGTGGGCCTTCGAGAACGGGAAGACGATCGGCGTCGCGATCAAGGGCGGGACGGTGGCGCCGATGAAGACTCACGGTCCCGACGCCGGCTCTGCATACGTGCCGCTGGCGAGCGGGGTCGTGGTCCTGCGCCTGCGCAACGGTGATGCCGACCCCGCCGACCTGCGCATGCTGGCCGCGCTCATCGGTCTCGCCGACCTGCTGCTCGACCGTAGGCGCGCGGCGACGGAAGCTGAGCGTGCGCGCGGTTTCGAAGCGTCGGACCGCCTGAAGGCGGCGATCCTATCCTCGCTGTCGCACGAGCTGAAGAGCCCGATCGCCTCGCTTCGCGCGGGCCTCACCGCGCTTGTGGCGCCGGGGGCCGGGCTCCAGGCCGACCAGCGCGAGCTGCTGACGGACATGGACCGGCAGGCGACTCGGCTCGACCGGATGGTGGGCGAGCTGCTCGCGCTGTCCCGGCTGGAGGCGGGCGTCGCGCTCGACCGGGAGCCGCACAGCTTCGCCGACCTGGTCGGAGGCTCGCTGCGCCAGATGAGCGCCGAGCTCAAGGGCCACGACGTCTCCCTGCACATCCCCGACGACCTTCCCGACGTCGAGGTGGACGAGGCGCAGGTCGCGCGGGTGATGACGAACCTGCTCGAGAACGCGGTCGAGTGGTCCTCGCCGAACGGCGGGATCGAGGTCGGCGCCGCCGCGCGCGACGGCGAGCTCGAGGCGTGGGTCGAGAACGAAGGCCCGCCGATCCCGCCTACCGACCTGGACCGGGTCTTCGAAACCTTCTACACGCGGCGCGCGAAAGGCACGGGCCTCGGCCTGGCGATCGTCAAGCGGGTCGTCGACGCGCACGGTGGCCGGGTGCGCGCCGAGAACCGCCGTCGCGGCCCTCGCTTCACCTTCACCCTTCCGCTCGCCCCGGTCCCGGCGGGCAAATGAGCGGCCGCGTGCTTGTCGTGGACGATGAGATAGAGATGCAGCGCGCGCTGCGCGCCGGCCTGAAGTACCACGACTTCGACGTCCGCGCGGTGGGCAGCGGCGAGGAGGCGGTGCGCGAGGCCTCGGTGTGGCGGCCGGACGTGATCCTCCTCGACCTCGGCCTCCCCGGCATGGACGGTTTCGCGACGTTGAAGTCGCTGCGGCCGGCTACCCGCGCGGCCGTCATCGTCGTCAGCGTCATGCCTGGCGAGAAGGACAAGGTGCGCGCGCTCGACGCCGGTGCCGACGACTACGTGGTCAAGCCGTTCGGCACCGACGAGCTCGTGGCGCGTATACGCGCCGTGCTTCGCCGCCAGGCCGACCTGCGCGAGGGCGAGCCGGTGATCAGGTGCGGCGACCTGGAGATCGACCTTGCGCGCCGGCACGTCTCGGTCGACGGCGGCGCGGTCCACCTGACGCCGACGGAGTACGAGCTGCTCCGCTACCTCGGCCTGCACGCCGGCAAGCCGGTGACGCACACGACGCTCCTGCGCCAGGTGTGGGGCGAATACGCGGTCGGCGACCGCTACAACACGCGCTACGTCGTCGCGCAGATCCGCAAGAAGCTCGGCGACGACCCGGCCAACCCGCGGTTCATCCTCAACGAGCCGGGCGTCGGCTACCGCCTTTCCTGCCCGGGCTGAGCTACTGCTCCGAGTGGCTCCGGTTCAGCAGATAGGCGGCGATGAACGCCACGATCACCAGGCCGGGTGACCACCCGAGTCCCTGGCCTGTGGGGTCATAGGGGGAGAGGTCGACAAAGACGGCCAGGCCGCTGACCGCCGCGAAGACCAGGACGATGAGCACCCCGCGGATCGCGCCGTGGCGCGCAACGAACAGCTCGAGCTCGAGCTGCCATGCCGGGCGATGCCGTTCGTGGACCTGGATTCCGCTTGCCGCGTGCGCGGCTATGCGCTCTCGCCGGCCCATCCGGTAGCGCGCGCTGCGCGGAAGGCTCTCGAACGGGACGTGGTCGATCTCGCGCTCCCGCCGAGGCGGCACCTCGAGCGGCTCCCACAACGGCTCGCGCCTGTACTTCTGGTAGCCGACGTAGGTGAGCACCCCAAGCGCGAGCCAGCCCATGAAGATGTACGTCGAGTTGGAGATGTTCTGAAAGACGAGCTGGGTGAAGACGGTGCCGATGAAGAGCGCGCCGACAATAGAAAGGACGGGGATCGACTCGCGGCCGAACTTGATGTTCAACGGCATCCGGTAGGGACGGTGGAGCTGCGGCTCGATGAAGCGCAGGCGCATCACCGACAGATGCGCCGAACAGAACGCGAAGGTCGCGGCGAGCGAGTAGACGGCGGCCATCAGGTCGATCGCCGCACCGTGGACGACGATGCCCGGGAGGACGAGGACGGCGGCGACGATGCCGAAGACGATGATCGAGACGTACGGCGTCTTGTACTTCGGGTGCAGCACCGCGAAGCTCTTGGGCAGCATGTCGTTGCCCGCGAGGGAGTAGCTGAGGCGCGAGATGCCGATGAGCCCCGCGTTGGTGGCAATAAGCAGGATGGTGAAAGCCAGGATGCCTACCCAGATCCCCGACCAGAAGGCGAGCTGCGGCACCGGGAAGTGGTTCACGATCCCGGCCACCGGGTCGTCTTTGAACGTCGTCGCCAGGTCGGTGACGTACTGGCCGTGCTCCAGGTGCACCGGGAACGCGCTCATGCCGATGGTCGGCAGGAAGGCGGACACGAAAAGGACGGCGATGATGACCCACCACGTCGCCAGCGGGACGTTTCGTCCGGGGTCCTTCGCCTCCTCGGACAGGTTGGACATGGTCTCGATCCCGGTGTAGGTGACCATCGCGATCGAGATGCTGGCCAGGAAGCTGCCCCAGGTCGGCGCCACGCCCAGGTGGATGTTGTGGAGGACGACCTGGATGTTGAGGATGAGGATCAGGCCGAGGATCACCAGCACGAACTGCGTGATGAGGTCGGTGAACGCCAGCGCCAGGTTGAGGAAGCTCGACTCCTGGATGCCGATGATGTTGACGATGATCAGGAAGCCGATCAGCACGGCGGTCGCCGTGACGTGCGCGACGTCGTTGTGTCGCAGCAGGTCGAACAGTGGGACGTACTTGCCGAAGACGCCCAGGTAGCCGATGGCGAAGTACGCGGAGATCGAGGCCGTCGCCGTGTAGTTCAGGAGCTGGACCCAGCCGACGATGAACCCGATCGGCTGGTTGAAGGCGCGGCGGGCGAAGCTCGAGCTGCCGCCGGCGTGGGGTAGGGCTGCCGTCCCCTCGGCGTAGTTGAGCGCGGTCGTGACGAAGATGAAGCCGGCGAGTATGAGCGCCACCGGCGTGAGGCCCAGGGCGAAGGCGGCGGTGACGCCGAGGGCGTAGTAGATGCTGGAGCCGACGTTGCCGTAGGTCGCGGCGAAGAGGGCGCCAGGTCCGAGCGTGCGGGGGAGCTTGGCTGGGCGGCGGACGACGACCCTGAGATCGCCCGGCCTGCGGCCGCGCCGCGCAACCGAGTCCGAAGTCACTGCCGCTCAACCGTAAATGATCGAACCAAACCCATACAACTTCCATACGGCCGCGGCTGTCGACCTCACGGAGACCTAACAGCCCCGCTCCTACGTTGGACGCATGCGCAGCGCGCTGGTGCAGCTCCCGGGCTATCGCTCGAGCAATGACGAACGGAAGGTCCTGCGGGCCGCCATCCGGCAGCTCGAGCGGGCGGACCTGTACCTCGGCGCGGTCGGGGCCATGGAGCTCAACGACGTCGAGGCGAGGCGGGCCTTGCGGCGCGTGGTCGCCGAAGTGGGCTCGCTGCGGCGGTATCTCGCGGACCTTCGCGCCCGGTCCTGATGCACACCCCCGCCGCCGCGAGGCGCCGGATCAAGGTCCACGGCGCGAACCTAGGACCGCTGCTGTGCTGGTCGATCGTCTTCGCCGACATCGGGACGTCGATCTACTACGTGCCGGGAATCCTCTCGGCCAGCGGCTACAACAAGCGGGCCGCGATCTTCGTCCTCATGACGCTCTTCGTCTTCGTGCTCCTGTCGCTGAAGTACGCGGAGGTCACCTGGCGCAACCCCGAGGGCGGGGGCGTCGTCACGATCGCGTCGCGAGCGCTGCACCCCTTTGCCGGACTTGTCGGCGGCTGTTTCATCATCGTCGACTACTACCTGACGGCCGGCATCAGCGCGTTCTCGGGGATCTCTTACCTGGCGGTGGTGATTCCGGCGGTGGCCTGGGCCAACGCCGTCCCGGGCACGCTCCTCGCGCTCGCCCTGCTGGCGGCGCTGAACGTCTACGGGATCCGCGAGAGCGCGAGCGTGAGCTTCGTCGCCGCGGCCGCCGCTGCGGCCGGACAGCTCGTCGTCGTGATCGTGGTGGCGCTGAGCCTGGGACCGGCCGGGATCGTCGAGTCCTTCCGCATGGTCGGCCAGGGTTCGCCGCACCTGACCCCTCTCGTCCTGATCACCGGGTTCGGCGCCGCGTTCCTCGCCTTTTCCGGGCTCGAGAGCGTGGCCCAGATCGCGCCGGCCATGCGCACGCCTCGCCGCGTGACCGCCTACAAGACGATGGCCCTCGTCATCCTGACGATGGCCGTCACCAGTCCTCTGCTGACGTTGTGGTCGACGACGATCGTGCCGAACCCGAACAGCCCGGACCACGTCAACCAGCTGCTGTCCCTGCTGGCGGGTCAATTCGGAGGCAACCCGCTCGCCGCGTACGTGGCCATCAGCGGCTCAGTGCTCCTGATCTTCGCCAGCAACACGGCGATCATCGGCGCCTACCACGTCTTCCTGGCGCTGACACGGATGGGCTTCCTGCCGCGCGCCGTGGAGCTGCGGAACACCTGGAGGCGCACACCCCACGTCGCCATCCTGGCGGCGGTGGGCCCGCCGGTCGTGCTCGTCTACATAGCGGGCCAGAGTCCGGTCGCGGCGGTGTTCCTGGGCGACCTCTACGCGTTCGGGCTGCTCGGCTCGTTCATCCTGACCAACGTCTCGCTGGACGTGATCCGCTGGCGCGAGCTGCGGATCGACGGCGGCCTGCGCCGGCGGCTGTGGTTTGCGGTCGGCCTGCTCACGACGGGTTTGACCGTGATCGGCTGGAGCGTCAACCTGGTCGCCAAGCCGTACGCGACCGCGTTCGGCGGAGGCCTCACGCTCGTCGGCCTGGCGGTGGGAATGTGGACCTACAGCCGCGGCCGGCGCCGCCGCCCCGCGGTCTTCCCGGTGCCGTACCGCCCGGAACTTGCGGCGCAGTCGATCGCGATCCAGTTCCAGCGCGAACCGGCCGACGTGCTGGTCATCCTCCCCCGCGACCAGAACACCGCCGACGCGGTGATCGAGGAAGGCATCCGCGCCGCGGAGGGCAAGCGGGTGGTGTTCCTCTACCGCGGGCAGGCGCCGCCGGGGCCCGCGGAGCTCTGGGAGGTGAGCGACCCCTATCTGAAGGACTACGTCGCCCAGGACGCGTTCACGCGCGCCGAGATGCACAGCCGCCAGCGCGTGCCGCACAGGCGTTACGTCTACGTCCCCGGCAGCCTGCCGCCGGACGCGATAGGACGCGTTTGGGCCGAGGTGAAGCCGCACGAGACCGTGGTCGTGCAGGGCGAGCAGAACGTGCTGCCTCCGGTCACCCTCGAGCGCGTGCGCCACCGCGTGCACCATGGCGTGGCGGTGCTGCACCTGGTCAGCAGCCATGTCCTGCATCACGACGTCGCCGCGGCCGGCGCCTGAAACTTCTAGACGATCAGGTCTTTCAGCTCGCGCGGGTAGTCGGTCATCACCCGGCGGCCATCCTCGGTGATGACCACGGTGTCGGAGTGGCGAAAGCCGCCCAGCTCCTTGATGTAGACGCCCGGCTCCACGGTGAACACCATCCCGGGCTCGAGCACCGCGTCGTCGCCGCGGTCGAGGAACGGCGCCTCGTGCCCCTCGAGGCCGATCGAGTGCCCGACGTGGTGGCGCAGGTTGTCCGCGACCCCGAGCTCGTCGGCCAGGCGCACGGCGGCCAGCTCGACCTCGCCCGCGGGCACGCCCGGCGCCATGACCTCGATCGCGCGTGACTGCATGGCCAGCATCGCGGCGAAGGCGCGCTCCTGCTCCGGCGTCGGCTCGCCGACGATCATGGTCCGCTCCAGCTCGCTGCGGTAGCCGTCGATGTTGGCGTGGGCGCCGCTGACCAGGACGTCGCCAGGCTGCACGCCGTGGCCTTTGACAAAGCCGTGCGGCATCGCCGTCGACCGGCCGCCCACGAACATGGCTCCGAAGCCCGTGCCGTCGCTGCCCTTTGGCCTCCAGCCCGGCATCTCGTGGACCATCTCGAACAGCGTCTCGATGGCGGGAGGCGTGTAGCACTCCATCTCAGTCTTGCCGACCTCGATCGCGGCCTGCATCCGGCGATGGCCGCGCGCCGCCCAGTCGCAGCTGAGCTGGATGCACTCGAGCTCGGCCTTCGACTTCACGCGTCGCAGCGACTCGACGATCAGCTCGGCGTCAAAGGGCGCGACGCCGGTCAGGTCGCTGAGGCGAGGGCCGCGGTAGCCCCAGTACGGCACGTACCCGTCGTGGTCGGCGCCGACGCGCCGCGGCCGGACGTTCATCTCGCTGAGGACCGCGGTGATCGTCTCCATCGGGTGCTCGGCGCCGGGATACTCGAAGTAGACGCGGACCTCGTCAACGGTCGTGGCCGACTCGGCGTGCTCCTTCTCCACCGCGGGCACGACGAGGACCGACTGGCCGCTCGAGCCGATGAGCAGCGCGATCGGGCGCTCGGTGGGGAGGTGGTGAAAGCCCGTCAGCCACGCGACGCGCGCGGGGTAGAACACGCATGTCGCGTCCAGGCCCGCGGCCTGCATGCCGGCGGTGACGGACTCACGGCGCATCGCGAACTCGGCCTGGGAGATCTGGGGTACTTCTTTCGTGCCCCTCACCCCGACCCTCTCCCCTCGCGGGGAGAGGGAGGACGTTCCCCGTTTAGTACGCGGCAAGCTTGCGCATCGCCTCCGCGATCTTCTGCGGGTTGGGCATGAAGAACTCCTCCTGCGGGGTGTTGAATGGCATCGCCGGGATGTCGGGCGCGGCGACGCGAACCACGGGCCCGTCGAGGTCGTCGAAGGCGTGCTCCGAGATGATCGCCGACACCTCCGCCCCAAAACCGCCCGTGAGGTTGTCCTCGTGCACGACGATCGCCTTGCCCGTCTTCCTGACCGAGGCGAGGATCGTCTGCCGGTCCAGCGGCGCCAGCGTGCGCAGGTCGACCACCTCGACGCTGACGCCCTCGTTCTCGAGCTGCTGCGCGGCCTCGAGGCAGTAGTGCGTCATCAACCCCCAGGCGAAGCAGCTCAGGTTGTGGCCCTCGCGGCGGACGACCGCCGGCCCGATCTCGACCAGGTGGTCGCCGTCAGGCACCTCCTCGGTCGCGAGCCGGTAGACCTTCTTGTGCTCGAGGAACAGCACCGGGTCGGGGTCGCGGACCGCAGACTTCAAGAGCCCGTGAGCGTCGGCCGGCATGCTCGGCACCACGACCTTGACGCCGGGGACGTGGGCGTAGAAGGCCTCGATCGACTGGGAGTGGTAGAGGCCGCCGTGCACGCCGCCGCCAAACGGCGCCCTGATGACCATGGGCACGGACCAGTCGCCGTTGGAGCGGTACCGCGTGCGCGCCGCCTCGCTGACGATCTGGTCAAAAGCGGGGTGGATGAAGTCCGCGAACTGGATCTCCGCGATGGGGATGAGGCCGTTGAGCGCGGCGCCGATGGCCACGCCCACGATCGCCGACTCGGCCAGCGGCGTGTCGAGCACGCGCGACTCACCGAAGCGCGCGTAGAGGCCGTCGGTCGCGCCGAAGACGCCGCCCTTGCGGCCCACGTCCTCGCCCAGGATGAGAACCCGCTCGTCGCGCTCCATCTCCTCGGTGATGGCGGCGCGCACCGCCTCGATCATGCGCATCTCGGGCATGCAAAAAGAATTGTGGCGCGATGGACCGTTCGGCTCCAGTCGCGCGTTAGACTCGGATGGAGAGGGGTGGGAGGTTAATACCTTCCTGGAGGTACGCGCGATTTCGTTCTCGGCCGAGGTCAAGAACGAGATGGCGGGGCTTCTGCCGGCGCGGCCCTGCTGTCAGCTGAGCGAGCTGCTCGGCATCTACTACGGCTCACGCGGACGGCTGCTGGGCAAGCAGCACGGACGCTCGGCCTACTTCTCGCTGCTCCGCAACGCCGTGGCCCGAAAGGTCGTGCGCCTTGGGCGAGCGGTCGGGCGCATGGAGGCGAAGTACCAGGCGGTGAAGTCGCGGAAGCGGATGTCCTTCTTCATCGAGCTGAGCCTGCCGGGCGAGCTCGTGTCCGCGTTCACCCAGGGCGCCGCGCGTGCGATGCCCGAGGCCGCCTGCGACCGGAAGGCGATGCTCCGCGGCCTGTTCCTGGGCTGCGGGTCGGTCAACGTGCCCAACGCTCGCTACCATCTCGAGTTCGTCGCTCCGACCAGGACATGGGCCTCGGCGATCGCCGGCCTGGTCGAGAGCTCCGGGGTCAAGGCGGGGATCACTGAGCGCGGCGGCCAGGCGGTGGTGTACGTCAAGGACGGCGACGGGATCGTCCGCCTGCTCTCGACGATGGGCGCCAACCGGGCGGTGATGGAGTTCGAGAACGTGCGCGTCGTGCGCGAGGTCAGCGGCGAGGTCAACCGCCGGCTCAACTTCGAGACCGCGAACATCGGCAAGACGATCGGCTCGGGGCTCCGGCAGGCGGCGGCCATCGAGTCGCTCGACGCCGAGGGCAAGCTCGCCACCCTGCCGCCGGCGCTGCGTGAGATGGCGCGGTGGCGGCGCGAGAACCCGGACCTCAACCTCGGCGAGCTCGCCGGGCGGATGAACCTCTCCAAGTCGGCGGTCAATCATCGACTGCGGCGGATTCAGCAGATAGCGCAGTCCAACGGAGGTTCCGGCGGAACGAGGGAGAAACGCCGCTCCGCCTAAGACTTATGAGAGGAAACCCGAATGGTTTCCTCTCATCGGCCGGTCGCTTCGCGGCGGGCCTGCTCTCCTTCCGGTATACGGTTGTGACTTGCCTGAGTAGTCGCTCGATGCGACGCCTGGCGGCGAGGAGTGCATAGTCGCAGCCGGGCTAAGCCCGGCTGCCAATGTGGCGCTGGGTAGTATTTCCGGCATGGCATTGAAAGTCGGAATCAACGGGTTCGGTCGGATCGGCCGGAACATCTACCGAGCGGCCTGGGACCTGAAACCGGATTTCGAGATCGTCGCCGTCAACGACATCGGCGACGCCAAGACATTCGCCCACCTCCTCAAGCACGACACCGCCCTCGGCACCTTCGGGCCGGCGGTCAAGGCGGACGGCGAGACGATCCACGTGGACGGTCACGCCGTGAAGTTCCTGAGCCAGAAGGATCCCGCCGAGCTTCCGTGGAAGGACCTCGGCGTCGACCTGGTCGTCGAGTCGACGGGGCTGTTCACCGACGCGCACAAGGCGCGCGTCCACATCGACAAGGGCGGCGCGAGAAAGGTGATCATCTCCGCGCCCGCGACCAACCAGGACTACACGGTCGTGATGGGCGTCAACCACCAGGGCTACGACCCGTCAAGGCACAACGTCATCTCCAACGCGAGCTGCACGACCAACTGCTTCGTGCCGCTTGCCAAGGTGCTGCACGACTCGTTCGGCATCGAGCGCGGGATGATGACCACGATCCACGCTTACACGGCGGACCAGAAGCTACAGGACCTGCCGCACAAGGACTTGCGTCGCGCCCGGGCCGCCGCGGACAACATCATCCCGACCTCGACAGGCGCCAACCGCGCGGTGGCCGAGGTCATCCCGGAGCTTGCCGGAAAGTTCGCCGGCATCTCGTTCCGCGTGCCGATCCTCGACGTCTCGGTCGTCGACCTCACGGCGCAGCTGGACAAGTCGACCACGGCGGAAGACATCAACGCCGCCTTCGACGAGGCGGCGAGCGGTGAGCTGCGCGGCATCCTCGCGGTCAGCCACGACGAGCTGGTGTCTTCGGACTTCAAGAACGACCCGCACTCCTCGATCGTCGACGCGCCCTTGACCTCGGTCCTCGGTAAAGACTGGGCCAAGGTCGTCAGCTGGTACGACAACGAGTGGGGCTTCAGCTGCCGGATGGTCGACCTGATCAGCTACATGGCGGAGCGGCTCTGAAAGCATCGATCACGGCCGTCGACGTCGCGAACAAGCGCGTCCTCGTCCGTGAGGACCTGAACGTGCCGATGAAGGACGGCGACATCACGGACGATTCGCGCGTGCGCGCGGCCGCGCCGACCCTGCAACACCTCGCGCAGCGGGGCGCGCGCGTCATCGTCATGTCCCACCTCGGCCGGCCGAAGGACCGCGAGCCGGACCTTTCGCTGAAGCCGGTCGCGGACGACCTGGGCCGGCGCGTCGGGCGTGACGTGCAGTTCGCCGAGGACTGCGTCGGTGATGCGGCGACCGCCGCGGTGTCGCGGCTGCAGTCCGGCCAGGTGCTGCTGCTCGAGAACGTGCGCTACCACAAAGAGGACGAGGCGAACGACTCCGGCTTCGCGCGCGGCCTCGCGTCGCTCGGCGACCTGTTCGTCAATGACGCGTTCGCCGCCTCCCACCGCGCGCATGCGTCGGTCGTGGGGGTGGCCGCCTACCTGCCCGCCTACGCCGGCGAGCTGATGCAGGCCGAGCTGGCCGCGCTGCACCGCGCGCTCGACAACCCGAAGCGGCCCATGGTGGCTGTCGTCGGCGGCGCCAAGGTCTCGACGAAGGTGGGCGTGCTGCGCAACCTGCTGAAGAAGGTCGACGCGCTCCTGATCGGCGGCGCGATGGCGAACACGTTCTTCAAAGCGCGCGGGTGGCCCACTGGCGCCGGCCTGGTCGAGGACACGGCGCTGGAGGAGGCGAGCGAGGTGGCAACGGAGGGCGGGGACAAGCTCGTGCTCCCGGTCGACGTCGTATGCGCGCGGAAGATGGAGGCCGGACAGCCTCTGCGGATCCTGGACGCGGAAAAGGTCGAGCCCGAGTGGATGGCGCTCGACATAGGTCCGAGGTCGGTCGCGCTGTTCCGCGAGAAGCTGCGCGGCGCCGGGACGGTGATCTGGAACGGCCCCGTCGGCGTGGCCGAGATCAAGGATTTCGCCGACGGCACGAAGGCGGTGGCGGAGGCGATCGCCGCGACCGGCGGATTCACGCTCGTCGGCGGCGGCGACACGGTGGCCGCGATCGATTCGCTGGGCATGGCCGGCAGGTTCTCCCATGTCTCGACCGGTGGCGGCGCCACCCTCGAGTACCTCGAAGGCAAGGAACTCCCCGGCATCGCGATCCTGCAGGAAGCCTGAATGTCTCGAACGCCGAACATCCTTGCACCTGCGCGGCCTAGGCGGCCTGGCGCCTTCGGCGCTGAAGCCGTCGTCAAGGGGCCCGGCGCTGCGTCGTCACGCATCTATCGATGCGCTCCTAGCTGCGCCACCCTTTCCTTGGCTCAGGCCGCCGATGCCGCGGATGTGCGGCGGAGCTCGGCGTCGAGACATTCTTGAGCTCCCGCCCGCCAGGGATGCCGCTGGTCGCGGCCAACTGGAAGATGAACCCGAACAATCTCGATGACGCTCTCGACCTCGTGCGCGGCGTGATGTCCGTGGCACGCGGCCAGGCCGATCGGGTCGAGGTGGCGATCTTTCCCCCCTTCGTCTGGCTGTCCGCGGTTTCGGACCTGCTCGTCGAGTCGGGCGTCAAGCTGGGCGCGCAGAACCTTTTCTGGGAGATGTCCGGCGCGTACACCGGCGAGATCTCGCCGCCCATGGTCAAGGCGCTGTGCCAGTGGGTCATCGTGGGCCACTCCGAGCGGCGTCTCTACCTCGGCGAGACCGACGAGATGGTCGCCAAGAAGACCGCGGCGGGGCTCTCGACCGAGCTGGGCGTGATCATGTGCGTCGGCGAGCTGCTCGACCACTACGACGAAGGGAAGTCGGACGAGATCGTGTCCGCGCAGGTTCGGGCCGGGCTTGCGAACTGCTCCGCCGACGACTCCGCGCGCCTGGTCATCGCGTATGAGCCGGTGTGGGCGATCGGCAGCGGCCGCAACGCCGACCCGGAGCACGCCTACAAGACGATGCGCCTGATCCGCAAGATCGTCGGCGAGATGATCGGCGCGGGCGCGGCGCGCAAGGTCCGGATCCTCTACGGCGGAAGCGTCAAGGCCGACAACGTCCAGCAGTACGTCGAGCTGCCCCTGTGCGACGGCGTGCTCGTCGGCGGGGCGAGCCTGGACGCCGACGAGTTCGCGCACATCGTCAAGACGACGTCCGAGGTGTATGGCCATCGCTGAGCCGGGGACGCTGATCCTCCTCCGCCACGGCGAGAGCACCTGGAACCTCGAGAACCTGTTCACGGGGTGGACAGACGTGCCGCTGAGCGAGCGTGGGGTGATGGAGGCGAAGGAGGCCGGGCGCCTGATGAAGGAGGCGGGTCTGCGGCCCGCCGTAGTGCACGAATCGCTCTTGCTGCGCGCAATCCAGACCACGCAGCTCGCGCTCGCCGCGATGGAGATGGCGTGGGTGCCGGTCAAGCGCACGTGGCGCTTGAACGAGCGGCACTACGGCGCGCTCCAGGGGTTGAACAAGCAGCAGACCTCCGACAAGTACGGCGAGGACAAGGTCAAGCTGTGGCGACGCAGCTACGACGTGCGGCCGCCCGACCTGGTCCCGACCGATCCGCGCCACCCGTCGCACGACCCCCGCTACGCGGGTTTGCCGCCGGAGCTGCTGCCGAGCGCCGAGTGCCTGAAGGACGTGGTCGAGCGGATGCTGCCCTACTGGTATGACGCGATCGTCCCCGACCTGCTGGCGCAGCCGTGCGTCCTGGTCTCGGCGCATGGGAACAGCCTGCGGGCGCTGGTGAAGCACCTCGACGGGCTGAGCGATGCGGAGGTCGTGGAGCTGAACATCCCGACCGGCGTGCCCCGCGTCTACGAGCTGGACGGCGACTTCAAGCCGCGGTCCCATCGCTACCTGGGCGACCCCCGCGAGGTCGAGAAGCGCGCGGCCGCGGTCAAAACGCAGGCGTCAAGGTCGAAATCAACTTCCACTTAGACTGGTTCCGGTAATCGAGAGACAAATTCAAGCAAGGGAGGGTCCCTGATCATGGCGTTTGAACTTCCGCCGCTTCCCTACCCATACGACGCGCTCGAGCCGCATATCGACGCGATGACGATGCAGATCCACCACGACAAGCACCACGGGGCCTATGTCGCCAACGCGAACAAGGCGCTGGAGGCGCATCCCGAGCTCGCGGGCAAGACGGTCGAGGACCTGCTGTGGAGCATCAACAACGTGCCCGAGGACATCCGGACCGTGATCCGCAACAACGCGGGCGGGCACGCCAACCACTCGATCTTCTGGTCGATCATGGGCCCCAACGCCGGCGGCAACCCCAACGGCCGCATCGCGGACGCGATCAAAAACAACTTCGGCGGCTACGACCAGTTCAAAGAGCAGCTGACCAAGGCCGGGGTGGGGCAGTTCGGCAGCGGCTGGGCCTGGCTCGTCGCCGACCGGCAGGGCAAGCTGTCGGTGAGGGGTTTCCCGAACCAGGACAGCCCGTTCATGGAGGAGCTGACGCCGCTCCTGGGAGTCGATGTGTGGGAGCACGCCTACTACCTCAAGTACCAGAACCGGCGCGCGGACTACGTGGCCGCGTGGTTCAACACCCTCAACTGGGACGCGGTCAACGCTCGCTTTGGATCCATCTGGACGTGAGCACCTCTAGGTAAAATCTCCGCCATATCCATGGCCAAGCTCCAGAACGCGCTCGTCATCGCGGAAGCGGTGCTCGCCGTGCTGCTGATGGCCGGCGTGCTGATCCAGACGCCCAAGGCGTCGGGACTCGGCGGCACGATCGGCGGCGGCGACTCCGGCCTCGGCGGCGGCTACCGTACGCGCCGCGGCCTCGAGCGGCAGATCTACTGGACGACGTGGGTCCTGGTCGCGGCCTTCCTGGTGTGCTCCATCGCCAACGTCTGGGTGACGACTCATATCCATTAAGACCCTTGTCGCCGCCGCGTTCGCGGCGGCCCTGGTCTTTACGGGTTGCCAGCCCGTCGCCACCGTGCCCAAACCGGCGCATGGCGGCACCGTGATCGAGGCGCTGGTGGGCCAGGCGTCGGTCTTCAACCCCCTCTTCCAGGCCAACGCGACCGCGCGCGACGTCGACAGCCTGATCTACCAGGGCCTGACCGCTGTCGACTCCGGCCAGAACGTGGTCGGGGTGCTCGCGAGCGGCTGGAGCGTGTCGCCGGACCGCCTGACGTACACGGTCGACGTGCGCACCGACGTCAGGTGGGCGGACGGCCAGCCGTTCGGCGCGGACGACGTCCTGTTCACTTACCACGTCCTGCAGGACCTCGAGTACCAGCAGCCGGGCGCCGACCAGTGGCGCCAGGTCGGCATCGCCGCCGGTGGCCCGAACCAGGTCGTTTTCAGCCTGCGCGCCCCTGAAGCCTCGTTCCCGCTTTCGCTGCGCACCGGCATCATCCCCAAGCACATCTACGCGGGGATGTCGCCGGACCAGATCATGGCCAGCCCCTACAGCGGCCTGCGCGCGTTCGGCACAGGGCCGTTCCAGGTGAGCGTGATCAACCAGGTCAGCGTCACGCTGGACCGCAATCAGTACGCGCAGCCGCAGCCCTACCTCGACCATTTCGTGGTTCGCACGTACCCCGCGAACGACCCGCAGGCGGCGATACGCGCCGTGCTGTCAGGTGCGGCGGACCTGGTGGGCGGGATCCAGCCCCAGGAGGTCGCCACGCTCCAGGGGAGCAACGACCTGACGATGCTCGAAGCCCGAATGTTCACGGACTCGTTCGTCACATTCAACTCGGACGGCGACGGCCGGCAGTTCTTCAGCGACCCGAATGTTCGCCTCGCCCTGGTGCAGGCTGTCGACCGGCAGCGCATCGTCTCCGACGTCCTGGCGGGGCGTGCGGACGCAGACCCCAACCCGATTCCCACCGCCGACTGGGCCTATTCGCCGGCGGCGGGCACCAAGCACCCCTTCGACACGGTCGCCGCGGCCAAGGCCCTGGACAAGGCGGGGTGGACTCTTGGGCCGGACAGCAAAGTGCGCACGAAGAACGGACTGCAGTTCAAGGTCACGCTCGTCGCCGCCGATTCTTACCCGAACCAGCAGGTGGCGGAGGCGCTGTCCAGCCAGCTGGCGAGCCTGGGCGTTGAGGTCGACGTGAAGCCGCTGCCGGCGTCGAGCCTGCTCAAGGACCACGTGCTCACGCACAACTACCAGATGGCGCTCGTGTCGATAGACGTCGGCCCGGACCCGGACCAGTACGACCTGTGGCACTCGGGCTACGACCCGAGCGCGGTCAACTTCGCATACTCCCGTGGCTGGGGACTGATCGACAAGGACCTCGAGGACGGTCGGGCCGCGCTCGACCCGTCGGCGCGGCTGGCGGCCTACATCGACTTCCAGATGCTGATGGCCGACGCGGCGCCGGCGATCTTCCTGTACGCCGGACGCTACGAGTACGGGGTGTCGCAACGGGTGCACGGAGTGCACTTCAACAAGGCGATCGAGCCGTACGAGCGGTTCCAGTACGTCACCGACTGGTACGTGAACACGACCGGCTAGGCCCGCACAAGGGTTCTGAGTTCAAGGTCAGCCCATAAACCTGCCGGGTTTGGAGCAACACCTACGCCGCCACGCAACGCCACGTGCCGGATAGAAGTATCGACGGTGTCCCAAGCGCCCCACCAGGCGCGCTCTGTGGCGCGAGCGTCGCCGAAGCGGAACCCGTGAGACCGCCTGGCTCAACTGTAACGGTCGCATTTACGCTGAGATAAAGATGAGACCCGCCTGGGTCATCGCCTAGATACAGTCCGACGGAGTCTTTGGAAGAGTAGGTTCCGGCGATGTACCGGCCATCGCTCCCGATCTGACTTAGCGATATAGAAACGTACCGGCTGGCACTGATCGACTGAAATAGATAGCCACCCTGCGGCGCAGGGCACTGCGTATTAGCTTTGGTCAACGAACCTGCTCGCGCTCCGCTCCAAACCAGACTTTCACCAACACCGAAACTATCTACTGGCTGACGTGCTTGCGGACTGCTATTAGATGTTGTCGAACCGTGAGGGCCGCTGTCGGCCACAGGGGAGCAGGCGATCGTAGCAGCGATAACGAGCGGCCACGCATAACTTCGCAAACTCGTCCTGCCACGGGGACTGGGGCCTACCGTCGACACATACGCAGCCAGCAAGCCACGAGTGAGTAGCCGCACAGGCCATCCGGAAGGCGAACGATCATACAAACCGCTGGGTGCTTGCGTCGAACCTCGAGACAACACCGGATAGAGATTGAACCGTGAGGATCGAGCCGCTAGCCGCCACGATCTTTAACGATCCTGAGTGGCCGGCCAAATACACGCCTGCCACGGTGGACTGTGACCAATCCAGGCTCGAGATTCGAACAACCAGAATCCCTTGCTGCGGATCGCTGTAAAGAGAACCGGCATAAACCTGCACCCACCTGAAGCCGACTTCATCTTGCCACTGATTCTGGATGGCGTACAGGCCACCCGGAAACGGGCCTTGACTGCTTTCCACGATTCCACGCGCTGGCCCACCTTCCGGTGGAGCAGGAGCTATTGGTTTTGGAGTCCGCGGTGCCGCAGGTATCTGTTGAGCCCAATCAGGCTTCTGTTGATAAACAGATGGATCCTTCCCGTTAGGCAACAACGGCTGCGTAGTTTGCGTCGTGGATGCAGCAACGGCCATGCCAATCCCGGCAACGACTGCTGCGGCAATTGCACCGGCGAGAATGTAGCGAATTGACTTGGGTACGTTCATCCGCGCTCCTCTGGAATCAATTCGCCCACGTCACATCCGTCGCCCAACCAAGCGTTTCCACTGTGTGGGTGTTGCTATTCATCGCGTCCTGCAGTTCCTGCCAGCCCTGACTCGGCTGGTTGTAACTGCTTGAATTGCCTGACGCCGCGTACGACGTCATGCTACCGAACGGGTACATAGCGCCACCCCAGAAGTAGTAGGAATCTAGGGCAATCGCCTGCCATTGGTTGGCGTTGACCCGTGAGCCTGGGGGCGGATTGAAGTAAACCTCAGGCAGCGGATATGCTGGCCGCACGCCCCAGGCCATATATTGCACATGTCCTTGAAGCCAACTGCCATTGCAAGGGCTATCGGTTCCTGTGTAGTACGCGGGGCATCCACCCGCGTCGCCGTAATCGACGTAGTAGTTGCAGGCACCATTCGGGCATGAAAGGTTTACCGCGTATCCATTGGCCCAAGCCATCGTGGTTGTCGGATCAGACCACTCAGTTTCAGCGTCGATCCCTCCCCAAGCGATCTCCGATCCAAGGAAACTCGGCGGTGTTGCGAGCCACGCGTTGATGTTGTTCACCATCGCGGCCCAGGCCTTACCGTGGGCGTTACCGGTGTACCCGAAATCGTTGCTTGTACCAACGGCAAGCCGCATGTAATTGCTGTAGTTGTTCGTCGAGACATACCACCCCTGAAGCCAACTCTCAGCTGCAGCTGTGATTTGGGCGATTGAGAAAAATTGGTTTGACCAATTCCACGTGCCATATGTGCCGTTCTGGTAATAAGGCTGACCGAAGTCCAGTACGACGATGCCTGACATGTCATGCGCCGCCGATCCCTGATTGAACAGTGTCGACGTGTTGACTGTCTCCTCGTAGCGCGAAACGGTCGAAGTCGGCGCGGCGAGCACACTGCGGCTTCCGGGCGGCAGCAAACCAAGTGTGGCAACCGATAGGAGGAATGCCATCAGCAACACTCGCAGGCCGCTTGAGGCACTATGTCGACTTGGAGCGCCCATATCCTCGAGGAAACCCCTTAACCGCGTCGAAATCTACTCTCGGGCGAGGGACTTGTCAATTCATCTGTTAAGCGTTAGCCGGCTTTCTCGCCGCAGGCAGTCTTGACGCGCATCAAGCCTGACAGGGCCAAACGGGCGCGCAAGAGCGTGGATGCCGAACTCGGTTGGATTGGCTGGCCCAGGCTGCAGACGAGTTGGAGGTCCCACCTTCGCTTAGGAGCCCAAGGTTTAGGTTTTGGGGGCCGCGCCCAGACTCGTCTCATCCCCCGGGTTTTGCGCCCCTCTGGCACGTGAACACGACCGGCTAGGATTCGAAATCATGGCGAGCACCGCGGTTCGATTTGCCGAGCGCATGTCGCGGCTCGGCACCGAGGGCGCGTTCGAGGTCCTGGCCCGGGCCCGCAAGCTCGAGGCCGAGGGCAAACGCATAGTCCACCTCGAGATCGGCGAGCCCGACTTCGCCACCCCCGACAACATCGTCGAGGCGGGGATCGGGGCGATGCAGAACGGCTACACGCACTACACGCCGGCGAGCGGGATCTGGGAGGCGCGCGAGGCGGTCGCGCAGTTCGTCAGCCGCATGCTCTCGACCGAGGTCGAGCCGGCGGACGTCGTGCTGGTCCCGGGATCCAAGAACGTCCTGCTCTTCACCCTGCTGGCCTGCATCGAGCCCGGTGACGAGGTGATCCTGCCCGACCCCGGCTACCCCGCCTACGCGTCGCAGGTCAGCTTCATCGGCGCCGTGCCCAAGACGGTCACCCTGCGCGAGGAGTCGGGCTTCCGCATGGACCTCGACGAGCTCGCGTCGCTGGTCACGCCGAAGACGCGGATGCTGATCATCAACACGCCGCAGAACCCGACCGGCGGAGTGCTCACCGAGGACGACGTGGACTTCGTCTGCGACCTCGCGCAGAAACACGACCTGCTCGTCGTCTCGGATGAGATCTACAGCCAGCTCGTTTACGGGTTCCACCACGTGTCGCCGCTATCCCGGCCGGGCATGCGCGAGCGCACGGTCCTGATGGACGGGCTCTCGAAGTCGTACGCGATGACCGGCTGGCGGCTCGGCTACGCGGTCGCGCCTCGCGAGCTGGCGGCCAAGCTCGACACGCTGATGATCAACTCGTCCTCCTGCGCCGCCGCGTTCACCCAGATCGCTGCCATCGAGGCGCTTGGCTCACCGGAGTCGGAGCACGCCGTCCGGCGCATGGTCAAGGTCTTCGAGCACCGCCGCGACCTCGTGGTCGACGGCCTCAACGACATCCAGGGCATTCGGTGTCACCGTCCGCAGGGCTCGTTTTACGTCTTCCCGAACATCGAGGGAACCGGCTTCGACGAGCATGACCTTTCGTCACGGCTGCTCAACGAGGCCGGCGTCGCGGTGCTGCCCGGCACGGCCTTCGGCCCCGCCGGCAAAGGCTACATCCGGCTTGCATACACGCAGTCCGAGGACGAGCTGAAGCTCGGGCTGGGCCGGATCAAGGAGTTCATCGCAACACATAGGGCCTAGGATGGGGTACTCATGGAGCGACTGACCGAGCCTCTCGTGAGGGACGGCGGCAAGCTCCGGCCTGCGTCCTGGGAGGAGGCGCTCAGCATGGCTGCCGCGGGTTTCGAGGCCGCGCGCAGGCATGGTCCGCGAGCGTTCGGCATGTTCAGCTGCTCCAAGACTACCAACGAGATGAACTTCATGGCCCAGAAGTTCACCCGGGCCGTCATGCACAGCAACAACGTCGACAGCTGCAACCGGACTTGACACGCTCCCAGCGTCGCCGGTCTGGCGACAGTGTTCGGAGCCGGCGGAGGGACGTCCTCCTACCGCGAGGCTGAGGAGACCGACCTGATCATCCTGTGGGGCTCGAATGCACGGGAGACCCACCCGATCTTCTTCCACCACGTGCTGCGCGGAGTGCGCAACGGCGCCCGGCTGATCGGCGTCGATCCGAGGCGCACGAGCTCGGCCGAGTGGGCGGACGTGTGGCTGGGCATCGACGTCGGCAGCGACATCGCGCTCGCCAACGCGATGGCGCGGGTGATCATCCACGAGGGCCTGGCGGACAAAAAGTTCGTCGAGCGCTCGACGACCGGCTACAAGAAGTTCGCGAAGTGCGTCGAGAAGTACACGCTCGACCGAGCGGAGAAGGAGACCGGCGTTCCGGGGGACGCGATCCGCGAGGTCGCGCTCGCCTACGGCCAGGCGAAGACCGGGATGATCTGCTGGACGCTCGGCATCACGGAACACCACAACGCGGTCGACAACGTGGTCGCGCTCATCAACCTCGCGCTGCTCACGGGCAAGGTCGGACGCTACGGCTGCGGGCTGAACCCGCTGCGAGGCCAGAACAACGTCCAGGGCGGCGGCGACATGGGCGCGATCCCCGCGCGGCTGCCCGGCTTCCAGGACCTGGAGATGCCCGAGATCCACGACAAGTTCGCCCGCGCCTGGGGTGGCGCGGAGTTCCCGGCGAAGAAGGGATGGCACCTCAGCGAGATGTTCGAGGCGATGGACCGCGGCGACCTGCGCTCGCTCTACATCGTCGGTGAGAACCCCGCGCGGAGCGAGGCGGACCAGGGCCGTGCGGTGCGGTTGTTGAGCGGCCTCGACCACCTCGTCGTCCAGGACATCTTCCTGACCCACACCGCGGAGCTCGCGCACGTCGTCCTTCCCGCGGCGGCGGGCTGGGCGGAGTCGGAGGGCACCGTCACCAACAGCGAGCGCCGTGTGCAGCGCGTCCGGCGCGCCCTCGAGCCACCCGCCGGAGCGCGCGACGACATCGACATCATCTGCGACATCGCCGGGCGGCTCGGCGCCGACCTGGGCCATCCGACCGCGGAGCAGGTGTGGGACGAGTGCCGCAGCCTTTCGCCGATGCACGCGGGCATGAAGTACTCGCGGCTTGAGGAGCTCGGCGGCATCCAGTGGCCATGCCCCGACGAGTCGCATCCGGGCACGCAGTTCTTGCACGGGCGCCTGTGGCAGGACCCTGTCGAGGGTCCGCTCGCGCCCTTCCACGCGGTCGAGAACGACCCGCCCGTGGACAAGCTGACCAAGGAGTTCCCGATCCGGCTCACGACAGGACGCCGGCTCGACTCGTTCAACACGGGCGTGCAGACCAACGAGTACAGCTCGCCCCTGCGCAAGGGCGAGGCGCTGGTCATGGCGCCGGAGGACGGCGTGAGTCTCGGCGTCGAGGACGGCGAGTGCGTCCGGGTGAGCTCGCGCCGCGGCTCGGTCGACGTGAACGTGCGGTTTGACCGCTCGATGCGGCCCGGCCTCGCCTTCATGTCGCTGCACTTCCCCGACCAGGTCGCGACCAACGTGCTGACGATCGACGCCACCGACCCGAAGTCCGGGACGGCGGAGTTCAAGGCAAGCGCGATCCGGATCGACAAGATCCCGGCCGCCTAGGTGGACATCCGGACGACGGGAGGCCCTGCGACGGCCGAGGAGGCGGCGGCCGTGGACGGGCTGCTGGGCGCGCCCGAGCCGGCTCACCACCACGTCGCCCACGGCGGCCGGATCACTCGCACGCAGCGGCACCTTCTGCTGCCCGTGCTGCACGCGATCCAGGACCGCGTCGGGTGGGTGAGCCGGGGCGCCCTCGAGTACGCGTGCCGGCGCCTGTCGATCCCGCCCGCGGAGGCGTATGGCGTCGTGTCCTTCTACGCTCGGTTTGCCCATAAGCCGCGCGGAGAGGTCGTCGTGCACGTGTGCGACGACATCGTGTGCCAGCTCGCGGGCGTCGACGCGCCGGAGGGCGCTCGGCGGGTGCCGTGCCTGGGGCTGTGCGACCGGGCGCCGGCGGCGCTCACCGAGCGCTTCGGCCCCGTATATGAAGCGGTCCAGACGGCCCATCCGCCATTCCGGTACCCGGGATCGAAGCTCTTGCGGCGCATCGGCGTCGTCGAGCCGGAAAGCATCGAGAGCTATCGCGAGCACGGAGGCTTCGCGGCCCTCAAGCGCGCCCTGGAGATGGGGCCGGCCGCGATCATTCGGGCGGTCACGGACGCGGGATTGCTTGGCCGCGGCGGCGCCGCGTTCCCCACCGGGCGCAAGTGGCAGTCGGTGGCGGACCAGCCGGTGCGTCCGCACTACCTCGTGTGCAACGCGGACGAGTCGGAGCCGGGGACGTTCAAGGACCGCGTTCTGCTGGAGAACGACCCGTTCGCGCTGGTCGAGGGCATGGCGATCGCCGCGTTTGCCACCGGATGCGAGAAGGGCTACGTGTACGTGCGCGACGAGTATCCGCTCGCCCGGCAGCGGGTGGCGAGCGCGATCAAGCAGGCCCGCGAGCATGGCTACCTCGACATCGACGTCGAGGTCCGGCGCGGGGCGGGCGCTTACATCTGCGGCGAGGAGACGGCGCTCTTCAACTCGATCGAGGGCAAGCGCGGTGAGCCGCGAAACAAGCCCCCCTTTCCCGTGCAGGTCGGCCTGTTCGGCAAGCCGACGCTGCCGAACAACGTGGAGACGCTGGTGAACGTGCTCGACATCGTCAACGGCGAGTTCGGCGACACGAGGCTGTTCTGCGTGTCCGGCCACGTGCTCCGTCCGGGCGTGTACGAGGTGGCGATGGGGACGCCACTGCGCTCGCTGGTCGAACTGGCCGGCGGGCTCCCCCCGGGGCGGACCATGCAGGCGGTGCTCCTGGGCGGGGCGGCGGGATCGTTTCTCACGCCCGACCAGATCGACGTGCCGTTGAGCTTCGAGGGCGTGCGAGCGATCGGCGCCACGCTCGGTTCGGGCGCGGTGATGGTGTTCGACGACACCGCGGACATGAAGCAGGTCCTGCTGCGCATCGCGCGGTTCTTCCGCGACGAGTCGTGCGGACAGTGCGTGCCGTGCCGCGTCGGCACCAGGCGTCAGGAGGAGATCCTGGAGAGGATGCTGGCTTCGTCGAACGGTGACGGCCGCGCCGACGTGATGCTGTTGAGCGACATCGCGCAAGCGATGCGCGACGCGTCGATCTGCGGCCTGGGACAGACCGCGGCGAACGCGATCGCGTCAGGGCTGACGCAGTTGAAGGTTCTGAATGGCTGAGGTTCACCTGACGATCGACGCGCGGGACGTCCTGGCGCGCGAAGGCGCCACGATCCTGGACGCGTGCCGCCGTCTGCAGGTCGACACCCCGACGCTGTGCCAGCTCGACAACCTGACCCCCGTCAACGTGTGCCGAGTGTGCGTCGTCGAACTGGAGGGGTCGCGCGTGCTCGTGCCCGCCTGCTCACGGAGGGTCGAGGAGGGGATGAAGATCCAGACCGACTCGCCGCGCGTGCGACACAGCCGGCGCTTGGTGCTGGAGATGCTCGCGTCTTCTGTGGACATGTCGCTGACTTCGCCCGAGGTGCAGGGCTGGATGCGGCGGTACGGCGCGGAGCCGTCGCGCTTCGGCAAGGTAGCGACTGTCGCGAAGCCGGTGAAGATCGACAACGAGCTCTACGTGCGCGACTACTCGCGCTGCATCCTCTGCTACAAGTGCGTCGAGGCGTGCGGTGTCGACGCGCAGAACACGTTCGCGATCGGCGTCGCAGGCCGCGGGTTCGACGCGCACATCTCGACGGAGTTCGACGTCGGCCTCCCGGACTCGGCGTGCGTCTACTGCGGCAACTGCATAGGCGTGTGCCCCACCGGCGCGCTGATGTTCAAGAGCGAGTACGACATGCGCTCCGCGGGCACCTGGGACGAGTCACGGCAGACGGTGACCGAGACAGTGTGTCCTTACTGCGGGGTGGGCTGCATGCTCGAGCTCCACGTGCAGGACAACTCGATCGTCAAGGTGACGTCGCCCCTCGACAACACCGTGACCTCGGGCCACCTGTGCGTCAAGGGGCGATTCGGTTTCGAGTTCGTGCAGAGACGCGGGCCTAAGAGCTAGCTCAAGCTAGTCGCCGCTTCCGCCGCCGTCGCTGCCTGAGCCGCTTTGCTGGTTGTTGTTGTTGTCTTCGTTGTCGTTCTCGTCCTGGTTGTCGTTGTCATTGTCGTTGTCGGCGGCCTCGGTCTCCGGCGTCTCGGTCGGCTCGGGCTTCTCGGTCGGCTCCGCGGTCGGCGAGGCCTCGGGGCTCTCACTCGGCTCGGGCGTCTCGGTACGCGTCGCGCTGGCTTCGTCGCCGAGCACGTTCCCGGAGCTGGTACCCAGGCTGACCAGGTGGAGGGCCGTATGGGCTGATGCCCCCGCGCCCGCGACCAGGAGAATTCCCGCTGCAACTCCCACGATCACTACGACTGGTCTTTTCATGCCCCTAGGAACGCTCGCCGTCGCCGGAGTCGGAAGTCGTCGTCGAAGGTGGGGGCGACGGTGAGCTGTCGTGGTCGTCGCTGGGCTCGGGCGACTGGGCCGGCTCGGGCGACTCGCGCGGCTCGGGCGATTGGGCCGGCTCTGGAGACTCCGCGTGCGAAGGTGCCGGCTTGGCAGAGGGACTCTGCTGAGTTTGCTCTGGCGTGGGAGAAGAGGCCGGCGGCTGGACGACGTTGACGACCTTTTCCGTCCAGACCACGGGGTTGGGGCTTCCGGTCCCGGCGTAGGCGCTGATGACGAGGGCGCTCAGCGCCGTCACCGCGAGCACGGCGGGGGCGAGGCGCCAGGCAAGCGGGCGAGGGCGAACCGCCAGATAGCGCGGCGTGGAGTAGGGCGGCTGGACCTTGTCCAGCGCCGTGGTCAGGCCCCGGCGCAGCTCTTCGTCTTCAGCGCTTGGCATAGGTCTCATCCGGTTCAGAAGTAAACGTTTCAACGGCCTCAAGTGAGAAGTCGGTGTCGAGTTGGGCGCGGAGATTGAGGGCGGCCTGGTGGAGGCGGGCGCCGACGGTGCGCTCAGAGACGCCCAGGGCGGCGGCGATCTCGCGGTTGTTGTAGCCGTGGTAGTGGCGGAGAACGATGGCCGCGGCGAGCTTGGGGTTGATGGCCCGGAGCGCGGTGAGGAGGTCCCGGCGGGTCGCATCGTCGGCCGGGTCATTGACGTGTGTGGGCCGGCCGAGGCGCCTCAGAACTTCGCCGACGCCGCGGAGCCTGGCGCTGCGCCTGTAGCTGATCGCGCGGTTGACGGCGATGCGGTGGACCCAGGCCTCGGCGGGGGCGTCTGGACGCCAGCGTTTCCAGGCCTGGAAGGCCTGGACGAAGGCGTCCTGGGTGCAGTCTTCGGCGGCGGCGGGGTCGGCGAGGATGGCGGCGACGGTCCGGAAGACGCGGGGGTAGGCCACGCGGTAGAGCCGGTCGAAATCCTCTCGCGAGCCGGGTCGGTACGACTCGGGCACGGTAGGTATAACGCGCCTGGATACTACAGGGATTCCTCTTTGGGAAAGGACTTTGAAGGGGGAGGGGAGCGGGGTTTGGGTGGCACTAGCTCGATGTAAATTTACAAGAATTGCTTGTGTTGAGGAACGTTCGTTCGTAGAATTGGGGAGTGGAAAGATTGCGGGCTGCGATCGAGGAGCTGGAGGCTCAGGCGGGCCTTGATGTTCGTGAGCTGAGTGCTCTGATCGATCGCCTGCAGGGTCTCCTCTGCCGGGAGCTCCATGAGAGCACCAGGCGTGGCGACCACCTGATCGAGGGCAAGACTCCCTGCGGGTGGGTGAAGGCCAGCTGCCGGGTTGGGGCTGGGCCGGCGGCGGAGAGGCTGCGCGTGGGGGCCCAGATGGAGGCGATGCCGCGAGTCGCCGAGGCTCTGCGGTCGGGCGAGATCGGTTACCAATCGGCTGCGGTGATCTGCGGCTTTCGGGACAAGCTGCGTGAGGACCTGCGCCAGAACATCGATGAGGAGTGGTGGATCGGCCAGGCCAAGGACAGCTTGATCGAGAACCTGCGCTGGCTCGAGCAGCACACGCGCTACGTGGTCGATCCGGACAGCTTCGACCACCAGATCGAAGAAGACTGGGAGAAGCGCTGTCTCTGGATCAGCGAGTCGAGCGGGATGTTCCACATCTCCGGGGTGCTCGACCGTGTCGGCGGGTCCGCGCTGGAGACGGCCATCGAGTCGCTTTCGAAGAGGTTGGGCGACCTGGATACTCGCACACCCAAGCAGCGGCGCGCCGACGCGCTGGCCGAGATCGCCCACCACGCCATGGACAAGGGCACGCTGCCCAAGCGGCATGGCGTCCGACCGCACGTCTCAGTCCACACCACGCCCGAAGGCTTGAAGCGAGAGCTCGGCGCGCCGGCGTCGGAGTTGAGCAGCGGCATCCCGGTTTCAGGCAAGACCGCGCAGCGCCTTGCGTGCGACGGATTGCTGCACCGGGTGCTGAAGGCGGACTCGATGGTGATCGACGTGGGGCGGGCGCACCGCACGGCGCAGCCCTCGCAGTGGCGGGCGCTGAAGGCGAGGCACAGGACGTGCGCCGCACCGGGCTGCGACCGGCCCATCAACTGGACGCAGGCGCACCATGTCGACTTCTGGGAAGACGGCGGCCGGACCGACCACGGCAAGATGCTGCAGCTCTGCTACTTCCACCACCGATTGGTGCACGAGCGGGATTGGCAGGTGGTGATGGTGGGCGAGCGTGTCGAGTTCATCCCGCCTGACCGGCCGGTGATGATCAGGCGGCGCTGGGGCGAGCGACGCTGGGCCGCCTAGCGACCTAGAGTTCTGTTCCGTCATGCCCATCGTCTGGACGCAGGACCCGGCCGCCAACGAGCTGCTGGAGACCGACCCGCTGGCGCTGCTCATCGGGATGGTGCTGGACCAGCAGGTGAAAATGGAGAAGGCGTTCGGCGGGCCCTACGAGCTCCAGCGACGCCTGGGCGGGCGGCTAGATGTCCGCGAGATAGCGAGCATGGATCCTGGCCGGCTCGACGAGGTATTTCGCGAGCGGCCGGCGCTGCATCGCTTTCCTGGCAACATGGCCAGGAGGGTGCAGGCGATGGCGCAGGCAGTGGTGAAGGAGTACGGCGGCGACGCCGGATCCGTCTGGCGGGACGCGCGCGACGGGGATGACCTGGCCGCCCGCATCTCGAAGCTGCCGGGCTTTGGTGATATGAAGACCAAGATCATGGTCTCAATCCTCGCCAAGAAATTCGACGTCCGTCCGCCGGGGTGGGAGAAGCATGCCGCGACGTGGCACTCGGTCGCGGACGTGGACTCGGAGGAGTCGATGGCGCACGCCCGCGAGGTGAAGCGCGAGATGAAAGGGAAGGCCAAACACTAGCCCGCTTTCTGATAACGTTTGCGCTCCGGCCCGGCCACAGAGAGTTGGGCGGCCAGACGAGGAATTAGATGAGAGAGTGCACTCCCGCTCCTGACGATGCTCGGGCGCTAAGCGCAGACCACGCGCTGATCCCGGTCTACCGGGAAGTCCTTGCCGACATGTTGACCCCAGTCCGCGCGTACACGCTGCTCTGCCCGCCCGGCGAGCCTGGCTTCCTGCTCGAGAGCGTCGAGGGCGGCGAGCGCCTTGCCCGGTACTCCTTCATCGGCTTCCAGCCCCGGCCGCTCGAGCTCGGAGACGGCAATCCCCTCGAGGCTCTCGCTCACGTCGCCGGCGAAGCGACGGCGCCGGTAAGGGGCGTCCCGCGGTTCCACGGCGGGGCGGTGGGCTACCTCGGTTACGAGGTGGCGCGGCACTTCGAGCGCCTTCCGGTCGCCAAAGGCGCGCCTCCTCCGATGCCCGAGAGCAGCTTCCTCCGCGCCGAGGACCTGGCGGTCTTCGACCACGTGACGCGGCGGCTGCAGCTCCTGACCATCTACCGGCCGGACCGCGAGGAGTACGGCGACGCGGTCCGGCGCATCGACGAGATGGAGCAGCGGCTCGCAGGTGATCCGCCCCCGCCGCCGGATCATCCTGGCGACGGGGTGGCCTGGGAGTCGAACGTCAGCAAGGGCCAGTTCCACGCCATGGTCGACGCGGCCCGCGAGTACATCGTCGGGGGCGACGCCTTCCAGATCGTCCCCTCACAGCGCTTCCACAAGCCGCTCGCGGCGAGCCCCTTCGACGTCTATCGCTGCCTGCGCGCGATCAACCCCTCGCCCTACATGTACTTCCTCGCCCTCGGCGGGGACCGGCACGTCGTCGGCACGTCTCCGGAGAAGCTCGTCCAGGTCGAGGGCCGGCGCGTCGAAACCCGACCGCTCGCGGGGACCCGCCGCCGCGGCGCGGACCCCGCGGAGGACAAGCTGCTCGAAAAGGAGCTGCTCAGCGACCTCAAGGAGCGCGCCGAGCACGTGATGCTCGTGGACCTCGGCCGCAACGACGTCGGCCGCGTCTCCCGCCCCGGCACGGTGGCGGTCGACCGCCTGATGGAGGTCGAGCGCTACTCGCACGTCATGCACATCTCCTCCACGGTCAGCGGGCAGCTGCGCGACGGCAAGACCTCCCTCGACGCGCTGCGCGCCGCATTCCCGGCCGGGACGGTTTCCGGCGCGCCCAAGATTCGCGCCATGGAGGTCATCGCCGAGCTCGAGCCCGACCAGCGTGGTGTGTACGCGGGGGCTCTCGGTTACGTCAGCTTCGGCGGCAACCTCGACATGGCGATCACGCTGCGCACGGTCGTGGCGGCGGAGGGTGTGGCCTACGTGCAGGCGGGGTGCGGCGTCGTCGCCGATTCCAGGCCCGAGCGCGAGTACGAGGAGACGTTCGAGAAGGCAGGCGCGATGTTCAAGGCCATCGAGATGGCGGAGGCGATGTAGATGGACCGCGAAGTCCATCTCGCGATGATCGACAACTACGACTCCTTCACATACAACCTCGTCCAGTACATGGCCGAGCTCGGCGCCGAGCCGCAGGTCTTCCGCAACGACGAGGTGACTGTCGACGAGCTGGCGAAGTTCGACGGTGTGGTCATCTCGCCAGGCCCCGGAACTCCTGATGACGCGGGCGTCTCCAACGAGGCGATCCGCGCGCTCAGCGGCAGCGTCGCCATTCTCGGCGTTTGCCTGGGCCATCAGTGCATCGGCCAGGTCTTTGGGGGCGAGGTGGTGCGAAACGAGCCCGCACACGGCAAGACCTCGTGGATCCACCACGACAACTCAGGCGTGCTGGCCGGCCTGAGCGAGCCCTTCGAGGCGACGCGCTACCACTCGCTGATCGTCAAGCGGTCGACCATGCCGGCCGACCTCGTGGTCACGGCGTGGACGCACGACGGCGTGGTCATGGGCTTGCGCCACGTCAAGCACCCGACCTACGGCGTGCAGTTCCACCCTGAGTCGGTGCTCACCAAGGAAGGCAAGAAGATCCTCGGCAACTTCATGCGCCGCGCGGGAAAGGTGTACCAGTGATCGACGCGATCGCGAAGCTAGTCCGGTGTGAGAACCTCACCGAAGCCGAGGCGGCGTCCGCGTTCGAGGTGATCATGCGCGGCGACGCGACGCCGTCCCAGATCGCTGGGTTCATGGTCGCGCTGCGCATGAAGGGTGAGACGCCCGAGGAGCTCACCGGCTTCGCGCGCACCGCTCGCGCGGTGGCGACGCCGATCGAGGTCGAGGGCGAGCTTCTCGACACCTGCGGCACCGGCGGCGACGGGCTCGCCACGTTCAACATCTCGACCCTGTCCGCGATCGTCGCCGCGGCCTGCGGCGCGCGAGTGGCCAAGCACGGCAATCGCGCGGCGTCCTCGCTGTGCGGCTCGGCGGACGTGCTCGAGAAGCTGGGGGTGAAGATCGACCTCCAGCCCGAGGGTGTCGCGCGGTGCATCGACGAGGTGGGTATCGGCTTTCTCTTCGCGCCGATCTTCCATCCCTCGTTTCGGTTTGCAGGCGTGCCGCGGCGAGAGCTGGGCGTGCGCTCCGTGTTCAACATCCTCGGGCCGCTGTGCAACCCGGCGGGCGCCAGGTACCAGGCGCTGGGCGTGGCGGACAAGGCGCTGGCGGCCAAGATGGCGGACGTTCTGATCCGCCTCGGCGTCGAGCGTGCCATCGTCTTTCACGCCAGCGACGGAATGGATGAGCTCTCGGTCGCGTCGCCGTCCTACGTGATCGAGATCGACGGCCGGCGAAACGAGTATGAGCTCGACCCCGCCGAGCTCGGCCTGCATCGCGCCCCGCTCGAAACCATGCGCGGTGGCGGGCCGGACGAAAACGCGCGCATCGCCCACGACATCCTGGACGGCGAGAAGGGCGCGCGACGCGAGGTCGTGCTCCTCAACGCAGCGGCTGCGCTGCGCGCGGCCGGCCTCGCCCGCGACTGGAGAGAGGGGTTGGGTCTTGCCGCCGACGCGATCGATGCGGGGCGGGCCGGTGAGATCCTTGAACGGTGGGCGAGAGTCTCGACCTCTTAGGTCGCTTGGTGCTCGAGGCGCGGCAGGACCTCCAGCGGCGGCGCTACCTCATGGAGTCGGACCGGCTCGAGCAGGCGGTCGCGGCGTACACGCCGAAGGACTTCCTTGGCGCGCTGCGGCAGCCGCACCTGGCGGTCATCGCCGAGATGAAGCAGCGCACCCCGAGCATGGGCGTCCTGTCGGAGGACTACCGTCCGGCGGACCTGGCCCACGCCTACGCCGAAGGAGGCGCGGCCGCCATCTCAGTGCTCACTCACATGGCCGGGTTTGGCGGCAGGGTCGAGCACGTCCGCCAGGTGCGCGCCGCGACCGACCTGCCCATCCTGCGCAAGGACTTCGTCACCGACCCGTTCGAGGTCGCCGAGGCGCGCGCATGCGGCGCGGACGCGGTGCTTCTGATCGTGGCGGCGTATGAGGCCACGCTGCTGAAAGCGCTCCTCGCCGTCACCAAGAGTCGCGGCCTGGCGGCGCTGGTCGAGGTCCACGACGAGCGCGAGACGGAGGCGGCGCTCGAGGCTGGAGCCCAGGCGGTCGGAGTGAATCACCGCAACCTGCGCGACTTCAGCGTCGACCTCGGTCTGACCGAGAAGCTGCGCAAGCTGGTTCCGGAGCAGGTCGTGCTGGTCGCCGAGAGCGGCATTCGCGGCCCCGAGGACGCTCGGCGGATGCGCGAGGCCGGGGCTGACGCCATCCTTGTCGGCGAGCTGCTGATGCGTTCGGGTGATCCGGCGGCCGAGATCCGAGGGTTGACGAGTTGATCCGGATCAAAATCTGCGGCATCTGCGACCTCGAGAGCGCACGCACCGCGGTCGAGGCCGGCGCCGACCTTATCGGCTTCCATTTCTGCGACTCCGACCGCCGCGTCTCGCCCGAGGAGGCGAAAGCGATCGTCGACGAGCTGCCGGTGCGGCCCAGGATCGTGGGCGTCTTCATCGATCAGCACCCCGACGAGGTGCGCCGCATCGCCGAGCACGTCGACCTCGACCTCCTCCAGCTGCACGGCTCCGAAGCACCTGGCTTCGAGGCCGGCCGGCCGGTCATGAAGGTGCTCAAGGTCCGGGAGGGCGAGGTGCCGGGCGCCGGCCGTTGGCCCGATCCGATCATGCTCGACACCTGGTCGGCGGACCAGCGCGGCGGCACCGGCCGGACATGGGACTGGGAAGTTGCTCGCGCGCTCGTCGAATCGCGGCGCGTGTTCATCGCGGGCGGACTCCAACCGGGTAACGTGGGCAAGGTCGTGAGCGAGCTCCGGCCCTACGGCGTGGACGTGTCGAGCGGCGTGGAGTCGCGCGTCCGGGTCAAGGACCCGGCGAAGGTGCGTGCCTTCGTCCACGCGGTGCGCATCGCGGAGACGCTCGGCTGATGTCCCGCGGCGCACTCACCCATCCGGTCGATGGGCGCTTCGGCGCCTTCGGCGGCCAGTACGTACCCGAGACGCTCATGAGCGCGCTCCACGAGCTCGAGGACATGTGGCACGAGGCCAAGGCCGACCCGCAGTTCCAGCTCGAGCTCGCGGGCCACCGCCGCGCTTTCATCGGCCGGCCCACGCCGCTTTACGCGGCGACCCGCCTGAGCGAGCACTTCGGCGGCACCCACATCCACTTCAAGCGCGAGGACCTCTGCCACACGGGCGCGCACAAGCTCAACAACGCCGTGGGCCAGGCGGTTCTCGCCGTGCGCATGGGCAAGAGGCGGATCATCGCCGAGACCGGCGCGGGCCAGCACGGCGTCGCGGCCGCGACCGTTTGCGCGAGGTTCGGCCTCGAGTGCACGGTCTACATGGGCACCGAGGACATGCACCGGCAGTCGATGAACGTGCGCCGGATGAAGCTGCTCGGCGCCACGGTCGTCGAGGTCACGAGCGGCACCAGGACATTGAAGGACGCGACCACGGAAGCGATCCGTGACTGGGTCACCAACGTACGGACTACGCACTACATCATCGGCTCGGTCGTCGGGCCGCACCCGTACCCGGAGATGGTTCGCGACCTGCAGCGCGTCATCGGCGACGAGGCGCGCGACCAGTACCTGTCGCTCGACGGCAAGCTGCCGGACGTCGTGGTCGCGTGCGTCGGCGGCGGTTCGAACGCGATCGGCATATTCACCGCGTTCATCGACGACCGCGACGTGCAGCTCGTCGGCGTCGAGGCGGCGGGAAAAGGGATCCGCACCGGCGAACACGCGGCGTCGCTGGTGGGCGGCCGGCCTGGCGTCCTGCACGGCAGCTACTCCTACGTCCTGCAGGATGGCGACGGGCAGATCCTGCCGACGCACTCGATCTCGGCGGGACTCGACTATCCCGGCGTCGGGCCCGAGCACGCGTTCCTGCGCGACATCGAGCGCGTGGAGTATGTCGCCGTCACCGACAAGGACGCGCTGGCGGCGTTCAAGCTCTGCACGAAGCTCGAGGGCATCATGCCGGCGCTGGAGCCGGCGCACGCCATCCACCACGCGGGCGTGATCGCGAGGGAGCTCGGCCCGGGCGGGCGGATCCTGGTGTGCCTATCCGGGCGCGGTGACAAGGACATGGACTCCATAGATGGTGGCTGAGACTTCGTCGAAGCTCGAGGCCGCGCTCAAGGCCAGGGGCGACCTCAAGCTGGTCGCCTACATCATGGCCGGCCATCCCTCGAAGAAGAGGTCGATCGAGGTGGGGAAGAGGCTGGCGGGGTCCGGCATCGCGGCGCTCGAGATCGGCATCCCTCACTCCGACCCGCTGGCCGACGGGCCGGTCATCCAGCGCGCGGGGCAGAGAGCGCTGGCCGCCGGCATGACCGTGGCCGGCGCGCTCGAGGTGGCCGGCGCGGTGGCGCGCGAGGGCATTCCCGTCGTGCTCATGACCTACATCAACCCGGTGCTGTCGTACGACCCACGCAAGTTCGCTGCCGAGGCCTCGCAGGCGGGCGTCGCCGGCGTCATCATCCCCGACCTGCCGATCGAGGAGGCCGAGCCCGTTACGGGCTGGCTGCGCTCTGCTTCGCTCGACACGGTGTTCATGGTCGCCCCGACCACGCCGCCAGACCGCATCTCTGCGATCGCCTCGCACTCGAGCGGGTTCGTCTACTGCGTCACGGTCACGGGAATCACGGGCATGCGCAGGGATTTGCCCGAAGGCATCGTCGAGCTGCTGGCCGAGGTGAAGAAGCGCACGACGCTGCCGGTCGCGGCCGGCTTTGGCATCTCGCGCCAGGACCACCTCAAGGCGCTGCGCGGCAAGCTCGACGCGGCCGTCGTGGGCAGCGCGATCGTCGACGAGATCGACCGCGCCGGTGACGGCGTCTCACTGGTCAGGGAGCTCCTCAAAGCCTGCGGGGCTGGCCGGTGATGCCGACGGATCTTCGGCGCCCATGCGGCCCGTCTGCATCGTTGCCTCCTGTGCGCGCTCGCTCGGGCATGCTCGATGCGCTCGCTTGCGTGCTCGTCGGCGCCTCCCATCCGGGCCACCTGTGCACCGAATATCTCGTCGTCCCACCGGAGGCCAGCCCCGCATGCCGGTAAGGGGAATCCGCGGAGCGACGACCGCGAGCGCGAACACGGCGGAGGCGATCAACGAGGCCACCGCCGACCTGCTGCACGAGCTCGTCGCGCTCAACGACCTCGACCCGAACGAGATCGCGTGCGTCTTCTTCACCGCGACGACCGACCTCGACGCCGAGTTTCCCGCGCACGCCGCGCGGCGCCTGGGGTGGACGCAGGTGGCGCTGCTCTGCGGGCACGACATGAACGTCACGGCGTCGAACCCGCGCGCGGTGCCGATGTGCATCCGGGTGCTGATCCTCTACAACACGCCGCGCCCGCAAACGGCGATGCGCTTCGCCTATATGCGCGGCGCCGAGGCGATCCGCGCCGACCTGGAGGCTACGCGCCAGTGATCATCGTCATGTCGCACAGCGCGACGAAGGCCGAGATCGACGCCGTCGTCGAGCGCATCGAGGAGATCGGTCTGAAGGCAGAGCTCTCGCGCGGCGAGGAGCGCACCGTGCTCGGCGTCATCGGCGGCAACGCCTACGCGTACAAGGACGCGTTCTCGCACCTGGGCGGGATCCAGGAGATCATCCCGATCACCAAGCCCTTCAAGCTCGCGAGCCGCGAGTTCCGGCGCAGCGACACGGTGGTCGACGTGGGCGGACTGAAGATCGGCAACGACGAGGTCGTGATCATGGCGGGCCCGTGCTCGGTCGAGGGCGAGGAGATGCTGCTCGATACCGCGCGCCATGTCGCCGCCCAGGGTGCCAGGGTGCTGCGCGGCGGGGCGTTCAAGCCCCGCACGTCGCCCTACTCGTTCCAGGGCCTGGGCGAGGCGGCGCTGAAGATGATGGCCGCGGCGCGTGACGAGACCGGCCTGAAGGTCGTGACCGAGGTCGTCTCGCCCGGCGACGTCGAGCTCGTCGGGAAATACGCCGACATCCTCCAGCTCGGCACGCGCAACATGCAGAACTACGCGCTGCTGCAGGAGGCGGGCCGCGCCGGCAAGCCGGTGCTGCTGAAGCGCGGCATGTCGTCGACGATAGAAGAGTGGCTGCTCGCGGCGGAGTACATCCTGTCGCAGGGCAACCGTGACGTCATCCTGTGTGAGCGCGGCATCCGGACGTTCGAGACGGCGACGCGGTTCACGCTGGACCTGAACGCGGTGCCGCTGGTGCGCGAGCTTTCGCACCTGCCGGTCATCGTCGACCCCTCGCAGGCGACGGGCAAGTGGACGCTGGTCGGCCCGATGTCGCTCGCGGCGATCGCCGCGGGCGCGAACGGGCTGATCATCGAGGTCCACCCGACGCCGAACCAGGCGCTGTCGGACGGCGCGCAGTCGCTCGATTTCGCCGCCTTCGACCGGATGATGGCGGACGTCCGGCGGCTTCTCGGCGCGATGCAGAAGCAGCTCGCGTAATGCCGACCGTGGCGGTCGTGGGGCTTGGCCTCATGGGCGCGTCGTTTGCGCTGGCGCTGCGCAAGGCGCGGCCCGACGTCGTGCTGGTGGGGAGCGACAAGAACCCCCTCGTCGTCCGCAAGGCGCTCGATCGCGACGTCGTTTCGAGCGCCAACTCCGACCTCAGCGTGGTCGAGATGGCGGACGTGGTGGTCGTCGGCGCCCCGATCGGCGCAATGCGCGAGGTGTTCGCGCAGCTCGCGGTTCGCGCGCCGGGAAAACCGGTCACCGACATGGCGAGCACCAAGGCCGCCGTCATGGAATGGGCGGCCGCCGAGGGCATCGACCTGGTGGGCGGCCACCCGATGTGCGGCAAAGAGGTCTCGGGCATCGACGCCGCCGACCCGGCGATGTTCGAGGGCGCCCCGTGGGTGCTGACGCGCGACGAGCCGAACATCACCGACCTGGTGAAGGCCGTCGGCGCGCACCCCGTGTTCATGGACGCGATCACCCACGACCGGCTGGTCGCCGGGGTGAGCCACGCGGCGTTCCTGCTCTCGGTCGGCTATGTGCTGGCCCTGTCGCACCGCAAGGACTGGCCCGAGGCCTCGCGCCTGGCCGCCGGCGGGTTTCGCGACATGAGCCGGCTGGCGGCCGGCGACCCGGACCTGTACCTGGGGGTCGTGCGCACGAACCGCGAGTTAATGCTCGAGGTCCTGGACGAGATCACCAAGGAGCTGGCACGGCTGCGCCGGCACCTCGAGGCTGACGATCCTCGGCTTGTCGAGCTTTTCGAGGAGGCGCGGGCGGTGCGGGAGCGTTGGGCCAGGCCACATTGATCGCCACCGTCCGGCCGCCGCGGAAGCTCGAGGGCACGATCACCGTCCCGGGCGACAAGTCGATCTCGCACCGGGCCTTGATCCTGGGCTCGATCGCCGCGGGCGAGAGCCACGCGCGCGGGTTGTCGGCCGGGGCCGACGTGCAGTCCACCGCGGCATGCCTGCGCGCGCTCGGCGTCGACATCGAGGGCTCCACGATCCGAGGCGTGGGGATGGACGGGCTGGGCGCGTCGGGGGCGCCGCTCGACTGCGGCAACTCGGGTACGACGATGCGCTTGCTGGCGGGCTTGCTCGCGGGGCAGGACTTCGAGAGCGAGCTCATCGGCGACGAGTCGCTGTCGCGGAGGCCGATGGACCGCGTCGTGGGTCCGCTGGTGGAGATGGGCGCGGCCGCGGCGTGGCCGCCGCTGAAGGTCGGCGGCAAGACGCCGCTGCGAGGCATCGAGCACAGGGCCCCCGTGCCAAGCGCGCAGGTGAAGTCGGCGATCCTCCTGGCCGGTCTCTATGCGGAGGGGACGACTTCGGTCACCGAGACCGTGAAGACGCGCGACCACACCGAGGTGATGCTGGCCGCGATGGGCGCGCACGTGCGCGTCGAAGGCCTGCGGGTCGAGGTCGGTCGCGCCGAGTCGCTGAAGCCGTTCGACATCCACGTACCGGGCGACTTCAGCTCGGCGGCCTTCTGGATCGTGGCGGCCGTCCTGGCGAAGAGTCGCGTGCGCCTGGCCGGAGTCGGGGTAAATCCGACGCGAATCGCGTTTGCTGACACTCTGAACGATCTCGGCTGCGACATCCGGCTCACCAACCCTCGGCTGGAGGCAAATGAGCCGGTCGCCGATATCGTTTTTGGGCTTACGCACTTCCACGGGCCCGTGACGATCGACGGCACGCGTACCGCCGAGATGATCGATGAGCTGCCGGCGCTGGCGGTCCTTGCAACACAAATGCCCGGCACCAGCGTGATCGCCAATGCAAGCGAGCTTCGTGTCAAGGAATCCGACCGGCTCGACGCGATGGCGGAAGGGCTGTCGGCGATGGGTGCGGACATCTCGGTTGAGGAAGACGGCTGGATCATCAAAGGTCCGCGCCTGCTCGAAGGGGCGCGTGTCGATTCGCGCGGCGACCACCGAGTCGCGATGGCCCTTGCGATCGCGGGGATGTTCGCCGACGGCAAGACGGAGATCGAGGGCGCGGAGTGCGTCGAGATCTCTTATCCGGGGTTCTTCGACGACCTGGAATACCTCGCTTGAAGGTATTTCGGGAGATACCTGTCGAGGTGGTCGCGCTGGAGCTCTACGAGCTCGAGGTCACGCCGCCGCGCGACGACTTCGAGCTCGAGGTCAAACGCGCCACGCAGGCGGCGCGCTCCGGCGCCGTGCCACCGCTGGACGGCGCGCGCGAGCTGTACCGCCGTTTCGGCACCGACCCGACGCGCATGCGTCCGTCGTCCGAGGCGTTGCTCAGGCGCATCAAGAAGGGCGAACCGCTGCCGCGCATAAACTCGCTGGTCGACGTGGCCAACGCTCTGTCCGTCCAGCTGCAGGTGCCGGTCGGGCTGTACGACCTCGGCAAGGTGAAAGGCGAAGACCTGACCGTGCGTCTTGGGCGCAAGGACGAGACCTACGAAGGCATCGGCAAGGACCGCGTCAACGTCGCCGAGCGCATCTGCGTCGCCGACTCGGAAGGACCGTGCGGCAACCCGAGCGCCGACTCCGCGCGGACGATGATCACGACGTCGACCGAGCGCGCGGCGTGGATCTACTTCCTTCCCGTCAGCGACGACGACGTCGACCGCACGGCGGAGCTGATCGCAGTCTTCGGCCGCGGCCTGGTCCGCATGATCCCCACGTGAGGGCGGCTGCCGCGGAGGAGGTGCTGTGCGTCAAGCGCGACGACATCTTTCCGGACGGCGCGTGGCACGGCTTCGTGAGCGAGAACCTTGAACGCCATCAGGCGGTGATCCGCGAGCGGCACTTCTTCAAGCCCCGCGTGGAGGTCGAGAACGACCCGACCTACCAGCAGATCATCCCGTACGTGGTCTTTCGTCATGGGGACCGCTACTTCCTCACGCACCGGCTGCGCGCTTCGTCGGAGAAGCGGCTGCGCAAGCAGTACTCGCTCGGTGTCGGCGGGCACATCAACCCGGGCGACCTGGAGGCCGGCGACCCGATCCTCGATGGCCTGAAGCGCGAGTGGCAGGAGGAGGTCGTCTACGACGGCCGCTTCGACGCGCGGCTGCTCGGATTCTTGAACGAGGACTCGTCGCCGGTGTCCAAGGTGCACCTGGGCGTCGTGTTCCTGGTCGACGGCGACACGCCGAACATCGATATCCGGGAGACGGACAAGCTCGCGGGTGAGCTGCTGACCCTCGAGGAGATGCGCATGTACTACCTCGCGATGGAGTCGTGGTCGCAGATCGTCTATGACAGGCTCGTGGGATGAGATACGCGGACGCGTTAGGAGCCCGAGTCTCTGTTATTGGGCTCGGCACGTGGCAGTTCGGTTCCGCCGAGTGGGGGTACGGGCGCGACTACAACGACAGGACCGCCGGCGAGATCGTCCGCCGCGCCCTGGACCTGGGAATCAACCTGATCGACACCGCCGAGATCTACGGCTTCGGTCGCTCGGAGCGGATCGTGGGCGAGGCGATACGCGGCCGCCGCGACTCCGTGTTCCTGGCGACGAAGATCTTTCCCATCGGCATTCCCGCGATGACGGCGTGGCGCGCGCGTCGGAGCCTGCGCCGGCTCGGCGTCGACCACGTCGACCTCTACCAGCAGCACTGGGAGAGCCCGCTGTTCCCGCCGGGCGCGACGATGCCGCGCTTTCGTCGCCTTGTCGACGAAGGCGTGGTACGGCACGCCGGTGTCAGCAACCACAGCCTCGCGGCCTGGCAGGCGTGCGAGCGCGCGTTCGGCGGTCCGGTGCTGTCGAACCAGGTGCGCTTCAGCCTCGTCGACCGCGCGCCTGAGCGCGAGCTAGTGCCCTGGGCGCAGAAGGAGGGCCGGCTCGTCATCGCCTACAGCCCGCTCGGCCAGGGCGTGCTCTCGGGCAAGTACCAGACCGCGTCGCCGGCGAACTTCCGACGCTTTCGCGGTGAGTTCAGCGCCGCGGCACGGGCACGGCGCGAGCCGCTGATCGCGGCGCTGCGGGAGATCGCGGACGCGCACCGCGCCACGCCGGCGCAGGTCGCGCTTGCGTGGCTGGTGCAGAAGCCGAACGTCGTCGCCATCCCAGGAGCGTCGTCGCTGAAGCAGGTCGAGGAGAACGCCGCGGCGGCGGACATTGCGCTGGCGGCGGACCAGGTCGCGAGACTCGATAGCCTGAGCGCGTGAAGATCGAGTCCGTCGAGCTGCGCCGCATCCATATGGACCTGGTCGCGCCGTTCGAGACTTCGTTCGGCGTCCAGACCGAGCGCGACGTCCTCCTGCTGAAGGTGATCACAAACGCCGGCGAGGGCTGGGGCGAGTGCGTCGCCGGCGAGGAGCCCACTTACTCGTCGGAGTACGTCGACGGCGCGCAGCACGTGCTGATCCACCACCTGATCCCACGGCTGCGCACGCGCGACGTCGCGGCCGCCGACGTCGCAAGCCTGCTGCGCCCTGTGCACGGACACCAGATGGCGAAGGCCGCGATCGAGATGGCGCTGCTCGACGCCGAGCTTCGCGCCCGCGGTGAGTCGTTTGGACGCTTCTTCGGCGCGACGCGCAAGGAGATCGATTGCGGCGTGTCGGTCGGCATCCATCCGACCGTCGGCGAGCTGCTCGCGACCGTCGACGCGTACCTCGAGCAGGGCTACCGGCGGATCAAGCTGAAGATCAAGCCGGGTTGGGACGTCGAGCCGGTTCGCGCGGTGCGCGAGAAGTTCGGGGACGTGCCGCTGCAGGTCGACGCCAACACGGCCTACTCGCTCGCCGACGCGCCGCGGCTGGCGGCGCTGGACCCGTTCGACCTGCTGCTGATCGAGCAGCCCCTGCCCGAAGAGCAGGTGCTGGCACACGCGAAGCTGGCGAAGCAGGTGCAGACGCCGATCTGCCTGGACGAGTCGATCACCTCGCTGCAGACGGCAAGCGACGCGATCGAGCTGGGCGCCTGCCGGATCATCAACATCAAGCCTGGCCGTGTCGGCGGCTACCTCGAGGCGCGGGCTATCCACGACCTGTGCGCGGAGCGCGGAATCCCGGTGTGGATGGGGGGAATGCTGGAGACCGGCGTCGGCCGGGCGGCGAACGTCGCGATGGCGGCGATGCCGAACTTCACGCTGCCGGGCGACACGTCCGCGTCAGACCGCTACTACCACCGCGACATCACGGAGCCGTTCGTCCTCCACGACGGCCGGCTGAGCGTGCCCACGGGTCCGGGCCTGGGCGTGAAGCTCGACCTCGAGTACCTCGACTCGATCACGAGGTGGAAGGGGGTCGCCTAAGGGCCGATCAGGTCGGGCATCGGTGACGCCTTTGCCGCGTGGCCGAGGCGCGGTACGCCGAGCCGGTCCTCGATCGCGGCCAGCAGCGAGTAGTGGTTGTAGGCCACCGCGCTGGAGCTCGGCTGCCCGCCTGGTTGGATGACCAGGGTCAGCACCGAGTTATAGCTGTCCTCGCCCTCGTCCCAGGTGATGAAGAGCACGCCGCCCTGCTGCCACGCCGTGGTGGCCAGGATCTGCGGCACCGTCCTGGCGAGGTAGGCGTCGGCGACGGCGGTCGAGCAATCGTGTCCATCGTTGCAGAGCCCCGGCGTGATCCAGACGAACCGCGGCACGTCGCCGGCCATGTCGTGTGCGAACCCCGTGAACGGGACGACGTTGGCTGGGCACGCGCCGCCGTAGTACGCGAAGGGGTTGTGCTTGAGCGCGTACGGGTATCCGCTGCGGTAGCAGCCGTTGCTCATCCCCTCCATGTAGGCGCGCCACGTGATGCCGGCGCTGGCCAGCTGCCTGCCGAGGCCGCCCGCCGGGAGCGGGTGCCATCCGTCGTCGGTGATCCCCCAGGTGCTGCCCGACGTCATCGCCAGGTAGTTGGGCAGGCTGGGGTGCGTGACGCCGTGGTAGTTGGTGGCGTAGGCGTAGTGGTGAGCCAGCGCCAAGGTGTAGCGACCTGCGAGGGCCTGGCTCAAGGAGCGGTTCTCCATGACGATGACGAACACGTGCGATGGCGGAGGAGTCGGTGACGGCGAGGGTGGCTCGACGGCGGCAATTGGAGTCTGAGCCGGCTCGACGCTCGCGTGCTGACTGCCGCACGCGACCGCGATTAGCATCGGCGCCGTGATGAGGATGGCCGCCCAACGATGGGAGATGGAGATCCGACCCGAGCGCGGCGGCCGCATCACCTCGCTCCGCCTCGACGGGGAGGAGCTCCTGGACCAGGGCATCGGAGTCGACCAGCCTACCGCGAAAGGTTTCGTCGAGGGCGGGGCGTTCGGCTGGGACGAGATGGTGCCGAACCTGGAGGCGACGGACACGCTCCCCGACCACGGCGAGGCGTGGAGGCTTCCCTGGGACGTGGTCGCCCAGGGCGTAATGCGGTGCCGCGGGCGGCTGGTGCCGTGGGAGCTTGAGCGGAGCATCTCCCTTGGTGAGTCAGTCGACGTCAGGTACGTCTATCGCAACGCCGGCGAGTCGCCGCACCCTGCCTACTGGTGCGCCCATCCGCTCTTCAAGTACGAGCCCGGCACGGTGCCCAACCTGGCCGAGGGCGCGAGCACGAAGCTGTTCCTGCCGCGCGGCTCGATTGACCGCATGCGGCTGGGGCGGATCGAGGTCCGCTGGGACGCCGCCTTGACGCCCGATGTCGCGGTCTGGATCTGCAACGGCGACCTGGGCGGCTACCGCCAGATCGCGGTCGAGCCGGCGACGGGGTCGCCCATGCTCGAGCCCGGCGCGTCCCTGTCGTGGTGGCTTCGGATTTCGGCTCTCTAAACTGAGCGTTCTCATGCCTAAAGTCGTCGGGCTGCGCTGCCGCGAGTGCGGCACGGAGTACGAGCTCCAGGCCACGCACGTATGCGAGATGTGCTTTGGCCCGCTGGACGTCGTCTACGACAAGGCCGGATTGAAGAAAATCGTCAGCAGGCGGCGGATCGAGGACGGCCCGAAGTCGATGTGGCGCTATCGCGACCTGCTCCCGGTCGAGGATTCGGTGAGCGTCGTCACGCTGGGCGAGGGGTTCACGCCGCTGGTCAAGGCCGACCGGCTCGGCGCGGAGCTCGGGCTCCGCAACCTCTACGTGAAGAACGACAGCATGAACCCGACCAACTCGTTCAAGGACCGGGTGGTTTCCGTCGCGATCTCGTGGGCGCGGGCGCACGGCTTCGAGACGATCGCGTGCGCGTCGACCGGGAACCTCGCCAACGCGGTCGCGGCCTACGCCGCGCGCGCGGGGCTGGAGTGCTTCGTCTTCATACCGGTGGACCTGGAGCCGGCGAAGGTGGCTTCGATCTCGGTGTTCGACCCGAACGTCGTCGCCGTGCGCGGCAACTACGACGAGGTCAACCGCCTGTGCTCGCAGCTTGTCGAGTCGACGCCCTGGGCGTTCTGCAACATCAACATCCGGCCGTTCTACGCGGAGGGCTCGAAGACGCTGACGTTCGAGACCGCGGAGCAGCTGGGGTGGAAGCTGCCCGACGAGATCATCATCCCGATCGCCTCGGGGTGCCAGTTCGTGCGGCACCGGCAGGCGGTCTCTGAGCTCATCGAGTTCGGGTTGGTGCGGTCCGACCGCGTGCCCGCGTTCACCGGCGCGCAGGCGCTGGGGTGCGCGCCGGTCTACAACGCGTTCGTGTCTGGGGCTGATCGGGTGCTGCCGGTGAAGCCGGACACGATCGCGCGGTCGATCGCCATCGGCAACCCTTCGGACGGGGTGTACGTGAACCGGATCGCGCGCGAGACGGGCGGGGTGGTCGAGGCGGTGACGGAGGAGGAGATCGTCGACGCGATGCGGCTGCTGGCGCGGACGGAAGGGATCTTCACCGAGACGGCGGGCGGTGTGACGATCGGCGTTCTCGCCAAGCTTGCGCGCGCGGGCCGGTGGAAGGGCGACGAGACCGTTGTCGCCTACGTCACCGGGCACGGCCTGAAGACGGCCGACGTGCTGGCCTCGGCCAACGGCCACGCGCGCCGAGTGGAAATAGAACCCACGATGAAGTCGTTTCGCGAAAAGGTGAACATTTAGGTCAATGGCTCAATTTCGAATCCCCGGACCGCTGCGGCGCCTCTCCGACGGTGCTGTGACCGTGGACGTCGAGGCGCACGACCTGGAGTCGGCGATCGAGGCCCTGGACGCGCGGTACCCGGGCTTCCGCGACCGGCTGCTGGACGAGAACGGGGACCTGCGCCAGTTCGTGAACGTCTACCTGAACGACGAGGACGTGCGGCTGGGCTCGGGGTTGAAGGCCAAGGTCCAGAAGGGAGACGAGATCTCGATCGTGCCGGCGGTGGCGGGGGGCTAGCCCCTCCGGCGCCTTCGGCGCCACCTCCCCACAAGTGGGGAGGACTATTCACACTCCTTCGGCGCCACCTCCCCACAAGTGGGGAAGACTATTCACACTCCTTCGGCGCCACCTCCCCACAAGTGGGGAGGACTATTTACACTCGCGCCGATGGCGCGACGGCGGCTCAAGCTGATCTTCGGCCCCTCGCTGGTCAAGGAGCCAGTGATCTACCAGCTTGGGCGGAAGTTCGAGATCGTGACCAACATCCGGCGGGCGGACGTGACGAAGGACCACGGCTGGGTGCTGCTGGAGGTGTCGGGGGAGCCGGACGAGCTCGATCGGGGGGTCGGCTTTCTCGAGTCGAGCGGGGTGAAGGTCGAGCCGGCGGAAGGCGACCTGGTCGAGTAAGGGTGCTCGGGCGGCCCGGAGCGGCGATATGATCGCGACCGCTTCGGAACCGTCATGAAGGTTACAGACGACGCTCCAGGGACGCTCCTGAACCACCGCGCCCGCCTGGGTCTGGCCATCGGCGCGAGGTCGGAGGAAATCTACGAGCGCACGATCGCGCTCCTGTACCGCAAGGGCCAGGGCGTGGTCCCGAGCCCAGACTACCTCGTCTACAGGTGGGGCCGCAGCGTCGTCGGCACCCTGCTGATCGCGCGGTGGCTGGTGAGCGGCATCGCCGCCGACGAGGACGAGGTCGCGTGGATCACCGGCAGCGGAGCCGCGGCCGCGAGGGAGGGCATCGCGCTCGTCGAGACCACGCGCGGCCACCACCACTGGCGTAACACGCTGCTCTCCGTCGCGCGCGAGGAGGCGTCCCGCCTGGGCACCCCCGAAGACGTTCTTGCCGAGGTCGTCAACGTCATCAACACAAACTCGGACGTGAGCCTGGTCCGGATCGCGGATGCCTACGACACGCAGCTGCGCGAGAGCAACTCTCAGCTCGCGCGAGCGAGCGAGTTCAAGTCCGAGTTCCTTGCCAAGATGAGCCACCAGCTGCGGACGCCGCTGACGGCCATCATCGGGTTCTGCGAGGTCCTGCTCAACGGCATGGACGGCGCCTTGAACTCAGAGCAGACGGACGACGTCGGGCAGATCCACAAGAGCGGCCTCGTGCTGCTCGAGCTCGTCAACGACATCCTCGACCTGTCGAAGATCGAGGCCGGAAAGATCCAGCTCGCGATCCAGGAAGTCGACCTGCGGGACGTCTCGCAGGAGGTCGTCTCCACGCTTTTCCAGCTCGCCGAGGCGAAGACACTCTCCTTGACGTGCTACGTCGAACCGGCCGCGCAGAAGGTGATGGCCGACCCCGGCCGGGTGCGAGAGATCCTGACCAACCTGACCTCCAACGCCATCAAGTTCACGCCGCGCGGGTCGGTCACCATCCGGAGCAAGCCGGTGGGCGCGATGGCCGAGATCTCGGTCATCGACACCGGCATCGGCATCGCCGCCGAGGCGCGCGAGCGGATCTTCGAGGAGTTCCGGCAGGCGAACGACAAGATCTCCAAAACGTACGGCGGCACCGGCCTCGGGCTTTCGATCGCGCGGCGGCTGGCCGAGCTGCAAGGCGGGCGGATGGGAGTGGAGTCGGTGCCGGGTAAGGGGTCGCGGTTCTGGTTCACGCTGCCGTTGCGGGCGAAGGTGCCGAGCAGCCCGGCGGCCTGAGCTGCGGGCCGGGCGGCGGCCCGGCCCACATCTCTAGCGACGGGACCGCGGTGTATTAGGAGTGGCTTGGGACGGGGCTCGGCTTGCCGCCGGGCGCGCTGCTCGGCTTGCCCTTGTTCGCCGGTGGCCCGGGCGTGTGATCGCCACCGTTCCGACGCGCGTCGCTTGCGTGCTCGCGTGCGGCGCTTGCGTGCGACTCGCTGACTGCCTTGCCATGAGTCTTCGCGAACGCGCTGACGCATTCGCCTATGCCGTGATGGCCGGGCGTCAAAGCGTCCTTGCACTTGGTGACCTGAGCGACGACCGCCTGGCCCCAGTTCGTCGGGTTGGCGCTGCCGGTGACGGCCGCCTCGGTGGCGACCCCCGCCGCAGCCACGGCTACAAAGGCGATTGCAAGACCGGCGGCTCCTTTGGTCGAGACCACGGTGACCGCCTTGGCGAGGATGGACATGTGAGGACCTCCTTGGAGATATGCCGCGTGGTACTGCGCGTGCTCGGGTGCCGGGCTTGGGCCGCCAGCCCTGACAGATTGGTGATGAAGCTGTTGCTCCAGCCATCGGTCGAAACCGTTGCCGCTTGTCACGCTCATTCCTCCAGAAGGACTGTCGAGGGCGCCGATGTACTCATCTCGGCCACGGGGCGATCCCCCAGGCGCATCCGGAGCCGTCGCTTTGCCGCGGCCAGACGCGAGGCCACCGTTCGCTCGGGCACGTCCAACGCGGTGGCGATCTCGCGATTCGTGAAGCCGTGAAGGTGGCGCAGGATGATCGCCGCCGCCTGCCTGCCAGGCAGGGCGCGCAGCTCGCGGACCAGGTCAGTCTGCTCGAGCTCACCCGGATCCGGCTGCCTCGGCCGGCCGAGCCGCCGGATCACCTCGCCGATCTCGTGGAGGCGCTCGCGGCGCCGATGGGTGAAGGCGACGTTCAGCGCGATCCGGTGCATCCAGGCCTCGGCGGGCGCGTCTTGCTTCCATCCGCTCCAGGCCGCGAACGCCCGAAGGAAGGCTTCCTGGGTGGCGTCCTCCGCCGCCTCCGGATTCCTGAGGATGAGCCTGAGGGTGGCGAATATGCGCCGGTACGTCGACCCGTACAGCCGGTCGAAATCCTCCTTGGAGCCCGGCCGGTAGGAGTGTTCCGGCGAGTCTGCTGGGGTCCCTGGCGCCATCCACAGACCCCTAACGTCAAAAAGGCCCGTTGCTGGCGTTCGGGACCTATCAGCTACAAAGGCGGGGGTACTTCAGAGGTGGCTGATACTCGCCGCAGGGCAAGCCCCAGCCTCTTGGCAACTCGGGCCTGTTCCCCCGAATCCGGGTCGACCGCTCGGGCGCCTCGCGATCGGCGATAATCCAAAAAGCTTAAGAACACTATTGTGTGTTGCTGAAGGCGCGGGCCAACTGGGGTCCTGCCCGGCCGCCGAACTGGACAGTTGCGAAGTGGCCGGGTTTGTGGCACGTTCGACAACCGGGGAGGAAGGGGTTCGAGCCGTTGGTTCGTCATCGCTGGAAAGCTGGATAGGAGGTAGTGGTGAGACGGATCCGCTTTTTCGTACTGGCGTTTGCCCTGGTCGCGGTCGCCGGCCAGACCAGTTCGGGGGTGGCTGCGCCCACCAACATTCGCGTCACGCACGACGTCGCCAGCGCTTACGTCAGCGCTGACATGCTGGGCGGCACGGGCGCCTACACGGATGGCACGCTGAACCGGTGCGGCATCGACCGCCGCATGCAAAACGAACCCACCCTGGCGCTCGACCCACGCAACCCGATGGTGCGCACATCCGGCAGCAACGACTACTGCACGGTTCCCACCAACGGCGACGCCTGGGCCGGCTTCTACCGCTCGGCGGACGGTGGGGCGACCTGGGACGACAGCCTGCTGCCCGGGTACCTCCACGACGGTTCCTCGCAGGGGCTCGCCAGCCCGGTGCACACCATGGCGCTCGGCGGTGCCTTCGCGGCCGGAGACCCGGTGCAGGCCTGGGACACCAACGGCAACCTGTTCTTCATGGGCAACAACTTCAACCGCGGCACCGAGAACGGCGTCTCGCCGACGTTTCGTGACAACACCGGTGACGTCTGGGTGGCGACCTACGCTCCGTCAAACCCCTCCGCCAACACGACCGACGGATCGCGCTACATGCGGACCGTGATCCTCGCGTCGAACGTGTTCGGGGAAGGGTCCTTCAACGACAAGACCGGCATCCAGGTCGACCAGACCGGCTCACCATTCGCCGGTACGGTCTACGCGGCCTGGTCCGATTTCCACGGATCAGGGTGCAACGAGATCGACATCTCGCGCTCGACCGATCACGGCGCCACGTTCAGCGCGCCGCTGAAGATCAGCAGCTTCATCTGCAACAACCAGGGACCAAACATCGCCATCGGCCCCGCCGGCCAGGTCTACGTGTCGTGGTTCGGGCAGGTCAGCGGCAGCTTCGGACAGAACACCAGGGCCCTGGGCGCCGCGTTCGTCAGCTCCAGGGACGGCGGCGCGACCTTCAGCATGGCCACGATCGCCGTGCCATTCGATCCTTTCGTTTCCAACGCCTTCTCTGGCAATGGCGCCCGCCAGTGTGGTGACGGCCCCTTCGCCTGCCCCAGCGGGCAGACGTTCCCTCGCTTCGACCTCGCGCAGCCCACGATCGCGACCGACGGCGGCGCGATCTACATGGCGTTCATGGTGCGGCTCCAGTCGGGCCAGGGCCAGACGCAATTCACGAAGTCGACCGATGGCGGCGCCACCTGGTCGAATCGGTCTCCCGTCGACGCCCAGTCAACCGGCCACCAGTTCTTCCCCTGGATCAGCGCCTCGGGCGGCCGGCTCAGCGTCGCCTACTACGACAGCCGGCTGGATGGCAATTACTCGCCGAACCGCGCCCCCTGCAACGATGCGGCCGGCCACGGCAGCGCGTGCCTTGCCGTCTGGTACTCCGCCTCGACGGACGGTGGAGCGACCTGGTCCCACCAGCAGTTGACCGACGCGCTTACGAATCCCAACCTCGAGCAGTTCGGTGGCCGCCGTGTTCCGTTCATCGGCGACTACATCATGGTCTCCTCCGTCGGCACCTCCATCGCAGCTGTCTGGACCGACGAGCGTGACGCCGTCGTGGCGGGCGGACCGGACGGCAACGACGTCGCCGGCGACCCGGCCGCAGGCGGGAAGTGCACGTCGTCCTTCACCACCTGTTTTGACGGCACCGGTGGTCTGGACCAGAACATCTTCACGACCAGCATCAGCTAGGACGCACTCGGGGACGGCGGGGCGCTGGTCCCGCCGTCCTCGCTCGCCTCAAACGCCGATCGGCTGAACGGTCGGCCTGATCGGCTATGAATCGTCGCCTGGCGACAATTCCTCCGTTGACAGGCGAACCGTAAGTGCGATGATCGTTGCGACCCCGGTGGATTCGAAAGGCGCAAGCCTGATGGGTTCGCTGGGGTCACTGCTTTTTCGCGCATCCCTAGACAAAAGACGGCGACGGGCGCCTGTAAAACAGGCGCCGCCGCCTACGATCTGGAGCTCCCGCTTAGCTCCAGTAAACGCGTCGCTTAATACCTTCGCCGCTAAAACGCGGGCTGATGGCCTGCTACTCGGCGACTTGTATAGAGATGTAAAGATCGGACTACCATCGACGAAGCAACGCATTTGACGCCAAACACGAATCCGCGCTGCACCTACCGCCTTCAGCTTTCAAGTGACTTCCCTTTCCAGGCCGCAGCCGACTGCGCCGATTACCTGGCATCGCTTGGGGTCAGCCACCTGTACTGCTCGCCGATCCTCCAGGCGGCCCCCGGGAGCAGCCATGGTTATGACGTCGTCGATCCCACCCGGATCAACGATGAGCTGGGCGGCGAGCCTGGTTTCCGCCGAATGGTGTCTCAGCTCCGCCGCGAAGGCCTGGGCGTGATCATCGACATCGTGCCCAACCACATGGCGACCGCGGTTCCGGCCAACCGCTGGTGGTGGGACATCCTGAAGCACGGCCTTTCCAGCCGGTACGCCGGCTTTTTCGATGTCAACTGGGAGCCGCCGGTCGCAAGCCTCAAGGGGAAGGTGCTGCTGGGCGTCCTGTCCGACCGTTATGGCCGCGAGCTCGAGTCGGGACGCCTCGCGCTCGAGCGCCGCGACGACGAGGTCGTCGTCCGATATCACGACGACGTATTCCCGGTCTCACCTGCGAGCCTTGACGGAATCGAGATCGAATCTGTCGCGCGTGATCTGGACGCGTTCGATTCCTTGTTACAGCGACAGCATTACCGGCTTGCCTACTGGCGCACTGCGCAGGCAGAGGTCAACTACCGGCGTTTCTTCACCATCCACAGCTTGATCGGCCTTCGGGTCGAGGTGGAGGAAGTGCTGCATGAGAGCCACCGGGTGGTCTTCGACCTGGCGCATCGAGGTGAGCTGGCGGGGCTGCGGGTGGACCATGTCGACGGGTTGATCGATCCGCTCGCCTATCTTCACCGGGTCCGCGAGGCCGCGCCCGACTCCTATGTCGTGGTTGAAAAGATCCTCGACTACGACGAGCGCCTGGCCGGCGATTTTCCGGTCGACGGCACGACCGGTTATGACTTCATCGCGCACGTCGACGGCCTGTTCGTCGACTCTCGAAACGAAGAAACCCTGACGTCCCTCTACCACGCCTTCACGGGAGAGTCCCAGCCTTTCTCCGAGCTGGTTCGCAGCTGCAAGCACGAGATCATGGCGACCGAGCTGTCGCCGGACCTCGAGCGCCTCACGACGTTGCTGGTCGGCATCTGCGAGGGCTACCGGGCGCAACGCGATCGCATTCGCAGCGAGCTGCGGGACGCGGTGCGCGAGATGGCGGCGGCATTCACCGTGTACCGGACCTACCTTCGCCCCGACACACCGCCGAGTGGCGAGGATGTGCGTCACGTGGCGCTAGCGGTGGAAGAGACGATGCGCCGCCGCCCCGACATCGAGCCTGAGCTGCTGGCTTTCATCAGCGACCTGTTGCTGCACAAGTTCTCGGGCGCGTCCGAGGCGCAGTTCGCCGCGCGATTCCAGCAGTTCACCACTGCGGTCATGGCCAAGGGCGTGGAAGACACCGCGTTCTATCGCTACCACCGTTTGATCTCGCTCAACGAGGTGGGCGGAAACCCGGCCGCGTTCGGGCGCCCGGTCGACAGCTTCCACGACTACTGTTCACATGTCGCGAAGGCCTGGCCCAAAACCATGCTTACGCTTGCGACGCATGACACCAAGCGCAGCGCCGACGTGCGCGCCAGGCTTCACCTCTTGTCGGAGATGCCGGCGGAATGGGAAGCGGCCGTGCGCCATTGGGCCGAGCACAACGAGCGCTACCGCTCGCAGGGATATCCAGACCGCAACCTCGAGTACCTCATCTATCAGACGCTGGTCGGCGCGTGGCCGATCGATGCCGAACGCCTGAGGCAGTTTCTGCTGAAAGCCGCTCGCGAAGGCAAGGCGCACACGTCCTGGATCGATCCCGTGGCGGCGTACGAGGATGCGATCGCGGAATTCGTGAACAACGTCATGGCGGACGGTGAGTTCATGAACGACCTGCAGACCTTCATCGGGCGCAACCAGCTTGTGCCATACGGTCGGACCACTTCGCTGGCCCAAACCGCCCTGCTGCTTGCATGCCCGGGCGTCCCCGACCTGTACCAGGGGTCCGAGCTCTGGGATCTGAGTCTCGTCGACCCGGACAACCGCCGGCCGGTCGATTTCCAGCTGCGGCGCCGGCTGCTTTCGGAGATCCAGGACGCCGGAGCGGAGCAGGTCATGCTTCGGCCGGACGAAGGGGTTCCGAAGCTATGGCTCGTGACGAAGCTGCTGACGGCCCGCCGCGATCGACCAGAGGTGTTCGGTGGCTCGGGCTATTCGCCGGTCGTCGCGCGCGGTGCGAAGGCCCACCACGCGGTGGCGTTTGTCCGCGATCGGCTGTTGGTCGTAGTACCCCGCTTGCTGTTCGGCCTGGCCGGGGACTGGGCCGACACCACGATCGAGCTACCCAAAGGGCGCTGGAAGGATCTGCTGACCGGCCTGGAGGAGGACGGGGAAGCTCCGGTTGCGCTCAGCTCACTGCTCAATGCGTTTCCGGTTGCGGTCCTGGCCCGAGAGCGAGAGTGACGCACACCTTCAGGGTCTGGGCTCCCGGGCGCGGTCGAGTTGAGGTGGTCATCGGCAATCGGCGACTGTCGATGACGAGGATGGACGGTGGTTGGTGGGAGGTCTTCGACGGAGCCGCCCAAGCCGGCACGCGCTATGGAATCTCGCTCGACGGCGGCGAGACTCGACCCGACCCGCGCTCCGCATCGCAACCCGATGGTGTGCACGGACTGTCCGAGGTGGTCGACCATGGCGCCCACGACTGGAAGGACGCCGGCTCGCCCGGCTTGTCCCTGGCCGGATCGGTGCTTTACGAGCTGCACGTCGGCACCTTCGCGCCGACGGGCACGTTCGACGGAGTGATCGAGCGGCTGCCACACCTCGTCAAGCTCGGCGTCGACGCGATCGAGATCATGCCTGTGGCCGAGTTCTCGGGGGATCGCGGATGGGGTTATGACGGTGTCGATCTGTTCGCGCCGCATCACGCTTACGGAGGTCCGGCCGGCCTCAAGCGTCTCGTCGACGCGTGTCACGCGCATGGACTCGGGGCGGTGCTCGATGTTGTCTACAACCACCTGGGTCCTGTGGGCAATTTTCTTTCCGACTTCGGTCCTTATTTCAGCGACCGGCATGCGACCGCCTGGGGCTCGGCCTTCAATTTCGACGGACCGGGCAGCGATGAGGTGCGGCGTTTCATCGTTGACAACGCGTTGATGTGGATTCGCGATTACCACTTCGACGGCCTGCGCCTCGATGCAGTGCACGCAATCGTCGACCACTCGCCTTTGAACATCCTCGAGCAGCTCGCGCTGGAGGTCGACGGGCTTGGCGCGGATCTACACCGCACGACCTTTGTCATCGCCGAGTCGGACGCCAACGACCCGCGCCTTGTGCGCAGCCGCGACGTTGGAGGTCATGGCCTCGACGGCGTCTGGTCTGATGACTGGCACCACGCGCTGCATGGCGTGCTCACGAATGAGCGAGCCGGCTACTACCAGGACTTCGGCTCCCTCGAGCTTCTCGGCAAGGCGCTCAGACAGGCCTGGGTCTATGACGGCGTGTGGTCAGCTCGCCGGCAGAGGACGCGCGGCCGGAAGGCCACCGGAGTTGCAAGCCACAGCTTCGTGATCGCCGTCCAGAACCACGACCAGGTGGGCAACCGCGCGATGGGCGATCGCCTCTCTGCACTGGTGGATGAGGGCGGATTGAAGATCGCGGCCACTTTGCTCCTCCTGGCACCATTCACGCCGATGCTCTTCCAGGGCGAGGAGTGGGCCGCGAGCAGCCCGTTCCTCTACTTCACCGACCACTCAGACCAGGAGGTGGGCAACGCGGTACGCGATGGACGCCGGCGGGAGTTCGCTGCATTTGGTTGGGACCGCGATCAGGTCCCCGACCCGCAGGCCGCGCAGACGTTCCAGCGATCGAGGTTGAACTGGAACGAGCTGGACGAACCATTTCATCGGCGCATGCTCGAGTGGTATCGAGACGTGATCGGGCTCCGCAGACGCCTCCCACCGGCAGCGAACCTTGTGGGCGAGGGCGTTGTCGTGGAGGTAGACGAGGAACTGAGCCGGATCGAGTTCGCGCGAGACGCTATCAGCGTGCGGGTCAATCTTGGCGAAAAGGATTGGCAGCTCCCGCTGCCTGAGGGAATGCAGGTGTTGATGGCATCCGATCCGAACTTGAGGCCGAGGGGTGGAATGCTCTGCCTGTCCCCCTGGAGCGTCGCGATCTTGGGAATCCCGAACGCAGTTGGCTGACGCGCACAGAGATCCGATCGAGCTATGGCCTGGACGTGGCTTCCCCTTGGGGGCCATGTTCGATGGCGCGGGCACGAACTTCGCTCTCTTTTCGGAAGTTGCCGATGCGGTCGACCTATGTCTCTTTGATGACGCCGGCAACGAACGCAAGGTGCGACTGGAGGAGGTCGACGCATTCTCGTGGCATGCGTATTTGCCGAATGTCGGCCCGGGTCAACGCTACGGCTATCGAGTGCACGGGCCGTACGATCCAGAAAACGGAGTCCGCTGCAATCCAAGCAAGCTCCTTCTCGACCCCTACGCTCGGGCTATCGAAGGCAGTATCGACTGGAACCCCTCGTGCTACGCGCATGACCTCACCCACGAAGGCGCCGTCAACATCCAGGACAGCGCTCCGCACGTCTTCAAGTCGGTAGTGCATCACCCGCACTTCGATTGGGAGGGCGATCGGTCGCCCGACACGCCGCTGCACGAAGCGGTCATCTATGAGGTGCACGTCAAGGGCTTCACCCGGTGCCACCCGAAGGTTCCCGAAGCACTTCGTGGTACCTACGCCGGTTTTGCGCACCCTGCCTCCGTCGAGCATCTCGTCTCGCTTGGCGTGACGGCGGTGGAGCTGATGCCCATCCACCAATTCGTGCACGACCATCACCTGGTCGAGCGGTCGTTGCGAAACTACTGGGGCTACAACACGATCGGCTTTTTTGCGCCCCACAACGAGTACGCGAGCGGCGGGCAGCGCGGAGAGCAGGTGAACGAATTCAAGGCGATGGTGAAGACGCTCCATCAGGCCGGAATCGAGGTCATCCTCGATGTCGTCTATAACCACACCGCGGAAGGCAATCACGTCGGCCCGACGCTGTGCTTCAAGGGGATCGACAACGCGGCCTATTACCGTCTGGTCGCCGAGGATCCGAGCTTCTACTACGACACGACAGGCACTGGAAACAGCCTCAACGTGAGTCACCCGCACGCTCTGCAGCTGATCATGGATTCGCTGCGGTACTGGGTCAGCGAGATGCACGTCGACGGGTTTCGTTTCGACCTCGCCGCCACCCTGGCGCGAGAGTTCCACGAGGTCGATCGATTGTCGACCTTCTTCGATCTGATCCAGCAGGATCCGGTGGTGAGCCGGGTCAAGCTCATCGCCGAGCCCTGGGACATCGGCGAGGGCGGTTACCAGGTGGGAAATTTTCCGGCTCTGTGGTCGGAGTGGAATGGCCGCTTCCGGGACACGGTGCGCGACTTCTGGCGCGGGGAGCCTTCCACCGTTGGGGAGCTAGCCTCGCGCTTCACGGGCAGCTCCGACCTCTATCAGAACGATACCCGCAGACCGGGCGCGAGCATCAATTTCGTGACTGCCCATGATGGATTCACGCTGCGCGACCTGGTTTCCTACAACGAGAAACACAACGAGGCGAACGCCGAGAACAACGCCGATGGCGAGTCATACAACCGTTCCTGGAATTGCGGTGCGGAGGGCGACAGTCTCAAGAAGGCGGTGCTCAGCTGCCGCGCAACCCAGCGGCGCAACTTTCTGACCACTCTCTTTCTGTCCCAGGGAGTGCCGATGCTTCTGGGCGGAGACGAGCTGGGCAGGACCCAGAAAGGCAACAACAACGCGTACTGCCAGGACAACGAAATCTCCTGGCTCGATTGGTCTCAGATCGACAAGGCGCTTCTGGCCTACACGCGCTGGCTCATCGCATTTCGCCGCGAGCACGCTATCTTTCGCCGGCGCCGCTGGTTCCAGGGCCGTCCGATTCGGGGCACCGTCGACATTGGTTGGTTCAAGCCCGATGGGCAGTCGATGACCGATGAGGATTGGGAGGTATGGCATGCACGTACGCTGGGCGTCTTCTTGAATGGGAAGGCAATTGCGGGGCGTGACGAGCATGGCAGACGCATCGTCGACGACTCGTTCCTACTCTTGTTCAACGCCCACTCAGATGCGATCGAGTGGAACATTCCTCCGGATTACGGAAACCGTTGGGGACTCATTGTGGATACAAGCCAGCGGCAGCCCGTAGTGGAACGCAAGCAGGTCGCTGAACACGTCGTCAGCCAGGCTCGCTCAGTGGTTGTCCTCCAGGCGCCCTGATCGCCGAGCGGGTCGGTCCACAGACCAGCTCGATTGCGTGGGGGCCAAATTACCTCATCGGTAGTAGTGGCTACGGTCCTGGCGCGGGTAGCCAGCCCTCCGATCTCGTTATCGGGTGTGAGGTGAATTGAATGACTGGAAGTGCTTTGGTGATCTTGATAGTCATAGTCGTAATCGCTGGCATGGCGATATTCATGATCCGGCGAAATCGGCTCCAGCCTCTCTCTGATGAAGCGCGAGGCCGCTACGCGCAATCGTGGTCGGCAATCGAGAGCCGATTCATCAAAGAGCCGGCGGAAGCGGTACAGGAGGCCGACCAGCTGGTGCTTGCGATCCTGCGCGATCGTGGGGCCAGGATCGAAGACGAGAGTAGGCTGCCACGCGAGCTCAAAGAGGCGCGCGCTGCGGCCCACACGAATGAGGGCCAGTCCGGAACCGAGGGACTGCGCAAGGCGATGCTCCATTACCAGCACACCGTCCAGAGCTCGGTGGGAGAGTCGATGCGCAATCGAAATGAAATGCAGCGGAAGGAGATCGCGTCATGAGTGACAGCACTCGGGACAGGGACGTCCCCGATATGGCGGACGAGCCATCGAAGGACGAGCCATCGAAGGACGAACCGTCGGAGGACGAACCGTCGGAGGACGAACCATCGGAGGACGAACCGTCGGAGGACGAGCCATCCGCCGAAATGCGCTCCGATCCTGTTAGCGATTCGCGCAGTGCCGACGATCGCGAATCGTCGGTGCAGTCGGAACCTGAGGGCGTGGCCGCCGAGTCCACACCCACCGGTCGAGAGCCGATGCGAAGCTCCATGGCCGCAGGGGATCGCTCGATGCCGCAGCCGGTCGATTCCGACGGCTGGCGCGAGCTGAGCGATGTCGAGCAGCGATTCCGTGAGCTCGAGGCTGAGTTCATCCAGGAGCCCCAGGCGGCGGTCAAGAAGGCGGAGATCTTGATCGAGGAGACTGTCGAACGCATCACTCGCCAGCTGCACGATGAGGTGGCGCGCATGCACGGCAACGCGGAACGCAGCTCAGACACAGAGGAGTTGCGCCTGGCGATGCTGAGCTACAGGACTCTGATCGAATCTATGGGAGGACACAGAGCCGCCTGACGGGACATCTAACCGCAGGCGCGACGACAGGCCGAGTCGTACTCGCAGCCGCGGACACATGATCTGGCACAGTGTGCTGAAATCGGCCTCGGCCGGGCCTGAATCGGGCCGTCTCAGCACACTGTGTCGCGAAGCGCGTGAGCTGACGCTGCGATCGGGCAGACGACAACCACGACCGTGCCGGTACCCGGCGCGCCTAACTTCGCACGGCATTTTTAGATCTGGTCTGATGCGATCGTTTCCCCGTTTGCACTCGGGAGGCTCACCATGCGCTAGCTCGCCCGCCGGAGTCGCTATCTCCTCGCGATTACCAGCCGGGCGCCGGGCAAGGGCCTGGTAGATGGAGGCAGCTTGTCGATCAGATCCATCAGGCGCGGGCCGATGTCCCGTGTGGCGACGCGAAACGGCGAGGCGGCATCGTCTCGGTCGGGGTGGGCGCGGAAGTGCAGCTCGACCTCGCGGCCTCCGCGGGCGGGCGCGTGTGACGCGATGCGGTTGAAGTCCGGCGCCGGGATCACCCACCACACGACCGGCGCCAGGTCGAGGACGAGCACGACCACGTAGATCCACGACGGGTCGCGGGGGATCGTCGCCTCGGTGTAGGTGGCGTTCGACTGCACGAAGCCCGACTCGCCCAGCTGGAAGCACGCCTTCGCCTGCAGCGACGCGAACGTGCTCTTGCCCTTCACCGCGATGACCAGGTCGCGATGGTCGTCGTCGGCGTCGACCTGGAACGGGACGAGCGCGCCATCGGTGGTGAGCATCGCGTAGACGGCGAGCAGGAACTCCCCGATCCGGCCCGCCTGTACGTCGCTCAGCGCCATCCTCTTAACTATCGGGCGTGGCAAGCGACGTCAACGTGGCGGTGATCGGCGCCGGCCAGGCCGGCCTCGCCACCAGCTGGTATCTCAAGCAGGCGGGCGTCGAGCACGTCATCTTCGAGGCCGGGCGCGTCGCCGAAACGTGGCGCTCACGCCGGTGGGACTCCTTCTGCCTGGTCACCCCCAACTGGAGCGTGCAGCTCCCCGGCCGCGACTACGCCGGCCCCGACCCGGACGGGTTCATGCCCCGCGACGTGCTCGTCGAACACATTCGGGAGTGGGCGCAGTCGTTCGCCGCTCCCGTGCAGGAGCATTGCCAGGTCTCGTCCCTCGACCACGACGGGGAGGGGCTTGCTCTGACCGTGAACGGCGGCAAGATCCGGGCGCGCACCGTGGTGGTCGCCTCAGGCGCCTACCAGCGGGCGCACCGACCCGCGGGCTCGGAGCAGATTCCCGGCCGTGTCCGGCAGGTGCTCGCGGAGGAGTACGGCAACGAGAAGAACCTGCCGCCGGGAGCCGTGCTCGTCGTCGGAAGCGGCCAGACCGGCTGCCAGCTCGCCGAGGAGCTGCACGAGGCGGGGCGGAAGGTGTTTCTCTCGTGCGGTCGGGCGCCGTGGGCGCCGCGTCGCATGGGTGGGCACGACCTGGTCTGGTGGCTCGTCGAGACCGGGTTTGCGGATCGGACGCCGGCGCAGCTTCCGTCGCCCGCGGCGCGGCTGCTGAGCAACCCCCTGGCCACCGGCCATGGCGGCGGCCACGACCTTCACTACCGCACGCTCCACGCGATGGGCGTCGAGCTCCTGGGACGCTACCTCGGGGCTGATGAGAGCACGCTCCACTTCGCCGACGACCTCGCGCAGAGCACCGACGCCGGCGACAACCTGGCGCGAATGTTCATGAAGTGGGTCGAGGCGCTGTGCGACAAACGCGGCCTCGACGTGCCCTGGCAGGTGCCCGCGCCGATGGGCGTCAACGGACGCACCGAGCTTGACATCGTGGGCGAGGGCATCACCAGCGTGATCTGGACCTCCGGCTACCGCCCCGACTACGGCTGGGTCCACGCTCCGGCGTTCGACGACATGGGCTTTCCGGTCCAGACCGACGGGCGCAGCGCGGTGGACGGCCTCTACTTCATGGGCGTCCACTTCCAGCGCAAGGCACGGTCTGCGGTGCTCTACGGGGTAAAAGAGGACGCCGAGATCGTGGCGGGACACATCGCCGAGAATCGCCGGTGAGGATCGCCGTCGCCATGTCCGGCGGGGTCGACTCGTCGGTCGCCGCCGCGATTCTCCAGGCGCAGGGCCACGACGTGGTCGGGGTGACGCTGCAGCAGTGGCCGCGGGCCGATGCGGACGAGACCACGCGCCACGGTGGATGCTGCTCTCTTTCGGCGGTCGAAGACGCGCGGCGCGTGGCGGCATTGCTCGCCATTCCTTATTACTGCTGGAGCCTGGAGAAGGAGTTCGGCGAGCGCGTGATCGAGCCCTTCCACCGCGCCTATCTCGAGGGCCGCACGCCGAACCCTTGCGTGCGCTGCAACGCCTTCGTGCGGTTCGACCTGATGCTCACTAGAGTCCTCGAGCTGGGCTTCGACCGGCTGGCCACTGGCCACTACGCACGCATCCTCAACGGCTGCGAGCTGCACGCGGCCGTCGACCCCGCGAAGGACCAGTCCTACATGCTCTACCACCTCGACCGCGAGCGCCTGGCACGCATCGCCTTTCCACTGGGCGGGATGACAAAGGTCGAGGTGCGTGAGCACGCGCGCGAGTTCGGGCTGCCGGTCGCGAACAAGGCGGAGAGCCAGGAGATCTGCTTCGTGCCTCGCGGCGAGACCGCGGCGTACCTGTCGGCCCGGCTGCCGGTGAGGGCGGGCAAGGTCATCGACGCGAGCGGGCGCGAGCTCGGCGTCCACCGGGGCGCCGCCCTCTACACCGTCGGCCAGCGCGCGGGCTTCGGCAGCCTCGTCGAGCCCGGCCCCTGGTACGTGCTGCGGGTCGACGCCCCGTCGAACACGGTGGTCGTCGGCCGTCGAGAGGAGCTGGCGGTGCGCGAGATCGCCCTCGAGGACATGACGTTCATCGATGGCGCCGCGAGCGGGCCGCTCGCGTGCCAGGCCCGGCTTCGCTACCACGCGCCGGCGATCCCGGCGACCTACGAAGACGGCCGGCTGACCCTCGACGAGCCTTTCCTGGGCGCGGCGCCCGGCCAGGCCGCGGTCCTGTACTCGGGCACTCGCGTGCTGGGTGGAGGAACAATCGCGGGCCCCACGAATTCGCAGCCTTCGGCTTGAATTCGCGGGGGCCCCGAAACGGCGCAGCCTGACCTCGTCGCGGCGGCGTTCCACTGGCTCGAGTACCTCGGGCTCCTGGGCGCGATCGGCTCGCTGGTCGTGATGCGGCTCGGGGCGATGAACCCGAAGATCGCTTGGGCCAGGCCTCCGCTCTGGCTCGCGGTCGCGGCGGCGGCCGTGGGCGTCCTGGGGCTGCTCGTGTTCGCGCCCTCGTCGATCCTCGCCCGGCCGGACCTGCTCGCTCTCGTGCACCTGCTGTCGGCGGGGATGTGGGCCGGAGGGATCCTGGCGATGGCGACCCTGCGACCACCGGGCGGGGGCTGGGCGTCGCCCGAAGCACGCGAGCTGATCGAGCGTTTCGGCCGCGTGGCGGTGATCGCATTCGTAGTCACCGCCATGACCGGCTTGCTCCGCGCGACCGAAAAGGTTCAGGACATCAGCACCCTGTGGTCGACGGACTACGGGATCGTGCTCTCGCTGAAGGTGGCCGGCGTCGCCGCGATGCTCGTCCTGGCGCTGCTGTGGCGGCGCGGCGGCGCCTGGGCGCGGCTCGACGCGGGGCTAGCGGTGGTCGTGGTCGGGCTCACGGCGCTCCTGGCCGCTTTTCCCGCGCAGGCATAGGATGGAGCGGTGGCCAGCGTGCGCGAGGTCATGGCGACCCGCCTCCACACCGTCGTCCCCGGTGACACTGTCGGCGAGGCAGTGGCGGTGATGGCCCAGAACGGCATCGGCTCCGTGCTCGTCATGGACGGTGACCGGCTGCTCGGCATCTTCACCGAACGCGACACCGTGCGAGCCCTTTCCCTGTCGCACGACGCGCCGCGGCACGAGATCGTGTCCTGGATGACGCACGACCCGATGACGATCCCTCCCGACACCGAGGGCGACGACGCGCTGCGCGTCATGCTCGACAACGGATTCCGTCACCTGCCCGTCGTCGAGGACGGCAAGGTCGTCGGTATGGTTTCGATGAGAGATCTAGCGGGCTAAACTACTCGATTCCCGCCGCCATCTGAGGGTTTCATCCATTGGGTCTTCTGGCGCTCAGGCGCTACGTGCCGTACATGCGGCCGTACGTCTTACTCGTCGCGGTCTTCGTCCTTTCCCAGCTGGGAGGACTGGCCGCGGCCGCGTCGATCCCGAAGGTGATCCAGTACATCATCGACGGACCGATCACCCACGGCGACCTCCGCGGCCTCGTCGAGACGGCGGGCCTGCTGCTTGTGATCGGCGGACTCGAGTTCGCCCTGATCGTCGCGCGGCGTCACTACGCGGGCGTCGCGTCGCTGCGCATGGAGACGGACCTGCGCAACGACTTCTATGCGCACCTGCAGAGCCTGCAGGTTTCGTTTCACGACAACTGGCAGTCGGGCCAGCTGCTGTCGCGCGCGATCGCGGACATCTCGACCATCCGCCGCTTCGTCGGCTTCGGGCTGATCTGGTTCCTCCAGATCGTCGTCACGTTCATCGTCGTGCTGGTGCTGATGCTCCAGCTCGACTGGGAGCTGGCCCTGGTCGTCGTGTTCTTCATGCTGCCGATCGCGGTCTTCAGCAACGTCTTCCACTCGAAGTACAAGGTCATCGCCCGCCGCCTGCAGGACATGACCGGCGATCTCACGACGACGATCGAGGAGATGGCGACCGGCGTGCGCATCATCAAGGCGTTCGGCCGCATGCCCCTCATGCAGCGCCGGTTCGAGGAGCAGGCGAGTCAGATCCGGACGACCAGCCTGGCCGGGATCAAGGCGCGCGCCGACCTGTGGACAACGATCAACTTCCTGCCCAACCTTTCGCTCGTCGCCGTGCTGCTGCTCGGCGGCGTGAACGTCGTCCAGGGGCGGCTCACGATCGGCGGCCTGGTCGCGTTCATGAACTACATCTTCATGCTCACCTGGCCGATGGACGCCCTCGGCTGGGTGCTGTCGATGAGCGAGGAGTGCCAGACGGCCTCGCACCGGCTCAACGAGGTGCTCGACACGCGGCCCGAGATCTCCGACCGGCCGCGCGCGCGGACGCTCGAGCGGTGCTCCGGCCGCCTCGAGTTTCGCGCGGTCGGATTCAAGTACCCGAAGTCGGACGAGTGGATCCTGCGCGACTTCAACCTCGTCGTCGAGCCTGGCGAGACGGTCGGGCTCGTGGGCCGGACGGGGAGCGGCAAGACGACGCTCGCGTACCTCGTGCCGCGGCTGTACGACGTGACCGAGGGGAATGTCCTTCTCGACGGCGTGGACGTGCGCGACATCCTGCTGCGTTCGCTGCGCTCGCACATCGGCTTCGCGTTCGAGGAACCGATCCTCTTCTCGGCCTCCGTGCACGAGAACCTCGTCATGGGCCGGCCGATCGACTCCGACGAGGAGCTGAAGCGCGCCATCGACGTCGCCCAGGCGGGGTTCGTCTGGGACCTGCCGTGGGGACTGGAGACCCGCGTCGGAGAGCAGGGCTACACGCTGTCGGGCGGGCAGCGGCAGAGGCTGGCGCTTGCGCGGGCCGTGCTGGGAAGGCCGCCACTACTGGTCCTCGACGACCCGCTGTCGTCGGTCGACGTGCACACCGAGGCGATGATCGAGGAGTCGCTGGCGCGCGTGCTCGAGGGCGTGACGGGCCTGCTTGTGGTGCACCGGCCCTCGACGCTGGCGCTGGCTGACCGGGTGGCGCTGGTCGACGGCGGGACCGTGGCCGCCGTCGGCACGCACCACGAGCTGATGCGCTCCAACGAGCTGTACCGGGCGCTGCTGTCGCAGGAGTACGTGGACGTCGACGCGGAGGTGTCGGCGTGAGCGAGGTTGCCATTCAGAAAGACGGCTGGCGGGGGGTCGCAGCCGAGGAGCTCGACGAGTTCTCTCCGAACGTCGCCGGCCTGCTGCGCAAGCGCAGCCGGCGCCTGCTGGCCACCCTCGCGCGTCCTTACGGCTCGCGCATGGCGCTGGCCGCGGCGCTCATTCTCCTGCGCTCGGCGGCGTACCTCTCGATCCCGTACCTTGTCCGGCTCGGCATCGACAAGGGCATCCTGTCGGGACGCGGCGGCAACCTGGGGACGCTGGAGGAGATCGTCGCCGTGCTGCTGGTCGCGCTCGCGGTCAACGCGCTCGGGAACTACGGCTTCCTGCGCGTGTCAGGGGCGATCGGCGCGGACATACTGTTCGATCTCCGGCGGATGCTGTTCGCGCACGTCCAGGAGCTGTCGCTTTCCTTCTATGAGCGCTACACGTCCGGGCGCATCATCTCCCGGCTCACCTCGGACATCGACGCGCTGAACGAGCTGCTGGCGACGGGTCTCACGTCTGTGATCACCTCGCTCATCTCGGTGGTCGCGATCACGGTGATCCTGCTGTACATGAACCTGCGCCTTGGGCTGGTGGCGCTGGTCGCGATGCCCCTGGTGGTGGTCTTGACGTACTGGTTCCGAGCCAACTCCGCGCGCTCGTATCGCGCGGTGCGGCGCGCGATCGTGCTCGTCATCGTCCACTACGTGGAGTCGCTGGGCGGCATTCGCGCGGTGCACTCGTTCCGCCGCGAGCCGCGCAACCAGGAGATCTTCGAGGACGTCAACGCGCGCTACCGAGACGCCAACATCTGGTCCAACCGCCTGGTCTCGACGTTCGGGCCGGCGATCAACCTGCTCGGCCGGCTGACCACTGCGGCGGTGCTGCTGTACGGCGGGTACCTGGTCGTCGAAGGGCAGCTGACCCTCGGCGTGCTGACCGCGTTCGTCCTCTACCTGCGCCAGTTCTTCGACCCGATGCAGGAGCTGTCGCAGTTCTACAACGTGTTCCAGGCCGCGGGCGCGGCGCTGGAGAAGCTGGCGGGCGTCATCGAGGAGGCGCCGACCGTGCCCGAGCCGGCGGAACCGGTTGCGCTGCCGGACGCGTCGGGCGCGATCGCCTTCGAGCATGTGACGTTCGCGTACCGCGACGCGCCGGTGCTGCACGACATCGACCTCGAGGTGCCCGCGGGCCAGGTGGTGGCGCTGGTGGGGGAGACGGGCGCGGGGAAGACTTCGATCGCGCGCCTGATCTCGCGCTTCTACGACCCGACGGTGGGGCGGGTGACGCTGGACGGCGTGGACCTCCGGTCGATCGCGACAGCGGACCTGCGCCGGGCGATCGTGATGGTCACGCAGGAGAGCTTTCTCTTCTCGGGCACGGTGGGGGAGAACATCCTGTTCGGACGGCCGGAGGCGTCGCGCCAGGAGGTGGAGGCGGCGGCGCGGGCGATCGGCGCGCACGATTTCATCAGCGCGATGCCGCAGGCGTACGACACGGACGTGCGGCGGCGAGGCGTGCGGCTGTCGTCAGGGCAGCGGCAGCTGGTGGCCTTCGCGCGCGCGTTCCTTGCCAACCCGAGGGTGCTGATCCTGGACGAGGCGACGTCGTCTCTCGACCTGCCGTCGGAGCGGTTGGTGCAGCGGGCGCTGCGGACGCTGCTGCGGGGGAGGACGGCGTTCATCATCGCCCATCGGTTGTCGACGGTCGAGATCGCGGACCGGGTCCTGGTCATCGACGCGGGCCGGATCGTCGAGGACGGGGCGCCGGGGGAGATGCGGTCCGGGCTGGGGAGGTACGGGTCGCTGCACCGGGCGTGGGTGGAATCGCTGGCCTGAGCGACGCTCGGTCCTTTTGTATCCAAAAGCACGTCTTCGCGTCATTTCTTTGGGGCGTTTGGATCCAAGCGCACGTGCTCCGTTACGTGGTGCTGGTGTCGAGGTAGAACTTTCGCCAGCCGACCGTTTCGAAACCGAGCTTGCGCAGGATCGGCGCCGACATCGGACCACCCCAGACCACGAGACCCGCGACGCCTGCTTCGCGGGCGATGGCGAGTCGTGCCGCCACCATCGCCCGGTAGATCCCCCGGCCACGGAACATCGACCGCACTGCACCGCCGTTGATGATCCCGGCGGACGGCGGATACAGCGTCATGCCGGCGCTCCCCGCGGGCTCGCCGTCGACCGTTACGAGGAGGACGCGCCGATTGCCTGCTTCGAGCTGTTGCCGCCGCCGCCGCTCCTGCGCGTCGGGCTCTCGAGGCGAGTCTCCGAAGGCTTCGGCGTTCACCGCGTCGGCGGCGCGGAAGCTCTCGATGTCCCCCAGCGCGTTGTGGATTTCGAAGGTCGCGGCCTCGAGGCGCGCGCCTACGCCCAGCATCATCACGTCCACGGCCGGCGCGTGCGGTTCGGGAAAGACGCCGGCGGCCGCGAGGTGATCCGGGAACCGGCGCGGTTCGGTGCCGGGGTCGAGGATCCACATGAACGGCATGCCCAGAGGCGCGAAATGCGTGCGGGCTTCGGTGATCACCTCGTCCGCGTCGTCCGAGGTGCATCGGATCCAGGCCACGCTATTCGGGCCCGGGATCGGGTAGTCGGGCTGGAGGGTGGCGCGGTAGCGGGGGGTCTCGATCACATCCCTCCCCGGGCCCGCCGGCTCGCGGAAGGTGTTGGCGAAGTCGATCAGGTCTTTCATTCTTTGCCGCCCCTCACCCCCACCCTCTCCCCGTGACCGGGGAGAGGGAGATTTCTCTGCCGCCCCTCACCCCCACGCTTTCCCCGTGACCGGGGAGAGGGAGATTTCTCTGTCGCCCCTCACCCCAACCCTCTCCCCGTGACCGGGGAGAGGGAGATTTCTCTGTCGCCCCTCACCCCGACCCTCTCCCCGTGAGCGGGGAGAGGGAGACTACCCTGCGATACTTCGCCGATGCGGCGATTCTCCCGCTTGGGCCTCTTTCGGGTTGCTGGCGCCACGCTTGCCCTGGCCTGGTTGACCATCCTCGCTGCGTTCGCGTACGCGGCCACGATCGGCCAGCCGGACTACAAGAGCATCGGCGCGGTCGTATTCGCCCTCGGGATCGCCGCAGCCTGCTTTCTGTATGCTTGGCGCGAGCCGGCCCCGTAACCGACAAAACCGGCGAATAGCCGCGCTTTTCATCACCACGGAGTGTCCATGGACTCCCTCCACGCAATAGGTTTCTACGTGTCCTCAGGGGTCTTGCTCATCGGGGCTCTTGGAGTTGCTCTGCTGCCGCGGCGCGGGCTGCGCGGCGCCGCCCTCGCCGTCTCGGGGCTGGGGCTTGCCGGGGTGTACTACTCGCTTTCGGCCGGCTTCGCGGGCGCGGTCGCTTTCGTCTGCTATGCGGGATGCGCCTTGATGGTCGCCGGCCCGCAGTACCGCACGGTCGAAGCGGTGGCCGGATCCGTCTGGCGGCAGCTCGGGGCGATCGGCGCGGCCATGCTGCTGGCCGTGCTCGCGTTCTCTACGTTCCGCGGCGACTTCGTCTCGGCGACCTTCAAGGGCGGCCCGTTCGACGCCGTCGCACTGGGCCGGTTGCTCTTCGTGCACGACGTGGTCGCCACGGAAGCCGTCGCCCTGCTCGGCCTGCTCGCCATCGCCGGCGCGGCCGCGGCCTGGCGCCTGCGGGAACGAGCCCGATGACCGCCGGCCTCGTCGCCGTCTTCTTCGTCGCCGGCGCGATGGTCGCGGTCGGCGTGTTCGGCGCAGCCTGGCGCCGCGACCTCAGCGCGGCGGTCGCGACCATCCCGCTGATGTTCGCCGGCGCGGGGATCGCCTTCGCCGGCGTGGCGCGCTTCGCCGCTGCGGGCGGGACGCACCTTCTCGGGCAGCAGTTCGCGGTGCTGCTTGCGGTCGCCGCGGTGGCGCTCGTCGCGCTGGGCCTCGGCATCGCCGGCCGGGAGGGCAATCGCTGAGCTTCATCTTCGCGGCGGCGTCCGGAGCGGCGTCCGGGGCCAGGCCGTCGGGTTTCAATTTCGATCCCGCGGCGGCGCTGTCCTGGGGGGTGCCGGTGCTGCTCATCGTGCCGTTCGTCACCTTCATGCTCGCGCTCTCGAGCGTGCGCACGCGGCGCTCGGCGTCGGCGACCGCGATGTTGGGGACCGTGGTCACGCTTCTGCTCACGCTGCTCGTCGCATGGGGCATGACCAAGAGGTCGGTGTACGTCGCGACCTACCAGTACGTCAGCATGTCGGTCGCCTTCTCCGGCCCGCAGAACTTCCAGACCTTCGCGATCAACCTCGTGCTCCGCGTCGATCACCTGACCGTCGCCGCGCTGCTGGCAATCGAGATCTGCATCTTTGCCGCACTGGGCTGGCACCAGGTCATGGGCCGGAACGAACCTGGCGCCGCGCGCTTCCACGCCGTGGTGACGGTGCTGATGTTCGCGTGCGTGGGGATCCTGCTGAGCCAGGACCTTGCCGAGCTCTTCGGGTTCTGGGTGATCGCCGGATCGCTGACCTACCTGCTGCTTGCGCATCGGTGGGGGCAGGAGGAGCCGGCGCTCAAGGCGCGCGTCGCGCTTGGGCTGCCGTTCCTCACCGACGTGTGCCTGCTGAGCGGCATCGGGGTTCTCTACTCGCGCTACGGCACCCAGGACCTCAGCACGCTCGTGCCCATCCTCCACACGACGCTGGGCGTGGGCGTCAAGTCGCTGATCGTCGCTTCGGCGCTCCTGTTCGTCGGCGTGGGGGGCAGGCTCGCGCTATGGCCGTTCACGTCATGGATCACGCAGACGGCGACGTCCGCGCCCCCAGCGTCTTCCGCGATCGCGCAGTCGGTGTGGTCGGTGGTCGGGATCGCGGTCCTCTACAGGCTCACGCCAATCTTCGCCGCCACCAACCAGCGCACGCTGCAGGTGCTGGTGGTCTCGTGCGCGGTGGCGGCCGCAGTCGCGGCGGTGCTGGGTTTGCTTGGCACGGAGCCGCGCCGCTCGCTGGCACTGGTCGGTTCCGCAGCGGTCGCGGTCGCGGCCGCCGTGGTGCTGAACGCTCCCTATCACCACGCGGAGATCTTCGGCATCGCCGGCGCGGTCGCGGTGCTCGCGCTCGTTCCCGCCCGCGCGGGCGCGCTGCTCGCGGTCTCCAGCATCGCCAACGCCATGCGTACAGAGGACCTCCGGGAGATGGGGGACGCGTGGCGGCGAATGCGTGGGAGCTCCGGCGGGCTGCTCGCATCCGCGATCGTCATCGGACTGTCGGCCACCGGCGCGCTCGCGTACGGGGTGAGCTCACGCTCGAAGGTCGGGCTGGCGCTCGGCGAGGCCGTCCTGATCCTCGCCATCGGCGCGCTGCGCATCTTCTTCGCCGCGTCGATCGGTCCGCTGCGCAGGCGGCGCGCCTTCGACCCCGACCGCGTGCGCGACCAGCAGGGCGCGCTCGGCTGGCCCTACTGGCTCGCGGTGACGGGCGCGGCCTTCCTTGTCGTCTCACTGTTCCCGGCCTCGCTTGACTTCCTCGGCGGCGGCAAGCACAAGGCGCCCTCGCTGGAGGCCTATGCGGTCTGGGCCGCCGTCCCGGTCTTCGGGTTCGCGGCCTGCGCGCTCGCCTACGCCCGGGGCAAGGACGGAGCGCTGGGTGTCTCGGCTTTCGGGGGCGCCTGGGTGGCACGCGGCGCGGCGCTGCTGCTCGCGGGTGTCGACCGCTTCCTGGTCTCGCCGTCTACCGACGTCGCGCGCCGCCTGGATGACTGGATCCCGGCCGGCGACGGCGCCCTCGGAAGGTTCGCCACCGCTTCGGGGCAGCTCGCGCTCGCCGCGGCGCGGGCGCCCGCTCTGCCGGTGGCGGTTTTGCTCGCAATCGTGCTCGCCGTGATCTTCGCCCTGGTGGCGCCTGGAGTCGCACGATGACGCTCCTGGCCGCCTTCGTCCAGGCGAGCCCTTCGCCCGTTCCCGCGCCCGGCGCGGGGCTTTTCACCTCGCCCTTCCTGCTCAGCATCTTGATCTGGGTCCCAATCATCGTCGCGGTCGGGCTCGCATTCATCCCCAACCCGCGCGGGCGCTACGACCCGCTGGTCAAGCAGATCGCGTTCTTCACCAACCTCGGCGTCCTCGGACTGCTGATGATCGGTTACAGCCAGTTCGAGAACTTCCTGCCGACCATGCAGTACGAGGAAAAGATCACGTGGCTGCCCTCGCTCGGCGTCACGTACCACCTCGGCGTCGACGGCCCGGCCATCGCCATGCTCGTCCTGTCGGGACTCATAGGCGTCGTCTCGGTGCTCGCCTCGTGGGGCGTGCGCGAGCGGGTGCGCTCGTACTTCAGCCTGCTCCTGCTCGCGCAGGCTTCGGTGACCGGGGCGATCGTTTCGCGCGACATGTTCGTCCTGGTCCTCTTCTGGGGCGCCTCGATCATCCCGCTGGCGCTGCTGATCGTCGGCTGGGGCGGACCGCGCCGCATCGCGGCCGCGTGGAGGCTCGTCGGCTACTGGGGACTCGGCACGGCGGCACTCGTGGTCGGCGTGCTCGCCCTGTACGCGGCCTCTGGCGGGACGAGCTTCGACATGGACAACCTCCTCAAATCGTCGATCTCGACGCGCGTTCAGCTTGGGATCGGCGCGGTGATGATCGTCGCGGCCGCGACGCGCCTGCCATTGTTCCCCCTGCACGGCTGGGTGCGCGACGTCCTCGGCGAGGCGCCACAGGGCGTGGTCGTGATCGTCGCGAGCGCGGCGTCGCGGCTGGGCGCGTTCCTGCTGCTCCGCGTGATCATCGGCGGCGAGCCGGCGTCGGCCGAGCTCCTGTCGCCGGTCCTGGCGGCGCTCGCGGCGCTGACCGTCGGCTACGGCGCGGTCGCGGCGCTGCGCACGCTCGACATCCGGCACGCGGGCGCCTACCTCGCCATGATCCCGGGAGGGATCACGGTCCTGGGGCTGGCGGCGGTCTCGCCGCTCGGCATCGCCGGCAGCGTGCTGAGCCTGTTCACAGGCGGCCTGGCCGCGCCGCTCATCGCTTGCGTGTGCGCGATCGTGGCCGAGCGCGCCCAGACCCGAAGCATCCCGGTGCTGGGCGGCCTGGCGCCTCGCATGCCGAACGTGGCGTGGCTGTTCGTGATCGCCGCGCTCTCACTGCTGGGCGTGCCCCTGCTCGCCTCCTTCGCCGCCGAGGTGATGACGTTCTTCGGCGCCTTCAAGACCCAGCCCATCGGCGCGTTCGCCGTGGCCGCGGGGCTCGCCGTGACCGCGGTCGCCCTGGCCTCGCTGCTAGGACGGGTGATGTTCAGCGCGCCCAACTCCAACGCGCCGGCCGTCTCCGACGCGTCGCCGGGTCAGACCTGGTACCTCGGCATCCTCGCCGGCGCGCTGCTATGGGTCGGCCTGTTTCCGGGCGGCCCCAAAATCCCGGGCACCGAGGTGCCGCTGTTCGACCCTGGCCTGATCTCGCAGATCAGCGCCGGGATCTCGGACATGGCGTCGCCGTACGTCCTGCCGACGCCGGGCGCGACGCAGTGAGCTACCTGGTCCTGCTTCCGGAGGCGGTCGTCGTCGCTACCGCGCTCGTGGTCGTCGTGACGGGACGCCTGAGGTGGTTTCCAGGGTCCTCGCGCCGCTACCTGCCGCCTGCTGTCGCGGTCGTCCTCCTCATCGCATTCGGCGTGGAGCTGTGGGCGGGCGGTGCGCTGGCGACGTACTTCGGGGGGACGTTGATCCAGGACCGCTTCGCGCTGTTCGCCAAGGCGGCGGCCCTGCTGATCGCGGCGGTCAGCGTCGCCAGCGCCGACTGGACGGCTGAAGACTCGCTGCACATGGGGATCGCGATGCCCCTGGTCGCCGCGTTTGGCGTGATGGTGGCCGCCTCGGCCACAGACTTGCTCGGGCTGTGGGCCGGGCTCGAGCTCGCGGCCGCGTCGGCGGTGGTGCTGGTGTCGCTGCGGCGCCCCGACCTCGGCCTGCGGCTGCTCGTGGTCGGCGCCGTCGCGTCGTCGCTCTTGCTGATCGGTCTGGCATTCATCTACGCGAGCACCGGCAACGCGGACCTGGGCGCCATCCGGGACGTGGTGCTGAGCCGCCCGCCGACCATAGCCCTCGCGATCCCGACGCTCCTTCTGCTCGGCGGCCTGGCGCTGCGCGCGGGCCTGGCGCCGTTTCACGTCGGGCCGCTGCCGGTCGGCCTTGGAGCGTCGCCCCTGGGCGCGGGCCTGGTGATCGGGCTCGTCACCGTCGCCGCGGCCGTCGTCGGGATCAAGCTGATTGCGGCGCTGGCGCCGATCCCAGGCGTGTTCGCGCCTTACGTGTACGTGGTCTCGGGGCTGGCCATGGTCGGCGGCGGGGCGGCGGCCCTGGCGGTGAGATCGCCCCGACCGCGGATGGCGTACCTCGCGGTCGCGCAGCTGGGCTGGGTGATCGCCGGCCTGGCGACGCACTACCGGTCGGGCGTCGCCGCGTCGCTGTTCCTGCTGGCGGCGTTCGGCGTCGCCGCGACTTGCGGTCCAGCGCTGCTCGGGCGGGCCGAGGCGGGGGAGCCCGCGATCGCGGGCCTGGGCGCTGTGCGCCCGGTGCGGGCCGCCGGCCTGGCGCTGGCGGTGCTCTCCCTGGCCGGCGCGCCTCCGCTGGCGGGGTTCTTCGGCGAGCTGGCGGTGGCGGCCGCGCTGGCCCAGAGCGGCAACTTCATCCTCCTGGGCCTCGGCTTGCTCGGCACCGTGCTGAGCGTGGCCGCGGCGATCGGCACGCTGCGCGTCCTCTACATACAGGGGCCGATCGAGGAGGCGCGGCGTGGCGCGGCCGCGGCGCTGCCGGCGATGACGGCGCTCTCGACCGCGGGGGCGGTCGTCTTCAGCCTGGTGATCGCGGGCTACGGGCTGTTCGGGCAGCCGATCCTCGGCCTGGCCGACCAGGGGGCCGAAGCGCTGGGACTCAGGTAGCAGACTGCCCCTCCGGCGGCTGCGCCGCCACCTCCCCATGAATGGGGAGGACTAGAGGACCAGGTAGTAGACTGCCCCTCCGGCGGCTGCGCCGCCACCTCCCCATGAATGGGAGGAGTAGACGATTCAACTCTACGCCTTAGCAAACGTCCTGGAGGTCCCGCCTGGCCGCGCAGAAGAGGCGCTCTCGGGCTCACGCCCGCGTTCGCCACGTGCAACGACACCAACCGCCGTCCCAGCACTGGCTGATGCGCTGGAGCCTGGTGTGCCTGATCGTGATGTCGGCGTGCGCGCTGCTCGGCACGGGCGCGACGATCGGGATCGTCGACTACTTCGCCGGCGACCTGCCGTCGATCGACGCCATCCAGGCCGCCAACCTCATCCAGACCACGCGCATCGTCGACCGCAACGGCAGCCTGATCGAGGCCGTCTATCACCAGAACCGCACGGTGGTGGCGCTGAGCAAGATCAACGTCACGCTGCAGAAAGCGACGATCGCCACCGAGGACCGCACCTTTTACAACAACTCGGGCGTGGACTACCGACGTCTTGCGATCGCCATTGTGTACGACCTCACGCACCGGACGTCGACGCTCGGTGGCTCGACGATCACAGAGCAGGTCGTGAAGAACGACGTCCTCGACACCGAGGAGGCGCAGAGCCGCACGATCTCGCGGAAGTTTCGCGAGCTGCTGCTCGCGGAGGAGATGGAACGCCGCTACACGAAGCAGCAGATCCTCGAGCTCTACCTGAACTCCATCAACTACGGCAACGGCGCGTACGGCGCGGAGGCGGCGGCGGAGACGTACTTCCAGGTGCACGCGAGCCAGCTTTCGTGGGCGCAGGCCTCGTTTCTCGCCGGCCTGCCCCAGGCGCCGAGCGACTACGACCCGTTCGGCACGCCCGACCAGCGCGACGCGGCGAGGACGAGGTGGGGCGAGGTGCTCGACAGCCTGGTCGCGGTCGGCGACCTTTCGCGGTCCACCGCCGACGGCGTCTACGCGAGCGACCTGATGACGAAGATGATCGCCGCGCACAGGACGCTGCCTCCCGCGCACAACGCGCTGACGGCGCACTTCGTCGACTACGTGATCCAGTACGTGCGCAAGCGCTACGGCGACCAGGCCCTGTACGAGGGCGGTCTGACGATCACGACCACGCTGGACATGCGCACGCAGGCGATGGCGGACAGGTGGGTGAAAGCAGGCGTGCGCACGTACGCGCGGCGCGGCGTGAACACCGGCGCGATGCTGGTCATGAACCCGGCCGACGGGGAGATCCTGGCGATGGTCGGCAGCGCGGACTACAACAACGCGTCGATCCGCGGCCAGATCAACCTGACCGGGATGGACCCGCTGGGCTGGCGCGGAGTCGGTTCGTCGTTCAAGGTGTACACGTACGCGGCGGCGCTGCAGGCGGGGCTGGTCACGCCCGCGACGCTGCTCAACGACCAGACCGGCGTCATCGGCGGGCACACGTTCAACGACTGGGACGGCAAGCACGAGGGCTACGTCACGCTGCGGTCCGCGCTCGCCCAGTCGCGCAACCTGCCGGCGCTGTGGACGTACTCGCAGGAAGGCGGCGACCGGGTGGTGTCGCTGATGCACTCGCTCGGAGTGAGCGCGCGGATCGAGAACCCGCAGGGCGTGGCCACCACGCTGGGGCACGACGCGCTGTCCATGGCCCAGCACCTTGCGGCCTACTCGTCGTTCGACAACGGCGGCTATCGAGTCACGCCGACGGCGGTGCTGCGGGTCACCGACGCGTCGGGCCGCGTCCTCGAATCGTTCGACCCCAACTTCGGCCACGTCCAGGTGATCACGCCGGAGCTGGGTTACGTGATGACGGACCTGCTGCGCGGGCCGGTGAAGCTTTACCTGGGCGGGCTGGGCGCGCGGCCGGTCGCGGGCAAGTCGGGCACCACCGAGGCCTACACCGGCTCGATATTCATCGGCTACACGCCAAACCTCGCGGTCGCGGCGTCGCTGATGCACATCAACGAGGGCGCGAAGTGCACGTCCGGGTACGCCTACCTGGCGACGAACTTTCCGCCGTCGGGATGGATGTGCCCGACCTCGGTTTTGTTCGGCGAGGACGTCGGCATCTCGGTGTGGAAGCCGTTCCTGACCGAGTACTACAGCAAGCACGCGTGGCCGGCGATGTGGGCGCAGCCGGACGGGGTGGCGACGCGGCAGGTGTGCCCGTATGACGGCGGACTGATCGCGAGCGGGGGGTACAGCGAGATCTTTTTGAAGGACGTCGCCGTGCCGACTTATCAGTGCGGCTCGAGGCCGTATCCGGGCGAGGCGCCTTACGTGGCGCCGGCGCCCTCTCCGGCACCGGCTCCGGCACCGTCTCCGTCGCCCTCGCCACACTAGTCGCCGTGCGTGTGCGTGTTCACGGCGAAGGCCTGGCGGCCGGAGCCATCTATGTCGCTTTGGGGCTTGCCTGGGCGCTGGCAGGCGCCCCGTTCGTCGCCCTGGCATGGGTCGCGGCGATGGCGATCGCCGGCGTGTACCTGCCGGGCTGGGCGAACCAGGTCTCGCTCGGGCGCGCCTACCTGGCGGCGCCGGCTCTCGTGTACTCGCTCCACCACGACTACGCGTTGCTGGCGTTGTGCGTCGCCCTGGCGGGGCTGTCGGACATGGTCGACGGCACGGTCGCAAGGCGGTTCGCCACGCCGTCGCAGGTCGGAGGCGGGCTCGACCCCGTGGTCGATGGGCTCTTCATGGGCGCGCTGGTGCTCGGGCTGGCGCTGGGCGGCACGTTCCCGGCGTGGCTCGCACTGGTGGTGGTGGCGCGGTACCTGCTGCCCGCCGTGGTGGGCGCGCTGATGCTGGCGCTCGGTCGCCGGCCGGAGCTGCGCCACACGCTCACGGGCCAGGTCTCGACGACGTTGATCCTGGTCCTGGTCGGCGGCGTGTGCCTGCTGCGGGGCCTGAACCAGGACGCGAGCGGGCTGCTGACCGGCGCGGAGGTGGTGATTCCTCTCGCCACGGCGGCCACGTACGTGCACCTGTTTCTCGCCACGTTCAGGCGGCCGGCTGCCGCGTCGGCGGCCGGGTAAACTTCCGTGTGGTCGCGCTAAGTGGGGTGCTGGCGGTACCCTGCACCGGCAATCCGCCTTAGCCGGACCGAATTCCGTCGCTGAGGTCAAGGTTTTCAGAACCGGCCGCGGCAAACGGCGTTGAAGGTCGGGACCTGCGCAGCCCGGGTCTCCGAACCCCGTCAGGTCCGGAAGGAAGCAGCGGTAAGGAGAGAACCTGGGGGTGCCGCAGCCATCTGGGCCGGAGCCGCGAACCGCGCTGCCGGACTGGGGGTCTTCGATCGAGGCGAGGGTGCGCGGCCACTTTTGTGATTGATGCCTGTGTTAATGCCTGAGTACCAGTCTCTCTACCGCAAGTACCGCTCGCAGACGTTCGCCGACCTGGTCGGCCAGGACGCGTCGTCGCGAGCCCTGCAGGGCGCGATCGTCTCCGGTCGCGTCGCGCACGCGTACCTGTTCAGCGGGTCGCGCGGGACGGGGAAGACGTCGGCCGCGCGTCTGCTGGCGAAGTCCCTCAACTGCACGGGCCGGCCGCGGGACTCGGCGGAGCCGTGCAACCGGTGCGAGTCGTGCCTGGCGGTGCTCTCTGGGTCGGCTCTCGACCTGATCGAGATCGACGCGGCCTCGAACCGGGGCATCGACGAGATCCGCGACCTGCGCGAGAAGGTGAACCTCGCGCCCGCGATCGGGCCGTACAAGGTCTACATCATCGACGAGGCTCACATGCTGACCGAGCCGGCGTTCAACGCACTGCTGAAAACGCTGGAGGAGCCGCCTGCGCACGTTGTCTTCGTCCTGTGCACGACCGACGCGCAGAAGATTCCGCTGACGGTCATCGGCCGGTGCCAGCAGTTCGTGTTCCGGCGGCACAGCGAGGAGCAGATCGTCGCGCGTCTTTCTTTTATTGCGGCGGCGGAGAAGGTGAAGGTCGAACCGGAGGCGATGAAGCTGATCGCGCGGACCGCGCAGGGGTCGATGCGCGACGCGGTGGGGCTGCTGGACCAGCTGGTGCCGCTCGCGACAGGACCGATCTCTCTGGAGGCGGCGCGGTCGCTGCTGGGGATCGCCGACCCGCGGCTGCTGGATTCGCTGCTCGACGACGTGCTGGCGGGGCGCGCCGCCGAGGCGCTGGCGGAGCTGAACCGGGTGTACGCGGAGGGCGCGGAGCTGCGGCAGGTCGTGCGGGGGCTGATGGAGGGCTGCCGGGACCGGCTCGTGGCGGCGTTGACGAAGCACGACCAGGCGACGGCCCGCCGGCTCTCTGGCGTGCTCGACGCGCTGCTGCATCTCGATGGCGAGGTGCGGCGGCACGCCGAGCCGCGGTTCCTGGTGGAGGCCACGCTTGCGCGGCTCGCGGTTGAGTCGGAGGCGACCCCGACCAGAGTGGCGGTTGAGTCAGAGGCGACCCCTCACCCGGCGGCTGCGCCGCCGACCTCTCCCCCGAGGGGAGAGGTGATTGCCCCGGCGGCTGCGCCGCCGACCTCTCCCCCGAGGGGAGAGGTACGGGTTGCCTCTCCGGTTACTGGGTGGAGTGAGGTGCTGGAGAAGCTCAATCCGAAGGTGCGCGCCGCCTACAGCCCGGCCAGACCGGAGGTCGAAGGAACGGTGCTGATCCTGTGGTATCAGTACGGTTTCCATCACCAGCTGGCGCAAAAAGAGTCCGTGCATCTGATCCCGCACGTGAAGGCGTGGCTGGGCGAGGACGCGAAAGTGGACTTTCGACTGCGCGAGGGCGATACGCGTCCCGCGAGCAGCCCGGAAGATGATCCGTTCGTGCGCGAGATCGTGAAGCGATTCGACGGGCGGGTGACGCGTGTGAAAGAGGTTTCGGAGTGAAAGACCCGCTGAAGATGCTGCGCCAGGTCCAGCAGATGCAGGAACGGATGCAGAAGGTGCAGAAGGAGCTCGAGTCGGAGACGGTGGAGGCGACGGCCGGAGGGGGCGCCGTCACGGTGGTCGCGACCGGTGCGCAGAAGCTCGTCTCCGTGCGCATCGACCCGGAGGCCGCGGGCGACCCGGAGATGCTGCAGGACCTTGTCGTCGCGGCGGTGAACGAAGCGCTGGAGAAATCGAAAGAGATGGCCGCGGCGAAGATGCAGGCGGTCACGGCCGGCATGGGACTTCCGCCCGGACTCCTTTAAATGCCGCAGCTGCCGGAGCCGCTCGAGCGCCTGGTCCAGGAGCTTTCCCGGCTGCCGGGAATAGGGCCCAAGACCGCGCAGCGTCTCGCCTTCCACCTGCTCCGGGTCGACCGCGTGCGCGCCGAAGCGCTGGCCGCGGCCATCGAGGATGTGAAGGCGCGGATCGGGTACTGCGAGCGCTGCTACAACATCGCCGAGGGACCTCTGTGCGCGATCTGCTCGTCGCAGCGGCGTGATCGGTCGGTGCTGTGCGTGGTGGAGTCGCCGTTCGACGTCCTCGCGATCGAGCGCACCTCCGAGTACAGCGGGCTCTACTTCGTGCTGCATGGGGTCATCTCTCCGATCGACGGTGTGGGGCCAGAACAGATCCACGTCCCAAAGCTGCTGGAACGCGTGAGGGAGGAGGGCATCGCCGAGGTGATCGTGGCCACCGACGCCGACATCGAGGGCGAGGCCACCGCGCTCTACCTGCAGCGGGCGCTTTCACCGCTCGGGGCGAAGGTGACGCGGCCGGCCCATGGTCTGCCCGTGGGCGGCGACCTCGAGTACGCCGACGAGCTGACCCTCGCGCGGGCGATGGCGGGCCGCAGGACTTTCTGACGGGCGTGTCCGACCAGATCCGGACCGGCCTGCCCGGACTGCTCTTCGACCTCGACGGGACGCTGGTCGACTCCGTGTACCAGCACGTCCTGGCATGGCAGGAGGCGCTGGCGGCAGAGGGGATCGACCTCTCCGTGTGGCGAATCCACCGGCGAATCGGGATGAGCGGTGGGCTGTTCGTGCGGGCCCTCGCCCGCGAGGTGGGGATGCAGATCACGCCGGAGCTGGCGGAGCGGCTGCAGAAGCTGCACGGCGAAGGGGTGGCGCGCCGGCTCGGCGAGATCCGCCCGCTGCCGGGCGCGCGCGAGCTGCTGGGGCGGCTGACTTCGATCGGGGTACCGTGGGCGATCGCGACCAGCGGGCGGGCGGAGACCGCGCACCGGATCGTCAGCCTGCTGGAGGTGCCGCAGGAGACGGTGGTGATCACTCGCGACGAGGTCCCGTACGCCAAGCCCAACCCCGACCTCTTCCTGGCCGCGGCGGCCCGCCTGGGCCGAGACCCGCGCGACTGCTTCGTCGTGGGCGACAGCGTGTGGGACATGCTGGCCGCGCGGCGGGCGTCGGCCCTGGGGATCGGGCTGCTGTCGGGCGGCTACGGCCGGGAGGAGCTGACCGCGGCCGGCACGTACCGGGTCTACGACGACCCGGCGGACCTGCTTGCGCACCTGGACGAGCTGGGGATCCGGCATTAGCAGACTCGGTCACGGGCTGCCTTGCAATCTCGCCCCGAACGCGGGTATCATTCGCAGGTTCCTCCTCCGAACAGGTTTCGTGCGCCCTAACGAAGGGTAAAAAAGCTGTTCGGCTCGGCGGAGCCAGCACCTTGACAACTGAAGAGTGGGAAAGACTCTGAGAGTCTGAGAAGACTCAGGGCTTGGCTCTGGGTCCTCCGTTTTTGGACGGAGAGTTTGATCCTGGCTCAGGGTTAACGCTGGCGGTGCGCATAACACATGCAAGTCGAGCGAGGGCTCATTTCCCGCAAGGGAGATGGGTTCCTAGCGGCGAACGGGTGAGTAACACGTGGGCAACCTTTCCTATCGCGGGGGATAACAGCGGGAAACCGCTGCTAATACCGCATGTAGTCACCGGTCGCATGGCCGGTGAACAAAGCAGCAATGCACGATGGGGTGGGCCCGCGGCCTATCAGCTAGTCGGTGGGGTAACGGCCTACCGAGGCGATGACGGGTAGCTGGTCTGAGAGGACGACCAGCCACACGGGGACTGAGACACGGC